>Ga0172379_10002160_pt1 | contig 35964 bp, 16 predicted proteins | sample GrowelOW334metaG_FD_119756 | JGI IMG/M metagenome (GOLD analysis project Ga0172379, IMG submission 119756) | Groundwater microbial communities from an aquifer near a municipal landfill in Southern Ontario, Canada - Groundwater well OW334 metaG | ecosystem: Environmental > Aquatic > Deep... | reverse complement strand
GTCGTTGACGCTAAATTCGCCTTGACCCCGCCCCTTTTGGCCCTGCTCAAGAAAAAAGAGTTAACGGCGAAAACGGTCGCGGCCCCCGATCCCTGGCTGTCGGAATTGACCGCCAAACTGCACGAGCGGGGGTTTATCGTCTCGGTCCGGCTGGTGGTTTTTAAAGACGACCACCTGGCGCTGGCCAGGCCCGACCTGGCGATCAAACTTCCCGGCGGGGACTATTACCGCGATCTTAAAGGGGGGAAATGGGGCGATCCCTATGCCGACGAGGTCCGGCTCTATAATGAGCTGGTCGCCGAGCGGGCGGCCGCTTCCGGGGTCGACGAGGTCCAGTTCGACTACATCCGCTTCCCGGCCGAAGGGAAAGCGCGATACGCTTATTTCCCTCACGAGAAAGCGGGGGTTAGCCGGGTCGATGTTGTTTGCGATTTTTTGGCCGGGGTCAAGAAGCGGCTGGCGCGGTACAATGTCTCGCTGGCGGTCGATATATTCGGGATTGCCGCCTGGCAGCAGCCTATTGACGTGCGGTTATTGGGGCAGGACCTGAAGCGGATGTCTGCCTACCTTGATGTCCTCTCGCCGATGCTCTATCCGTCGCATTTTCATGCCGGCTACGATGGCTATGCCAATCCGGGAAGCTACCCTTATCATTTCATGAGCCAGGGGGTCAGGCGCTCGCTGGCGATCCTCTCGGGCGAGGCGACCACCCTGGTCCCCTGGATCCAGGGCTTTAACCTCAACTCTCCTAATTTTGGGCCGAACTATATTTTAGAGCAGGTTAGGGCGGCCAAAGAACTGGGGGTCGACCGTTTTCTGGTCTGGAACGCCTCTAACCGCTACGAAACGACTTTTGCCGCCCTGCGGCGGAGCAGATGAAATGCCTTTGTCGGCCAGGCGGATAGGCGAACGAGGTCGACTTATCTTTACGGTAAAATAACGGAAAGATCGAACTGACCTAATATTTGTTTGTTTTTCTCTCCCTTGATAGTATTTTGGCGGTAAAAATCAAGGCCGAATTCAAAGTTTTGATTTAATCGATAACGAACAACAACTTCTTCTCCTTGAGTGTCGGTTTTTCCTCCGTAACGGTCGGAATCGGTTTGGCCATCCCAAACGGCGTCTTTTTCCAATCGACTTTCGACGTAAGATAAGCTGAAGATTTTGCCAAACCGCAAGGTCAGGCCTCCCAGATAGACCTGGTTTTCCGATGCGGCTTGCAGGTTACGCAGGTATTGGCCGAAAAGGCTGATCCCGATCCCCCCGCTTTCCGTCAGGTTAAGTCCGCCAAGAAAATTTAGTGAATTGAAACCATAACTATAGACCTTGATCTTTTCATCTTTTTCACCGGGAACTTCGGTCCGGCTGTTGGAAAGGCTTGAATAAGGAAGAAACGAACCAGCCAGGCGGTGGTAATAATTGAACTCGCTGGCCAGACGCAGATAACAATCAGTTCCAAGATTGATATGCAGACCAAGTTGCGATTGTGTTAGCCACTGGTCGGCTTTGGCCTTATCTTCGTTGATAACGTAAGCCGATTGGTTAAAAAACAAAGGAAAACCTAATTTGGCTTTTTCCCCGGGGTTGTTTAGTCTTAAGTAAGCGCCGGTTGGCCGCAGGTCATGGTCCCAGGTGGCATCGTTGACCACCCATAACTGGGAGGCTCTTTTCCCAGCTCCCAGGCTGAACCAAGGGGTCGGTTGATAGGCTAGATATGTTTCGGTCAGCCCGATCTCTGGGGAGCGGAAAACATCGGTCATGGTTACATTGTTTGAACGGGGATCTTCCCGTCCGGTTGCCAGGCCAAAGCCGGCCGAAAAATTTTCCGGGAGATCGATCGTTAGTCCCCCTTGGGCGAGAAAACGCAACCGGTGACGGCCTTCTTGATCGTTAGCCAATTCTTCGCCTTGATAGCGAAGGCGGAGCCGGCCGGTTGGGTGCAGACGGTCGGTCCAGGTTGACTTGACGGGCGGGGGCGTGATGGTTTGCGCGTGGGTTGGTTTGGCGACGGCTAAAGCGAACATGAAGGGGATGACACGAGAAAGCTTGTTCATTTTTTTCTCCTTTTAAGGGGCTCACTACTATATCAACGATAAAAGGAGATTGATTTCACTTTTGAGCGGTAACAATCTGGTAACAACTTGGTAAATGGCTGGTTACACGAAAAAAAGCGGCAGCTTAGAGCAGGATCGCCACGCTCTAAGCTGTCCGCTTCAAACTAGTTTACTGCATCACTTTGGTAAACGGAACGGTAAAAGTAATTACCGGTATTCCTCTCAAATCCGGAGAAAAGGTCATACTGCCAAGTAGTCTTTTGATCTCGTCTTCCGGGATCGTATTGGAGTCATTCTCCGGATTGTACCAGCGGCCGGATGTCGATTTAAGCGTCAATCTGCCTTCACTATCAACTTCGATCTTTAACTGAAGATTTCCCCGCCCGGCTAAAGTTTTGAGCGCTTTTTTAACGCTGACTGACGCTTGTTCTCTTTTGCGCCGGTCGCTGTAACCGACTTCTGCCGGTTCCTGGCTGGCGATCTCCGGGCCGCTTGGGACGTCGCTGGGTCCGTCCGGATGAGTCGTTGGCTGAACAGTGGCGCTGCTGCCGGTGCCGGGGATAGTAGTCCGGAAAGTTATTTCCCGGGTGTTGGCGCTGACCTTTTTGGCTTCGGTTTGGTCGATTTCCGCGCGGTTATGGTCGGGGCCGGCTTGTTTGGTCGTGATCGGGTGGCAATCGCCGAAGTAGTTGGGGCAGATATATTCGCCCGGTTTGCCTTCAATCGTGACGACGGCGTAAGTGGTCTCGCCGCCGCGATCGAGCTTGATCCACTGGCCGGTCAAGGTTGCCGGCGGTTTACCTACGGTCTTTTTTTTTCCGCCGCAGTGGCAGGTTTGTCGCTTCCGACGGAAGCTTCAACCGTTGCCGGGACGCTGGCCCCGTGGACATTAAGCGGCCTCTGGAACGAAGGGAGGGCGCTGCTGGTCGTCAGATTTCTGACCGGTGTCCCCATCGGCAGGAGCGGCGCGGAATACGGTCCCAGCCGGCTCTGGCCTTTGTAGACGCTTGATGGATAGATGATGGCGGTTATTCCTCTGACAAACTCATAAGTGAGCGAGGCAGTTACTCCACCGCGATTATCGGCAACTTGCAGGTTGACCCCCAGTGGGGCGAGGACCGGCAGACTTTCGCCGAATTCAGGGAAGTAGGAAACCTGAAGGAAAGTCCGGCTTTCGTCGGCATAATGATTGGGCGCGATGTTGCCGAGCCAAAGTTCCGGCCGGCCCCAGGGGAATAACGCGCCAATCCCGAATTGGGTTAGATCGATGGTCTGCCATTTGAAATCATTATTGCCTAAAGTTTCACGGCCGTAACCAAACTGCGCGTATGGCCGCCAACGATGGTTAGGGAAATCGGCTCTTAAACTGCCGGCTTGCGCGCCGAGCCGTTCTTGAAAATCTTCTCCGGCCAGGGTGTCGGGAGCGGATTGTTCCCCCCAAGCGAGTTGGGCGTAACCAAGGGTGACGTGGAGGTCGCGATACGGATTGAATCTGAACTGGGCTCCGGCTCTAATTGACCGGCGGGTCCCTTCATATTGGCCGCCGTAAACTTCGATGTCGTTTAAGGAGAAAACGGTCCGATCGTGTTCAACAAAGGCGCCGTAACTGGCCGATTCTCCGACAAAGCCGCTGGCGGCCAGGCCGTAAGTGGCGGTGGCGCCGTCGCCGGTTGGGAATTGGCGGGTCGAGTCTTCAGCGTGGCTCTTGCGAGCTTCCCCGAGAGCGTATATTCCCGGCTGGAAGCCGCGGAAAAAAGCGTAGCGAGCGCCAACCCCGGCGCCGGCATCCATTAACCGATTCTGGCCGAAGTCGGTGGCGAAGCTGGCCTTGAGCGGAGTGGCAACTTCCAAGCGCGGACTTTCGACGATCCCGTTAGGCCCAACCCAGCGGACCAGGACCAGCGGGGCGACGCCAAAATTGGAATAAGAGCCGAGCGCAACCGGCGCTTCGTCGCTCGGGACCGAGCCGAGCTTCAAGCGGAAAGAGGGATTGACCATCCCCGGAGTATCTTCTGTGCCGATATACCGTCGCCAAGAGGGAAGTTGATTGTCGTCCCCGACCTTCGGTTGCTGCAGAGTTAAAGGCCCCGGATTGACGATTACAACATCATCGGCGGTGGTAATAGTTATCGGCAGTTGATATTCAGTGCTTTCGTTCGGTTTTTTTGTGCCGGTGACCTCGGGCGCTTTATACCGGGTCCCTCCGACTTGTCCGAGTAAATTAATTGGTAAGGTCATTTTTACACTCTCCTAATTATTTCTTTTGTTCCGGAATGGTTACTTTTACGGTTAAGCTCTTTTTGTCGGGCGAAAGCATATTCGTTGTTACGGTCAGATCAAGCGGGGCTAAGCCTGGCAGAGGGATCTTGATCTTCCAACCGGCCCTAAATTCAAATTCACTGGTGATGGTAAACGTGGTCTCTTTGCCGGCTTGGATCGGAGTCGTCTCTTTGATCTTAGCGGTAAAAGGAACGAGCTCCACAGCTTCCTTTTTTTCAGCCGTTATAAAACCGTCGGCGCTGACCAGACGAACGGTATATTTTTTGTTGGCGGCGGTTGGCACGAATTCGAAGGTCACCGTTTCCCCGCTGACCTTGATCTTACAGTTATCGGCGACAACTATTTCACCGTCAAGGACCCGGGCGATAAAATTATCCGCGGTCACGTTTTTCACCCCGGTAAGAGTGACGGTAACCGGAGCCGCCGGGATAAACGGCGCTTTATTTGTAGCCGCAAAGGCGGGACAGAAGGAGTCATTGCTATCGAGCGTGCACAAGGCTCCAATCAGGTCATTGTTTCCATTATTAAGGGTCAGCCGTCTGGTTAGTTGGCTGTAAACGTCAGCGGCCGTAGCGTCGGCCTTGATCTTTTGGTCCAGCAGAGGGTTGATTTTTGATTTCTTTTTCGTGTCGTCCGAATCAGGAACGGAAAGCAAGGTTGCCAGCGCGGCGGATTGGCCGGTTAACGCGCTCTTCATTTCATCGGAAGAGAGCTGGCGGTCATTTAGAAAAGAAGTTTTAGTGTAATGGATGTAATCTTCGATAACCAACCGGTCCCTGATTAATTTCTTTTTAGCTTCCGACAGGCCCAGCTTGTTCAGGTCGTCGAGAACCGTTGCCAGATCTTTGGAGGTGTTCGGGTCCACTAGCGTAGCCGCCAGAAGATCATAAGCTGCTTTGGCTTCTCCGTCTCTGGTTAGCTTTTTATCCAAGGCCCCTTTAATGCCGCTTTTTTTTCTTGCCGCATCACCGGAGATCCCGAGCCGGCGTTCCAGCTCGGAAATATCGCTGGCTCCTTTTAAGGCGTTGCGGGTATCGCTGGAAACAAATGCCCCCTCATCAAGAAAAGAAGTTCTGGTGTAAGCGATAAAGTCGTCCAGAACTAATTTGTCTCGGACCATTGTTTTTTGGGCCGGGGAAAGGGTGCTAATACTCACACTTAAATCTGGCATATTTATTCTCCTTATTTACATCCCATGGCGGTTCGAATGTCGTCGTCTTTTATGTTGGCGCATGGATCGGCGGCCGGCGGCTTACCAGTTGACGTGGTTGTCGCAGTAGCTGTCGCCGTTGCTGTGGCGGTTGCCGTTGCCGTCGCTGTTGGCGCCACGGTTGGTAAGTTAATTCTGATGTAATCTGCTTGGTTGGCAACAGTGACTAGATTACTGTTCTGTTTAGCTTTTAACTCAAGTCGGCGAAGCAGTGGTTCACGGATGGAAGATGCCGCGGTGAACCCGATTGTAAAAACGGTCCCATCAGCCGCTAAGGAACGACCGAGGCCAGGGATCGTATAATTGCGATCATGGGCTTCGATGGTTTTAATTTCCCCTTTTAAGCCGTTATTGCCGATATCAAGGAGGTAATCGCTAATATTTAAAGGGAGATCTTTGCCGTTTAGAACGAGGGTGACGGTAACTGTTTGCCCGGGGGCAATATTAGTTGTTCCGCAAGGAAGATTGACATCGCAAGCGCGTAAGCCGAGAACCGGCGCTGCCGCCGCCGGGGCCGCCGGGTTTAAACCAAGCGCGGTCTTAATCATCTCGTCGGTGATCCCAAGATCGATGTGCGGGATAAGACCGAGCGGGGTGTTGTTGCCGCCGGTTTCGCAGTAACGTTTAAGGTAATCAAGGGCCTTATCGTCCTTGGATAAGATGGCGCCGTTAGGGGTGATTTTTTCGGATATCTCTTTGATCGCCTGCGCTTGCTTTTGTGGGGGGAGAAGGAGGAACTTTTCCCGATGTTCCTTGCTTTCCCGAATGACCGCTTCGGCGACGACGTTGGCCAGAAGCAATTGCCGATCATTAACGGTGAAGGTGGTGGTAAGGACCGGGTTATATGGCGCGGTTAAGATGGGGCCGTTGGAACTTTCAGCGCCGCAGACGGACTTGCCCATCAGATCGCGGCTGCTAAGAATATTGGCGTAAGCGTAATTCGGCAGCTGGCCGGAAACATGTTCTTTCGGCGGCGCCCCCTTGCAAGCCGCGACGAGCGAGGCGGCTGAAAGAGCCAGCGGAGCGATCCGGCGCGTTACCCTGTTTATTGATGTATAGCTCATCTTTTTTCTCCCCTATATATATCGTCAGATTTTGGAGGGAATTTCACTCTTATTTTTGACCGTTCTATTCCCTCTAATATATTATCGAAGAAATATAAAGGAAATTTCATCTGAAATATGCGCTTACTGACAGCCCATGGCCGTTCGAATGTCGTCGTCCTTTATTTTGGCGCAAGGATCCGTCGCGGCCGGCGTCTTGGAACTAGTATTTCCCGGAAGCGGCGTTTTGGTCTCTCCCGTCGATTTCACGGCGGCGGCCAAAATCTCCACTTTGTTGAAGTCCCAGATGGCATACAGGTTGCTTTTCGTGTCATATGCGTACAATGAGACGCTATTGTCGCTTGCCGGTCTGCCAGAGAGAGCCGAAATAGTCACGGTCACGGCGTTGTCTGCAGTTTTGGTGCCATCAAACAAAGGATAAGGGGAGGTGTCGAATTGGTCAAAAATTCTAACGTAAAAAGTGAGGTCTGACGCGACCTTTGTCCCTTCCGGAAAGGTGAAAACCAGGGGAGTGTCTTTCCCAATAGTAATCGAGGTAGGGGCTAAAGCGGGAGCGGTGCTCTTTATCCCATCAAGCTTGGTCGTTTCAATTACGACCGGTGCCGATAAGGTCGGAGCGGGCGGTGTTTGGACGGCAGTGGAGGTGGGGAGGTTAATGCATCGAGCATCGATCGGCGCGGCTGATTTTTCGCAACCGGCCTGGGCGGCCAGGAGCAGTGCCGGAGCGGCAAGCCTTCTCATTATATGAGCAATCCGAGAATGGGCCACGGGACTAGTTCTGATAACCATTAAATTTTCCTCCTGCAAAGTATTAATAAGATCTACCATGTATCTATCGGAGGGTGTTTGGGAAAATTTCAGGTTATTTGGAGAAACAGAAAAGCCCCAGGTTTCCCCAGGGCTTTTAGTTTTTTTAGCTTAAAGCTTACAGCTGTAAGCTTTTTTAAGCTTAGTACAACGAGGCCTTCAGCGTCGCCCGTTCAATCGTCTGTTGCTTGAACCCTTTTTCCCATTCGTAGAGGTCCTTGATCTTGCCGCCGGCCAGCGAGGTCTTCCCTAGGATATCGACGGTCTGGGAGCGGAGCATCGCCTGTTTCGGGTAAAGTCTGTTGCTGGTGACAAAACCCAGCATCCCGGCCGCTTTGGCCGCTTCCACGTAACGGGAAGCCCAGTGGTAAGCCGGCATATCCCAGTACGGTTTGGCGTTGACTTCAGCCAGCGGAAGCTTGTCGAACCGGACCAAAACCGCGATCCCTTCAGCTTTGCTGATCTTGTTGTTCGGGCGGAAAGAGCGGTCGGGATAACCTTTGACCAACCCTTCGCGCTGGGCGATCTCGATGTATTTCGCGGCCCAGAAATCAGATTTGACGTCTTTGAAGACCTGGCGGGCCCGGTCGTCCTTGACCTCGATCCCTTTGGCGCGGACCAGAAGCGTGGCCAGTTCGGCCCGGGTCAGCGGCCGCTCCGGTTTGAAGTTGCCGTCGGGATAACCCTGGACCAGGCCAACGGTGGCGTTGTTCTCGATCGGCATCTTGGCCCAATAGCCTTCAGGCACGTCGGCAAAGGAGGTCAGGCGGACGATCCGCAGTTCCTTGGCGCCGGAGTTGCCGTCAATATCAGTTGCGGTGACGGTCAGAAGTTTTTTCCCGTACTGGTTGACCGGGACATTCACCTGGAAACGACCGTCGGGTTCGACGACCGCGTTAATGTCGTTGACCTTGACGGTCAGGGTTTTGGCGGCATCAGTCGAAGAGAGCCCTTCGACCCGGCCGGTGACCGGGATGTTGTCATTATAGACGATGGATTTGTCAGCCGGACTGTCGAGCGAAATGACATACTCGCGTTTTTTATCCTCGCCGAGGTAGCCGAACGAGAAGTAGTGGGTCGTGTTCTCGCGGATATCGGAGTAGGGGTGGTAGGCGTAATTGAACTCAACCCCGGAATAGCGGATGCCGATCCCGGCGGTCAGGTCGCTGTTGTCGGACCCGAGGCGCAGAGCCAGGTTGTTGACCGGCCAGAACTCGAGGCCGGCGTAAAGCGCCGACGGTTTGCGGCTGCTTAAGTTAAGATCTCCGTCGACCGAAAGGTAGAGCTTGCGGGTGGCGTGGCTGAAGTAGGCTTTGCCGCTTTCGCCGATCAGGCTGAAGCGGGAGCCGAGCTTCAGCGTCGGGGCCAGGCTGTCGTCGGTTTGGCCGCCGCTGCCGTTGACCTTACTGCCGACGAGAATGTTCTGGAAAACTCCGCCGAGCGTGATCTGATTGTTGGCCGGGAAAAGAACGCCGAGGTCGGCATTAAGCGTTGTGCCGCCGACCGTGCCGACGCCGGTCCCATCGCCGCCGACGCTGACATACTTTAAGTTCGCTCCGAGCAGGACCTCTTTGTTGAAGTTTTGGTTAATGGCGCTCAAGAAGGTCCCGTAGGAGAGGGTCAGAACGTGATTCCCCCAGCCGCCGGAGCCTAAAACATTACCGGTCGAATCGGTGATTGGGATGCCGGAAACTCTGGCGCTGGCGAACCCAACGCCGATCGCCGCTTTTTGGTTGATCGGATAAGCGCCGCTTAAAACGCTGTAGCCGACATCGCCCAGGACCGAAGAGTACATCGCGTTAAGTTTGGGCCCGGTGATCACGGCGAGCCCGGCCGGATTGGCGAAAACCGCTTCGCCGTTCTCGGCAATGCCGACATAGGCGCGGCCCAGGCTCAAGGCTCTTGCCCCGACGGCGATCCCGGTCGGATCGGCGAGGTAGCTGGCGGCGTGGACAGGGGTAAGCTGTAAGCTGTAAGCTGTAAGCGCGATAAGAGCGATTATCAGTAACAGACGGTTGTTAATATTTTTCATGATGTTCTCCATTTGCTCCTCCATTACCGTTTCACCACGAGGATCTTCCCCTTAGCGAGCAGGCTCTTATTATCCTCGTTGACGACTCTCAAGATATAAGCGCCGTCGCTGACCAGGGATCCCCATTGGTCGACGCCGTTCCAGGTGATCTGGCTGGCGCCGGTCGATGTCCGGTAGACCAGCTGGGCCGCCATGTCATAGATGTAATAGCCGAGGCGGGAGGCGCCGCCGGTATTGCTGACCACGATATTGGCCTGTTCGGCCAGCGGGTTGAAGGGATTGGGATAAACCTGGGCGACATCCCCGGCCGCGGAAGCGGTGACCAGGAAGTCTTTCGGGGTCGAAACAAAGGTCGTGACGACTGCCGGGTCGGACGCTGACGGAGCGGAAACCTTAACATCGACTCCGTACATGCCGGAGGGGAGGCCCGCCGGCAGAACAACTTCGATCGAAGTGGTCGTCCAATTCAGGATAATTCCTTCAGTCAGGGCGGAGGTGGTAAGCGACGTGAATTCCACGGCGCGGCTGGAGCTGGTTAAGCTGTCGCGGAAGTTGGTCCCTTCCAGAATGATCCGAACTCCGGCTGGACCTTTGGCCCGGTCGGGATCGGTAGAGGAAGCGCCGGACCGATAAATGTTATTGATGATCGGCGCGGTGCCGGACGGAGTTGGTTCCGGTCCGGGGCCCGGCGTGCCGTTGGTTACGGTGATGTTGACGGTGCCGACGTTGGAATAAGCAATGCCGTCATGAGCCCGGTAGGTGAAGCTGTCGGTCCCGACATAACTGGCGGCGGGAGTATAGGTTACTTGGTTGCCGGAGATCGTCCCCAAACTCCCCTGGGTCGGGCTGGAAACGAGCGAATAGGTCAGGAGGTTGCCGTCCGCGTCAGTGGCGCTAAAGTTAACCGCGACCGCGGTGTTGCTGGCGGTCGAGACGGTCACATCATTAGCGGTTGGCGCGTGGTTGGTCCCGCCGGAGGCGTTGACCGTTAGAGAGACCGCGATCGTTTGCGGATTGTTGGTCGCGTTGGGGTCGGTTACGGTGATGGTCGCGCTGTAAGGAGTAGCCGAAGCGGCCAGTCCAGCGGTGGTAAACGAGACGGTGATGGTTTGAGCCGCGGCTCCCTGGGCGACCGAACCGGTTTTCGGATTGATATCAAGCCAGGTTTGGTTATCGGCCACAGTGTAATTCAAAGCGGCGGTACCGGTATTGCCGATGGTGAAAGTTTGAGCGGCGGCGTTTTCTCCTTGAGCGATTACGAGACTAATGGTTGGTTTATTAAGAGAGATAGCCGGGCTCCCCCCGCCCGGATAGGTGACTTGGGCGGCTGATCTAAGAGAGCGGTAGGCAGACTCAACGTTGGCCGTAAAGACAATCTTTATCGCGTAGTAATAAACGGCGCCGACAACGGGATCAGGCGTGCTGTTGGCTGCCGTATCGCTGTAAGTTGTACCGGAAACCAAGGCATCGTTGATCTTGGTAAAAGTTGTTCCATCGGCGCTGCGGTAGACATTGTAGCCGGCAACCGTGCCGGCTGGAGCCGAAGCGGCCGTCCAGGCGAGATCGACGCGTCCCTGGGCGCTATTGACGGTGGCTGTTGGTTGGGGGACATTGGCCAAAGCGGGAAAATCAGGCGAAAAGTTTTGGGTCGCGGTCGCGTCGGAGAGGGTGACGCTGGAAGCGCTGAACAACCCGGCGCCCGATTCGGCGGCATTAGCTTTTTCAATAATACCAATAACTATCTGGCCGTTGGTCCAGGAAGAATTGAATCCGGGATCGGCTAAATTATCTTGAAAATAAGTATAGTTGGTCGCGCTGTAGCCGCAATTTCCGGATTGGGTTTGGCTGGAATTGTCGGACATCCAGACTTTGTAAGCGGCTGGAGAGTAATTTGTTCCTTGAGGCAGAGCCTTGCCGGAAATAACATGCGACCCGCCGGCCGCGAGGACAGAAGAAGCGCCAAAAAAAGCAAAAAGGACAAGTAAAACAAGCGGACTTCGATTTTTTTTCATTATCATACCTCCGATATGCTTGGATGCCAAAAACTAATTATGCACTCGGAGGTACTATTTATGTCGCTAATTGTATCAATATTACAGGTATTAGTAAATAGACGCCCTGATCTTCGGCCGATCTTCCGGCGTGAAATCTTTCTGGAAACCTTTTTCCCAGCTGTACAGGTCTTTGACCTTGGTGCTGGCCAGAGAGGTCTTACCGAGCATGTCGACCGCCTGGGCGCGGACCATCGCCTGCTTGGGACCAAGCCTATTGTTGTCGACAAAGTTCAGCATCCCCGCTTCCTTGGCCGCCTGGATGTGTCTGGCTGCCCAGTGATGGGTAGAGACGTCCCAGTACGGTTTGGCGTTGGCTTCCGCCAGCGGGAGCTTGTCGAAGCGGACCAGGACCGCGATCCCTTCGGCTTTGCTGATCTTGTTGTTCGGGCGGAAGGTCTTGTCCGGATAACCCTTGATCAAGCCTTCGCGCTGGGCGATCTCAACATATTTAGCGCCCCAGAAATCGGGCTTGACGTCTTTGAAGACCTGGCGGGCGCGGGTGTTCGGGACTTCGATCCCTTTGGCCCGGACCAAAAGGGTGGCCAGTTCGGCGCGGGTCAGAGCGTTGTTTGGTTTGAAGTTCCCGTCCGGAAAACCCTGGACCAAACCGACGGTGGCGTTGTTTTCGATCGGCATTTTCGCCCAGTAACCTTCGGGGACGTCGGCAAAGGAGGTCAGGCGGACGAGCCGCAGTTCTTTGTTGGTGAGATCGCCATTCGGCGTCGCCGCTTCCACGACGATCAGTTTTTTGCCGTACTTATTGACCGGTGAAGTGGCGGTGAAGGTCCCGTCCGGCATGACTTGGGCGTTGACGCCGTTGACTTTGACGGTGACCTCTTTAACGGACGAGCCGACTTCGCCTTCGGTGAATTTGACCCGGCCCGAGACTTTGACGTTGTCGTCGTAAATGACCGCTTTGTCCATCGGGGAATCGACGGAGAGCTGGAGCTCCCGCTTGGTCGGATCGCCAATGTAACTGATCGAAAAATAATGGGAAGTATTCTCGGTGATGCCGCTGTACGGGTGGTAGGCATAGTCAAAAGAAACACCGGAAACCCGGATCCCGACCCCTAAAGTCAGATCGCTGTTGTCGGAACCGGCCCGCAGGGCCAGATTTTCGGTCGGCCAGAATTCGAGGCCGGCGTGCAGGACCCCTGGGACGCTGGTCCGGGTCGGATAATAATCGTAATCGATATTGGTGTAAAGTTTGCGGCTCTTGTTGGCAAAAAGCCCTTTCCCTTCTTTGTCGAGCAGGGCGACCTTGGCCCCGACCTTCAGGGTCGAAGGGATGCTGTCGTATTCGCTGCCCGCCTTGGTGATCTTGGCGCCGAGAGCGGCTGGCAGGGCGTTCTGCAGGGTTACGCCGAGGGTCGCGTACTCGCTAGCCGGGTAGAGGGCGGAAAGATCGGCGTCGAAGCCGGAGCCGGATCCGTCGATCCCGGAACCGCCGACATTATAATATTTCAGGTTGGCGCCGACCGCGACATCTTTGCCCAGGTTTAAATTGAGCTCGCTTAAATAGGTACCGTAGGAGAGGAAGAGAACGTGGCTCCCCCAGGTCAGGTTCGAAGCGGTGATCGCGCCGGTTCCGTCGCGCAAAACGATATCGGCCACGCGGGAACTGACCAAACCGACACCGATGGACGATTTTTCCCCGTACGGGAAAGCGCCGCCGATAACGGTGTAGTTGACGTCGTTGAGCAAGTTGGTGTACATGGTGGTCAGCTTGGCGGAGCTGATCCCGGCGATCCCGGCCGGGTTGGTGAAGATGGCGTCGCCGTCTTCAGCCATGCCGACGTAAGCTTTTCCCATCCCCATGGAACGGGCGCCGACGCCGATTGACATCGGATCGGCCAGGTAGCCGGTCGCGAAGGCAGGGCTGATAAGCTGTAAGCTTAAAGCTGTAAGCAGTAAGAGAACCACGCAAACACGCGACAATATCGTCGCGGTTTCCGGGAGCCACTTAATTTGACATTTGAAATTTGACATTTGGCATTTCCCCCTCGTATATATATCGTCAAGTTTTGTCATGAATTTCACTGCTTCTTGACGACGAGGATCTTGCCTTTCGCGATCAGACCCTGGTTCTCGTTATTGACGATCCGGACGAGGAAGACGCCGTCCCCGACGGTCGCGCCGTACATGTCAACCCCGTTCCAGGTGACCGGAGAGCCGGTGACGGTCTGGCGGGAGACCAGCTTGGCGGTCATGTCGAAAATGTAGACGCCGATGTTGGTGGCCGTTCCCGGATCGAACTCGATCTTGAGCGGCACGCCGGTGTTCGGGTTGAACGGCGTCGGGTAGGCGATGATCGCGCCGGGGCCTGGAGCAACCGCGGTTACCATGAAGGCGGCCGGGTTGGAATAGAACGACCGGATGATGCTCGGGTCGGAGGCCGACGGGAATTCCACCAGGACCTTGATGTCGTAAGTCCCCGTGCCCAAAGTATTGGGGACGGTCAGGACGATCCGGGTACTCTCCCAGCTGACGATCGCAGCTTCGATGATCGTGTTGGAGGCCGAAATGAACAAGACCTTGCGGGAGGTGCTGGTCTCTTTGTCCCGGAAGTTATAGCCGATGATGGTCAGTTTGGTCCCGGCTGGTCCGGCGGTTGGGTCGATTGAAGTAATGACCGGCGACTCGGTGCTTGACGGCGGGATCGGCGGAGTACTTCCAACCGACGCGTAAAGGCTGTCGATATAGTGGTAGTTTGAGGTTGTTCCTTTGGTCGTGTAGACAAAGTTACAGCCGTTGACCTTGGTCCAATCAAAGCTCGCGTTGGCGGCGGCATCACTGCCGTCTTTGTCATAAACAAGGCTTGATTTATCAAGGCTGACCTGACCGTACCCGGAAACAGCGGCCAGGGCCGCGTTGGTGACGGTCGCGGCAACAGCTGTCCCGTCGGCGTCTTTAAGGCTGACTTTAACGTCGTTGCTCGAACCGTCCCACGTGATGTAGAAGTTAATCTTGTCCGCGCTGGAAAGGTCGAGTTGGTTGGCGAGTTTCGCCCCCCAGCCGCCGCCCCAATCGGAAGTGTAGGAGTATTTGACCTTCATCCCTTTGGCCCCTTCTTTGGCCGCTTCGGATTGCGGGCCGCTGGCGTTGATATTGGCGTTATCCGGCGCGATCCCGGTCCCGAACGTGTAATAGCCGGTGTTCGTTCCCGGCGCGGTGAAATTACCGACCGAACCCCCTTCGAAATCATCGAGGTAGATCCGGCTGTTGTCGACGGTGACGGTGGAGTCGGTGCTCTTTCCGCCGACGCTGACTATGATCGCGGCCGAACCAGTTGCGACCCCGGTTGGAATTGAGGCAATGATCTGCCCGTCGGTCCAAACAGTTGGCTGGGTATTGATTCCGCCGATGGTGATCGTGCCGGACGAACCGAAGTGAGAACCATTAATGATCAGGGTTTGGCCGGCGTAGGCTGAAGCCGGTGAAATCCCGGAGATCGAAGGATCGCTGACAACGCCTGCCGGATCGATCGTGATCGACAGGGCTTTGGTCGCGGTCTTGGCGGCCGCGTCGGTCACCTGGACGGTGAAGTTCGCGGTTTGCGCGGTCGTTGGCGTTCCCGAGATCACGCCGGTTGAAGTGTTGAGCGAGAGACCGGCTGGCAGTGAGCCGACGGTTATTGCCCAGGTGTACGGAGCGGTCCCGCCCATGGCTTGCAAAGTTTGATTGTAAGCCGTAGCAACGGTCCCATTAGGGAGACTGTTGGTCGTAATGGTCGGCTGGGCCGCGCTGGTCACGGTGAAGACGATCTGATCGAACGGCGCCCAATCATAATGGGTGTTCGAAGTTTGGCTGTTGGCGGTGACCAAAAGCTGTCCGGTCGTCGCCCCGGCTGGGACGGCGACGGTCAGGGTGCTCTTGTCGGCGGCGTTGACGATGCTGCCGGCGGAAGCGGCGGTCCCGTTAAAGCTGATCGAGTTGCCGGCGGCGGTCTGGTTGAACGCCGTCCCCTCGATCGCGACGGAAGTCCCGACCGGCCCGTTGTTCGGAGTAACGCTGTAAACTTTCGGTTTCAAGCTGAAAGTATTTGAAGCGTTTTTGGCGTTAACGGTGACCCGGGCATTAGTCGTTCCAGCAACCGCGTACGTTCCGGAAATGCTGATCGGCACGCCGACCTGGATCTTGGTGTCGGACCAGTAGTAGATCTGGGCCGCGCCTAAATTATTGTAAGCGCCGCCCTGGAATTGGAGGGCGACGGTGCTGGTCCCCTGGGTCGCGCCGAAATTGGTACCGTTGAGGTTGATCGTCCCATAGACATAGCCGGAATCTTTTCCCGGTTCCCAGGTGATGCTGGTGACCTGGGGATCGGCGGCCGTGTCGTTATCATTAATTGTATACGTATGATTTGTCAGTAAACCGAGAGTGGCGTTGGTCGGAGCGGCCAGGGTCACGATGATGGTTTCCGCTCCTTCAATGATGGCATCATCAACGATCGTCGCACTGATATTCTTGGTCGTCTCGCCGGGATTGAAGGTCAGGGTCCCGCTGGCAAGGGTGTAGTCGGTCCCACTGCCGGTGGCGGTCCCGCCGGTGACGCTGTAGTTGACGGTGACGGTCTGGCCGGAGGCGGCCGAGAGGGCGACTGCCAGATTGGCCGGGGTCGTCGATTCCAAGCCGTTGGAGCTGGCGGCGGAGAAGGCCACGGTCGGCGCCGCGTCGTCATCGTTAATGGTTAGGACCGAAGTATTTGGCGTTCCCAAAGTGGCGCCGCCGGTCGGTCCGCTCAAGGCCAAATTGACCGTTTCATCAACCTCATCAAGCGGGTCATTGGCGATCGTGACATTGAAAGTTTTGACGGCCGAATCGCCGCTGGCCCAGTTCAGGGTGCCGCTGGCAGAGGTGTAATCGGAGCCGGAAGTCGCGGTCCCGTTGCTGGTGGCGTACTGGACGCTGACCACGCCGCCGCTACCACCGGTCCGGGTGACGTTTATCGCGATCGTCGCGACATTTTCCGCCACAGTATAGGTCGCCGCGCTGAATTGCAGCGCGCCGGCCGAAGGCGCCGCCGGGTAAGTGACCTGGCTGGAGCGCAGAGACCGATAAGTTGACTCAACGTTGGCCGTAAAAACAATCTTTATCGCGTAGTAATAAGCGGCGCCGACAACGGGATCAGGCGTGCTGTTGGCCGCTGTGTCGCTGAAGGTTGTACCCGAAACTAAAGCGTCATTAATTTTTGTAAAAGTCGTCCCATCGGTACTGCGGTAGACATTGTAGCCGCTGATGATACCGGCAGGAGCGGTCGCGGCTGTCCATGAGAGATCAACCCGTCCCTGGGCGCTGTTGACGGTTGCCGTTGGTTGGGGGACATTAGCCAGGGCGGGGAAGTCCGGCGAAAAATTCTGCGTGGTGGTAGCGTCTGAAAGAGTGACGCTGGACGCGGTGAATAAACCGGCGCCCGATTCGGCGCCATTGGCTTTTTCCATGATCCCGATGACTATCTGGCCGTTGGTCCAGGAGGAGTTAAAGCCTGGGTCGGCCAGGTTTTCCTGAAAATAAGTGTAATTGGTGGCGCTGTAGGCGCAGTTTCCGGACTGGGTTTGGCTGGAGTTATTAGACATCCAGACCTTATAAGTCGCCGGGGTATAATTTGTCCCCTGCGGCTGGGCTTTGCCTGAAATAATGTGTGACCCGCCGGCGGCTAACACTGCCGAGGCGCACAAGATGGTTGCGATGAATATGGCCCCTAATAATTTGATGGCTCTTTTCATTGTCATTTTCCCCCTTTACAAGGTCGGCTTCCAGCTTAAGTCGGTCATGATTTCGATCTCAAACCCTTCGCCTTTTATGCATGGCGCTGATTCCATATTGGTGGTGCCGAAGTCGTCAACGGAAGAGATCCATTGTCCCAAGCCGCCGTCCCAGGAAACGGTTTCATAGACCTGGGTAGCCGGATTAAGTCTGGCGATGTAACCGACCTTGGTCGGAGCGGTTATCAAGCCGCTGCCGGTGGTTATGTCCGCGATCCCGTTGATGTCTTCGAGAATGTCGGAAATAGTCGAATATTTGTTCTCGTAAGGAATGGAGATAATATTTTTATTGCCGATCCCGATGTTGTGGGTCAGGGCAAAAGTGAAATTGCCGTCTGATCCCCCGGCGATTTGCAGGGTGAAGTCGATCATTGCTTCGATCTCGAACCCTTCGCCTCTCACGTATGGCGCTGATTCCATGTTGGCGGTGCCGAAGTCGTCAACGGAAGAGATCCATTGTCCCAAGCCGCCGTCCCAGGAAACGGTTTCATAGACCTGGGTGGCCGGATTAAGTCTGGCGATGTAACCGACCTTGGTCGGAGCGGTTATCAAGCCGCTGCCGGTGGTTATGTCCGCGATCCCGTTGATGTCTTCGAGAATGTCGGCCAGGGTCGAGTAATTGTTTAAATACGGGAGCGAGATAATGATCTTGTTGCCGATCCCAACATTGTGAGTAATATTGGTCTTTAATATATAGGCCATATTTGAGGGGCCTGATTCCGTCGCCCCGCTGAAAGATTTTACCACGTAGTAGTAAGAATCAGAGGTTAAGAGGGCTCCGGTATCGGTTAGCTGATGGGCGCCGACCGGAATATCCCCGCCTATTTGGGTCGTGATAGTGGTTGGGCTGGTGCCGCGGTAGACGCGGTAGCCGCCGGTAGGTTCACCTGCTTGTGGAACTTCCCAGGTTAAAAGGCCGTCATTGCCTGATTTTGCCGCCTTGAGATTGAGGGGGACATCGGCCGTCCCGCCGCTTGAATTAATGGTGAACCCGTCGGTTAGGACGGCGCTCTTGCTTCCCTGGAGAACTTCAACGTTCCATGTTCCGACAGCCGCGAGGGCCGGGAGCGGCAGTTCGCAGGTGATCTCCTTAGCGGAGACGACGATCACTTTTATTGCGTCGATGTTGGTCTGGAAAATTTTGGTCAAGCGGACCGTAGCGCCGGCGGCAAAGTTATCGCCGACGATGGTGACCGAGACATTTTCACCCCGCAGGCCGTTGTTCGGGGCAATGCTCTTAATGGTAGGGGTCGGCGTTGCTTCATTAACCTTGAACCCATTGGCCAGGGTCGCGGTTTTCCCGCCGGGATTAATGACGGTCACGTTCCTGTAGGTCGTATCGGCCAAGTTGGAAATGGTGATGTTGGCGGTCACTTTGGCATCGTTGTTAAACGTTACCGAATTAACCTGAATATCTTTGATGATGCCGCTGAAAGCGACGTCGGTTAAGAGGTTGAAACCGGAACCGTTGATAACCACGTCAAGCGTTTGCCCCTGTTCGCCGGAAGCGGGGACAATCGTGCCGATGGTCGGCGCCGGGGCCGGAGCGACAATGGTAAAGGCGCCGGTCTTGGTGACGGGTGTTTGCCCGGGATTGGTAACGGTGACATCCCTGGCGCTAAGGGTCGCGTTATTGGCGATGCTGATATTGACGGTCATCTTGGTCGCGCTGTTGAATACGGTCGAATTTTTGGTGATGCCGGTGCCGCTGAAATCAACGGCGGTCTGGTCGTAAAAACCGGTCCCGGTAATCTCCACGTTGAGAGTTTGGCCTTGCTCGCCGGCGGAGGGGATGACCGTGTCGATGGTCGGCGCCTGGACCTCCTTGACGACGAAAGACCAAGAAGGCAAACTGTGGGTGACCGTACCCCATTTATCAAAAGCGTCCACGTACCAGGAGTAATTGGTCCCGATCGTGAGCGGCGCGGTAAAGGTGTAAAAAGTTTGCGTTCCGGCAACCGTATAATAGGAGTAGGTGTGGGTGATGTTGTCGAAAACGGTAATATAGTAATGGTCGACGTAATCACCGGCATCAGGGTCGCCGTTCCCTTCCCAGGATAGGGTCGGGGTTTGGGTGTAAACATCAGAGATATTGGGCGGTGAAATTTTATTGAAATCGTTGGGGGCGGAGTTTGAGCCGCCGATCGTGAAGTTCAGCTTGAACTCGTCGGCCGGATACCCTTCGCTGACCCCATCCTTGTCTCCGTCGAGGGCGTTGCCGGCGACGTCGGTGATGTTCTGGTTGGCGCTGTTCATATAGAGCGTAACTTTGATCGCGGCGCCGGGCATTAAACCGGGGGCGTTCGGCGTGATCGTCAAAGTGTTAGTGGCGTTATCGTAGCTTTCGGTGTGCGCGATGGTCGTACCGCCGACCTTGACCGTGGCGGCCGCGCCGTTGAAAACCGAGGTTTGCATCGCTTCATTGAAAACGATCTTGATGGTGGCGCCGCTGGCGACGCCGGTCGCTCCTTCAGCCGGGGTCGTGGAGCTGACTTTGGGCGGTGTCCGATCGATGATGAAGTCGGGATTAGAAGTTGGCGCGGATTCAGGGCTGTAGGCGGCGGCCGCGTCTTTAACCCGGGCGCTCCAATTGTAATTGCCGTCGGCTAAGGCGCTGATGTCAACGGCTTTAGTTCCGGAAACCGCAGTCCCGGAATAGGAGACCGCGCTGCCGGCGACCCAACTGCCAGCGCCGATCTTGAATTCTGGGGTCAGAGTGTCCGGATTGTTCGGATCGGACATTTTGACGCCTAGGGTGATGGTGTTCGCGTTGGTTCTATTGCCAAAAGCTGGGTTTTGGGTCAAATTGGTCGGAGCATTCGGGGCTTGATTGGTCTTATTAATAGTGAAAGCGCTAAGCAGTTCGTTCTGCGAGGTCCCGTTTTTGAGCCGCAAAGCATAAGTCTTGGTCGCGTTATCAAACTGGGTGGTATCGATGGTCGCGTCGATCATGGTTGAAGAAAGGACTTCATTGACCAGGATCTGGTATTCCGTTCCGTTGACCAGGAAAGCGGTGGTGGTGGAGAGGAAATGCTCACCCTTGATCGAGACAGAAACATTGGTCCCCCCCCAATTGGCTGAATTTGGCGTGATCGAGGTGACGACCGGCGGGATCGCGCCGGGATTGCCGAGGTCGGAGTTAAGATTGAAAGACAAATAACTTCCATTGCCGCTATAAGTTGTCGCGAGCTTTAAACGATCGGGGGAGATCACCAACCCGTCATATTTTGAAGTGGTGGTATAGCTGTTGACATTGAGGGCGGTCACTTGGCCGCTGGCAGTTGGCAAATAAACCTTATAGAGCTTGGTCGAAGTTTCACTGGCGTTTTGGGCTTGGATGTAATAAAGATAGGTATTATCCGGAGTGACGTCAAAGCCGTTCCAGCCGTAGTTGGCGGTGACCCCTGACGGATTCTTGATGGTCGCCTTTTCGGTCAAGTAAGGGGAGGAAGTGCTGATGGTATAGATCTTGACATCGCCGTCGGTCCCGTTGAGAGCGACGCAGAGCTTGTCGCCGGCGACCTTCAGGGAGGTTGGGACCTGCAGATCAAAGGAGGCGACCGGGTTGGCCGAGATCGTCCCGCCGGTGTTTTTATAAACAAGGAGTTCTTTTAAAGTGTCGGTTTCTTTGTTGGTGATGAAGATCAAATAATTGCCGCTGGCATCCGACTGGGAGACGGCAACGTCAAACAGCGGCCTGGTGATGTAGGACGTGTTGTAAATGTCGCCGGTGTGGGCCCAGGTCCCGTTCGTATTTTTAAAATAGTGGACCTTGCCGAGGTTCATATCGGCAACGAAGAGCATGTCCCCCTTGACCGCCATGCCGGCGAGTGAAGCGGAGCCTTCGGTGTTAATGTTGATATTCTGATAGGTGCCGGTTGGAACGCCGTTTGCCAGGGTATAAATCCTGACCTTAGATTGGGTCAAGTCGTTAATTGAAACAAATAACGAATTGCCGTCATCGGAAACTGCTAAACCGAAGACTTGGGCGGTAATGGAGATCCCGCTCAAAGAGAGGGTATTAGGGCTTGAAGACCAACCATTTGAATACTGATAGGTCTTAATTTGAGAATAGACCCCTGTTTGGGCCGGGATCGGCGCGTTGTCTACGATGTACATTGCTTGATAGATGGGATTAACGGCGCTTTTAGCCGGGATGGTGACCGCTTCCGCCGCGCAAAAACCGCCGGTCAGCAAAAGCAGGCCGAGAATAAGCGACAGGGTCCCGAACGTCTTTCTGAAATTTTTCATGTTTTTATTTCACCACCCTAATAAGATAATAAACATTAAAAGCGTAGCCGCTGTAAGAGAGCCCTTCGGTGTTGACGGCGAAAGAAATTTTGCCGTTCCATTGGATGGAGCCGGAATTATACATTGCCTGGTCTAAGGCAAATGAAGCCGGGGTGGTTTTGATGGCGGGGCCGGCATCAATTATTTCCGGGGCGCAACCAACGCCGACTTCGTTAGGGTTGGCATCAATGTCAAATTCCGGGGACTGCGACGGTTTTGTGCCGCCGTTGGAAATAAGGGAGGCAACTTCGGCTTTGGCCAGATAAAGCGGAATTATTTTGCGCGCTTCCGCCGGAATGAGATTGATTAAATAATTGCCGGCGGCGTCAACCCCAAGATTACAAATCCCGGGCCAGCAAGGATAGGTCGCCGTCGGGCTCTTATTGGGATCGTCATAGAGGGTGGGGAGAACGGTCGAATCGGAGTAAATTTCGAAGCGGACCTCGCTGGCGTTCTGCAGGCCCGGCACGACGATAGGCTTGCCGTCGGCAGTTTCAACTTTAAAAGGGACTTCAACAAACTGGGTCTTGCCGATCATGGTGGCTTCATTATATAACCATCCGCTTTGAATTAGAATCCCAATCGGCGGGTCTTGTTTGACCTCTTCAGAGACCGCGTCTGTTTGCGCGGCGGCTTCCGCCGGCAAAGCGTCCGTCCGGCCGCCGTCAAAAGTGTTAAAAGTCCCGGCGTCAAGGCCGTTTTCGAGTTGTTCCAGTCCGGGCGATCTTTCGTCCCCGCCGCCGCAAGCGGCCAGGTGAACCAGTCCGAGCGCGCCGGCAAAACCGACGGTTCTCGTCGCCGTCCGCAAGAGAGAAGAGAAATGCTCTCTCGACGTCGCGTAAGTTCCCGGTCTAATTGTCGTCATTGTTCTGCTGGCTGGTCTGGTGCTGTGAATCATTTTATTTGCCTCCTGTAAAATGGGCGAGGGGCCATATGGCCGCGCGCTCCTGTTCCTTCCTTATAATTATCGACATCCTCTGGGGGAAATTTCAGTTAATTTGGGACCGATGGTGAAAACGTGCAGAGCAGGTCCCTTTCGGTTTCGGCAACCCCGTCCTTTGCTCTGGAAAAAGTAGTGGCCAAAGCCGCCAAAGATTGGGCGATCGGTTGGGCCTGCCCGGTGATCTGTACTATTTCCCGCTTGATTTCCTCTTGCTCGGAAATTAAAGCGTCCCGGTCTCGGCGCAGCATAGTTAAGGAATCGAGCAGCGTCGCGACCGCTTCGGTTTTTTCTTTTTCCAATATTTGGGGGTCGTCCAATTTTAGTTTTCTTTTCAGCTCGTTTTCCAAAACAGCTAAAAACTCTTTCGCGTTTTGGATCTTTTTCTTTCTTTCGGGATCGAGCGTGAATTCTCCGCCGTTCTTTTCCAGGGCCGCGACCCGGTCTTTGGCCAATTGAATTCCCCGGTCCCTGACAGCGGCGGTGTCGAATAATTCCCGGGTGTTTTTGATCTGGTCGTCATAATCTTGTCTGGTTTGGGCGATTTGCGCTTCCCTGACGGAGATCGAAAAATCAAGCTCTTCAATGCTTTCCGCTTTATTATGCAAGTCTAAATTGGCTTTAGCGTAAGCGGCTTTGATCGTTTGCAGTTGGGCCTGCAATTCGGCGACCCCGTTGTTGATTAAAGCGGCAAGGTTTTCGATGGTAAAAGAAGGGGTCTTGGCAATTTCCACGGTTAGTTCGGCAATTGTCCGCGCTTGCTCCGCGGCTTGAGCGGTCGCGGTTTCAAGCTTAGCGGTCAGCTCGGCGATGGTCTTTCCCTGCGTTCGGTTGGCGGCGTATAATTCTTCGATGCTTTCGGCGGTTGAAGCTTTGATCTTTTCCAGTTTAGCTTGCCAGGCTTGTTTTTCTTCGGTCAGCTTTTGTATTTGTTCTTCGACTTTTTGCGCGTGTACGGCTTGGGTAATCCTTTTCTCTTTGGTCTCCTGTTGAAGAGCCGTAAGGGCGGAAGCTAAACGATTAATCTCCCCTTGAGCTTTAAGGAGATCGGCGTTTAAGCTTGCGGTCGCCTGTTGACCGGTTTCCAGGGAGGCAATCTTCGCCCTTGCGTCCTTGAGTTCTTGAGCGACCGTTTCAAGACTTTGCAATTTGGTCCGAATGGTCTTATTATCATTTTCTAAATTGGCTATTTCTTGGCGTTTAGTGCCGAGTGAAACTTCCAACCGACGGGTGCGATCTTTTTCTTCAGAGAGGAGTCGTTCTTTTGCCTCAATTGCCTTTTTGGTGGATTCCTGGAGAGTGGTTAATTGGCCTTCGAGCTCGCCAACCTTTTGTTGCGCCGCCAGCAATTGCCGGCCCGGATTGGGGGGGGGCGGCGGCTGGACTGGCGGGAGTGGGCCTGGCGGTGGAACTGGCGGAGACGCCGACTGACCAGCCAGAGCCTCAAGATCGATCGGCGCGACGGCGGCCCCTTTTGGTAATGTGGGGACGATCTGTAGGAGCTGGGCTTGCAAAGCTTCGATCTCTAATTTGATGTCTGCAGGAACGGTGACCGCGCCCGAAGTAACCGGATTTATAACCCGATCGGTAATCGCTCTTAGGTCCGCTCTTACCTTGGCCTTGGGGAGCTGGGCTCTAATCGCATTAATTAAATTACGGTCGATTCTAATAGCTGTTGGCATTTTTTATCCCCTTATTTATGACATTAATAGCTCCAGGATCTTGGTCCTGGCGGCTAGGCATTGCATATTGATCCATTGGTCGGAGCCGTAACGTTGTTTGATCTCTGCCAGCCGGGTGTTCTCCTGGTTGACGATCGCTTCTTCTTCCGTGGTCAATTCGCCTTCGATGTCGGCCAGGGCGCCTAACGCTCGAAGGTAAGTTCTGACCGATTTAACATCATTAATATCATAGGCCGGCGCCAGAGCGAATCTGGTCGGTGGGGTCGGCGGTTCTGGTTGGGTAGTTTTGACCTTAACTCCGCGAGCGATCGAATCTGGTGTCAGACCGCCTTGCCCATTAAAGAAAAGCGGATCAGTGGAGGGGGCGAAACGATAGCCGCCGATCTCCTGCGGGCTGCGAATAACCATAAAATCTCGTTGGCCATTCGGATAATAATAAACGGTGTTATTGGCGACGATCCCTTCCCATTCCGCCGCCGGGGTGATCGAATAAACCATGCCATTGCCCAAAATTTCCAGTTGAGAGCCGACCGGCAGGTCGGTATAAGCGTTGAGACGGTCGGCGAGCTTGGTGGCATCGGCTGGGACCGTGATGACGAACGATTCGTTGTCTTTATTGATGTCCAGTTTCAAGCCGGCGCCGATCGTGAAATTACCCAAAACCAGATCGGCAGCCGGGGTAATACTTAGCGGCCGGCCGTTATTGAACTGAACGGTTGCTCCGGGTACGAAGTCGACCCCAAACAACGTGAGCGGTTGGTTGTATTTAATGGCGCTGATCGCCTGGTTCTCGTTTAGCCAGAACTGGGAACCGAGGGCGGCGTCATTCATTCTGTCCCCGATGATTATGCTGGCGATTTCTTTGCGCCCGTTATCAAAAATAATGGTTGAGCCGGCCGGGTATTCGTCATAAACCTGCGGATCGCTCTTATCAAAAACCCGAAGAGGGGCGGAAATTTTTATTTTTTCTAGGTCACCGTTAGGGGAAAATATGAGCCGACTGCCGTCCGGAACCGGTTCGGTGAAGTGGGGCAGGGTTAAGCTGCCGTAGAAAACCGCTACGGTTAGTTTGCCGAGGTCGTAGGTTAAGCTGCTCTTAGCCTCATAATTGATCCCGCCGACATTTTTACTCTTGTTGCCTCCAAGCTTCAGCCTGATTGTGACCTTATCATCTTTAAAGCTCAAATTAGTCCGATGCGGATGAGAAAGACCGAACAGGATATGTTGGCCAAAAAGCTCGGCGCTGATCAATTTTCCTTTTTCATAAAACAGATAAGAACCGGTCTTGACGTCAAGGCCGGCGGGAAGGTGCCAGTTCTGGCCGAGTCGGGCGCCGGTCAATTCTTCCTGGTCGTCAACCCACAGCCTGGTGCCGGCGGGGAAATTGGTCCCAGCGATTAATTGGTCGGCCGCTAAACGGAACCCGGAGAGCTTGCCTTCCGGTGAAAAATAAACGGTCGTCCCGGCCGGGAAAAAGTCGCCGCGGAATTTTTTTAGTTCATTTAGTTCAACCGAGCGGAGCGTTGCGGCGTCATCGGCGTAATAGGTGGCGGTATCTTGCGCGATCCTGGTCGGGTTCTTTTCGCCCGGTAAAATCAGCTGAACGGCGGCTTTGGCGGCGGTCGGACGGAAGGTTATTCCCCCATTTTTATCGTCGACCAGGTCGGCGATAATGGCGGTCGCGTTGTCGCCTTCTTTTCCCGCGGCTTTCATGTAATCCAGGGCGGTTTCGGCCAACAGTCGCGCCCTCGCCGCTGCCGGGAGATGGGTGTTATTCCGCAGCAGGCCGCGGAGTTCGTCGAAGGGGATAAAACCGTGCAGACCGTCGGAAGACAACAGGACGGTGTCGCCCGGTCGTAAAGCGATTTGCCGATGGCTGATGTTTTCTTTTTGAGCGGCCAATCTGGCGTCGGGATCGGTCACCGTGGTTTGAGGCAGTAAACCAAGGGCGGTGGTAATAACGTTGGTTGAGCCCGAGTCGGTCCTGGTGAATTCATGATAAGCGGCGGCGTCCGCCCCATTAAAACTATATTCGGAGTTTAGCTTTCCGTTGATGTATAAGTCCGGAACGTTTTTGTCGTTCCTATAGACCGCCGTGTGGAGATGATTGTCCGGGGTGATCAGGATCAAGTCCCCCTCGCGGAGAATATATAGCCTGGCATCGCCGACCCAAGCGACTTGGGCGGTTTTTCCTTCAATAAAGAGAGTGGCGGCGGTCGCCCCCATCTTTTCTAAAGCAAGGTTTTTTGCCGCCCGGTCTTTTATCGCCTGATCGGTTAAGACCAGCGCTTCGGCCGCGTCGAACGGCTTGCGCGGCGATCGGCCGAGATAGGCTTGACGGGTTTTATGAGTGACGATATCGGCCGCGGTCTCGCCGCCGTTATGCCCTCCTATTCCGTCAACCAACCGCAGGTAAAGCGACCGTGTTTTTTTCGGGCCGTCAATGTCGATCGCGGCGGCGTCTTCGTTGTTTTCACGCCCCCCGACCGAGCAGTAACCGCCCAACCCAAAACCAATATTTAAAGGAGTATAAAGGGCCCCTTTAGTTGTCGCGGCATGAGCCGGCATTTTCGGGGTTGCCAGCCGATAGAGGCCGGCAACCAACTTATAAGCCAGGTACGGCAACAACCAAATTGGACCGGACAAAATAAGGCCGGTCCATTTGAGCATGGCTAACGCCCGGCCGGGATGCGCCGGCGCTGGTTTAACGGGGAGAGACGGCTTGACGGGGGCAGGTTGTGACAAGCCCGGGTTTTTGACGGTCGGCGGTTCCGGCTCTTCCGGAAGAAAGTTTATAATGACCGACGCTTGCGGCGGCGGGTTAATTATTGGCGGCGTGGGCGGTAAAACCGGCGCAGGGTTAAGCTCCGCCAGTATTTGGGCAGAGAGCGTTCCGAGTGTCGGATGAGAGGTTAACGGCGATAACGCGTTGGTGATCGCCGTTTCATCGCAGATAACCCCTTTTTGGACCGCGGCCAGCAACTTTTGCGCGTTTTGAAGCCGGACCGCCGCCTCAACATTTCCTCTTTTATTAGTGATAAGAGATAAGAAGGTCCTTTCCGTTTTCTGAAGTTTGGCAAAAGATGGATGGGTTGTTGTTATTCTGGAGATCATGCTGTGCCTCCGTTATCATCAAGATCATTTTGGATATAATCAAAGAGATAGGCCATGGCCGAACGCCCGGCCGCTTTAAGATCCGGGTCTGATTCAACCTTGATGAATCTTTGAAGCACGGGGATTAATAGACTTGCCACGGTCGTGTCATCGACATATTGTTCGATGTTTTGCAGCAGCAGCAGCCGGTCCGGCTTGCTGCCGCTATTTATTGTTTGGACTAATTGTGGGAGCGTCGGGATCGCGGTATTTGACAACAAAGGGTTGGTTGGAGTATTGCCGTCGATATTGGTCGGTTCCTCTCCGCTAAGCCGCGGCTTGGTTTTTTCGTCGTCATCCTGTCCCGGCCTGGTTTCTTCCTCGCTCGATTCTTCGTGGAATGAGAGCTCCGGAGCGGTGAGAAGCTCGGCCTGGATAAAGCTGTCGTCCATAAGTTGGCCGGGAAAATACTGATTGAAAAGCGCCACGATCCTATCCCGCAGCCCGGTAAAATTCTGCGGCCGTTCCGCCGGGTCGATCGAGGTGGCTTCCTGGACCAGCTCGGTGATTGCCCGCTCGACCGGTTCATCGCCCAACGGCAGGAGCCGGTATTTAGCCTTTATGTCATCCATCACGACTTGACTGCCGACCGCTTTGGCTTCGCGATAGGCCTTATAATCGGCGGCGTAGGTGAAGAGCCAGCTGATCTCGGTGATATCCCGTTTGGTTCGTCCATCGACGGCGGTGCCGGGCTGCAAGAGGTTGGGGGAGGTTTTATAAAGTTGACCGTTGTGTTCCCAGATCAAGGCGCTCCCCCTTAGCAAGCGATAAAGGATTACGCCGACCGCGTACAGGTCATGACGGACCAAGATTGGAAAGAGAGTCCCGGCGCTGGCCCGAGCTTCCCGTTCTAGTTTGGTGAGATTCGCGTATTCATGCGGATATTCCGGTGACATGTAGGTAACCGTCCCTTTCAGAATACCGGTTGCCGATTTGTCATCTTTATCGATATTGGCGAGAAGTCCGAAATCGCCGATCTTGATCATTTTGGCCAGCCCGTTTAGGATGACAAAAATATTGCTTAGCTTAAGGTCGCGATGCGTGACCCGCTCATTGGTGATCGCGATCATGGCATCGCAGATCTTGGCGAGGAAAACCAGGGCTTCCTGCGGCGCCAGGCGCCGATTAAGCTTTCGGGCGTATTCTTCCAGGTCGACTCCTTCGATCAATTCCATCACAAAATAAGGGCAGTCCGAAGTTTTTTTGCTGTTCTTTTCGAATCGGCCGAAGGCAAAAGCGTTAACGACCGCCGGGTGGTTAAGCCTTTCCTGAACATCATATTCCTCGCGGAAACTGTCAATTGCCGCGCCGGAACTAAGATGTTGGGGGAGCATAATTTTAACGGCGTAAAATTTGCGGTCTTGAGGGTTGAAAGTCAGATAAACTTCCCCCATTCCGCCGCGACCCAGGAAACAACCGCCGTCGATCAGCGGGGGAACATCCGGATCGGGCAAGCCTTTATCATTTTTTCGATCGGCCAGGGCTTTGATCTTTTGTTTCGCGGCGGCGTTAGCCGGGACGATCACATAAGGGATAATGCTCCCGCTCCTGGCTTGAGGAACCAGGTCAAAACCAAGCTCTTTTGAAGCGGTGTTTATTTCTTCGATCAGGGAGGCAATTTCAGTTTCTTTGGCCAGTTGTTCGGCCGCCGGCAAAGCTAAATATTCATTTAGGGCGTCATAAGCTAATTCCAGGGCAAGAGAATCTGGCCTATCCGTTCTCAGCCCGCTTAATCGGACCAACTCCTGCGCGACTTTATCACGGAGCGCTTGGGGGAGTTTATTTAAGAGATAATCGACTTTTTTATCGTCGCCCAGCTGATGGAGAATGCCCGCGAGGTTCTTTTCCCTTCCCTCGGCCAGTGTTTTGAGCTCTTCGACCGACGAATTGACCCGCAGTCTGCCGACGGCCCGGACCAGGCCGACGATTCCCAGGCCGATTAAGCTGACCAGCGCCGCCGGCGCCCAGACCGGCGCGGGGATCGGGAGGAATGAAAAAGCGGCGGTCATCGTCCAGGAAAAGGGGGTCATAAAGCCGGCGCCGACGCTCAAAGCGACTCCGCTTAGCGTTACCCAATTATTTAACAGGAGCGAATTGTAGCGCTTCTGAAAAGAAGTCATCTTATCATTAAGATGATTGGTTAAGGACCGCGTGGTTAGCCTGTTATTGTTAGGGCGCATGATATTGGTCGCGGTGTTGCCGCTGTTGGCCATAAAAACGATCGTCATGTCTAACGGATTTTCGGGGGATCCGGCGACGGCTGGGGAATATGCTTCCGCCGCGCGGGCGGTAATATTAATAAGCGTTCGACGGCCAAATTGTTCCAACCCGGACAAGGAGAGACCGGCTTTCTCTGTTCCCGGGTAGACGCCGCGCGAAAGACGCCGCGCGGGGAATAGTTCCCTTGCCGGCGATTGTTCGGCCTTAATTCTGTTGATCGGTCTTGTCTGCATCTTTACTCCTTATCATATGTATTATCGTTGACTTTCCGGAAAAATTTCACTTTACTGCGGCCAAACCGTGACCAACGAAGTCAGCTCCGACGTCTTGCCGTTGCTGTCCTCGACGACGACCCGAACGGTATATTTACAGGCGTCGGTCGCGGCGCAGGCAAAAGTGTGCGGCAAGCTGGCGGCACTGCCGCTTTCAATCGCGGACGGGGAGTCGCCCCAGTAGAAAGTGTATTTCACGAGGCTCGCGCCGCTGCCGGTCGGGTAGCTTAGGCCGGCGTCGGCGACCACCGCGAGCGGCGAGGGGCCCTGTCCCGGAGTGATCACCAGGTTCGGGACCGGACTGCCATGAGTGGCGATATAGATCTGGGGATAGAAGTAATATTCCATTCCGTCGATTGTGCTTTTAAGCTTAACGACCATTTGCTTTATCCCCCCGTTGTCAAACTGATGGCTGACGTCGGTCCCCGAACCAAACGGTTTGCCATCGGCAAAATCCCAGGTGATCTCCCAATTCAGCGGGTCGGCGACGGTCAGGCTCATCGGGACCGGAGTGTCTTCTTCCGCCGCCGGGGGAAACAAGATTTGGACGGCCGGCGGGGTGACTGTCTGTTTGACGATGGTGATCATCCAATTGGCCTCGGTCTTAACGGTCGGGTCGTCGATCCGGGCCATGACCAGTTTCACCGGGTAGGCCCCTTCGTTGGCGTAAACCGGTGGGGTTGGGATCGGACCGCTACCAAAGGTTCCATTCCCGAAATCCCAGGTATAGGTGTAGAGCGCTCCGTCGATTACGGCCGCCGATAAAGGGATCCCTTCGTTGACTTTACCGGAGGTTGGTCCGACAATGCCGGCCGGCGGGATGGCGACAGCCTTGTCGTAGACGTTGACTTTCCGGGAAGCGGTGGTCTTAATGTTTCCCTGGCTGTCTTTGACGGTAAAGGTAAAGAGGTATTCACCGGTGTTCGGGAAGTCAAACGAGGCGATCGTTTGGCCGGAGTAGGGAATAGTGACAAAGCCGGACGGATCGTTCGGATCGGGAGCGACCACGCTCCACTCATACTGGTTATTAGGATCGTTATCGCTTGAATAGCCGGTAATATTAGAGACGACGTCTCCCTGATGTAAGGAATATTCAAGGTTGCCGGAGATTGTCGCCTGCGGGATCGCGCCGGCGACTGGATAGATGTTGACCAGGCGGCTGGCGGAGCCGATAAGATTATCGCTGCCGTCAAGGACTTCCAGTTTGAAAGCGTACTCGCCGGTTTGGGCGAAATTAAATGAAGGGATGTCTTTGGCGTCAACGATCTGCTGGGTCAGGTCGGGCTTGGTGATCGTCCAGCGGTATTTGGCGTCGGGATTGGTCGAATCGGTCCAACCGGAAATGTTGGTGGCGGTCTCCCCCTGGGAGTAGGAATACTCCAAACTGCCGTTAATTAAGACCTGCGGTGTTCCGGCATAAGGAGTGTAGATTTCCAGCGGGACCGGCGCGGTATAATCGACGCTGTAAGCATTGCTGACAACCTTCAGATCAACCCGATAACTGCGGGAAACGGCGAAGACCGGCTCAATATTTTTCACGCCGCTATAGACAAAATCATCGACTTGGGTCGGCTGTCCCCCTTGAAGTTCAGTGTGACTGATTCTCCATTCAAGCGTGGCGGCCAGGTCTTCCGGCCAGTCGCGCAAAATGAGGGCGGAAATAGCGATCGGCTTATTAACGAAGAGGCCGTTATTATTGACCCAGCTGACGGCGACCGCTGGGGCCGGGAAGGGGTAGATTTCCAGCGCCTCGGCCCCTTCTTTGGTGACGGTGGCCAGGACTTCCTGATTGGCGTCGAGGACGGTCAATTTGATCGCGTATTTTCCGGCCTCGTCGAAAGTGTGGGAGACGGTTGGCGCCAAGCCTTCGCCGATAAGGAGCGGAGTTGAATAAGGGACGTTGTCTTTGGCGACAACTTCCCAGCGGTAAGCGGCCGCGCCGTCGATGATCAGGGCGTTAAGCGTGATCGGCCGGTGGGCGAGGCGTTCCGAATAAGGAGTGGCGACGGTGAAATCGCCGGTGACCGTCATACTGCCCGACGGCGCGACCGAGATCGTTTCGGTCTTGGCGATCTCATAAGAATTGTCGCCGCCGACCGCTTTGACTTCCAGATAGTAATTGGTGTTGGTCGCGACCTCCGGGAAAGTGAAGCTGAAAGGGTTCGGCTGTCCGCCGGTCCGGCAAGACTGGTCGGCGGCCCCGTCCTCGACCGGCGCGCCGTTGAAAAAGTGATAGAGTTTGAAAGAGCAGATTGCCGCTTCATCTTCCGGGCCGAGTTCCGGGCGGTAATCGCTCGGGATCAGGACCGGGAGGTAGCTTTGTTCCGAAAGCCCTTTGGGATAAAGGTTGCCGTCGATCTTGAGGCCCGGCGCCGGGAAAGGGTAAACGATAATGTCGCTCTTCTGGACGGTGAGCGGTTTTTCCAGTTTCTCTCCAGTGATCGTCAAGGTCGCGGTAAAAGTGCCGTCGCGCATCGGGGTGAAGGCGGCATTGTTGCCGCCGATCGTTAAATTGACCGGGTTGCCGTCCGGGTCCTTGACTTCCCAGCTGTAATTCAAGGTCCCGGCAGGGATTTCACTTGACCAGTTAGGGGAGAGGGTGATGGCCCGGCGGGCGTAGTGGCCGCTGTCTTCGTAACCGACGTTGATTCCGGCCTGATAATTTCCGGAAGCGCCGGTGGAGTCGGTGCTGATCGCGAAATCGTTGAAACTTTGCGATGTAACGATCTTGTTGTCGCCGTCGCGGACGACGAGCTTGATCGGCTTGCCCCACGCTTTATCGGCGTTTTGGGTGGTCGAGAAAACACCGTTGGCGTAAGCCAGGTCAAAGTTGCCATTGCCGGTTTCCAGCCTGACGCTGATCTTGGACGGATCGACGCATTCGGCATTGGCGATCGCGACTTTAAACTCGATCGGGGTCCCGACTGGAATACTGTACTGATTGACGCCATTGGGGATGTTCATCGAAAAACTGCCGATTCCGTCGCCGATGCTTTGGCAGGCGGACGAACCGGCCGGGTTGACGCAGCCAATGAACATTCCCAAAGGGTTAAAGTCGGCCAGGGTTAAGGGTCGGCGGGGCATGATGTTGTTCGGCAGAGGGAGGGATCCACGGGGATCCGCCTCCGGTTTAATGTTTTTTGCGGGAGAACTTGAGGTCGAATCGGCTGGAATACACATCCCGTTCTCGTATTTTCCGACTAAATTGAGGCCGTTATAAATATCCATTTATTTTCTCCCTTTCTTGATCGACGTTCTTTCCATATAATTATCGTTATCTTTTGTTGAAAATTTCAGTTAAAAATGTAAGAACTGGGCAAAGTCCGCGCTTAATCCGACATTCGTGCTCCGGTAAGAGAACTGGTCGGTCGCTTGATAGTTGAGTCCTCCCCAGAGCTGGAAAACCCCGATGGTGCCGGGATTCCATTTGAGCGCCAGATTGGCTCGGAGAGGAACCGGTCCCCAGAATGGATTTGAGCCGCTACCACCGCGCAGATAATCGGGGGTTCCTTCGGATCGGTCATTCCCGACGTTAAATAGGCCGCGGCTGATATCGAGGTCTTTGCCGTTGGCGCCGCCGCCGGGAACCCGCTCATGCTGATAGAAAACAAAGCCCAAGCCTAATTCCGCAGAGAGGGTGTTATGGCTGACCGCGGGGGTCGCTTCGGCCAGATCGCCTTTGATCTTAAGATCAAGGCCGGCGTCTTGCCGGGCCGGAAAGCGGCCGTCGGACAAGAAGTTATAATTGCTGTAGAAACCGTTGGCCTGGACCTGGACCGGCCAACGAGGGAAGAAACCGGCGGAGTTTAAGCCTAAACTTAAATAGGTCGTGTTGAGATCGGAATTATTAAAGTCTCGGCTGTGAGAAGCGGTCCCCAGCGCGTAGCGGGTGAACAATTGGACGCTCCCTTCGACGTTAGGTTGACGGTTGAAGATCGGCTTGGGAGCGGAAGAGTGTGGATCTTGCGCGCCGCTTTGCAGGAAGCGATAATTAAGGTCGAAAGTCATGGTTCGTCTTACCCAGGGTAGGTCGGGATTGGCGCGCAAACCAAGGTAAGCGGCGCCCAGGGAGCGGTTGCCCTGGCTGGAGGTCCGGTTGTCGGCAAAATAGGAGAGGCTGGGAATATATTGGTCGCGCAGGAACGGGAGGGCGAAGCGCGTGGCTAACCGGTCTTCCCTGGAGGCATAGTTGCCGCTCGTTTCTTCGAAATGGGTCGCGGCGACGGAAACATTGGGGGCCAAGACGCTGTTTTCCATTCGGCGCAAAGAAAGGGCGATCTCTTTGAGCGGCCGCCGGATTTGATCAAGATAGAAGCGAGCTTTTTCCAAATATTCGCGCATGGCCGCCTGGTTGTTTTCTTTTTGCTCCAGGGTGGCCAGTCCCAGATAGATCTTGGCAAGTAGTTCCAGCTTGGGGATGGAGCGTTGCGGCAGAGTATCGAGCGTCCGCAGAGCGTGTTCGTAATTTTGTTTGGCGGTCGGGTAATCCATGATCGGCCGGCCGAAATTATAGACCTGGCCGAGCCCGTATTGGATCTTGGCCCGGAGGAGCCGGCTGTCTTTAGTATTGTCATCTTTAACCTTTTTTAAGGCGTCATTATAACGATCTCGGGAAGCCTCGAAATTTTCCCCGATCCAGCGATAAGAATACAGATCGCCCAAGAAGACCAGGCTCTGGGCGTCTCCCCGATTGGCAACATAGGCGAGGTGGGGATCGTCGCGGCGGATCGCGCTGGTCAGCGCGGGAATTGCCAGGGCGTCTTTTTCCGCCTGGGCGAATTCTTTCCCGCCGATATTGGCTTCGACCCGCTGATAGGCGAGCCCGAGCTCGAGCCGGCGGTAACCGAGCCGGCGGCTTTCAAATAAGGTTTCAACCTGCTTGAGCAGGGCGGCCTTAACATTGGTCGCGGCGACCGCTTGCGGCCAGCTCTCTTCGACGACATAGGCTTCGCTCAAGTCCAAAATGATCCGGGCGGCCAGGTCGGGATCTTTTTCCCGCAGGGCGATCCTGATCGCTTCGCTGTTTTCCAGGGAAGCGCCGAGAAAATCAAGGAACGGCTTGGCGCCAAAGTCCCGCCGCATTTTGGCTTCGACCTGGATTAAATTAAATCTGACCCGGTAAATATCGCGATTGGCGATAACTGTTTTGACTTCGGTCGGGACCGGCAGGTCGATAGCCTCGTCAAAGCGCTGGCGCCAGAGGAGTCCTTCCGCCATGTTAAGCCAAAGGTTGGCTTTGACCCTCGGCTCCAGGTTGGGGCGGTCGATCGGGGCGAGCATTTCCCTCATTGCTTTGCGATTGCCGTTAACTTCCGTTTCTACTTTGGTGAGTTCCGGCGTTTCTCCTCCCAGGAGTTCCTGGCCGATAAAAACGATCCGTTCTTGAAGGTCTTCGTCGGTCCGATAGGCTTCGGTCAGGTCGTCCAGCGCCCGCAGGATAAGAGAAGACGCTGGCGGCTCGGAAGCGAAGATCGCTTTTGCTTTTCCTTCCAGCGCGGCGATCTGCCGGGGACTATAAGTTTCGTCGGTCCGCATTCCAGCTTCCAGCATTCCGAGCTGGGCTTTGGGATAAGCGACGGCGTCTGGCGTTACCCGCTGATAGTAGGGGAGAGAATCGGCGTAACGTCCCTGCCAGTTGAGGATATCGCCTAAACCGGAGAGGGCGAAGTAGTTGCGGCCGAAAACGCCTTTAAGGTCTTCGAGCGTCAGCAGTTCGGCAAAAGGCGCGGCGGCCGCCCCTTGCTTGACCGTGAAAAGTTCGCGCAGGGCGGGGAAGCGGGTTAGTTCGTCCGCCGACAAGTCGGTTTTTTCGCCGATCGCCAGACGATAAAAAAGACCGGCGTCGGTGAAGTTTTTCTGGGCGGCGAGAATATCGCCGACCGTTTGCAGGGCGGAAGAAAGACTGGTCCCTCGGAGGAGCGGTCGGCCGGTTTCGGCCAAACCGAAGACCCCGTTCAATTGTCCGGCCGCGGCGACCAGGATCGCTTCTTTTCGTTCGCGGTCCTGTTCTTTATCGGCTTGGGCGAGGGCGATTTTGCCGAGCCAGACCCAGGCTTCCGCCTGGATCTCGCGGAGTTTTTCGGTCACTGGCAACGCGGCGACTTCGTTTAACAAGCGACCGGCTTCGCCCGGTCTGCTTGGCGT
>Ga0172379_10002159_pt1 | contig 36025 bp, 36 predicted proteins | sample GrowelOW334metaG_FD_119756 | JGI IMG/M metagenome (GOLD analysis project Ga0172379, IMG submission 119756) | Groundwater microbial communities from an aquifer near a municipal landfill in Southern Ontario, Canada - Groundwater well OW334 metaG | ecosystem: Environmental > Aquatic > Deep... | reverse complement strand
GATGTGATTATCGTCGCGTCGGTTTCTGCGATCTACGGTCTTGGATCGCCGGAGCAATATGAGAAGGTGCACGTGAAGATCGAGAGGGGTGCCGCGGAGAATCGCGCGGCGCTTATACGCAAGCTCGTAGGAATATATTTCGAGCGGACGAATGCAGATCTCAATCCTGGTCAGGTACGTGCCATCGGCAACTCGCTAGAGTTCATGCCAGTCAACGAACGTGTTATGTATCGCGTCTCGTTCGAGGGCGATGTCGTAGCACACATCGATCAGCTCGACCCGATCTCGCGTGCGAGGGTCGCGGAACCGAAGTCGGTATTCGTATTCCCGGCGAAGCACTTCGTCACCAGCGAGGATGAGCGTAATCGCGCAATTGAAGACATCAAGCTCGAGCTCGACGAGCAGCTTGCGAAATTCAAGAGGGAAGCGAAGCCACTAGAAGCTGAGCGCCTGAAGCGCCGCACGATGCACGATCTCGCGCTTATACGCGAGCTGGGCTACACCAGTGGCATAGAGAATTATTCGCGCCATTTCGATGGGCGCAAGTCTGGCGAGCCACCATTCACTCTGCTCTCGTATTTTCCGCATAAGAAAGATGGATCTGCAGATTTCCTCACCGTCATCGACGAGTCGCACGTAACTGTCTCGCAGATAGGCGGCATGTATGCCGGCGATAAGTCGCGCAAAGATAATCTCGTCGAATACGGATTCCGTCTCCCGTCTGCGCGCGACAATCGACCGCTCAGATTCGAAGAGTTCGAGGAGCGCACGGGTCAGGTGATATACACGACTGCGACACCAGGAAATTACGAGCGCGAGCATTCCGAGCAGGTCGTCGAGCAGATCATCCGCCCGACTGGTCTCATCGACCCGGAGCTAACGGTGCGTGGTGTCGTCGAGGCGGTTGGACACCGGATGTCCAACCGACCTGAGGGACATCCGGTGTCCACCACCGACTATCCGGGCCAGATTGCAGATTTCATACAGGAAGCCGAGACCGTCATAAAGCGCGGTGGCAGGGCACTTGCGACAACTCTCACCAAACAAATGGCAGAAGATCTCTCAACATTCCTTCGCGAGAAGGGAATCAAAGCGGAATATCTTCACTCCGACGTGAAAACTATCGACCGCATCGACATCCTCACTAATTTTCGCAAAGGCATTTTCGATATTCTCATCGGTGTGAACCTGCTCCGAGAAGGACTCGACCTACCTGAAGTCGAGCTTGTGGGTATCCTCGACGCCGACAAGGAGGGCTTCTTGCGCAGTGAGACATCGCTCATACAGACAATCGGCCGTGCGGCACGAAACGTGCTAGGTCGCGTGATTCTCTACGCCGACGTGATGACCAATTCGCTCGAGAAAGCTATCAGTGAGACCAATCGTCGTCGTGCGATTCAACTCGCGTACAACGAGAAACATCACATCACGCCACTCACAATTAAAAAAGAGATTCACGATATTGCGGCTTCGATGCGTACCGAGCATCAGAAGACGATAGACGAGCTTCTCGTGCTCGATACGCTCGCATATGCAGAAGACCCAAAGGAGTTCATCGCGCGAAAGAGGGAAGAAATGGCATACGCCGTCGAGAAGCTCGACTTCGAGACAGCCGCCATCATCCGCGATGAACTTTACAAGCTCGAGGGGAATGGTCCCAAGGTAAAGAAACCACGCGTACGCAAAGCCCTTTCGGGTTCTTGATTATTGTTGTATAGTCATACCGTACCTGCCCCGCCACGGGCAGGAATTCTATATGAAAAAGACCACAAAAAAAGACGAACACGGGCATCATCTTGGCAGCGAATGGCTGAAGGTGAGGGGTGCGCGCACTCATAATTTGAAAAACATCTCGGTCGAGATGCCGCGTGGCGCGATGACGGTAATCACCGGCCTCTCTGGCTCTGGTAAGTCTTCGCTCGCTTTCGATACTATTTTTGCCGAAGGTCAGCGGCGCTATGTGGAATCGCTCTCGGCGTATGCGCGACAATTCTTGAACCAGATGGCGAAGCCGGACGTCGATGAGATAGTCGGGCTCTCACCGGCCATCTCTATCGATCAAAAAAGTCGCTCGAATAATCCGCGTTCGACAGTCGCGACCGTTACAGAGATTTATGATTATTTGCGTGTGCTCTATGCGCGCGCGGGCCAGCCATACTGCATTCATCATGACGTGCCGATAGTGCGGCTATCGAAAGAGGAGATGATTAAGATGGTATTCGAGCGAGTGGAGACGAAGCGGCGCGCTGGAAGTCAGACTTCAAATACGAATTCTGGAAGTCTGACTTCTTCCGCGCCTGAGACAGTGATGGGCGTCGCCGTAGACAAGAGCGCAGTGACTATTTATGCGCCAGTCGTCGTGGGGCGTAAGGGTGAATACTATCAATTGCTATACGACCTGCTCGGCAAGGGATACGAAAAAGTCGTTATCGACGGAAAATTGCAATCATTGCGTGAGAAGATCGTGCTCGATAGGAATAAGCGCCACAGCATTGATGCTCTCGTCGACTCAATATATGTTACAGAGTTTGCACGCTCAACGCAGTCTGCGCGCGAGCGGCTATCTGAGGCGCTCGAGCTGGCACTGAAAGCATCTGACGGACTTGTGAAAATACAGCATGCCGACGGCACTACCGAGACACTGTCGTCGAAATTCATCTGCCCCGAAGACGGCGCGTCGTTCCCCGAGGTAGAGCCGCGACTATTTTCATTCAACTCTCCATATGGCGCTTGCCCGGATTGTAATGGTCTCGGCACAGCGGCTATCTTTTCTGAGGAGCCGTGTCCGACATGCGAAGGAAAGCGTCTGCGACCAGAGGCATTACGCGTCTTTCTAAAGAGCAAGAAAGATAAAACACTCGGCAAGAGTATCGTCGATTTCACAAACATGTCTATACGCGAGGCGAAGGACTTCGTCGATTCTATGGAGCTGTCCGATATGAAGTTCGATATCGCCGCGCCTATTTTGAAAGAAATCGAGAGCCGTCTCACGTTCATGCTCAACGTCGGGCTCGACTATCTCACGCTCAATCGCTCGGCTGCGACGCTCTCTGGTGGCGAGAGCCAGCGCATACGTCTCGCATCCCAGCTCGGGAGCGGGCTCACGGGCGCGCTCTACGTGCTCGACGAGCCGACGATTGGCTTGCATCAGCGCGATAACGACCGACTCATCAAGACGCTGCTCACGCTCAAGGAGCTCGGCAACACAATTGTCGTCGTGGAGCACGATGAAGACACTATTTATGCTTCTGACTACATCGTCGACATCGGGCCTGGCGCGGGAGTCCACGGCGGCAATGTTGTCGCGAGCGGATGGCTCGATGATCTGCTCACCGCGAAGAAGAATGAAAGCGAGTCGGTCACGCTCTCATACTTGCGACAAGAAAAAGAAATCGTGATTCCTGAGAAACGGCGCACTAGTGAGAAGGGTTCTATAAAAGTGCGTGGGGCGACATTGCACAATCTAGTGAATCAGAATATCGATGTGCCGCTCGGGAAACTTGTGTGTATCACTGGCGTATCGGGGAGCGGGAAGTCGACGTTCTTGTATGACATCCTGCACCGGAATATCGCGGCTCGCTTCGCTCGCCGCGAATCCAAGCTCGAGCACATCGCCTCGCTCACCGGCACCGAATATGTCGGGCGCGCAGTGCTCATCGACCAGTCTCCGATAGGTCGCACGCCGCGCAGCAATCCGGCTACTTACACCGGCGCGTTTACATATATCCGCGACCTATTCGCCGCCACGAGCGAGGCGCGTGCTCGCGGGTGGAAGCCTGGCAGGTTCTCGTTCAATGTCGCTGGCGGTCGGTGCGAAGCGTGCCAGGGCAATGGCTCTATCGCAGTCGAGATGCACTTCTTGCCTACGGTGTACGTGACCTGCGACATTTGCGAAGGGAAGCGATTTATGAAAGAGACGCTCGAGGTCACCTATCGCGGTAAGAATATCTATGAAGTGCTCAAGATGACGATCGAAGAAGCAGAAAAATTCTTCGGCGATATTCCTGCGATAGCGGAGCGGCTATCGAGCCTCAACTCGACCGGGCTCGAATACCTCACGCTCGGGCAGAGCGCGACGACGCTTTCTGGTGGCGAAGCGCAGCGCGTAAAGATAGCGAGCGAGCTGTATCGCTCGATGACGATGAAGACCATCTATCTGCTCGATGAGCCGACGGTCGGCTTGCACTACGAAGACGTGAAGAAGCTCATCGAGATACTCCAAGAGCTAGTGGTGCGTGGGAACACCGTCGTGGTAATCGAGCACAATCTCGATGTGGTCAAGAGCGCTGATTACCTAATAGACTTCGGTCCCGATGGTGGCGCTGGTGGCGGCAGAATTATCGCCAAAGGCACCCCCGAAGAAGTCGCCGCAACCGAAGGCTCCTACACTGGCGAATATCTCGCGAAGCATTTCAATAAGCGCCGCAAGTCGTAATTCGGTTCGTGGTACTCTGATTACAATATGAAAAAAGAACCGAAGATGACAGAGGTTGCGCCGATGTATGTATACGCGACGGAGATGGTCGCTCAGTATTACAAACGCATCAGCCTAAAGGGTAAGCGGGTGCTCACCGTCGCGGGGTCTGGCGACCAAGTAGTGAATGCTCTGTATTATGGCGCAAGCGAGGTTGTGGCTTTCGATATTAATCGCAATGCGCTATTTATGACAGAGCTCAAAATTGCTGCAATACGCACCCTTTCTCTTTCGGAATTCTCACATTTCTTTTCGCAGACACAGAAAGGATTTGATCAAGCGCTCTATCTTAAAATGCGACCTTTGCTGTCAAAGGAATGTCAGAAATATTTTGATCGGCTGTATAAGGAGATTGGTACTTCCGGGCTAGGCGTCTCAGATTATTTCAGAAGCCGAAATAATCTGGTCGACAAAAAGAAAGCGCGAGAGGTAAACGCGTACCTCGCCGATATTGTCGCTTATCGGAAAATGAAAGAGATTCTTGAACACAATCACCCTGTCTTGCGTATCGAGAATGTCCTAAATCTTTCTACAAACGAGGAATTCAGAGGAAAAAAGTTTGATGTAATTAACCTCTCGAACATTCCGAATTATCTTGCCGGGCGCAGCTTCGGCTTAACGGAATCACAGATTCTTTCGTATTTCAAAAAGCTCAAGATGCTTTGCTCAAAACAGGGCGCAATCTTTTTCTATTCCTTCGACAATTCGGTATATCCAAATCCAATGTCAAAAATTGTTCCACCAGCCTCTAGTCCGGCGTTCTTGAAGATGCTTAAACAATCTGGCGCTTTCAGTGTGTCGCAAAAATCATTTCCAGGACTTGATGGTGTTGGGAAGAAGGACAGAATCACTATCCTTGGCCATGCAAAAAAGCGAGCTGAGTAAATTCGATTTGCCGGATGTGCCGGGGGTGTATATGTTTAAGCAGGGTAGGAAAGTGCTGTATGTGGGAAAGGCGACTAGCTTGCGCGATCGCGTGCGGTCGTATTTCGACGATGATCTGATAGCGACACGCGGGCCGCGCGTGGTTGACATGGTGACCAAAGCAGATCGTATCGCGTTCGAGACGACGCCGACGGTGCTCGAGGCGCTCGTGCGCGAGGCTGCGCTCATCAAGAAATATCTGCCGAAAGCTAATACGGAAGGGAAGGATGACAAGACATTTCTTTATGCCGTCATTACGCAAGAAGAGATTCCGCGCGTGCTCATGGTGCGTGGCAAGGATATTGACTTTGCGCAGAAAATAATTGTGGACATCCGGTGTCCACAGAAGCTGAAGGCGATATATGGGCCGTTTCCGTCTGGGGCGCAGTTGCGCGAGGGGCTGCGGCTGATACGGCGCATATTTCCGTTTTTCGATACGCCGAAACCTGTCGGAGCGAAGGGTAAACATCAAGCGGCGAAGATAGAATTCAATACGCAGATTAGGCAGTACCCGCGCGCCTTCGGCGCGCAGGAATATCGTCGCACGATACGGCACGTGATGCTCCTGCTCAGCGGGAAGGGGAAAGAGTTACGTGTGTCGCTCGAAAAGGAAATGCAGCAAGCTGCGCGAGAAGAGCGATTCGAAGATGCGGCAGAAGCGCGCCGCGAATTGTTCGCGCTTAATCACATTCAGGACGTGTCGCTGATCAAGGATGAAAATCTTTCTTCGTGGAAGTCCGACTTCCACAGCAAGGGTGGACATCCGGTGTCCAACCAATCACGTGTCGAAGCCTTCGATACAGCGCACTTATCGGGCACGAACGCAATCGGTGTGATGACCGTACTCGTAGATGGCACTCCGAGCAAAAAAGACTATCGCTCCTTCCGCATCCGCGGGAATGTGTGGGATTTCGTAAACCCCACATCAGATGTGGGGTTTACGAAATCCCACAATGGGCGAAATGTAGGACGTCAGAAGTCATACATTCAGAATGATGATATTGCGTCTCTTAAGGAGATTCTGTCGCGGCGGCTCGCGCACCCGGAGTGGCCGATCCCGAGCGCTATTGTAGTGGATGGCGGGAAGGCGCAGAAGAAAGCGGCAGAGAATGTACTTGCCGAGGCTGGTATCACCATACCCGTCGTCGCCGTGGTGAAGGACGAGCGACACCGCCCGCGAGAAGTCATCGGAGCGCGGGCGGCTAGAATCTCTGAAGCGGATGCTGTCCACGCTAACAGCGAAGCTCACCGCTTCTCGCTTGCGCGCCACCGTGCCGCCCGCTCGCGTCCTTTACGTACAAAATAAAAACGGAGGAACAAGTCCTCCGTTTTGCGTAGATGATAAACACTCAGTGTTTATCATCTTGTTCATTTGCCGATGTCCTAACTAGTTGTCGTCTGCTAGTAACGGCCTATTGGCCCTCGGCACGGTGTTTTTCGTGGCCCACGTATCTTCATGATCTCAGATACGCCAATCGCAAGAATGAACGAGTTGACGCATACAGCTAGAAGGAAGATGGCGTAAGGTTGAAGGCTTTCGCCGAACGTTACTGCAGAGACCCCGACAAATGCTCCAGTAAGTGCTGCTGACAGAGAAATAATAGAATTCGGTGCATTTGTGCAAAAGACACTTGCAAATCCAAAAGCTAAGAATCCCCCGAAAAAGCCAATCAGTGGGTTTATAGTTCCAGTCCATACGCTCGCAAACACCGCGAGGTAGAAGAGTGGCAACATCTTCAGATTACATTTGGACAGTGGGCACACAACGCTCACTAGCATGATGCAGAGTAGTGGGAGTAAGACCAGGAAGCTTGTTGCAGGTCTGCTCTTGGTGTTTTGTGTCGTCCGGGCTGGCAAGTCCTGGGAAATCCAGTGATTGTCCTGGTAGGACACGATTTTGTCTGAGTACCTGGTCTCTGTCATGACCCACGGGAACTTGAATGAGGTGGTTGTCACGCCACTTTTATCCGCAATTTGTTCCGTTAGGAGCTCACCACTTACGAGGTCTGTGGCAACACTGGAACCGAGTCCTTTGGGGACATTTGGAATGCGTGCTAGCTCAGTTGTTTCTGTGACAACAAGCGTTCCGTCCTCAATAGTCGCCACGCGCTTGGCGTGAGCCGGATCATACAAGAGGACGGTCATCACCAATGCCGCCACCACCAACATTATTACTACCAGTATCCTATTCATCTTCTCTTCTCCTTCCGGCCATCGGCCGATGATGTGTGTCCAGCTTCCACTACGGAAGCTGAGTTTGTACTGCGTTCTGAATATATGTTAATGCAAAATAGCGAAATGTCAACTCGACTGGGAATTCACCGCTCTCTGGGAATCTGAGGACTTCGTAAGTCCTTCTGTGGCATCCGGACTTACGAAGTCCAAACATGGGCTATACTATTTCTATGCAAACTATCGTCGGGGTATTGCGCGGCGGGCCATCAAGAGAGCATGACGTCTCGCTCAAGAGCGGTGCTGCCATATTAGCTAATCTCCCACAAGAGCGTTTCATTGCGCGCGACATTTACATCGACCGGCATGGGCAGTGGCACGATCGTGGCAAGGTGACCACGCCCGAGCGTGTATTGCGCCAGCTCGACACTGTGCTCATCGGCCTGCATGGGGAGTATGGCGAGGACGGGGAAGTGCAGAAGCTCCTTGAGCGTTTTGGCGTGCCGTATGGCGGCTCGGACTCCTTTGCGTCATATCTAGCTATGCACAAGCTCATGTCGAAGGTGCGCGCGCAAGAAGCTGGATTGCTCACGCCAGACTCTCGCCACGTAGCGCGTGCCGAGGATGCCGAGACAGTTGCGCATGATGTTACGCGCTCATTTAGCCAGCCAGTCGTAGTGAAGCCTATCGGCTGGGGCTCTTCGGTTGGTATCTCAATCGTTGGTGGATATGCGCCTGTACTATCTGCGATTAACGAGCTCTTCGCGACAGGTGCCACGAGCGTATTGATTGAGGAGTGTATCCGCGGCAGGGAAGCGACCGTAGGTGTCGTAGAGGGTCTGCGCGGCGAAGCACTCTACGCGCTCCCGACAGTCGAGATCATCCCGCCGAGCGACGACTTCTTCTCGTATGATGCGAAATATTCCGGAGTGTCGCGCGAAGTCTGCCCAGGCAATTTTTCCCGCGTCGACACTGAAGAGCTCCAGCGCCTCGCACGCACGATGCATCGCAGTCTAGGGCTCCGTCACTACTCGCGGAGCGATTTCATAGTCACTCCGAAGGGTATTTACTATCTAGAGACGAACACACTTCCTGGGCTCACGACCGAATCTCTAATGCCGAAGTCTCTTGCGTCTGTAGGCGTCTCGCTCCGCGACTTCTTCTCGCACCTGGTCAATTTAGCGCTTTCTTAGGGTTGTGGACCGTACAGGATTCGAACCTGCGACCCCCTCATTGCAAATGAGGTGCTCTACCAACTGAGCTAACGGCCCATACTCGCTACTATATCACCTGTTCAAAATAATTTGAAGTGCCACGTGACCGAATCTATATGGTCCACAAAATTAAAAAAAGGCCTGGATATACAATCCAGGCCTTTTGCTTTGGTAACTAAACTACAACTACAGGACTTCTACCGCATGAGCCGCGAGCCTAGAACGCTCGACACCTTCAAGGGTGATTGTGCCGAAATGTTTCCATCCCCTGAATCGGTCGACCAGGTAGGTCAGGCCACTGCTGCACTCTGACACGTAAGGTGTGTCTATTTGTGCCAGGTTGCCCATGCATACCACTTTGGTGCCTGGGCCGGCGCGTGTGATAAGTGTCTTTACAATCTTCGGTGTGAGGTTTTGTGCCTCGTCTATAACCACAAACTTCTTGAGGAATGTACGCCCCCTCATGAGGTTTAATGATTTGACCTTAACGCGCTTGCGCATATCATCCTTTTCTTGCGTACCACCTCCAATGTCTCGTTCACTGGATCGGCGATCTTTCTTGTCGATTTTCTTACAGATAAAGCCAATGCTTTTTTCCTGAAGGACTTCAAGGTTGTCAAACAGTGCGCCCATCCAAGGATCCAGCTTCTCCTTCTCATTGCCAGGTAGGAATCCGATTTCTTCAGTCCCATCTGCCGGGACAGTCGCTCGGGTGAAGATGATTTCCGAATAAAGATTCTCCTGCTCGAGCGCTGCGGCAAGTGCCAGAAGCGTTTTGCCTGTACCGGCTTGGCCCAATATGGTTACCAAGTCAATCTCAGGATTCATTAGCAGGCTCAATGCCTGAGATTGTCCGATATTTCGTGCGGTGATTCCCTTAACCTGACAACGCATGTAGTCTTTTGTTGTGACGATGGTCGCTGTAGCGGCTTGTTTGTCGCAAGCAATGACCATTGCGTTGAATGGCTTGGTACCTCCCAACGAGATAAGCATGTTCACGGAGAAACTGGAGCAAATCGGGCCACTGAGTCTGTAAGTCGTAGTTGGACCTTCTTTACTCGAATTAATCACGTTCACAGATTTCCAGAAGTCATTGGGTAGCTGTACAGCTCCGCTGTATAACTGGTCGGCGTTCTCCACAACCGTGTCTGTACTCCTGTAGTCTTGGACTTCAACACCAAGGGCGCGAGCCTTGAGCCTCATGTTGATGTCTTGACTGACTAAAATTACCGGACGATTGGGATACTTTTTCTGCAAGCTGAGTACAGCTCCGAGTATGGCATTGTCCGCTTTTTTCACGTCCATTCCTCGCGGAAGATTCTTGGGTCTGGTGAAGCTGGTTTGCAGAAAGATGCGCCCCCCATTCTTAAGTGGTATACCACCGGAGATGTCCCTGGGTGTCGCACCAATGAGTATTTCATCCAACAGACGACCAACTTGGCGTGCGTTGTATGACACGTCTGATAATCCGCCCTTCTTTCCATCCATCTCTTCCAATACAGTCATCGGAATTAGGACGTCATTGTCCCCGAAATGAAACAGGCTTCCCGGGTCGTGAAGAAGCACGTTTGTATCCAGCACGAACAACTTCTTGGCTTTGGTTTCTGATTCTGGTGATTTCTTCATCACACATCCTCCTCTGGGGTTGTAGTTTTGTTATGAAAGGAACAGCGCCTCGACTTCTGGTGAGAACAGTATATGTATTTGCTGGATTACGCAATAGTGTGCCAAAGACGCAACGCCCTGGTCTGATTCAGTGCTAAAGTATGGCATACTGTAGTGATGCCACAGAAGACATTTGTAGAGAAGATAATCACCGGGGTCGGGTCGATCGTGTCGCTCGCCATACACACAATGATCTTCGTTGGATTCTTCATGCTAGCGTTCTTCGGATTCGTATCGTGGGACGTGATGCTACTCGTGCTCACCACAATCGTCTCGCTCGAGGCGATCTATCTCGCGATATTCATCCAGATGACGGTGAACAGGCAAGCACAAGATCTTGCTGATGTCAGTGAAGATGTCGAGGACATTCAGGAAGATCTCGAAGAGATCAGCCAGGACGTCGAGGATATTCAGAAAGATGTCGATGAGATTCAAGAAGACGTCGGCGAAATTCAAGAAGACGTCGAAGAAATTAACGAGGAGGATGAAGAAGCAGAGGATACCGAGAATCAGCAGACGGTTGCGCTCGAACAGCTCACGCGAGACGTCCAGAGAGTGCTCGCAGACCTAGAACAGCTCAAGAAGAAGGAGTGAATCTGGGAATACGGCTTGAGTTCTGGTATGGTATTGAGTGTTCGCGCTCCTAGCTCAGTTGGTTAGAGCGTTCGCTTCACACGCGAAAGGTCGCAAGTTCGAATCTTGCGGAGCGCACAAGCGCAGATTGCGCGAATGAGGTGTCTTGTGCCGGGCCGGAGTATGCCGGTCGTACGCACGATTCGGGTTCGTGTAGACCGAGTTCAATTCTCGGCGGCCCGACACAAGACATCTCCTGTGTGTTGTTAGTGTTTCCTCACTCGGGGCCCGTAGCTCATCTGGCAGAGCGCGTCATTCGCATTGACGAGGTAAGGAGTTCAAGTCTCCTCGGGTCCACAGATGGTATACTGAAATATCTATGCTAAAAGAATTTAAACAATTTTTACTTAGAGGGAACGTGGTCGATCTAGCGGTTGGCGTCGTGATCGGCGCTGCGTTTGGCACGGTCGTCAATGCGCTTGTCACAGACCTGTTGACCCCGCTCATCGCGGCGTTCGTACACACGCCTGATTTCGGCACACTCTCGTTTACTGTAAATGAAAGCAGATTTATGTACGGACACTTCATAAATGCTGCGATTTCGTTCCTGCTTGTCGCTGGTGCTGTGTTCTTTTTCGTAGTGAAGCCTATGAACGTGATTATCTCACGAGCGCATGGGGGCACCGTGACGTACACGACCAAGAAGTGCCCTGAATGCAGAAGCGAGATTCCTCTCGACGCGAAGCGTTGCAAGTATTGCGCACAGCTTGTTGCGTGAACATTGAATAGGGAATTGTCAGTCTGGTAACAAAATAGGGCCCGACGCTAAAGCGTCGGGCCCTTGGGCTGTGTAGGCATGGCTAGATTTTGACTAGCTCTCGTTGCGGATTTTTGCTACAACCCAGACGAGCGCTTTTTCTAGTGAATTGTACCAGCTCGGGTACATCGCCCTATCACTAGGCGGATCGGGTATTCCACCGTCACTCTTGTTTGCGACCATGACTTTTGTAGATGCGTGCGGCGGAATAAGCGCCTGAACCCACCACGCCGTCTCAGAGTTTGTGCAAACTATGTGAGCAAACTCTTTTAGATCGAGTCGTCCTATCCATGGCGTTTCTCGTGGAAGGGTGCCGCGCCTTTCTATGGTGGTAACCGATTCGGCTGATCCCACATTTCTTGCTATCGCACTTTCCACCGTGAACTCGTCCCCGAGCTCTCTTTTGAGCACCATCGCCGTAAGTGCAGCACTGGTGCCTGTGTAGGATACACACAGGACCTTCTTTCCAATTACTTGTCGCACTTTGTCACCTCCTTAATCTGAGTTTTAGTTAATTCAAAATAGCTGTCTGAAATATACAGTAGCATGCCTTGGTGGTAAGTCAAACCCCGCGCGGCGGAGCCGCGCGGGGTTTGTGTCTCTAAACGCGTGAACGATTAGCTCAGGTGTGGCGAGACGAGCTTCGTCATCTCGAACATCGTAACCTCACCCTTACCGCCGAAGACCGCCTTCAGTTTCTCATCCGCTAGGATATTGCGCTTGTTTGCCGGGTTCTGTAGGTCGTGCTTCTTGATGTATACCCAAAGCTGTTTTACCACTTCGGTTCTCGGCATCGGTCCTGCGCCGACGACTGCCTCCAATTCTGGGGAGAGTTTAAGTGGTTTCGATAGTGCTGCGTTTATTGCCATAATGAATTGTTATTAGTAGTACTGCCAACTGACTGTCTTAGTATATAGCATACTTCGGGGGTCTTCTGCTATACTATACGCAATGAACGAAGGTATCGCAGTCGTACTCAAGGCGGAGCAACTTGGCTCCGTTTTCGGTTTCCCGATCACGAACTCTCTAATTATGGCATGGTTGTTGATGATTCTGCTCATCGGATGGGCATATTTATTCGGCCGATCTCTCACGACAATCCCAGGTAAGCTCCAGGCTGGCATCGAGTGGGCGTTTGATAGTGCAATTGCTTACATGGCCGACGTGCTCGAGAGCGAGACTATAGCGCGCCGATTCTTCCCGCTCGTCGCTACGATTTTTATCTTCATCGCTCTTATTAATGAGATCGAGTTCTTCCCTGGGGTAGGTTCTATCGGGCTCATGCACGCATCAGAATTCCTGCCAGTCTTGCGTGCTCCGACGACTGACCTCAACTTCACGCTTGCGCTTGCGATGATAGCTTTCTTCACGATCGAAGTGGCGGGACTATCGACCCTTGGGTTTTTCAAATATGTAAGTAAATATGTTAACCTGAAATCACCGACCGGATTTGCTGTCGGGCTCATCGAGCTCATGAGCAATCTTGGGCGGCTTATATCATTCTCGTTCCGTCTCTTCGGGAACATCTTCGCTGGCGAGGTTATGATACTTGTGGCCGGGTACTTCGTGCCGTATTTCCTGCCCGCGCCACTGATGGTGTTTGAGATGTTCATAGGGATCGTGCAAGCGCTTGTGTTTGCGATGCTTACATTGTTTTTCATCAAGCTATCGATCGCGGAGCCGCACGAGGCGCACTAGTTCTGCCTACTGGCAGGATAAATGGCGTTTCGTGCGACTCTGGGATCAGGGTCTGTCAATCGGTAGAGGTTTCATTAAAAATTAACATACAGGTATGGAACTAGAATCAACACGTTTGCTAGCGATGGCGCTCGTTGCCAGTCTCGGCGTTATCGGCCCGAGTATCAGCATCGGTCTCATTGGTAGCAGCGCCATGCAGTCGATTGGGAGGAATCCTGAAGCGACAGGCAAGATTGCTTCGAACATGGTCCTCGCGATCGTGTTCACCGAGGCACTCGGCATCCTCGCAGTCGTCATCGCCTTTATCATCAAGTTCGTCTAGATCGATAACGCTCGCATGTCTCAATTCTTCGAAGCTTTCGGTGTAGATTGGCACCTCCTCATCGCGCAGGTGGTGAATTTCGCTATCGTGCTAATCGCACTGTGGTATTTCCTGTACAAGCCAGTTATGGCAATGCTCTCTAGCCGGCAAGAACTCGTGTCCAAGAGTGTTCGTGAGGCTGAGCAGGTGGAAGAATTGTTCGCACGAGCAGACGCCGAAGCAGAAGCGCGGGTTCAGGCCGCTGATACTGAAGCAGATAGTATCGTCGCTCTTGCTCGAGAATCAGCAGCATCTACGCAAGCGCAGCTCTTGAAAGACGCTGAGGCTCGAGCAGAACACATTGCGAAAGATGCTGAAGCGCGTGCGGCAGAAGCTGTAGCTCGCGCCAAGCGTGAGAGCGAGCAAGACATCGCGCGGCTCGCAGTACTCGCCGCAGAGAAGATATTGAGACAGCACCATGATTGATAATTGCACGCGCATTCTAGAGATGGCGGCAGAGTCTGGAGATGAGAAAGTCGCTAGCGTCGCTGTTACGAAGCTTATTGATCACCTGAAGAGCTCTGGGAGGGTGACGATGCTTCCAATGGTACTGCGCGAACTGCGTAAAATTGCTGCTCGACGCCTCGCAGCAGCATCGTGTGTAGAGGTTGCAGACGAGAAGGAGTCTGTCATGGCTCTTTGTGCCGCATCTAATCTGGGAATCACAGCAAAACACGCGATCGTGAATCCGTCGCTCATCCACGGGTGGCGAGCGCGGTCGGGCGGTAAGCTCATCGATCGTTCCGCGAAGCACGCACTCGCTCAGATTTATCAAAAGGTAACTGTCTGAAGTGGGGAGAAATTTATTCACTACCGTATAGCCTATGCAAAGCATCATCGAGAGAATTGAGAAAGAGATAGCCACATGGACGCCCGACGCGAGCGCGAGTGAGACTGGCATCGTGCGTGCTACTGGCGACGGTATCGCAGAGATCGACGGTCTGTCGCAGGTCGCCATGTCTGAAATGGTCTTGTTCGACCCCACCTTTGACCAGACGCTCACTGAAGCGTTGAAAGATCCGTCAGTGATCTACGGGCTTGTGCTGAACCTAGAGGAAGACGGCGTACGTGCAGTGATTCTCGGTGATGCGTCGAAAGTCTGTGAGGGCATGCTAGTGCGCCGGCTCGGGCGCTTGCTCTCGATTCCTGTAGGGGACTCACTCATTGGTCGCGTAGTGAACTCGCTAGGCGAACCAGTCGATGGTAAGGGTGCGACGAACGCAAAAGATCTGCGACCCATCGAGCGGGAAGCCTACGGCATTATCGACAGAGCTCCAGTGAATGTACCTCTTCATACTGGAATCAAGGCTGTTGACTCGATGATACCGATAGGTCGCGGCCAGCGCGAGCTTATCATCGGTGATCGTGGCACAGGGAAGACCAGTATCGCCATCGACACCATTTTGAACCAGAAGAGTGAGCCAGCTGCGACGCGCCCAATTTGTATATATGTCGCTATCGGTCAGAAGGAATCTAAGACAGCGAAGATAGTCGCGGAGCTCGAGGCGCGCGGAGCGATGGAGTACACGATTATTGTGACAGCGCCTGCGTCCGCGCCGGCGGCATTGCAATTCCTCGCGCCGTTCTCAGGTGCATCCATCGGAGAATATTTCATGGAACATGGGAAGGACGCGCTCATCATATACGATGATCTCTCCAAGCAGGCAGTCGCATATCGCCAGATGTCGCTACTCTTGCGCCGACCGCCTGGTCGCGAAGCATATCCTGGAGACATCTTCTACCTACATTCCCGTCTACTAGAGCGCGCAGCGAAACTCTCCAAAGAGAAAGGAGGTGGCTCGCTAACTGCACTCCCGATTATCGAGACGCAAGAAGGCGACGTTTCTGCCTACATCCCGACGAACGTCATCTCAATCACGGATGGGCAGATTTATCTCGAGGCCGACCTCTTCAACAAGGGACAGCGCCCAGCAATCAACGTCGGAATCTCAGTGTCGCGTGTGGGCTCTGCTGCGCAGACGAAGGCGATGAAGAAGGTCTCCGGAAAGATCAAGCTTGAACTAGCTCAGTTCCGCGAGCTCGAGGCGTTCATGCAATTCTCTAGCGATCTAGATGTCGACACGAAGCGTCAGATCGATGCGGGTCGCCGCATGACCGAGATTCTCAACCAGGGTCGCGGTGTGCCACTGGCGTTTGAGATGGAGTCAGCAATCATATTTGCGGCTACAAACGGCTACTTCGACACTGTCTTGGCAGAAGATGTGGCCGCAACCGAAGCGAAGTTGCAAGACTACCTATCACGCGAAGCGGGCGGTGTGCTTATGGCTATCAAAGAATCGAAAGAAATCCGTGAGGATTCAGAGAATACTCTGCGCGATAAGCTCAACATGTTCGTCGAACGACACCTGGCGGCAGCGTAATAAAACCATATGGCATTGAAAGATATCAAGACGAAGATAGGAGCTACACTCCGCACGCACAAAGTGACGCGCGCGATGGAAGCCGTCTCGGCCGTGAAGATGCGCAAGACGCAGAGTGCGGCGCTCAGCGGGCGCCCATACGCACGCGCTGCACTCTCTATCTTGACTCGTCTCGCTGGAACCGAGGGCATGAGGCGGCATCCGCTTGCACAAGCCCGAGATGTACGGAAGCTCGCGCTCGTGCTCATCACGAGCGATAAAGGCCTCGCTGGCGCGCTCAATAGCGGCGTAATAAAAGCTGCTGTAGAGGCGCTCGCGAAATACCCTGATGCAACAGTTACTGTGTATGCCTACGGTAAGAAGGGTGAGGAATATTTCGCACGACGCGGATATGCTATCGCGCAGTCATTCGAGAACAAATGTGACGATGTGCCACTCGCAGTCATGGAGGAGCTCACTCGGGATATCTCTGATGGCTTCTTGCTCGGTGCTTACGACAAAGTTATAACAGTTTATAGCGATTTCAAATCGACATTCGAGCAGATTCCGACTGTGCGCCGGCTCTTGCCGTTGTCTATGGATGCGTTGAAGGATATCGTCGAGGGTATTCTTCCGGTGAAGGGTAAGTGGAGCCATGAGATATCGCTTGCGGCACCGACTGAGTATGTCATCGAGCCATCTGGGAGCGACGTGCTCGACGTGCTCATACCACGGCTCATTGCAGTGTCGCTCTACCACATGCTTCTAGAGGCGAAGGCGTCTGAGCACTCGGCGCGCATGGTCGCGATGAAGAATGCGAGCGACAAGTCGAAAGAGGTTGCGCATGACCTAACACGACTCTTCAACAAGATTCGTCAGGCGGCAATCACGCGTGAAGTGTCTGAAATTATCAGCGGGCGCGAGGCATTAGCAACATAATTTTATACCTATGAAGAACGGAATAATTACAGAAATCATCGGGCCAGTCGTGGATGTGCATTTCAAAGAGTCGCGCCCGAGTATCGGCGACGCGATCGTAATCGAGAAGAATGATATGCACGGACGCCTCGTGCTCGAAGTCGCATCGCACCTAGGCCTCGACCGCATTCGTGCTATCTCCATGAACGAGACAGCAGGGCTCGTGCGCGGAGAGTTCGTCATACCTACTGGCGCACCTATTTCAGTACCAGTCGGCCCAGCAACTCTCGGCCGACTATTCAACGTGCTTGGCGAAGTGGTCGATGGCAAGGGGGCGCTTCCTGCAGATGTCTCTCGGCTTCCGATTCACCGAGATCCGCCTACATTTGATCAGCAGACGACGAAAGCAGAGATATTCGAGACGGGTATCAAAGCGATCGACCTCATCATACCGTTCCTCAAAGGCGGCAAGGTCGGGCTCTTCGGCGGTGCTGGAGTCGGTAAGACGGTGCTAATCCAGGAACTAATCCGCAATGTCGCGACAGAACACGGCGGCTATTCCGTCTTTGCTGGCGTAGGTGAGCGCGTGCGCGAGGGTAACGACCTCTACCATGAGATGGAAGACTCTGGCGTGCTCGAGAAGACAGCTCTCGTCTTCGGGCAGATGAACGAAGTGCCTGGTGCCCGCGCCCGTGTCGCGCTCTCGGGTCTCACGATGGCAGAATATTTCCGCGACAAGGGTGGTAAGGACGTGCTCTTCTTCATGGACAACGTGTTCCGATTCATTCAGGCAGGTTCTGAGGTGTCGTCGCTTCTGGGTCGTGTGCCAAGCGCCGTGGGCTACCAGCCGACGCTCGCCGAGGAGATGGGTAAGCTCCAGGAGCGCATCACTTCGACCACACAGGGGTCCATCACCTCGGTGCAGGCAGTCTATGTGCCGGCAGACGATCTAACCGACCCGGCTCCTGCGACTACTTTCGCGCACCTAGACGGCACAGTGGTGCTCTCCCGCGCACTCGCATCGCTCGGTATATACCCGGCAATCGATCCTCTCGAGTCGTCTTCTGTGGCGCTCACTCCTGACATCGTCGGGGAAGAGCATTACCGAGTCGCCAGCAAGGTGAAGCAGGTGCTCCAGCGCTATAAGTCGCTCCAGGACATCATCTCGATTCTCGGTATGGAGGAGCTCTCCGAAGAAGACCGACTCTCTGTCACTCGTGCGCGCAAGCTCGAGCGCTTCCTATCGCAACCGATGTTCGTCGGTGAGCCGTTCACCGGCATGCCTGGCCAGTACGTCTCTCGTGAAGAGACCGTTCGAGGCTTCAAGGAGATTGTCGAGGGTAAGCACGATGACAAGCCAGAATCCGCCTTCTACATGAAGGGCAGTATCGACCAAGTCGGCTAATCGATTCTAAGGTCGGACCTTAGAATAGAAATTCTATGAAAACATTTCATCTCACGATTGCAAAAGTTGGAGAAAATCTCTTCGACGGTGAAGTCGTGTCTGTATCGCTTCCTGGTATCGAGGGTGCTTTCGAGATACTTGGCGGGCACGAGGCGCTCGTGTCTGAACTGCGTCATGGTGATATACGCGTCGCCACTATCGATGGCGATACTCATCGCTTCACTGTAGAAGACGGAGGAATAGCAGAGACCTCTGGTAATCAGGTGACTATCCTACTATAACGAGTTGCATAGCTCTATCTAGGCGTATACTACAAATATCTACTATGTCTGTACAAAGTTTTCTATTAAATCAATATGCGAAATGGAAGTTGAAAGATATGCCTGCTGCTCAGCGCGAGCAGATGATGGCGCTTGTCTCGAAGGACCCGGAGCTATTCAAGAAGATAGGCGAGGAAATCGAGCGCAGAAAGAAGGGCGGCGAAGGCGAGATGAAAGCCTCGATGGACGTAATGAAGAAGTATCGTGCTGAGCTGGCGGCTCTCATGCAGAAGTAATACTTATGAGCGCCCTTGTCACACTCATCGTGTTCTGTCAGGCACTAGGTGCAATCATCGGCGCGACTAGTGCAGTGTGGGGCGAGCTCGCATACATACACGCGATGCGTGACAGCAAGATAGATCATGCAGAGAGACGCCACCTAGATGCCATCGCGCATGGGCTTCGCTGGGGTATGTCTCTGCTACTACTCTCATCATTTGCGCTTGTAGTGATCTCATTCATCTATCGCTCGGCGACTCAGCCGGCCGTTACGGATAGCTATTGGGCTCTAGTTGTGTTTGCGCTTATAATCCTATTCGTATCTCTGGAGCTTTCACATAAGAGAGTAACTTTTGCACTTGGATCTGCAATCGTATTCACCTCGTGGTGGTTCCTGGTCTACCTAACGCTCGGGTGGCTCTCACCGATATCTTTTGGTACAGCATTCGCATTTTTCGTAGTCGCGACTGGAGTCTTCTACGGAATTCTCCAATACGCTCGCATGCTCGCCCGGCCGAAATAGCTTGACTTTGCCAAGAATTGGCGTAGTCTCAATACTAGAATAGTTGATCTGGCATCGTGCTGGGTTGTTGATAATAATCATGAAAAGGGAGGAATGGTCATGAACAAGGAATGTGAAGGTACTTGCACCAAGAAAATCAGAGCGGAGTTAAATAGGATCGCGAGGCTTGGTTTTATTGTCTCGTTTGTATATCTTGTTTATATTGCCGCATGCTCCTGGTTTTTCTGGCACTGTATGTCTCGTGAGATGGTGATCAGCAACGGAGTTCTTACTGTTTGTTTAAACGTACTCGTCATGGCGCTAACCACAGCTGTAGTGGGGGTAGTAGGGTTCGCCAAGATAATCTGGCCTTCGCCAAAACCTCCCGAAGGGATATAGCGCGGGCACTCTTCGCCAAGAGCTAATCACTTAGAGCCGAGCATCGCGAGATGCTCGGCTCTTTCTTTTTTGCTCTATTTACTGTAGTCTGAAAGTATGTTGAAAATAGGAATTGTCGGATTGCCGAACGTGGGTAAGTCCACGCTCTTTAACGCGCTCACCAAAGCGAGTGTGCCGGCAGAGAATTATCCATTCTGCACAATCGATCCATCAGTCGGCGTGGTTGGTGTGCCTGATGCGCGGCTCGGCTCGCTCACTGAGTTTTCTAAAAGCGAGAAGACAGTTCCTGCTGCAATCGAATTCGTAGATATTGCTGGACTTGTAAGGGGCGCGTCAGAGGGTGAGGGGCTCGGCAACCAGTTCCTCGCGAACATCCGCGAGACAGACGCTATACTCCAAGTCGTGCGCTTCTTCGATGACAATGCTGTGCATCATGTAGAAGGTGACATCGAGCCGTACAAAGACATCGAGATCATCAACCTGGAGCTTGCGCTCGCAGATGCCGAGCAGATCAGGAAGCGCCGCGACAGAATCGCTAGCGATGTGAAGCGTGGCGATAAGGACGCGATAGCAGAGGAAGCTGCGCTCGCGAAGCTCGAGCAGGGGTTCATGGCAGGCAAGCTAGCGCTCCACGCTGGTCTAACCGACGATGAGAAGAAACTGGTCTCGACATTGAACCTGCTTACCATGAAGCCTATCCTATACGCGCTCAATAAAAAGAGTGGCGGGCACAATGTAGACGAGCTTGCAGACGGTCGCGCAGATCGCGCATATGAACTCATCAAAGAGCTCGGTGGGCGCTACGTATTCGTCGATGCTGCGACTGAGCGCGAGCTAAACGATGTGGCCGACAGTGATCGCGACAGCTTCCGACAGGAGCTAGGAGTAAATGAAGACGGTCTAGCAGACCTAATACGCGGAGCATATGACACGCTCGGACTAATTTCTTTCTTCACTACAGGCACTGATGAGACGCGCGCGTGGACGATAGTACGCGGGAGCACCGCGCCCGTCGCGGGCGCGGCTATTCATAATGACTTCTTGACCAAATTCATACGCGCCGAAGTCATAGAGTGGCAGAAGCTCCTCGAGCTCGGCTCATACTCCGCAGCGCGCGACAAGGGTCTCGTCCGCATCGAAGGCAAAGAATATGTCGTCTCCGACGGCGACGTGATGGTCTTCCTCCACGGGTAGTGTTGTCTGTTGAAGTCAGACTTCAACACCAGTGCGTTCAAAAGCCCCTGCTTGCGCAGGGACTTTTGCTTTTGTGGTATAATCCGCCGCATGCAAACAATTACATCAAACCCGCCGAAGTTCGTCCGCTGGGCTCTCTTGGTAGGTATCGTCGTTATCCTCAATGTGTTTTTCAGTGTAGTGCTCGCGCTAGCATACCCGGCTCCTGTATATGAGAATTATTGCCCGCAAGTGAACATTGTACCGACTGATGCGCCATCGTGCGGCGCGCAAGGTGGCGCGTGGACAACATACGTATCCGACCCCATGGCACCATCCGCGGTTGACGCTACTTCTCCGAAGACGGCTGGCTACTGCGACATGTATGCTACGTGCCAGAAGCCGTATCAGGCCGCGAATGATCAGCACGCGCTCTACGCGTTCGTGCTCATGGTCGGGCTCGGTGTCATTGCGCTCGTCGCAGGGTTCATGCCACTCGGTTCCTCGATCGTCTCATCAGGTCTCTCATATGGTGGTGTCGTGGCGCTCATTATTGGCTCAAGTGAATATTGGGGCACAGCAGGTAACTGGATACGCCTCGCTATAGCGACAGTCGGTCTTGTAGCGCTTCTCTACATCGGCTGGAAGCATTTCAAAGACTAATCAATGGCATACGATCATCGCGAGATAGAGAAAAAAGCTCAAGAGAAGTGGGCGGGGCTTGATTTATATCGAGCCGATCTATCAGGTGAATCGAAAGAGCCGTACTACCTGCTCGTCGAGTTCCCGTATCCGTCGGGCGACCTGCATATCGGGCATTGGTACGCTTTCGCAGTGACAGACATCTACGCTCGTCTATTGCGCATGCGTGGTAAGAATGTCCTCTTCCCGATAGGTTTCGACGCTTTCGGTCTGCCGGCAGAGAACGCTGCGATCAAGAACGGCGCGAACCCTAAGGATTGGACATATGCGAATATCGAGCGCATGCGCGGGCAGCTCAAGAGTATGGGGCCATCATTCGATTGGAGCAAAGAAGTAATAGCCTGCGATCCGGAATACTACAAATGGACGCAGTGGCTCTTCGCCAAGCTCTTCGAGCATAAGCTAGCCGAGCATCGGGAAGCGGCGGTGAAGTGGTGCCCGAAGGATCAGACAGTGCTCGCGAACGAGCAGATAGTCGATGGTAAATGCGAACGCTGCGGCACCGAGGTAGAGGAGAAGCGCCTCACGCAATGGTTCCTAAAGATTACCGACTACGCCGACCGACTACTCACCGGCCTCGACACGCTCCCGTGGCGCGAAGAGATCAAAGACGCGCAGCGCGCGTGGATTGGTAAGAGCGAGGGCGCGAAACTCAAATTCAAAGTCATGGCATCTTCCGGTTGGACACCGGATGTCCAACCGGAGATTGAGGTGTTTACGACACGACCGGATACTATCTTCGGCGCGACGTATGTAGTCATCGCCCCAGAACATCCGCTCGTCGCGACTCTGTTTGAGGGAGGTTTAACCTCCCTCACGAACGCGGAGGATGTGAAGGCGTATGTTAAGGCGACTACTGCGAAAACAGAAAGAGAGCGCAGCGAGAACAAAGAGAAGACTGGGGTGAAGTTGGAAGGCATTATGGCGATAAATCCGGCTACCAAGGAGGAGGTACCGGTATACGTCGCCGACTACGTAATCGGATCCTACGGCACTGGTGCAGTCATGGCCGTCCCCGCCCACGACGAGCGCGATTTCGAATTCGCGCAGAAGATGAATCTGCCGATTATAAAAGTCATCGAGTGTTCGGATCTTCCGTATACGAAAATGGGCGTGCTTGTTAATTCGGGCGAATTTTCGGGCCGTGAGAACGAAGAGGCGACGTGGGACATTGTCGCGTATGCGGGCGGGGAGAAGACGACGAATTATCGTATACGCGATTGGCTCGTGAGCCGTCAGAGGTATTGGGGCTGCCCGATACCTATCGTGTATGACCCAGAAGGGAAGCCTCACGCGATTCCAGCAGAGCACTTGCCGTGGATTCTGCCGACCGATGTCGACTTCACGCCGACTGGAGAAGCGCCGCTCGCGTCCTCGCAAGAATTGAAAGAGCGCGTAACTCGCATCTTCGGCGAGGGCTGGACGCCTGAGATTGATACACTCGATACATTCGTGGATTCGTCGTGGTACTTCCTGCGCTATCTCGACTCGAAGGATGCGAACAATTTCTCCGATACTGCACTGATGAAGAAGTGGCTGCCGATCAACCGCTACTCCGGCGGTAGCGAGCACACGACTATGCACCTCCTCTACGCGCGATTCTTCATGAAGGCGCTCTACGATCTGTCGCTCGTGCCGGTCGACGAGCCGTTTACCGAGCGATTCAACCGCGGCCTTATCCTTGGACCAGACGGGCACAAGATGAGCAAGTCGAAGGGGAATGTAATCAACCCAGATGAGTTCGTGCAGAAGTACGGAGCAGACGCAGTGCGTATCTATCTAGCATTTATCGGTCCGTATAACGAGCCGGGGAATTATCCATGGAATCTTGATGGTGTCGCTGGTATGCGCAAGTTCCTCGAGCGCGTTGCTCGCCTTGTAGGGAAGTGTGCGACTGAACTTGGGTGTCCAACACCCAAGTCTGACTTGGGTGTTGGACACCCAAGTGAAATGCCGAAGTCGGTTGAGCAAGCGGTCGCACGAGCAAGTGCGAAAGTCGCCGAAGACGGCGACCGCTTCAAGTTCAATACGGGAATCGCCGCACTCATGATGCTCGTGAACGAATTGGAAACCGAGCCATCTGTTTCGAAAGATACGATTAGTAATCTTGTCATAATGCTCGCACCATTCGCTCCGCACCTCGCCGAGCATCTTTGGGAGAAGCTAGGCGGAGATGGGAGTGTGCACCAGCAGCCGTGGCCCGCCACTGATTTCACTGCTGATACTGTGAGTTCCGTAGTTGTGCAGGTGAACGGAAAACGCCGTGGCGAAGTAATGCTTGCTACAGACGCATCTGAAGATGCTGCTCTTGCGGCTGCGCGCGAGCTCAAGATAGTGGCTATGGCGCTCGGAACTACACAGCCTAAGCGGGTTGTTTACGTACCAGGAAAGATTATAAATCTTGTGGTATAATCCGCCCTGTTGACTTATTAAAAGGCATTTGTTATAAATTACACCACATGATAAAAGCGGCAAAGAAACGGGGCGCGGTAAAGGCACTATCACGCGCCTCATTTTCTTTTGAGAGCTCGGCCCTGGTTAAGAAACTCCTAGCGGCAGCACCGGAGCGCTCTCGCGAGGTGCTAGTCCGCCGTTTCGGCCTCGGCACGAAACTGGAGCGAGAGACCCTCGAAGCAATCGGAGATCTCTCTAGCATCACGCGCGAGCGCGTACGCCAGATTGAGGCTGCAGGGCTCAATGCTATACGAGCAAGCAAGATTTTTAAAGAATCGAAAAATGCGTTTGAGGAGATTGCGCAATATATCCACTCGTTGGGTGTGATCGTACCCGAAGAAGAGCTGCTCTCGGCTCTCGGAAAAGATGAAAAGAGCCGCAACCGTTTCAGGTTCTTGCTGATGCTTGATGCTACATTTTTCCGTGAAAGAGAGACGAACGAGTTCCTGTCTCGCTGGCACGTCGACAATGCGACAGCGAAGCATATACATGATGCTCTCTCCAGATTATATGAGACACTCCCGGATGATGAGGTGGTTTCTGAGGCAGATCTTCTCGATCGTTTCCTAGACGAGCTTAAGGGTGTGAACGATGCCTACAAGAACGAAGAGGTTTTGAAGCGCTGGCTCTCTCTCTCCAAGCACATCGGCAGTAATCCGCTAGAGCAATGGGGCCGCACTTCTGCTCCAGCTATCCGCATCAAGGGCATCCGTGATTACGCGTATCTCGCTATCAAGCGCCATGGAGAGCCGATGCACTTTTCCGAAGTCGCGAAGACTATCGGAACACTATTTTCGAAGAAGGCGCATGTAGCGACGACGCACAACGAGCTCATCAAGGATCCGCGCTTCGTGCTTGTGGGCCGCGGACTCTACGCACTCACGGAATGGGGATACACGCCTGGTGTCGTGCGAGACGTCATACGTAATACACTTGAAGAGATTGGTCCTATGAAGAAAGATGAGATTATAAAGCACGTTAAGAAAGCCCGTTTCGTCAAAGACAACACCATCCTCGTAAATCTCAATGACCCGCGCTATTTCAAGCGCCTAAAGGACGGAAGATATTCGGCAGTGTAATAAAGTCTATTAACACACAGCACTCGCCTTCGGCGAGTGCTGTGTGTTTTTATTGCTATACTTGCATCAGCGTATGCTTCCATTCCTAGATATTGTAGAAAACCACACGAAAAAACTGGCTTCTAGCTCAGGCGTGCGGTCCAGGCCATGGCCAGTGCTTGTACTAGGTCTTGCGCTTCTTATGCTCTCGTTCATCTTCATGCCTGGAGTCGTATCGCTCGCGCTATCGATAGCTCTCTTCATGGCGCCGTTGTGGTTGCCGTTCTTGCTAGTAAGCGGTGCATGGATACTCTGGGTCGTATTGAAGCGTTCAGAATTCATTGCTTCTCAGGAGAATATACTGCTCGAGATCAAGCCACCGCGCGCAATCATAAAGACTCCGCTCGCGATGGAGGCGTTCTTTTCGGGCATGCATCTCGGTCCAGGAGAGACAACTTGGTATAATAAATTTATTCAAGGGAAAGTGCGCCCATGGTGGTCGCTAGAAATCGCTTCGATTGAAGGGCGCGTGCATTTCTTCATATGGACGCGTTCACGCTTCCGTAGAATCATAGAATCGCAGATGTATGCCCAATACCCAGGCGTCCAGATAGCCGAAGTGCCTGATTATACTCGACTTCTCACTGCAACTCCCGAGGAATGGGAAATCTGGGGGTGCGATTTCGTGCATACTGAGAAGGACCCATTCCCAATAAAGACTTACGTCGAATATGGGCTCGATAAAGTGCAGAAGGAGGTCGAGCAGGTCGATCCGCTCGCAAACCTGATCGAATTCATGGGCTCGATGGGGAAGGGCGAAAATCTCTGGTTGCAGATAGTCATCCGCACGCATAAGGGCGAGAAATACGACAAACCCAACAAGAAAGGAGAGCAGTACACATGGAAAGACGAAGCAAAGGAGCTCGTCGACGACATCCGCAAGGCAACACGCGAGTCATATGTAGATCCGACTACAGGCGAAGAGCGCCCCGGGTTCCCGAACCCTACTAAGGGACAGATGGAAAAGATAGCGGCAATCGAGCGCAACGTATCTAAACTAAGCTTCGATACTGGCATACGTGGTGTGTACATAGCGACACGGGAGAAATTCGATCCGGTAGTCATTGCTGGAATTGTAGGACTCTTCAAGCAGTTTTCCTCAGATGATGGCTGGAATGGTTTCAAGCCGAGCGGATGGATGTCTGTATTCAACGATTATCCATGGGAATTCGGAGTAAGTAAGTTGAAAGACGCAAACCGAAGCGGACTTGTAAATGCATATCGACGACGGCAATTCTTCCATGAGCCAGTCAGTGTCGATACTATGGTTATGAGTACCGAGGAGCTCGCGACTATATATCACATTCCTTCAAATGCCGTGATGGCACCGACCCTGGAACGCACCACTTCTGCGACCGGAGAAGCGCCTGCGAACCTGCCGACCTAGCGTATGCTTCTTATCAAGCAGCATCTACCGTGGCTGGTGTCGTTTGTGCTAGCTGTCTGCATCGTGGTTGGATATTACAGCATCGCTCCAGTGCACAGCATGCTCGTCACTGTGTACCAGAGAGTAACTGGTGACTATGGATTGCCTCCGCCAGTGCACATCACTTTCATCGAGGGGACGACTGTGTCTGATTATTCAGAGCGATCGGCGAGGTCGTTTCAGAATGTGTCAGTGGAGAGTTTCCTTGAGGCGGCAAAAGGTCAGGACGGGTATCTTTTCCCAGACACGTATTTTTTTCAACCTAGCGCAGACGCAGTAGAGATAGTCGCACGTATGCGTTCAAATTTCGACACCAAGATCGCGACACTCGAGCCGGACATCCGTGCGTCCGGGCATTCTCTCTCAGATATTGTCACTATGGCATCTATAATAGAGGGAGAAGCTAGCTCTACTGTTGATAGACATATGGTGTCTGGAATACTCTGGAATCGTCTCGCGCTCGAGATGCCACTACAGGTAGACGTCGCGCGTGAGACCTACACACACAAAGGTTTCCCGAATGCTCCTATTAATAACCCAAGTCTCGACGCACTAGATGCGGCAGTGAGCCCTACGAAGACCAGCTATCTCTACTACCTGACCGGTAATGATGGACTCATGCATTACGCCACCACCTTTGCTGGCCACCAAGCCAATTTGCGGAAGTATCTGCGGTAGCCACGCGAGCGATTTGACTTTTAGTGCATATTCTGTGATACTGCACGCAGAGTATAGAGTGTTGTTCTGTCTTAAAAACAAAACATGATTGGAGGTGCATTGTGGAAGAAAGAAACCAGAATATTGTATGCGGCAGCTTGGTTGCCGTCAAAAAGGACATTTTTTCTCTAGACTGCTTTTTGGGGCTCGTGGTAAACCAAGAGGCTGGGAGGGAGTGGGCAGATAAAGATTCCTTATTCAAATTGGTCCCTACCGAGAACGGGCATGTGTTGGTACGTGTACTGGGGCTGCTAAATTTGGAGAATGGCTGGAAGGTCTGTGATAGTAAGTTGCCAAGTAAAGAGCCGAGCGGTAGGGAAATAGTGCGGTGGGCTCTTGTCAGTACGTGCTTTTGTTCGGTTGTTGCTGGTCCGGATTTAAAATCCATCTCTGAATTTCGTGATCTATGCCGCGTATGCAACAGTCTCTGGAGCGGATCTACATTTATCGGCGACTTGAACCTTATCGTTGGGTACCTCACCAGAGAAAGCCGAATCGCGGAGGCGTCGAATGATTATGAGAAGAAGTACTTCGCGATGCTCCAAGAAGTTCTGCCTCGCTGGTAACAAGTGATGTTCTATAGCTAATAAGTACAAAGGGTCTGCCTCCGGGTGGGCCCTTTTTTATAATCGTGTAAGCTATTGGTATGAACGTAAAAGGGAAGAAGATATTTGTAGGCCTCTCTGGCGGGGTCGACTCGGCAGTGTCTGCAGCGCTATTGCAGAGTGCTGGCGCAGATGTGACTGGCGTGTTTATCAAGGGCTGGTACCCGCCTGGCATGCCGTGCACATGGGCTGCTGACCGCCGCGACGCGATGCGCGTCGCGGCTCACCTGCACATACCGTTCTACACGCTAGACGCGAGCGCGGAATACAAGAAAAGCGTCATAGACTACATGCTCGCCGAATATCGCGCAGGGCGCACACCGAACCCGGACGTGATGTGCAATAAGGAAGTTAAGTTTGGCGCTTTCTATCGATACGCTAAAGAGTCCGGAGCAGATGCTATAGCGACCGGACACTACCAGAGTGGTGAGAAGGACCAGCGTTATTTCCTGTGGGCCGTGCCGAAAGAAATCTTGAAGGAGACGATATTCCCTGTCGGGCATATGGATAAGAACCACGTGCGTGCACTGGCCAAGAAGTTCAATCTTCCTGTAGCAGAGAAGCATGACAGCCAGGGCGTATGCTTCCTCGGCAGTATTTCGGTAGAGGAATTTCTGAAGAAGGAATTGGGTACCGACAACCCGGCGATTCTCTACACGCTCGGCCAGAGAGTGCCTCTGCGGGGTGGGCCATGGTATGTTGTGGGGAAAGATATAGAAAATAAGAAGATTGAGGTAGCGAAGTCGCGCGCGCAAGGCGCGCGCGACGAAATCCTCTTCACAGATGCTAATTGGTTCGGTGAACCGTCCAGTGCAACTAGAGCGCAGTACCGATATCGCGGTGTGCTAGTGCCAGGGCACATCTATGACACTAGTTTCGTGCCCGATACGCCTCTTTCAGAAGTCCCGGCTCCAGGACAGTCGATAGTCTTCTACTCGAGTGACGAGCTCGTCGGTGGTGGTATTATTGCAGTATGATGAAGTATAGACGTTTTCGTGCCGCTGCTTTTATAATCGCCTGCGTCATACTCGCTAGCTTCGTATTGTCTGCGCCGCACACACGCGACATTGTCGAAGAATCTCCTGCGCTGATTGCAACGACTACTGTGCAATCATCGGTCGCTATTCGTGATGTGTTCAAAAAGGGCACCCACACTATAACCGGATCACTATCAGCACCGAACCTATGCACCTCACTTACAGCTACTACAACTCTCGTCGATAAGCGTATACAGGTGAATATATCGATGCCGGAAGATGTCGGTGTGTGCCTGCAAGAAATATCAATGCTTAAATTTTCCACATCTGTCGTGGCGCCAGTGAATACGCCGATAGACGTGTTAGTAAATGGAGTAACCGCGACGACAACCTCTCTATGACCACGTTCCCGATCATCATAAAAGCAGGAGGGTCTAAGGAGGCTTTCGACCCAACACGTCTTATCACGTCACTTAGGCGTGCTGGTGCCGGCGCACACACCGCAGAGCGTATAGCTCAAGCCATCACTGAGACAATCGTACCTGGAATGTCGTCGAAAGAAGTTTATGCCAGAGCGTTTGCACTCATGCGTAGAGAATCGCGTCCTGTCGCCGCCAGGTACGCATTGCGTCGCGCGCTTCTAGAGCTAGGGCCGACCGGCCACCCGTTTGAAGATTTCATTTCTCACCTATATCGCACAGAGGGTTGGGAGGTAGAGACGCGCAAGATTATTCAGGGTCACTGTGTCTCACACGAGGTCGATTTATACGCATCTCATCCTGGCCAGAAAGCCCACCTAGCCGCCGAGCTGAAATATCACAACGACCCAAATTATAAAACCGATTTGAAGGTCGCACTCTATGTGAAAAGCCGTTTTGATGACATCTTCTCTTGCGACGCAGCCAAGCGCGCGTGCCCGATTGATCGCGGCATCTTAATCACGAACACCAAATTCACCTCTGAAGCTGTAGCGTACTCGGAATGTGCCGGCGTTGAGCTCCTCGGGTGGGGCTACCCGACGAACGACTCTCTTTTCATGCGCATGAGTCGCGCGAAGGTGTATCCGCTCACTACGCTCACCAGGCTCTCGCGCTCAGAGAAGCGCCTACTTATCGAGAGCGGAAGTATCGCTGTCGATGAGATTATACACGATCGTCGCCGTCTCGATGTGCTCCGAATCTCTCCTGACCGAATCGGAGCGCTACTCGCAGAAGCTGATGGTCTACTCTCTATTGATGCGTAGCGTGCTACTGTCTCTATATGGTAATGAAGAATTTTTCAGGTGCGAAGAAGTGGGGTGTTTTTGATCCTGCGTCAGTAGAGCCGTATCGCGTGAGCCGCTCCAAGATTGACCTATTCTCTGAGTGCCCGCGCTGTGCCTATCTCGACATGCGCCATGGCGTGAAGCGCCCTAGCGGGCCATCATTCACTCTCAACAACGCCGTAGATGAGCTATTCAAGCGCGAGTTCGATGAGTATCGAGCCAATGGCGAAGCACATCCGCTCATGAAGACCTATGGCATCGACGCTGTGCCATATGCACATGACAAGCTAGAGGAATGGCGCGACGCGCTCAGGCGCGGAATCAGCTATCACCACGAGCCGACGAACATCACTCTGCGCGGTGGCATTGACGATGTGTGGGTCACACCCTCTGGAGAGCTGATCATCGTAGACTACAAAGCGACCAGTAAGAAAGAGGGCCCGAAGACAGACGCCGACCTGTACGATTCATACAAGAGACAGATGGAAGTGTATCAATGGCTCTTCCGAAAGAATGGTTTCGCAGTCTCGCCAACAGGCTATTTCGTATATGCGAATGGCGACTCAGATGCGAAGGCGTTCGACGGTAAGCTCGAGTTCAGCGTTTTACCGATTCCGTATACTGGCGACGATGCATGGATCGAGCCGACACTCCTGCGTCTCAAAGAGACGCTAATGAGCAATGATATTCCGCCAGTTGGAACATCCTTCGGCGGCGGCCCTTGCGACTACTGTACATATCGAGAATCCGCAGGAAAGACACTCCTCGCGCTTCACCGCGCCACCAAGAATAAATGAACGTGAAGATTGAATCATCATGGAAAGGGAAGTTGAAAGGTGAGTTTGAGAAGACATACTTCGCCGAGCTTACGGAATTCGTGAAGAAAGAATACCAGGACGGCGCAGTGTACCCTGCGCCGAAAAATATATTCCGCGCGTTCGATCTGTGTCCATTTGATAAAGTGAAAGTCGTCATCCTAGGTCAGGACCCGTATCACGGCGAGCGGCAGGCCAACGGCCTCGCATTTGCCGTCGACGAAGGTGTCGTCGTCCCGCCATCTCTCCAAAACATCCTCAAAGAAATCGACGCCGATATGTGTGGACACCGGGTGTCCACAACACGTGACGGGGATTTGTCACGCTGGGCGGAGCAGGGGGTGTTATTGCTGAATGCGACGTTGACCGTACGTGCTCATATGGCTGGTTCACATCAGCAGAAGGGCTGGGAGCAATTCACTGACGCAGTAATACGCGCGCTCGCAGACGAGCGTGCTGGCATCGTATTCATGCTCTGGGGCAACTACGCCAAAGCAAAGGGCGCTCACATCGACCGTACTAAACACATCGTACTAGAGGCTCCGCACCCTTCGCCACTCTCTGCCTACAACGGCTTCTTCGGCTGTAAGCACTTCAGCCAAGCGAACGCGTACCTCACCGCCCACAGCAAGACTCCTATTGACTGGAGTTAGTCGTTTGCAAAAACACAATAAACTGGTACTGTCCACGCAGACATGTACGGCGCATTTTGCGCTTTTGATCTTTAAATTCAGAAGGAGGGAGTGCCATGAACACAATACAGGAAGGCTTCCGAGCAGAGGCCATTCGAAATCTTCAGGCGCTACGGGAAAATCCACACCCAGGGCGTAGCGTCGTCGTAGGGCTAGACGACACTGGGGAAAACTTGGTCCAGATATGCTGGGCAGTTGGTGTCTCTACAAATACCCGTAACCGAGACTTAGAGCGTGGCGGGCGTGGCAAAAGAGGGCAGATCTCTTTAGAAGTCGCTAGGCCACCAGATATGCATGATGACCAGACAAGGTATTATCCGCCCAAGGTCATCTGCAATGTGATGCAGGAGGAGTCCATAGATGGATTACGAGTCTGTGTTGTGGGTAACGACTTGCAGACCGACCATGTAGCTGACGAGTTTTTCGCAACTGAAGATGTATATACCGCCATCAACCTAAGCGGGTCATTTTCAGATGGAGAATTGAATCTCACTCCACGAATAACTGCGGTATCGTATTGGTCTAAATTTGGCGTTCCATGCGCCAAGATGTCTCTTCTGAGAAAGTTGCCATCGAGCACTCTGTGTTGTCGCAATCTGTATGAACTCAACCGTCTTGATGCTGGTCTCGGTCACTGCATCACCACGTATGAGGGTGACGGTGCTCCCTTACCAACATTCCACGGAGAGCCACGGCTTGTTCCGCTATATGGCGATGTAGACCAGATAGCCGATACATTCTGGGATGCGCTGAATGCAGATAGTCGTGTATCGCTCGCGGTGAAGGTGATTCCGCAGCGCGGACCATCTTATACCAAGACAATCAACGAATACCCTAGGTCGTAGTAGATGACTGGGACAGTCTAGTACCACCGCCCGCAAGGTTTACATTGCGGGCGCGATTATTTCTATACGCAATTTGCGAGCGTATGCGCGCGCTGGTATTGTGAACATATGAATATGAAAACTGAATGGGATCTTTCGCTTTTATATGGGAGTCTCGAAGACACGCGCATCGAGCGCGACCAGAAGCAGGCCGACAAAGCTGTCGCAGTGTTCGCGCAGAAATATCAGAAAGACAAGAAACATCTCAAGAACCCAACCGCGCTCGCTAAAGCCCTCGCCGACTACGAGAAGCTAGTTGAGCTTCCGGCATCGCGCGCTGGGTACTATGCGGCATACCGCAAAGAGCTCAATGTCGAAGACAAAGCTGCTGAGGCATTTGCCGCCAAGCTAGACGACCGAGCGACAAAGCGCGGCAACAAATTAATCTTCTTCACTCTCGAAATCGGGAAGATCTCGAAGCCTCTGCAAACGAAGTTCCTAGCGTCTGCAGTATTGAAGCCGTACCAGTATTGGCTAAAGCAGATTTTCGACACGGCTAAGTACGATCTGTCTGAGCCAGAAGAAAAGATTCTCTCGCTTCTAGGTAGTGTCACTTATGATCGCTGGTTCCAGGCGACCGAGAACATTTTGAATAAGAAGACGATCATATACGCCAGCAAGACGATTCCTCTACCAGAGGCCGAAGAACTCGTGCAGGCGCTCTCTACCGCTAAGCGTCGCGCGCTCTATGGCAGTATTCGCAATGTGTATGAGAGCGTCGGCGATGTGGCCGAGAGCGAGATAAACGCCGTGTACACGAGCAAGAAGGTGCAGGATGAGCTCCGCGGATTCAAGACTCCATTCGAGGCTACGATCCTCGGCTATCAGAATGACCAAAAGAGCATCCTCGCAATGGTCGATGCCGTCACCAAGAATGCGTCCATCGCGCACCGTTTCTACGAAGTGAAGCGCAAGCTCCTGAAAGAAGACAAGCTGACATATGCAGATCGTGGCGCACAAGTTGGCGAGATAAAGACCAAAGTGCCTTTTGAAAAAGCTGTATCAATCGTGCGCGAGACATTCGGCGATCTCGACCCGCAATATGCCGACATATTCGACAGATTGCTCGCGAACGGGCAGGTGGACGTGGCACCTAAGAAAGGGAAGTCTGGCGGCGCGTTCTGCTCATCGAGCGTCGCCACTCCGACCTATGTACTCCTTAATCATGTCGACAATTTTCATTCCTTGAAAACGCTCGCGCATGAGATGGGTCATGCTATACACGCCGAGCGATCGAAGACTCAACGTCCGATGTATCAGGGTAACCCTATATCGTCTGCCGAGACCGCGAGCACATTCTTCGAGACCGCTGCGCTCAATCGAGTCATAGGATTGCTACCTCCAGAGGAGCGCATCATCGCTCTGCATGACGCAGTGCAGGATAATGTCGCGACTGTATTCCGCCAGGTCGCGTGCTTCTCATTCGAGAAGGCGCTACACGAAGAGATACGCCGAGATGGATACGTGCCGAAAGAGCGTATCGCCGATCTTATGAATGCACACATGAGCGCGTACCTAGGCTCCACTGTAGAGCTCACGCGCGAAGACGGATATTTCTTCGCGCACTGGAGTCACATCCGCAGATTCTTCTACGTGTACACATACGCATATGGCCAGCTCATCTCGAAAGCGCTTCACCAGGAGCTCGAGAAGGATCCGCGATTCATACAGAAAGTCGACGGATTCCTTTCTGCGGGAGAGAGCGCATCGCCTTATGACATCTTCAAGTCTTGCGGCCTAGACACTAAGAAGCCAGCTATATTCCTAGAAGGCCTCAAGAGCATCGAACGCGACGTCGCCGAGCTCGAACGCCTCGTGAAATAGCATTTGCAAATGTGCGTAGTATAGTCAACCCAGAATCCTCATCGTGAGGAAGTACATTACAGGCGCATGTCGAAAGATTGCGTATCCGAATAAAATTGAAGTGGAGGAATTGATATGTTTGAGCAACGTACGGAAAACATAGCGAATCTGATTTGTGAACTGATTAAAAATAGGTTGCGAAATGCCGGTCAACAACATGAACGGAACCAAGTGGAAATTTTGCGCATAAAATTGTCTGAGCCGGAGATGGTAAGGGCTCTCAACGATTGGGGCATGGTATACCATACTAGTCAGCACACGCTCGAGCGGCTTGTCAGGAGTTATGGCGAAAAGGAAAATCTTCTCCTCGTTACTAGAGTGTTACGGGTCCTCCAAGAACTTCTCCGCTACCTGTACACAAATGGTTGTCCTGAAGTAGCAAAAGAACTAGCGCTAATTCTTTTCGATGTGTAGAAATTAGGAAGAGCATTGAGTACGAAACTGCCGAGAGCTGGCGATACCAGCCTCGGCGTTTTTTTATACCTGAAGCCGTGGTATCTTTTCTGCATGAACGCTGGTGAAGTCCGCACCCGATATCTCAACTTCTTCCGTAAGCGCGGGCACGCGATTATCCCGAGCGCTCCTATCGTGCCGGAGAATGATCCGACCACACTTTTCACCAGCTCTGGGATGCAGCCACTCGTGCCATACCTGCTCGGCCAGCCGCACCCAGAGGGTGTGCGGCTCGCTGACTCACAGATGTCGTTCCGCGCTGAAGATATCGAAGAGGTCGGCGACAATCGCCACACGACTTTTTTCGAGATGCTCGGCAATTGGTCGCTCGGCGACTATTTCAAACAGGAACAGCTCCCATGGGTTTTTGAATTCTTAACGAGCAAAGAAGAAGGTCTCGGACTCGACCCAGAAAAATTGTACGTAACCGTCTTCGTTGGTGATTCCGAGAGCGGCATGGCTGCAGACTCTGAGGCTGTAGAGATATGGAAGAACGTCTTTAGCAAAAATGGAATTGACGCGAAGTTTGTCGATCTAGGAACCGAAGAGCAGGGAAACGAGATTGGTATGCAGGGAGGACGCATCTTCTCGTACGGCGCGAAGAAGAATTGGTGGAGCCGCTCCGGCGTACCGAGCAAGATGCCAGCTGGCGAGATTGGCGGGCCAGACTCTGAGATGTTCTATGATTTTGGATTGCCGCATGACACTGCTTTCGGCCCAGAGTGCCACCCGAACTGCGATTGTGGTCGATTCATCGAGATCGGCAATTCGGTTTTCATGCAGTTTATCAAAAACGCCGACGGTACGTTCAGCGAGCTGCCGAAACGCAACGTCGACTTCGGCGGCGGGCTCGAGCGCCTC
>Ga0172379_10002158_pt1 | contig 36037 bp, 26 predicted proteins | sample GrowelOW334metaG_FD_119756 | JGI IMG/M metagenome (GOLD analysis project Ga0172379, IMG submission 119756) | Groundwater microbial communities from an aquifer near a municipal landfill in Southern Ontario, Canada - Groundwater well OW334 metaG | ecosystem: Environmental > Aquatic > Deep... | reverse complement strand
TGTTGGCGAACACATTGTGTAATAGAGCCCGTAATTTCCGCCTTCCCTCGACATATAGAGCTGGTATCCGCCGAGGTCGATCAGATCGGATTTCAGGTAGTCTTTATTGCTTATCACTTCACGCCATTGGATTTCTATCTGGGCCGAGGTCGGATCATAGCCTTCGTCCGTCCTATTTGTGACGATCGGCTCAAGGTCGGATGAGTCTCCATCGTCGTCAAGCGTGTTTGTGCGGTCAGCCTCGTCGCAACGGCCAAGGCAGGCATTGAAACCCGACGGGTCTTCAGGCGACGTATAATCCTCCCGGAACTCGACTTCGCTGTTCGAGATTTTTCCTGAGTCGTAATAGTTTATGCGCGGCGATGTATCCTGAGTGAGCGCGATCAGGTTCATGCCGTTAAGACATGCGTAATAAAGAATCCAGTCGACATCAAGCTGGTGAAGAGAGATATGAAGCGCAAGCGCATGGACGGGCTTGCCGCCGGTGTTGCCGATTGTGTTTTCCTTGCCCATTTCGACAAACATGGTGTTTCCGCTGACGCTAACCACGCAGGAATTGCATTTGTAGGCGTCGAGACTCATTCCGCCGCCCGTATCGGGAGGCTTGCATCCGTCCTCTGAATTCTCGCCGCCGTCTTCGCATTCGCAGCCATCCGATGCATTCACAAAGCCGTCGCCGTCGCAGTCTAAGTTCGGGTCAGTTGTTTTCGGGTCCAGCCCGCAACCGAGCGTCTCGCACGGGTCGGGTCCAGGCGGTTCAGCCTGCCCTGGCCGCTTGCAACCGCCGCCGTCGGCATATTGTTCGAGGTTCTTGCCGTCGTATGCGCCGCTCGCATCGCCGATGCCCGAAATGAGTTTGTTAATGTCCAAGAACAGCGAGAGGCTGTTGTATATCGGAATGTCTGGGATGATGAGAAGATAATATGTGGTCGAGGAATACAAATTCATGATCTGCCAGCCATAAGCGTTGAATTTGTGTCCGAGAGCTCCGGTGCTGTATTCGCATCCTAATATTGGGTACCAGCTTCCATAACAGCCCCAGACAATTTCGCCCGATGTCTGCAGTTTAAGGTAAATGTTTGCCGCGGAATGTCCGATTTTGAATTCCCTGATTTCCGCCATGCCGGTGTTGCCCTGCGATTCAGGGCCGCAGCCCGGCGGGTTGCCGACATCGCCTACGCCATGGCACATCGTATCGTATGCTCCGGGGTTGTCGCCCCTGAAAGCTATGTAATCGCAGTAGGTGTTGCTTTCGCCGATGCACTCGTTGTAGCAGCATTCGCAGCCCTTGTCGGCGCAGCCGCCCGCGTCATATATCTGTTGCCTCGTTTTTGGGAACGTCGCCGGACACCATTGGTCAGTCGCGCCGCATTGGGTTGAAGGATCGTCGCTAACCACTTGCACCATGGCGTCCTGATCCGTTGGGATCTGGTCGTAATAAAAATCCTTGACTCCTAACAACGCCTGGGATGTGTCTGCGCCCGCCACGGGGAACGGCGGCGAATTCGAGCCTGTCCCGAGGTTTCCGCATGTGTCATATATTCGAGGATGTATTCTGATTCTACTGCCTACAAAATTCATTGTATCCAACGGGGGATTGTTCATGTCCAGCTTCGCGGTCCATATCTGCATATCGTGCGAATAAAATGTCGCGTCAACGACATCGCCGGGCTTTAAGGTGTCCGTGAATCTGACTTTTCCTTCTTTTGGCGTTTTCTTGTACGCCTTGATGCCGAACATGTCGTAAACAGCTTTCTTTTTCGGATCGATCGCTGAATCGCAAAGCGGGTGCATCGGTTTAACGTAAGTGCCTGACGCGACAGCTACTCCATTGTAAATATCGCAGTCGATACCCGGAACACCATTGACGCGCACAAGCGCTTCGCCCGGAACCATCGGGTATTCAATCGCCAGCTCAGGATCAATCGACGGGAAAGAGTCGAGAATGTCTCCGCCGCCTTCCGGGAATCCGGTCACGTTGCAAGCGCCGCCCGCCCCTTTGCTGCAGGTCGCGGCGGGCCAGCCGGCGTATCCGCCTTCGCCGGTGTTGGGAGGATATGTATCATACAAAGGGCAGAGCAAACCGAACGGACAGGGCCTGTTGTACGGCCAAGGGTAGAGAGATTGCAAATAAGCCGGACACCGGGTCGCATAATACATATCCGCCGGGTCGCAGCGCCTGTTGGGCGCCGGGCGGTCCTGCGTGGGATTGAATGCCGCGGCCGACAACGGAGTGACTGCCCATGGACTGTGCTTCGCCGCGTATTGGCGATATTTGATCGAGCCTCTATTTTCTACTGCCAAAACTTCGTGCGTGAAAAAATCCATCGTGACTCCGGAGCCGGCATATGAATAACCGGGCGGATTGTTCATATACCAGCTTCTGCCGCCGTTCAGCGTGTAGGCTATTTCAGCCCAAAGCAGCTTCTGCGCCCCTATGCCGTCGCTTCCTGTCGCGTCTTGTGACGAAGAGCCTTTAATTCTGATCGTAACATTTTCTCCGGGATACGGATAATCGCGCTCGAACCAAAAATCGTCGATGCTCGGCGCGAACGACGCCCCCATCGTGAAGTCACGGTTAAAATTCACGATGCCCGGCTCGTATAATTTCGAGTGAATCGGGTCTGTGTGGGAATTAAAATCGCATGCTCGCGTGACCGGCATAAGCCAGTTCGCTTTTGCGACTATCACCCCCGCACAAATTACCAGCGCTAAAATCGGGAGTATTATTCGGGATTTGTTTTTCATGAAGTTCCTCCGAACTCATTTCGAAGTACATTGCCATTTTACATTAAACATCTGTTCTTGGCAACTATTTATCTTTAGATATTCATATTTGTACATATATATTTTTATATCAATTTCCATGCCAGGTTTACAAGGTATTTACCCGCTTTTCTGGAAACATAAACAGGTTTTTTTATTAATTCTATCTGTCTAACATCTTATTATGCTATATGTTTTATTATTCATTTAACATTGCTTTAATATTTATTATTAATGCCGTTAACTACGTGTTTTTATTGTTTATACCAGTCTAATATTACTGTCATGTTAATTGCCTTTTAGCCCGTTAAACATCGCGCTTATTAACCGGCCGCCATTTTAGCCCTTGTTTGTCAACATTGTAACCCCTGAATAGTGTGGCTTTTTTGCCACACCCTGTTGCTTTTTTACCACACCCTCCCTGAAAATTGCCGACTTGCATTTTATCCCCTTTTCTGTTCATTTATGCCACGCGTCAGCTCTGAATATCCATCCGGGTTTATGCTTATTTTAAGAATTTTAACCGTAGTCATCTTCGGCCTAAATATTTCGCGCTTCGACATCAATCAGAACAGGAACGTTGGCCGCGGCCGGCCTCTTTGAGGCATTCCCTCCAAACGCTTTCACCGGCGCCCCATCAGAAATTATTAACGGCAATATTGCCGTATAAATCAGAGTTGCGCGCAAAATATAGTGCGTAAAAGATACGTAAAAGGTGCGTAAATCATACGTAAGAAGTGCGTAATTAGTGCGTAAAAGGTGCGTAAAAGATACGTAAGAAGTACGTAAAAGGTGTACAGTAAACGCGTTTTAGAGCCCTAAAACAGCTTTTTTATGGTCATTTTTACGCTTTTCGTCGAGTTTTTATCATTCATTCTGAATACAATAGTTCTGTCCTCAGAAGCGTGTTTGTATTTCCCGCTTTTTGATGCGCAATCTGTATTCAATAGTTCTGTCCTCAGAATGCCGGTCCTATATTCACGATTTTTGCTGATTTTCTCCTTTTGCTGAGTTCTGGATTCTGGATTCTGGATTCTGGATTCTGTGTTCTCTGTTTTCGCAGTTTGCTGTTTTTACGCTTTCACCTGTCTGCTGTTTACTGTCTGCTGTCTACTGCCTTTTCAGTTTTTCCCTTTCTGCCATCTACTTTCTGCCCTCTACTGTTTTTTCGCGCGAAGCGGCCTTCATAATTCGATATTCCTTGTTCGATATTCGATATTCTATTTGATTTTCGCGCGAAGCGCTTTGGACTGCGGCGGTCTCGACGCCGCTTTGTCATGTCGCGGATTAGTGATGGCATCGACACATTAATACAAATTATCCTAACTCCTAAATCACAGCATGAGCGGCAGTTAAAGAATGCCAAATCGGCGGTCTAACGATGAAAACATTCAGGAAGGATTTCGCGATAGGGGCGCGGATGGCGGGCGCCTCTAAGGATGATCTGAATTTGATTCAGGGTCGAGACGAAGGCGTATTGGAAAAGAATTACACGACAGACGAGTGGTTCATTTGCTCACAGTGCAGACCGTGGATAGAGAAGATGTTCGGTGACGGCAAGACGGCGTTGAGAGTGGTGAAGTGAGAAGATATATTATTAACACTCTTTACATATCCACTTACATTTATATCTAAAAGATGATAGATCTAATGTGAATGGATGCCATTCATACAAATCCCAAACTTTACCATATAGTACACCTTCTTTTACTTCGTCTAATTCAATTCCATCATATGACACTCTCTGACTCTGCCAAACCAAATCAGTATCATACAAAGATAGACTCAAATCATCACATGTTATGAAGTAGCCATTAAAACCAGTTATAACAACATCCTGTAAGGTGTCGTTTTGTGTTAAATGAAGTATTTTTCTTTTGTTAATATCAAATATGTACCCTTGTCCACATGCAATAATAAAAGCAATATCTTTGTCAAAAACAACTTTTGAATAATCCATACATCCAACACCAAAAATACCACAGTATTCCTCGTAGTCTTCAGTTTCAAATAACACACATAACGTGTCGCTCTGAGCATAAAAATACAACTCTTCATAATCACCTGATTGTGGCCTTGCCCTAAGCAATCGCGCATTCATCTTATTATATTCCCCGAAACATCTTCTTTATTACGATTTTACTTCAATCGGTTGAGAAAGAAAAGTGGTGGTTGTGGAGCAATAGGTAGTCTGACTGAGGCGGTGTATTTCACCACACGTTACTCCTTCTTCTCACAGTAATCACTCACCCCCAACCAACTGTCGCTTCCCATTAAGAATCTCGATTTGATAGAATACCGGGTTTATAATCTCTGAAATATTCTGTCTTTCATCCCTGCGTTTTCCCACGTTGAATCTGTAACACTCCTCGTAGCAACCAATATTCCACGCATGATAAATGTTTATAATTAGTATAATTTATGGATAGAGCGCGGGATTCCTAATCCCGGTGGCCAAGTTCGAGTCTTGGTAGGGGCATTAAAAGAAGTAGACAGTAGATAGCAGACAGAATACAGGGAAAAGCGTTAAAGAAGTATATAAATTCCTTCAAACAATAAGAATGTCCATTGAGTTTTTTATAATCTGCTGATTTTCAAATCAATGATTTTGCGTGTAACAAAGCTGTAACAAAAAGATGAAGACTGGTATATGGAGTGGCGAGTAGTAAATGAGGGCGGGAGGAAGTTGGAAGTAGGTGTATAAACGAATTAAGTTTTCTCTCCTTCGTATTCAAAACCCGCAAAACGCAAGACTTGACACCATTCCATTCATTTTGCTGTTCCTTTCAATTGATAAATAATATGCAGAGGCATATTTGCCAAATTCGTTTGTATAATTGTTCATTTTATCCAGCATAATTATTATCAACATCAACATGTTAAATATTCATGTAATATTACATAGGTACTACATATGTTTTTGCGATTTTATCATGTAATCCTTGGTTCTTATCATCAAATATTATTAAAAATGCAGATATAAATCCTGTTATTGGGAATTCAAAAAATAAGTAACGTATAAACATTGTCATAATATCTATAGATTCCTCAACTTCTGGAATGATTTTTAATTTAAATATATATTTGCCTATAGTGGTTTTGTATTTGCTTTGTATAACAATAAAATAAAATGCATGTATTAATAATGCAGATATATTAACAATATATATGAATATTGGGAATAATGATTTTAATTCCTCTTTTGACAAATAATGCTTAAGTATGCGTGTGGATATTATGGTGATTGATAAATATATTATAAAAACAATAAAGCAATCAACGAAAAAGGCGCTAAATCTCTGACATAAATATTTTACTTTGTTATTAGAATAATGATTCATAGTAGCCTCTCAATACTTAAACTTAATATCAATATGTATTGCAATCTACGTTTGTTAATTCATCTTCGAACGAAGATATACCTTTGCAATATTGAAGCCTCTTCATACCGTCGTGATCTTTTACTGGTAAGTTTTGAATTTGGGGGACATCTCACATAATAATCTCCTTTCCGCCTTCCCACGCTCCCAATCTTATCACATTCTCCCCTCTGTCAACAACTGTCCTCACCGCTCCGGTAATCTCAACTCTCGATGATCCGCTCCGTGAACTCTTGCGGTTTAAATGTGTACCCCGTCTTGTGTATGATAGTTTAACGATTTCGTCTCTTTGTTCGTTTATGAGTAGGCTGTTGATTTGCTGCTTGTCTTTTTTCATAGGCATATTTCTTTGCTTGAAAACCGTATTTATTAGAAGTTTTTCTTTTTATAGTAATAGGCGTTGGTGAAAACAGAATAATAAGTGTTGATAAAAATACTATGCTTCCAGCGTGGTCGTAGATAAATGATTCAAGGACTGCTAATCCCCAAGTGGACTTGAGTATTGTTAGGAAAACAATCGAAAAAAATGCGCCATACAGTATTCGCCAAATATCTGCTACTATCACCCATCCAATAATACCTATAACAAGCGGTGAAATAACAATTAGTATATCTACAAGTAAATATATGACACCGTAAGCGTATTCCATACTTAGTTATCCTTTGTCTTTGTATAAGACATTTTCTTACTTCAAAAACTTATCACATTCTCCCCTCTGTCAACAACTGTCCTCACCGCTCCGGTAATCTCAATTCTCGATGATCTGCTTAACGTGAACTCTTGCGGTTGAAATGTGTAGGCGATGTGCATCCAGAGTGCGGTTGAAAGTGCATAAACCCGCAAATCGCAAGACCAGTCCCCTTCTTCGCAACTGCCTTACCGCAGTCTTATCTTATAAAATTGTTTTTATTATTTCTATTCCAAATTATGATATTATATAAAGAATAAGCGCCAAACAGAATTAAAAAAGCCAACGTAATATAATAAACATCTACCGATTCGTCTGATGTCCTGCCCTTGATTAATAAAAAACCAATCAGCATGATACTTAAACAAAATTTTATGAAATCTATAAATATCATTCAACTTGTCCAATTCGCAAATTCGGGGTAACCTTGCTTAATTATCTCCTTTCCGCCTTCCCACGCTTCCCAATCTTATCACATTCTCCCCTCTGTCAACAACTGTCCTCACCGCTCCGGTAATCTCACACGCATCTATTCTTCTATCTGTCCGTCAACAACTCTCGATGATGTGTTGCAATCCTTATAAATAAACATCTAATGAAAAATGGTTTTGAAGAAATAAAATAATCCGCATGCTACAAATAGAAAATAAAATATATTATTCAAATCGTATAGCCATGCAATTACATCTACATCTTTCGATTCGGGATTTATATCAATTACTTCGGACAAAATATATTCAAAAGTAAATGATGGTAGCACTATGAATAATAATGATTTCTTAATTTGTTTATATATATTATTCTGATTCTGCTTTATATCTTTTATTAAATTAATAAAATACTTTTTACTAAAGTAAACGACAAAAAATAAATAGTAAATGAAATAAGTAGCAAAAAAACAAAATGTCATAATAAGTAGACATATTCTTTGATACGCATAAGGTTGATGAAATATAAATTTAAACACTGTCTCCCCGCATCATCTTCAATCTTATCACATTCTCCCCTCTGTCAACAACTGTCCTCACAGCTCCGGTAATCTCACTCGCATCTCAATTCTCTTGTTCTATTTATTTCGCGGTTGTTTCAGCGGCTTTTGTGCCTTTTGCTTCTTAATTTCAAGTTTTTTTATACTGTCGGCTGCTGGAAGATCTTCAGGCATCGTACCGCCAAGTTCCTTGATTGTCTTGCGAACTTTAGCGCCCACTTCGCTATGTGTGCGATGAGCCTGCTCCTTATTGCAGACATTGTCGCGTTTGAGTTTTTCCTCGGTCTGAGTCGCCCGGAACAGGTTAGCGGCAAGTTCCGTGCTGCCCATGTGGTCGAGAATCTGCTGACCTTTCTTCAGTCCTTTGCGGCGGTGAATATCACGGGCGCCCATGCCGCCGTAGAGTCCACGGTAACCGTGGTCCTGAAAGATGGCATAATCCCTCGGTTCAATAACGCCGGCCGCCTTTGCCGTACCTGCTAACCGAACGTTATGCATTGTCATTTCCTCCCGTAACAGTAACCGGCGCTCCTCCTCCGTCGCTCGACCCGCCAGTTCCTGACGCCGTGTCTGAACGGCAAAGTAAGTCTGGCCGAGAGCAACGATTTCTTTCGATGGATCGGCGTTCTGGACAATGAGGTAACAGGCATAGCGCGAGAGCAGTATCGTCTTGATGGCGCGCTGTCCCCCTTTGCCGATCCCGATCATTTCGGTGATGTCAACGAAATGATCCTCAATCCTATGGCCGCTGTTGAAACATGCAAGACGAGCCTTGCCTACGACCTGCTCGAAGTTGCGGTAGTCGCTGTAGCCGAGCACGCCGGCGAAATCGCGGCTGGTCCAGAACTCCACATCCGCCTTATTAGTACGACGTATCCGCTCGAAAGGCGACATTTCGCCCGGACCGGGAAGTTTATTATCCATAAGATTAACTCCTCTGTAAGAAGTGGTCAGGTCTTGATTTGCGGGTTTGGTTTAGTTTCAATTGATCGCCTCATGCGTCATCCTACCACATTCACCCCTCTGTCAACAACTGTCCTCACCGCTCCGGTAATATCAGTTCTCGATGATGTGCTCCGTGAACTCTTGCGGTTGAAATGTGTGGACGATGTGTATGCAGACTGATGGTGGGTGAAGAGGCAAAACCCGCAAATCGCAGGACCTGATCCAGCTTTTCTCTTTTTTTAAGCCGGATATTTTTCATCAATCCACTGAAATTATTCCATCACCGGCGCTGAAGCATTCTTCTGGAGGTTTGTGTCGTGTCGATCCATTCGTTTCGATTTTCGGCGTAGTTCGATTTCTCTTCGATGACGTCTTCGGCAACGACAGTCCATTGACCGTCCTGTTGTCGAAGCGTAACCGAGTATTTCGTTTTGACGATCGTGGCCGCCCGGAGGGCCGACTGTTCGGGTATCCACACCGCATTCTGGTCGGCTTCGTATTGCACATCTGAGCCATTCTTGCCGCGGTTTACGATTTTGAGCGACCATTTCGCAAGCGACGCGTCGGGCGACTCTGCCACGCATGCGGCGCGCCTGTATTCGCGGTATGCCTTGACGGGTGGCGCCATTCTGCTGTTGTAATAAAAGAAGAATGCCGCTCCGCCTATAGCGAGCAATAGTATCAGGCTGATAAGTTTGTTCATGGCGCGCTTTCCCGGTTAAATATTTTATATTATCCGGCATTACCCATATCATACTTGATACCGGCATCAACACTTTTAATCTTACCACATTCTCCCCTCTGTCAACAACTGTCCTCGCCGCTCCGGTAATCTCAACTCTCTATGATGCGCTCAGTGAACATACGTTTAATATGTGTATCGAGTGTGTATCCAGATTGGTGCTGTTTATCATAAACAACTAAATGTTCAACAGAGAGGCGTCCTCCCAAATATCTTCATGCTCACCAGCGATGAGAAATCTCCATCCGGGTGGTAGACCTAAATATTTAATCACAGAAGGACACCACTCTTTCAAATGTGATATGTGTAAAGGTGCAAAAAATTCTAAATCAGTTGATAACTTCCCTCCAGCCCAAATATACCAACCTGAAGCATCTCCTTTTGGAGGATGGCGTAGACCATTTATAGGTTGTAAGCCACTTTTAATATTATTTGCTATTCCTATTTTCTGGTATTCTGGCGCTTCATAATATTGAGTTCCATGCCTTAAGCATAACTCGATTTGAATATCTTTATCAGTCTGGGGTTTCAAGGACATCCTTAATTAATCACCATCGCTTCCGCATATTGGACATTTCATGTTTCCCAATCTTACCACATACTCCCCTCTGTCAACAACTGTCCTCACCGCTCCGGCAAACTCACGCATCTATTCTTTCAGATTGCAGCAAGCAACTGACCATGTTGGTGAATGCTTTTATTAGTGTAGCACAACTAAATGATACAGTAGTACAATTGAGCCTATCAAAAATACAACTCCAAGAAAAAAAGTATATCCGACAATTACTTTATTACCGAGTATATTCCACCCTGAGTATTTTCCAAATATCGTTTTATTAATATCTTTTAACAGGTCTGGTCGTAATTCAGTTTGTGTAACATCATCTTTTTTGAAGTCTCTGAATGATGCGCGTATCATATATATACTGACGCTCAATAAAATTACATCGATAAAAAACAGAAATATTCTCCATATTTGTAATTCGTCCATCCTTATTTATATGTCTCCATGCATAAAATTTCTACTCTTCCCCAATCTTATCACATTCTCCCCTCTGTCAACAACTGTCCTCGCCGCTCCGGTAATCTCAATTCTCGATGATGTGCTTCGTGAACTCTTGCGGTTGTCCCCCGAATTTGGAATTGCCAAGAATTGAATTGAATCCCCCTTTACGTCCTCTTCAGCTTTGCGCTTTTGTGCTTGAATACTAAGAACGTTATTATCGCCAGCACGATGCCCGCCGCGAAAACAACTATGAGCGCCGTGAGGCTATGAAGCGCCATCGATACGAGTATCGCAATTGACGAAAGAACAAGCGATATGACAAATGTGACGAATCCAACAACGGCGCGGCCTATCGCTCCGGCTATGGGCAACACGTCCATCACCACCGTCAATGGACCGAGCATCAGAGACAGGCCCATCCACATCAAAAATAATCCAAGCCCCCGAAATCCCCACAGCTTGAGCAGAAATTCCTTGTGCAACTGGCCGACGGCGTTTTCTTTCGTCCCGTCAAAGATCCTGAATAACGTTCCATACTCCTCAACGGAATACGGGCCGATCCTGTCGCTGTTCATCAGCCCCATTATTGTAACAGTTCGGCCCGGATCAACAATTTTGTAACTTATCCGCAAGTCTCCGATTGAAGGCGCCGTGTCTGAGCCCGCGCCATAGAAAATATAGGACGAGCTTGCAAGCGCCGCGCGCCCTTTCATCACGGTATTTTCAGTTGACAGAGGGAGGTTATTGAAAGAAGGGAGTTTTATTGCTGGCATGTCGAATCCGAACGCTCCCACCTTCGCATTCTGCACTCGCACCTCGATATCATCAATTTCTTTTGGCGGGTTGTAATGCCCCTCTGGGCGCTTGAAACTGGAACTGCTCTTGGGAGAACGGGTCCAAACCCTATTATATGTGTAGGTTGTCGTTTTTGTGGAAGAGCCGCCCGTGTTTTTGCTTTCTTTCTCTTCCTTTCTCTCCTTCCATGCAAACATCTCCACGCATCTTTGTACTGCGATGTAATTGCCGGGCTTGAGGAATTTCCCATCGCCGATAATTTCTCCGGACGTAAGCTTTCCCGTGGCCGAGACGAGTTGTCCATTGGCGGCTTGGCCGACCCTGGGATTCATAGCGTCCACTTCAACGCTCGTTTTCGCGATGGTGGACATATCTTTTCGGCCCTCGTTCCAGTAGATCAGGTAGAACGAACCCGCAAAAACGACAAGCCCGATCAGAACGCCCGACACCGCGCCCACAATCCTGCTTCCAAAACTTTGATGTTTTACTTCGGTGTACTTGTCCATGAAGACAGCCTCCTGCATTCTGCATCAATGTGTCTTGAGTCATCTTCCGCTATATTAATTGATTTCCCAATTTTCTTTTATTTATTTTACCACATCTCACCATCAGTCAACAACACTCACTTTTCTCCCCTTTCTCCATCATCTCGTTTTTCCGTCACTTACTCGCTGATTTTTCGATGTTTTTTACAGACCCCAAAAAATCATTTGTGTTATTTTTTTGTTATAGCATTTTTAAATTCGTATTCGCGTATTCGGGGGACACCCATACTTAATTACCCCCTTTCTTCGGCTTCGGTCCCGGTTTTTGCGGCGTCAATATACGCTCAAGCTTCTTTTCAAGGCGAGTTATAAAACGATCGCTTCCGAGCGGTCTTCCGGTTCGTTCGTGTCGTCGTAGATTTGACATTATTTCTTCGCTTATCGCTGATCCTAAAAATGATTCCAGTCGCCGCCACACATTTTTAATAACGGTTTAACTTGCACAAGTCCGTCATCCGCTCCTTTATAATGCGCCGCCGCGCTGCTCCACTTCCAATCCTGTGGCCTTTCAGCAAGCTTTGCCCTTACCGGATTCATTTCGACATATCGAACCGCCGCAACAAGATAACTCTGGTCCATCACAAACGACCCGAACCGCCCCTGCCACAAATGACCGCGCCATCCCTCGCGAAAATTTTTGCGTCGCGTGTACCGTCTGTGCGCTTCGCCAATCGCTTTCATTAATCCATCCGCGCTTCCGGGAACAGCGACTAAATGCACATGATTCGGCATAAGGCAATACGCCCAGATCGCCACTCCTCATCTCGCGCACCATTCCGACATCAGTTCCTTGTATGCGATATAGTCGTCATCTGAGAAAAATGTAAGCTGTCGCCTGTTTCCACGCCGGGTTATGTGATGCTTAGGTTGCCCGTTCCATATAACTATATTCAGAAAGGATGTGTTGCCATTTGCCTTACTAATATTTCAGATCATTAACTTCGAGAAGTCTCCTGCTTCTCTTGACAAAACTTATCATGGATGTCCCCCGAATTCGAATTCGAATTCCGCGGTTTTGGCCACCTCGATCTATATATATTAAATTCCAAGTCTATTTAATATTGAAAGGAGATCGCCATGATTTTATCGGGTTTTAACTTTCCTCGTTTTATAGAAGAGTCGCACGAGTACGTTTTAATCAGCCTTTTTGTGGGCTTGGGTGTCCATGTTTTCGCCCTGATCTCAAAAACAATGTGTCAGGTTTTAAAACTCTTCGTTTACTTTTTCTGAATGAGTTCCTTGAGGATATGTTTTGCAAGCTGTTCGTCTATTTAGGCATGCCTGTGAACGGATTGTTTTGCTCCAGTTCCGGGATTCTTATACAGGTCGTGTCTTCCACCATGCTTTACAAGAATACACCCTGAGGCCGTGATTATTTTAATCAGTTCTTTCCTTTTCATACCGTGAGGGCTATTTCCTTGATCTTATACTTATCCGGAACATCTTCGAGTGTCAAAAGGATATATGCGTCTTTTAAATTCTCCTCAAGTTCCTCAAGGGTTACACCTTGTGTCATGATTTCAGGATGATCAAGCAGTTTGCCGACCCAGAATTTTTCGTTCTTCCAGTAAACCATCTTCAGTTTATTTTTCATCCCAACCACCTCTTTTAACAAGTATAATCACAAGCTCTGAGGCTGTAAAGGAAGCAGAAATGCTAAAATGTAGGACGGGGTCAGGCTGGGAATTGGGAATATTGGCGAATGTCGCGCCGCCATTTATATGATATATTTTATCTTACCACATTCTCCCCTCTGTCAACAACTGTCCTCACCGCTCCGGTATCTCATTCCTCCGGGATTTAGCAGATGAACGAATTCCTAAATTCTTTTGGTTGACATGTGTATCCATTGTTGAGCAATTATTTTTTTGCAATAATAACATTTTTAAAGATTTGTTGTATGATTAACATGGTAATCATGGAAATATTTTTAGGCGGCTGAAATTCTGTTGAAGTAAAAAGTAAAAAGCGATTTTCATGTTTGCGAAGCGTCCTGTCGAATAGTTAAGCGATAATTAGCAATTCACTAAAATAGCGGTAAAATGAAAATATCAATTGGAAAGGAAATGTAATAATGAAGAAATGTTATCTTTTCGTCGCGCTTGCTCTTTGTCTTTCTGTAACGTCCGCAATTGCGGCCGAGCAGCCGAATAAAATCCCTGATGATAAGAAAGAGTTGCTGACACAATTATTTGAGTCCATGAATTTAGACAAAGAGCTTAAATCACTGGCCAAGATAATGATTGAAACCGTGAAAAATGAAGCCGAGGCAGAAATAGATGTTGCGATTGAAAACAATTTGTTGCCGGAAAACCAACGAGACTATTTCAAAAACCAGTTCGTGCCGGAGTATACGAAGAAGATCTCCGAAGTTATTGAGAAGATATTCAAGGATAAAACGATAGTAGATGATATATTTATGCCGGCATATGCCGGTTATCTGAGTAACGACGAAATATCCAAGCTTATTGAATTCTACGATACGCCGATAGGGCGCAAATATGCAGAGGTCGAGTCCGATATTTCGACCAGTATCGAGAAGAATCTGGTCATGTATTTGAATCCTAAAATAAGATCTGCCGCAGCGCTGATATCCCAAGAGATGTTTACGGAAATGACAGAGAAATCAAATGGCGGCGAATGAGAAGTTTTCCAGATGCCGAAGAGCATATTCTCGTATCGGCAGCCGAGAGAGAAGATTTGTCGATTTCCGAACTGATTATCATACACCCAAGGAGAATATACAGAATGACTAAAAGATTTGCGGCGGTTTCAACATTATTTATCGCGCTTATAACATTCGGGCTCACCATCATTTGCGCGGCCTCCCCTGAAGAAAGTAAGACGTTCGATTCCCGCGTCGAAAAAATAGACGGCGCCGTATACTCTAATTACATTTACGGCTTTGAGTTCACACAACACGAAGGATGGCATATAGCGACTAATTACTTCATTAGCAAGGAAAACGAGAAACGTCAAAATGACGGTTCCGAATTTGAATACACCGATGACGACAGTAATCCCGTGAAATTCGATGGAACGGTCGTTCAGGTTCTCAAAGAACCGTATGGATCCATTGTCGAAGACAACCCCGAACTTGAGATAGCGATCGTCGACATCTCGTCGCTTCCTCAAAAACCCACCTACGACAACATGGATGTTTTTTTAAGTCTCCAATTAAAGCAATATTCTTCCAATTACTACCAGCAGGAGAACAAAGAAGTGGTGATTAACGGAAGCAAGATGAAGAAACTGGTTTACAGCGCCGAAAAGAAATACGGGGGGAAGAACGAAAAAGGAGTGATTTACATGCTGATGCAGGATGAAGATCACATGCTCGTTATTTCCGGGAAAGCGCTCGAAAACACTTACAAGAAATATGAGGAATCATTCGTAAAGATGGCCGAGAGCTTCAACTATCCCGAGTCTCTGAAGTCACGCCGGGAAGCCTTCATGATGTTCGGCCGCGGCTCGAAATATTTTACCGGCGAGAAGGAATGGAAAGACCCCGACAAAACGAAGGCGCTCGAAAGCCTTGAAAAAGCAGTCGGGATCTACCCGGATATTAATGGCGCTTATGCATATCTAATTAAGATATACAGGGAAAAGAAAATGACCGATAAACTGGTGGAGGCCGCCGTAAAATATCTGAAGATCGGCGAAACGGGAAGCGCTGATTACAACATGATCTCGACAATGCTTATTAAGGACAAAGACCAAGTCGGGACTGTGATTGACAAGCTGGAGGAATCTGATAAAGCAAACAAGGATTACAAGGTTTACAGGCTGATGTTTCTCATCGACAAACATAAGGCCGCCAACATCGATGCGGTTTCGCAATTGCTGAAAGAGACCAAGGATAATGCCGATATGTGCTCTGAAGCAAAGAAGCAGATCAAGTACGCTGAGAAATGGCTTGAACAGATGAAGGAACTGAACAAAAGCCCTGAGAATGAGAAAACGGGTTGCGATCAGGCCGCCGGAACTTTCAGCAAAGGAGAAGTTGAGAACACTTTAAGGAACGCGCTGATTGTCAGCAAATCGCTGGAATCCTTGGAACAATTAGCGGAAATTTTGAAATATGTCGAATTATTCAGAGCCACGGGAATGTCAAACGATCGTTCACGCGCTCTTTCGGAGGCAAATATGATGGCGGGCGCAATCGACGCGCTCACCATTATCACCGAAGGCACGCCCGCAGCCGATAAAATGGTGAAGATCAACAAACAGTTCCTTGATATGAAGAACGAAATCGCCTCGGTGACGGTCTGTGGAAAAGGCGAAGATGGCGATAATAATTGCGGCCAGGTAAAAAGCGTTTCCGATATCGAACGCAGTCTCGTGCTTCTCATGAACAGCAGCCGGGTGAACAATGATGCTGTGAAAATTTTGTTTCCCACGAATAAATGAGCGGATTCAGCAATAGAAAAAAAAGGAATGATTTGCTGCGGTTCCATATAGCTATTCTGCTTTCATTCCAAGGACATACGCGATTGCTTTTTCAAGCACGATGTCTTTTCGCTTCTCGCGCTCTTTCGCGTTAATTTTGAGCAGTTCTTCAAGTTCGCCGTCCGTCCCTTTTTCCGGAACAATAATTACGTTCGGAACAATTCCAATCTTGTTTATGTCTATCGTTCCGGCTATCTTCGCCCTTCCAGTCGTTAGTCTTAGAACTCCACCGTTGGACATCGGCATATCTTGTTGCGAAAGAGCTTTGCCGAAAGTTGTCTCGCCGATTATGGGGATGTTCGTGTAATGCTGTATCGCGCCCGCTAAAAGTTCAGCGGCGCTTGCCGTGTACTTGTTCACAAGCGCTACGGTGCGCTCTTGGGGAATTTTTGTATTGCCGTCTGCGTACATATTCGTGTTCTTTGAAACGTCTCTCGCCTCAAGCGTCAGGATCAGGCCCTCTTTTATAAATATATCGGATATTTTTTTCGCCTCATTCACAAGCCCCCCGGGATTGTATCTCAAATCAATAATAAGCGCTTTTAATTTCTTCCCGCTCATTTCATCGAGCAGATTGGAAAACTGCGCATAGGCATAGGGACCGAAATCGAGTATCTCTATGTAGCCGACACCTTCATTGAGCGTCTTCCCTCTAACACTGTCGGTCTGGAGGAGGCATCGTTTGATTTTATATTCGTTCTCGAGGTAGCTGTCTTCTTGCTTTACCTTCAGCCGAACCTCGGACCCGATTTCCCCGGAGAATAGCGAATCCAGTTCCTCTTTTATCAAGCCCGCCACGTTGACCCCGTCGATTTCCGTAATGTAATCACCGGGTTTTATCCCCGCCTTCTCGGCTGATGAATCCTCGACAACCCTAAATACCATTAGGCCTTTTTCGGTATAGTCAACAGTCACGCCTACTCCGCCGTATGATGAAAGACTCTTTTTGTCCCAGTATTCCTTTGGGGGTGAATATCTCGAATACGGCTCATTAAGCCCTTCGAGTAATCCCCGGACTGTTGAAGTAAGTATTTTATCAGTCAATTTAAACTCAATATAATAATCTCTTCTCAGCTTTTCTATCACCTCGGTCAACGTACTGTCGAATTCCTCCTGTGTTATTACGACCGGTTCTCTTTCGGGCTCGGATGCGCCATTTTCATTGTCAGACGCATATACGCTGTTCGCGCACAAAAACGCCGCAACAATTAATACTATCGATAGATGCCTTTTCATTATCAGTTCTTCCTCTCGTTCCAATGCGCATGGTTTGATATGTCTTAGTTGTAACGGCGCCTCATGAGCGCTTTCATTAGGCGCCGCTAATCTTTCTCATGCCATCTTACCACATTCTCCCATCTGTCATCAACTGCTCTCCATTACGCAACTTCATTTTATATTATTTTCCGGACAAAATTTGGGCATGTCTTTTATATTGTTTTTGCTGTCTACTGTATACTGCCTACTGCTTTTAGCCTTTTCTTTCCTCGTCTCCAGATGGGCATGACATGTCATGCCCAGCCGTTTTCCCCTTTATGCTCTCTACCATCTACTTTCTACTTTTTGGGGCAGACCGCTTTATTGCCTTTAAGGCGCTTATTAGTGTCTGCCGGAGCCACGGCAAAATGTACCGGCGTTCCAGCCGCTTGCGCCGCAGAGAATTTCAATATGCCCCCGGCGCCGCTTTCATGCAATTTTGCGGGTCCGGCGGCGCTGCTGTTATATACGCAGTATTGTTTTTTCGAAGATAAGCCCGACACTGTGTATTCAATGTTATCCTTTTCGGCGCTGACGGCAGTCCACTTCGGTTTTGCGGCGGCCCAGCCGGATGCGTCCAACGACAGCCGGCCGGATGATTTGCGCCGAAGCGACAAAGAGGCCCGTCCCTTGAGATCCCGATAGTAGTTTACCCGCTCCTTTTGCGCCTGAACGCCGAAGGCGCCGACGTCATGCACCGCGTAGCCTTCGACCTCTATGGTGTAATCGTTCATTGAAAGCGATATGTTGTAATTCTGATCCCGCAGCCGGTACTTCAACTTCGTTCCGTTTACCTCAGGCGTGAGATGCGGATTGAGATAGAGCCGGTCGTAACGCGGCTTGATGCCGTAGATCGACGAGTACAGGCCGACGATGGCGTTGCCGTTGCCCGACAGAATGTCGTCGCCGACTCCCTTTTGTTCGATTCGCGTGTACCGCTGATGCGCAAGTCCGTCCCGCTCGTAATGATTCAACACGCTGCGAACATATTTCATTGCGATGGCCGGGTCGTAGTCTGCGTAGATTCTAACGCCCAGTTCGTCCCACGACAGAAAGAGGTCGCCGTTCTCGTATCGCGGAAACGGGAAATTAATTTTGGCGGCGCCTTCGTCGACGCTCGCATAGGGATAGATATTCAGCGGCCACGTGAACAGATTCTCTTTCGCGGTTGCCTCCTCTATCTGCGACAGAATCGCTTCTTTTCGTTTCGCGTCGTCGCAGACGCCATAGGCCAACGTCATGAAGTTAACCGGAATCACGAGGTTGTCGCCGTGAATGGAATCGTCTTTGTCGCGCCAATAGACATACCACTGTTTTTCGGGGTTCCAGAATCCGCCGGACGCCACATCACGATTGAACCTCGCTTTCAGCTTTGCCGCGGCGCCCGCATATTTTTTCGCCATGGCTTCATCGCCGAGAACCTTTTCCAGTTCCGACCATAAAGTCATCGCATAGTACATCTCCGCATTGACGAACGCGTTTTCGTGGGACGCCCACATCACGTCGATCCAGTCGCTGCTTTTTCCCTCGCTGTGATAATCTGTCATCATTTCCAGCAGGCCGTCGTTGTCGCTGTCGCGCGCAAGCAGGAAATCCAACGCCTTTTCGCAGGTCTTCTTCTGTCCCTTAAGCCAATCGATGTCGGCGGTATTATGGAACTGTTCCGACACCACGATCACGTAGTCCGGTTGCGAATCCATTTCAATGCCCCAAACGGGTTCGTAAAAACCTTTGTCAGTGTAAGTGGCCGGATCGGAATCGTTTTTATCGTATTTGAATCTGGCCGGCACGCGCCCGTCGTCTTTCACCGCATTTTGCCTGTAATAGTCGTATGTGTCCGACAGATTGCGCGTGTAGTCGGAGTTGCCGAGCGCGGCGGCGATGCCGGAGTACCATTGTTCCTGCAGACAGACATAGCCCGAGCGCCATCCGTTGCCGCCCGTTAGATATTTATCCAACACGCCATAGCGCAAAATAGTGTTGAACACTTCGCGCACGGCGCTTTCGTCGATGCCTTTCAGCTCGCCGAGATCGTAAGCTTCGCTGTATTTCAACGCCTGCAACCTGTACTGGATGCTTACCGTTCCCGGCGCGACGCTGAAGGGTTTCCATACATCCTGCTTGTCCGCAAGGAAACGGCTCAGATCGTATTTAGTCTCGAATGGCGCATCGCTAACGCTCTGGATGAAAGTGAAGGCGCCGCCGGGCTGATGGGTAAAAGCCGCCGCAGTCTGTTGCCTATCGGCTACTGTCGGCGTAATGCGCAGGGCCGCGTCGTTTTGGCGGTTCCAGAAAGTCACCTCACGGGCATGGTTGCCAAGCGTCATCCTCGGGCGTTCCAGAAAACGGCTCCATGCGACTCCGCCCGTGTCCAGCAGCGCGCCGGTCCAAGTGTCCATTGATGAAAAATCCCAGCCCGCGAAGTATGTGTCGTCTAAAACGCCGCCGTTGAGATATGTGCGTTCAATCCGCCAGTCAATCGAATTTTCATTGGCGGTGAACGTCCATGTTTCCTCGACGCGCATCTTATCGGACCCGAAGCGTATTCCGCTAATAACGGCGGTGTTTCCGGCCACGCTGACCTGCGCCGGCGCTTTTGTGTTTCGCGTCGAATACCATTTATTTCTGACTTTGACGCCTGTGCGCACTCCGTACTCTGCTCGAACGGTTTCGATGCCGTTGATCTTAACGCTGTCGATAATGCATCGGTCGTCCACATTAACGCGCAGGCTAATATTGCCCGAGGCGTCGTGGATTACGAGATATTTCGCCTCGCTGTCGAAAGTGATTCCCTCGCCAGCGGCGAATGCTGAAGCGCTTCTTGAAAAAATCAGACCTGATAATACTGCTATGCAGACAACAAACCGTATGCGCATCTTTTTGTCCTTTTCCGTACGATTACGACAACCGATGATATTTTAATACGAAACCGCTATTCCCGCTCGAAGTAATTCACAATTAGACTAATTTAGACGAAATGATTGGTGAGTAAAAAACCTTTTGTCAGCCAGCCGCAGCCCGCGCGCACAAAAGACGCTCTTTCGGGCTGAAGCCCGCCATCTTCAAATAATCAAGAACACTTTATTAATATGGTTGAAGCCTGTAACAACTAACGTTTCTTATTGAACGGTTTCAGTTTTATTTCATAAATTCCGCATTTTGTGCCTGTGAAAATCCTATTATCGCTCTCTGAATATAACAGAGCCCTCGTCTGGCCGCCGATATGATACTCCTCCAGTTTATTTCCGGTGGCTCTGTCGATGATTCGAAATTTACCCGCAAAATATCTCATGGCATATATTTTTTTCCCATCACCCGAAAGAGCTACCTCGTTCACTCCGAAACCTGCGGGTATGGACCGCTTTAACGCCAGTGTGTCGCAGTTGAAAACGTCAATTTTTGCCGCCAGCATCCGCGCGACATAAACTTCGCATTTTTTTGTGTCGAGCGCGATTCCGGTCGAAACCATGCCCGGCGATGCGACCCTGACTGTCTTCATAGTTGGAATGTTGATTTTATAAACTTTGCCCCAGACCCAATCCGTCAGGTATATCGCTTTTCGCTTGACGTCGATTTTCATTCCGTTGAGAGTGTGGAACCTGTATCCTAAGTCATGTTCCTTAACGGTATTGCCGCTAAGGTCAACCGCATAAAGCCATGGCAGTTCGGACACAACAAAAACTTTGTCATAGTATTTTTCAGCGCCTATGAGTTTGCTGACCCGGGTCGGAAAATACATCACAGGCGCCGATTTTTCGAGGTCATATATCAATATCTTTCGATCTTTCCACATCGAAAAGACAGCGCGACTGTTTTTCTCATCTATAACGATCTCCTGCAAGTTGCCGAACCCGAGCGGCGCCGCCGTGAATATGCCGGGTTTGTCCGGCTGCAGCCTGCCGAGCGTCGAATAGTCGCGGCCGCTTACGACGAGAAGTTGCCCGCGATACAATGCAAGGTCGTATGGATTATCAACGACGCTCAGGCACAATTTCTCCTGCGGCGTGTCTTTATACTGCCGTTCGCATTGTTTATATGTAAGAATTGAAACGACATTTTCATGCAGATCAAAATTGCATTCTTCAGGCCGCCGGTCTGATGTGTAATAAGAAAGAACCATTACAATCAAAATGATCTCGGCGGCAAAAACCGAGAATCGAAAAGACGGCTTGATTTTCTTCATGGTTATCAGAGGAATGAAAAAAAACAACGCAACAAAAACCGCGATTCCGCTAAATGCGCTAACAGGAGTGAAAAAAAACGCCATTAAGGAAAACGGGGCCAGAAGAATACAAACGCCCCATAATATTACGCTGAATATCGTTTTTGCTATTTTCTTCACTCGACCGACGCAGGGACGGATTTCAAATCCGCCCTTTCTCCTAATGCCCGGCGCCCAGCCGGAATATAGCAAACATATTAAAGGGGCGCGGCAAGCCGCGCCCCGAGTTTCGTTCAGCGACTAATACTGACTGCGGTCAGGCACCCCAGATGATGAGCCCCATTTTGAACGGGTCCTGCAGGTTCTGGTTGATCGGCATTATGCGGACGGTGTGTCCGTACCTGCCGCTCGTGACGCAGGAGATGCTGCCCTTGAAGATATAATCGCCGGATTTTGTTTTGCCGTCCGGCGATAAGGCCGTCAGGACGGGCGACTCGATGACGCCGTCCGAGTTGAGAGGCCCGTGCACGCTCTGCACCAGCACATCCGCCTGAGTCAGTCCGGCGAGATTGACGTGCGCCGTGACCGCTATCTCGTCGCCGACTTTGAAATCGTCGGAGCAGATGCAGTCGATCTTCGTGAACTTAACCTGACTCCAGCTCGCGCGAAGGTTGTTTTTCCATTTTGTGAACTCGCGGGTTTCGTAGCAATCGTTGTCCGTGAGCTTGTCGTGCCGTTTCGCGCTCGCCTCGTACGCGCGCATCGTGTACTCCTGAACCATGCGGCTCGTATTGAAAACCGGGCAGTTGGACTTCATCGAGTTTTTCATTCTCTCGATCCATCTGCGGGGCAGTCCGTCGTTTCCGCGGTCGTAGAACAGCGGAATGACTTCCTTCTCGATGATGTCATAGAGCGAATTCGCCTCGATCTCGTCCTGATAGTTCTCGTCTTCGTAAACCTCGCCGTGGCCGATGGCCCAGCCGTTGTCGGGTTGATAGCCCTCGCACCACCAGCCGTCGAGGATGCTGATGTTGATCGCGCCGTTCGGGCAGACCTTCATGCCGCTTGTGCCGCTGGCTTCGAGAGGCCGCCGTGGCGTGTTCAGCCACACGTCGACGCCCTGCGCCATGTAGCGCGCTATGTAAATGTCGTAGTTCTCTATGAAAACGATATGGTCGCGGATCGACGGATACCGTTCGTCTTTGATCTTCTGGATGATGGAGCGGATGACTTCCTTGCCCTGCGTGTCGCGCGGGTGCGCCTTTCCTGCGAAAATGATCTGGATCGGGCGGTCGCGGTCCGACAACAGTTTGATCAAGCGGTCCAGATTGCGGAACAGCAAGTTGCCGCGCTTGTACGTCGCGAAACGCCGCGCGAATCCGATCGTGAGCGCCTCCGGGTTCAGAACCTCGCCCGCGTGCTGGACTTTCGATGCCAGCTCGCCGCGCGAGCGCAACTGGTCCGACAACCGCCGCCGCGCGAATGCCACAAGGCGCTCGCGCCGCCTCTCGTGCGTTCTCCAAAGTTCTTCCGACGGTATCAGGTCCACGCGGTCCCACAACGCCTTGTCCGAGGGGTCCTTCATCCACCGCGGGCCGAGATAGCGGTTCAGCAAATCCGTCATTTCCTTCGACACCCACGACTGCGTATGAATTCCGTTCGTGACGCTCGTGATCGGAACCTCTCCCAGCGGCACGAGGGGCCATACCTTCCGCCACATGCCGCGCGAAACCTCGCCGTGCAGCGCGCTGACTCCGTTAATGAACGACGCGTTCTTGATCGCGAGCACCGTCATGCAGAAATCCTCGCTTGCGTCGTTCTGGTCCTGACGGCCGAGACCTATGAAAGCGTCCTCGGTGATCCCGAGCCTCTTGACGTAGTTGCCGAGATAACTGAGCACCATATCTTTTTTGAACACGTCGTTTCCGGCCGGCACCGGCGTGTGAGTTGTGAACACGTTGCTCGCGCGGACAACCGAGCGGGCCTCCCAGAAATCGAGTTTTTTCGCGTCCATGTAGCGCTTGATGCGTTCGAGCGACAGGAACGCCGCGTGGCCCTCATTCATGTGGAACACATTCGGCTCGATCCCGGCCGCCACAAGCGCGCGGATGCCGCCGATGCCCAGCAATATCTCCTGTTTTATGCGCATCTCCGAATCACCGCTGTAGAGGGCGCGCGATATCTCGCAGTCCTGCGAGCGGTTGACGTCCGGCAGATTCGTGTCCAGAAGAATCAGAGTGACGCGGCCCACCTGCACGCTCCAAAGCTGCGCGACGAGCGGCCCGTCAGGCATATCGACGCTGATCCGCAACGGCTTGCCGTCCGGCCCCGGCAGCGGCTTGACCGGCATGGTGAAGAAATCGTTGTCCGGATATTTTTCCTGCTGCCAGCCGTCCGAGTTCAGATACTGGTTGAAATAGCCTTCCTGATAGAGCATCCCCACGCCGGTCAGAGGCAGTCCGAGATCGCTCGCCGCTTTCAGGTGGTCGCCCGCAAGGATGCCGAGGCCGCCCGAATAGATCGGCAGGGCTTCGGTCAGCCCGAACTCCATCGAGAAGTAAGCCGCCTCTATCGGATAGCGGGGCTTCTGTTCCGTGTTGTACCACGTCTTCGGCTCGCCGAGATAGTCGACGAGGCTCTCGTAAACGCGGTCCAGGTGAGCGATGATCGATTCGTCCTCCACCGCCGCGCTCAGGCGGTCCTGCTTGATCTGCCCGAGAAAACGCACCGGGTTGCTCAGGCTGCTCTCCCACAGATCGCGGTCCAGGCGCCGGAACAGATCGACCGTGTCGTGGTCCCACGCCCAGCGCACGTTGTACGCGAGATCCATCAGCGGCTGCAGTCGTTCCGGCAGCGACGGCGAAACGTTAAATATTTGAGTTGGTTTCATTTGTCAGTCTCCTTAATCCTTGCCCTAATTTTGGCAGTGTAAAACGATAGAGTTTTAAAATACCACAAAACAGGGAAAACCACAAATGCCGCGCACGGGCAGCGGCGAACTTTCTTAAACTATCCGGCGGCGCGCATCTTCGTGTTCCGCAAAACGGCGCCGCCCGGAATTATTTATTTTTTCAGGCAGCCGTTTCCTGTTATTTTGAAAAAAGTATTATTTTCTTTCTGTTAATTAAGGTAAAATGACTCATGGCGATGAAAGAGCAAAGTGGAGCGACATGATTCCTCTGACGATGATCGTAGCGGAACAGTTGGGCGCGCTTTACGCGGTCAGGTTGCTTGTCCGTGAAATCGGGCTGACGGCGGCGCTGAAGGTATTTGGCGGAGTGGCGGCCGATCAGGCAAAGGGCGAACCGTGGCGGAAGCTGGGGCCCGCCCCGGATCGGAACGACGCTCTGTCTCGGCGGCAGATCGGCGGAGCGGTGATTTTAGAGCGCCGCCTTCGATGCGCCGTTTCGGCCGAGAAAGCGCGGGCGCTCGTCGGCGAAGTCGTTAAATACGCCTCTGTCGAATTTCTGAAGAGAAGCATACCCGCGCTGAATAAACACGAGTTGATTTCAATGCCACCGGAAAAACGCGATTCTTTTCTGACCGGCATAAAAGATAAATTCTTCAATTCGGAAGCCGAACTCTCGCTCAACGGCGACGAATCGCTCGATCTTCGAATCACGAGATGCCGGTTTGTCGAACTCCTCGCCGCGATAGGCGAGGCGGACATGGCGCCTGTTTTCTGCGAGGGAGACGGCGAGTTTTTTGCGGCTCATCAGGACGGCATAATTCTCGAACGGCCGGAAAAGCTTTCGACCGGCGGCAAAATCTGCGATTTCAGATTCAGGTGGAAATAACGGAGGCGGCGCAATGAAAAAGAAGCTAAAACGATTCTTAAAGTGTTTTCTCATAGTCAATCTCGTAAATATTGCGATCATTCTCATCGCGCTTACAATCGCCGATTCCGCTGGCAAAAAACCGCTTTATTACGACCAGCGCATGCCCGGCGTGATCGGGCGCGTCAACGAAGCGTTGAAAGATTATGTCGGCGAACTCCACGTGGCAAAACTGTTCACCACCGACATGAAGCACGCCTATATAAAGATAACGCAGAAAAAAAAGCCGGTCGCGCAGATCAAACGGAAAATCATTCAGCAATCCGCGGCCGCAGAGCCTTCAACCCTGTTGCTGAACGGATTCAATTTCGTCTACCGCGAAAATCCGCACAGGATGAGCCTGTTCGAGGCGTCCATCAACGGGATTGTTTCCGGAAAAAGTAAAGTGTCCGGCGTTGTTTCAACGGCGTTTGAAGGCGGCGACTGGTCGCGCATTGACGGGGCCTCATACAAGATTGACGCCCTGCCCGTCTCATCAAAACAAGCGCGCTTCTCACACGGCTCAGCTGCGCTCAAGCTCAAGGACGGCCGGTCGAAAATCGCCATGAAACTAAACCTCGCCGATCTGAACATGGCCGGTTACCCGACCGTTATGCCCGTCCTGCGCGGGTTCAGGTTCGACACAAAAAAGGAAATTCCGGACGGGCTGAACATAAAAGGCGTGACCGTCAAGCTTATCCCGGTGAGCAGGAACGGCGACATTCTCGAATTCGACATTCTTATCGAACTGAAAGGCGGCGCGGTGGCTTTCAGACCTTCGCCCGGGTACATCTACAATGTCGAGTCCGAAGTTTTCTACACGCTGATCGGCGGCGACGCAGGTTCGTTCGCGCGGGCCGACGCGCATTACATGATGCTAAACCGCGAAACAGCGCCTGAGAGAGTAAGGCTCGCCAGCTCATCGTTCGGCACAGGCGGCGCCGCTCAGGTTTTTCCGGCGATTCAGGGGTTCGAATACGATATCCACACGACTAAAGCGCGCTTTATCCGCGAGATCAACCTTAACCTCGGCGCTGTGAAATACGATCCGGCGTCCGGCAGGGTTTCCGCCGACTGCGCCGGTTATCTCTCGAATGACGGCACTTTCGCGGGCGCGCTCGACGTGCGTTTTTCCGCCGACGTTCTGTTCGTGCGCATTCCGGATGTAAAAATCCTGAAAAACATTCTGGTGTCGGACAAAATCACCGACGTAACGAAAACCAACACATGGGAAATCGACGCGGGGCTGTAAGTCGGTTTTCGCTCGCCGCCTGAAATCAAAACAACCGCGTTGGGATAGTCGCGCCCGTTTTTGGCCGTTGAGTCGCAAAAAAAACGGTTTTGTATATAATAATTATGAAAATTGCAGAGGAGCGTTTTGATAATGGCGATGTTGGAAGTAGTCAAAGACGGCCATCCGGCGCTGAAGAAATCGGCCAAGCGCATAAAGAAAGTGTCGGACGAAATCCGGACGCTCGCTTCGGATATGGTCGAGACCATGCTCGGATCGAACGGGGTCGGACTCGCCGCGAATCAGGTGGCGCAGACCTGCCGCATGATCGCCGTCATGCACGCGATGGACGACGTGCGCGTCTACCTCAACCCGCGCATTTCGAAATTTTCCGACGAAGAAGAGTTTTCCGACGAAGGCTGCCTCAGCTTTCCGATGCTTTACGGCAATGTGCCGCGCTCGGTGGAAGTCACCGTCTGCGCGCAGGATATCGACATGAACAAGCTGAAATTCACAGCGGAAGGATTTCTCGCCCGCATATTCCAGCACGAGATCGACCACCTGAACGGGATCACATTCACCCTGCGCGCGGAACCGGACTCGCTGCGCATTCTCAAACCGGTCGAGATTGACGCCGAAGAACCCGCGTCTGAAGAAGCCCCCATCGACGATGAGGCCGCCCAAAATCCGGAACTGACATCCGAAACCACCGGGAATAATTTTTCGGAACTCGCCTGATTCCTGTTGAAAAATAGCGCTGTAGGGGCAGATTTGAAATCTGCCCCGGCTTCCGGGCACAGCATGCTGTGCCCCTACGAAAGACTTTCCGTGTTTCCAAATCTCCGTGGTTAATATTCTATGATTCCCGCGGCGCGCAGCCGGGGGCGAGATGCGTCCGTTTGCTGTAATAACGTTCGCGCCAGCCTTCTGTCACGTAATACGACACGGGTATGATTATCAGCGTTAATGTTGTCGCGATGATCAGGCCCCAGATGATCGCAAGGCAGAGCGGCTTCCAGAACTGTGTCTTGGAGGCCGACGCCATGGCGAGCGGCAGGATGCCGAGTATGACGGTCAGCTTCGTTAAAATGATCGGCCTCACGCGCGTCATGCATGCCTCTATGCATGCGGCGCGAATCGACATTCCACGCTCCTGCAACAGGTTCGCATAATCGATGTAAATGATTCCGTTGTTAACTACGATTCCGATGAGACACAGCAGTCCGATTCCCGCGAGAATGCTGAACGCGTAGCCGTGAATGAGCAGCCCGATGATCACCCCTACGAGCGCGTATGGCACACAGATAAGAATAATGAGCGGCTTTAGCGTCGAGCGGAACTCCAGGAGAAGTATCAGATAGATCAGCGCGAGCGAAACAAAGAGAGCCTTCGTCAGGTCTCCGAGCGCCTTGTTGAGAAGCATCGTCTCGCCTGCGAATACTACGCTGACGCGCTCCGCCGCCGGGTCTTTCTTCTTCAGAGCTTCCATCATTTTCGGAACGCTGATTTTAAGTTTATCCACGACGCGTTTCGGTTCGAGTTCCTTCGAGACATTGGCGCTGATCGTCACCGTGCGTTTGCCGTTTTCGTGTTCCACGCCGCCGAGCCCTTCGCCCATCTCATTGGGAAGAATGTCCGACATCATCATCGTCTCGCCGTTCGGCATGGTGAACGACTGGCCGGCAAGATTCGCCGCGTCGCCCGACTGCCTGATCCTAAGGAAGATGTCCTTCTTTTCCTCGCCGAGCATTATCTCGCCGATCTTATAGCCGGTCAGTCCGAGGAAAATGAAGCCGCCTACGTCGCGCGTTGTCAACCCGGCCTTGCCGAGAACCTTCTGGTTCGCCCGCAGAACGATCTGCGGAACCTTGCCGGGATAGTTGTCCTTAAGGTCGATCACGCCCTTTTCTTTTTCGAGCATGGTTTTGATTTCGTCCGACACTTTTTTAAGCTCGTCGTAATCCGGGCCGGAAACCTGAATGTTTATCGGAGCGCCGATCGGCGGTCCGAGCATTTTCTCGGCGAAGACGACCGTCGTTTCGTCGTCGAACATGTTGTTGACTCTATAACGGAAATCCTCGATCACCTTCTTATGCGATGTTTTGATCTCATCCATCGGCCTGAGATCCACAATCAGTCGCGCGATGTTCGAGCCGAAGTAGATATTGTCGTCGATTTCCACGCGCGTGCCGGACGAGCCGATGTCGGTGATGTAATTTTTTACGTACTTCGACTTGTCGAACATGTCTTCGATCTTTTTGACCGCTTCCGTCGTATATTGCATCGTGCTGCCTGCGGGCGTTTTCACGTCTATGTAGAATTTCGCGGTGTCGAGCTGCGGGAACAACTGAAGGCCGACGACCTTGAAGACTATCAGCAACACGCAAGCGGCGAGCAGCGCGCCGGCCGCCGCCATCACAAAGCCGGAGTTGTCGAGGCACCAGGAGACAACGCGCCCGTATCCGTTTTTCATGCTGATGCCGAACTTCGCGAACCCGCCGGGTTTCTTCTCTTCTTCCTGAGTCACGCTTTTAATGAACGTGTTGCAGAGAATCGGATTGAAACAGTTCGCGACAACGAGCGACGCGATGAGCGCGAATGTGACGACAATAGGGATAGGTTTCGTAAATTCGCCTATAGGACCGCCGAGGAAGAACGCCATGGGCAGAAAGGCTGCCACCACCGCGCCTGTCGATGAGAGGATCGGCCAGCCCACCTCTTTCGTGGCGTCCAGCGCGGCCTGCATAGAAGTTTTTCCGAGCCCCATGTGGCGAAAGATGTTCTCGCAGACGACGATTGAATTGTCCACCATCATCCCGAGCGCGAGCAGCAGCGAGAACAGCGACACCATGTCGAGCGTCATGCCTTTGAAAAGCATCGCTGAGAATGTCATCAGAATAGTCATCGGAAGCGCGAAGCTGACGATCGCCGCGACACGGAACCCGAGGAAAACAAACAGAACGAGCATCACGAGAACGACGCCGTAGAGCGCGTGGTTGCGCAGATCGCTCATCTGGCTGCGCACGGTCTGCGAGGAATCCGACATGATCACGACGTCTTTATATTTAGTGAGCGTTTCCTTTATCCGGTCGGCGACCTTGATAGTGCCGTAGCCCTTTTTCTTCATGATCGCGAGAGTGACGCCGCGCTTGCCGTCCACGTGGACGATGGTGTCGGGATCGGGATAGTTCTCCATAATGTCCGCGATCTGCGACAGCGATATCGCCTGATTGTCTTTTACGCCGACAACGAGATTTTTAAGGTCGTCGACTGCGGTAAATTTTCCGATCGTGCGCACAGTATACTCTGTGCCGAACAGCGACAGTTTGCCGCCGGGCATGTTCGTGTTGATCTGTCCGAGTTTGTCGAGGAGCGTTTTCAGCGGCTCGGTTCCATACTTCTGGAGTTCAGCCGGGTTTACTTCCACTTCCACGCGCTTGTCCGTCGCGCCCGTCATAACAACCTTTTTAACGCCCTGCAGAGATTCGAGTTCCCTTTTGATGCGCGTCGCGCGGCGGCTCAATTCATACTGGCTTTTGCCGACATCCTTGAAACCGAGAAACATCATCGGCAGGTTCTCGAAGCTGACTTCCTCTATGATCGGGTCCATCGTCTCAGCCGGAAGCTGCGCTCTGACTTCGGCGACCTTCTCTCGGAATTCCTTGAATTTTTCCTCCGGTTTCACGCTGTCCTTGAAAAAAACGACAGTCAGCGAAACGTTCTGCCACGACGACGACATTACGCGTTCGACGTCGTCAATCTCCATTATTTTCTTTTCAATCGGATTTGTGATGAGCGTTTCGATTTCTTCCGGCGCTCCGCCCGGCAGCGGCGCTGCGACAAATATCACAGGCGCGCTCACCTCGGGCAGCGTTTCGATCTGCAAGCTCAAAAGGGCATTGACGCCCATGTAAATGAGCAGCCCCATCAAAATAAAAGTGAATATGCGCTTCTTAAGGAAAAATTCAGACAGAGCCATAACGGGAACCTCTCATACCGTCTGATCTCATACTGCTGCGCCTATTATACTTATATTTGCATGGTTTGTGTTAATTGAAAATATAATCCGGATTGTGTAAAACCCGAATTGTAGGAAAGCCAACTATTAAGGTTAAAACGCTATTTTGAAATTGTAAATTAAAACGAAGTATACGCCGACAGTTAGAAACACAGCGGCGGTGACACGTCGCAATATTTTCTCGATGCGCGTCAGCCAATCGAAATATTTTCCGATCGCGCCCGTGCTCCATGCGATTACCGCCGCAAAAATGAGAACGGGAATCGACGTTCCGATTCCATAGAGCGCCGGAAATAAAACGCTCGAATGGAATTTTACAGACAGTGGAATAAGGCTGCCGAAATACAGGCCCGCGGATATTGGGCAAAACGAAAGAGCGAAGAGAAATCCCAACAGCGCCGCGCCCCATACGCCCGACTTTTCCATTCGGCTGCTGAACTTTTCTCCGGGACTGAACCCGAATGTTTTAAGCGGAAGTATTTCGAAAAGAATAACGCCGGCGACGATCAGGATAGGTCCGAGCGCGGCGTTCATATACTTCTGTAGAAAGTTCGCAACGCCCGGAACGGAAAATGCGGCCCCGACTATCAGAAAGCCAACCGCAATGTACGCCGCCATGCGGCCGGCCGTATACAAAAAGCCCGCGAAAAACACCAGCTTCGGGCTTCCGACTCTTCTGCTCACAAACGATACGGCGGTTATATTCGAAGCGAGCGGACAGGGGCTGATCGACGTTAGTATGCCGAGCCATAGCGCGGTCGCCGCGGCTATATGAAACTTTTCCATCATTTCACCGCCATAAATGCGCGCGTTTCTTCCGTTATGTATTTTTGAAAAGCATCTTTGTCTCGCAGCAACTCCCAAACCTTATCGAGATTCTTCCATGTTTTCTCTTTGCCGTCTCTCATGTCGGACAGAACAACTGATTTCGTGTACAGCTTATAATCCTGTATGAAATGCTCGTTGCCCTTTTCCTCGACGTTCACCACTTTCCATTCGAGAGTTCCGTCCTTCAGCTCTTTTTCGAAGCCTTTATTGATGGCTTCCGCCGTGATCGCCTCAAGAGTCTTGCAGGAAACGCATCGCGCAGCGCCGTGGAAATAATACGCGACCACTTTCCTGTCTTTCTTAACTTCAACGACTTTTGGCGAGGCTTTTGCCGGTTTCTTTTTCACCGTCTTTGCCTTCGCCGTTGCCGGCGCTTTTTTCGGAGGCGCGCTTTCCGCCGCTCTGCAATTCATATTGGCGATCATTAAAAAGCCACAGCAAATTACCGCCGCTATTGCATACATAAAATATTTATTTCGCTTTTTCATATTTCTCCTTTCAAATTCGTGAACAGAATATATTCACGCCAGATTGTTCGTCGCTTTCATTTCATGACTGCTTTGATCTCTGCCACGGAAAGCAGCTTGCCGGCTGATTTCACTTTCCCGTCGACCGCCAGCGCCGGCGTCGTCATCACGCCCGCCTTCATGATTTCTTTTATGTCGGTCACTTTTTCGATCTCAAATGCGACTCCCAACTCCTTCGCCGCCGCCTCAGCATTTTCAGCAAGCTTCTTGCACTTCGCGCAACCTGTTCCAAGTATCTGTATTTTCATTTTCTTTTCTCCTTTTCGATATTATTAGATTCCAAAAATCACGGACAAACAATTACGCCTTTCGCCCACAGGCAGTCGCCGCAAGTCGGAAACGGGCTTCCTATGCAGTCTTCGCCGTTGGTTTCCGACATGTCACAGCCTCCGCATCCGACACACGGCGAAAAATCAAACTCCATCACCCGCTCACGAAACCTGCTGTATTCCTCGCGGTTCCAAATCTCTGTCATACTCTCGGCCGATACGTCGCCTACAGTATGCCGCAGCATTTTCTTCTCGCGGCCGAGAACGTAGCAGGTGTACGAATGCATGAGGGCGACGCACGGGCTTACCTTCCCGTCCCACGAGACAGCCGCGGATCCTTTGCGAACGAACGGGCAGCTTCCTTCAGCGCGGGAATTGCGGTCCGGCTGATATCCCGACGCCGCGCTGTGCTCAATGAGTTCCTTTAAATATTTCATGTTTTCCGGGCGCGTGTCGAAACGCGGCAGAATTATCTCCGGATGCCATTTAGAGCGCGCCGCGGGAAATATTCCGGACGCCGCCAGCCAGTACAATATTTCATCCTTCATTGATTCCACATACGGCAGCAGATTCGTCAGTATGATGAATCCGGCTTCCATCTCGCGCGCCAACGGGATGATATTAGCCAGATCGGGCAGATTGCTTTTCATCAACACATATTCGATGCCGATCTCCGGGTTGCGCCTGAATTTCATAATCCGCGCGTCGCGCAGGCCTTTAACGTTTTCGAGCACGGCGCTTAATGACGATCCTTCCCTTACTCCCGAGTAACTTTCCGGCGTTGTTCCGTCGATCGAAAAAACAATCGTGTCCAGCCCTGCTTCGACAAGTTCGCCGGCGAGCTCGCGGTTCAGCAACATCCCGTTCGAGATCAGTTCTGTTTTTATCCCCTGCTTTCTCGCCATCCGGATCATTTCAACAATCTGAGGGTGCATGAGCGGCTCACCGAATCCCCAAAAAGCGAGCGTCTGGAAGGTCTGCACATTTTTGAGCCCGCGCAACAGCCGGCTGTAGGTTTCCATCGGCATGTCGCCCGAGGGCTCATCCCACGAATTCCTCATGCATGTGCGGCAGCGCAGATTGCAGTTCAACGTCGGTTCGAGATAGATCTTAGTGAGCGGCGGGTTCGCCGGCCGCAGAAAAATGCCGTCCTGCGTTTCCACCGCCACGAACTCCGTTCCGCGCGCCGGGTTCCACTTTTTCGCCTGTTCGCCGGTCAGATGAATGTTGATCTTCTGAAGAACCTTCCGCTCTCCATTCGCGCCGCGCTGCCGCGTCACCCTGCCGATGATTTTATCCACGCTCTTCTTCATTTATCCGCCTATGCCGCGGCTCCATTCTCGATTTTGTAATACTTTTTCCTGAAATACAGCGCGACGTTCACAAGGCCGATCATCACCGGCACCTCGACAAGCGGTCCGATAACAGCCGCGAACGCCACCTTCGACGTTATCCCGAATACCGCAACCGCAACCGCAATCGCAAGCTCGAAATTGTTGCTGGCGCCCGTGAACGACAGAGTCGCCGCCTGTTCGTACGTCGCCCCGACTTTTTTGCTCATGAAGAACGTCACGAGGAACATCACGACAAAATATATCAGCAGCGGGACAGCTATCCGCAACACATCGAGCGGTATCTTTACAATCGTCTCGCCCTTCAGCGAGAACATAACGACGATCGTGAACAGCAGCGCGACGAGAGTTATCGGGCTGATCTTAGGCACAAACACGCCGTGATACCATTCCTTGCTCTTGATCTTTATCAGAGTGAACCGCGTGATGAACCCGGCGATGAAAGGAATGCCGAGATAGATGAAAACGCTTTTCGCGATCTGCGCGATGGAAATTTGCACGACCGTGCCCTTGAGACCGAACCAACCGGGCAGCACGGTTATGAATATGTAGGCGTACACCGAGAAAAACAAAACCTGAAATATCGAGTTGAACGCGACGAGCCCCGCGCAGTACTCCGAGTCGCCCTTAGCGAGATCGTTCCACACAATCACCATCGCGATGCAGCGCGCAAGCCCGATCATTATCAGGCCGACCATGTAATACTGATCCTGCCGCATGAAAATGATCGCGAGCGCGAACATCAACACCGGGCCAATAATCCAGTTCTGGACGAGAGAAAGCCCGAGAACTTTATAATTCCTGAAAACTTTTCCGAGTTCCTCATAACGCACCTTCGCCAGCGGCGGGTACATCATCAGAATGAGTCCGATCGCAATCGGCAGATTGGTCGTCCCCTTCTGGAAGAGCGGCTGCGTGATGAACGCGACCCATCCCTTGCTGTAAAATCCGGCGCCGACGCCTATCGCCATCGCCCCGAATATCCATACAGTAAGATACCTGTCCAGAAATGAAAGCTTTTTCATCGACCCTCCTATATGACTATGTTGAATATAAAGCCCACGAGTATTATTCCGGCGCCCACCACTCCCGCGAACACCGCGATCAAACGCGGTTTTAATACCTTCCTCAAAATTACGAATTCGGGCAGCGACAGCGCGATAACAGACATCATGAACGCCAGAGCCGTGCCGAGCGCCGCGCCCTTCTCAAGCAGCGCCTGCACAACCGGGATGATTCCCGCCGCATTCGAGTACATCGGAATGCCGATCAGCACCGCAAGCGGCACCGACCACCACGCCCCCTTCCCCATGATCGACGCGAGGTAATTCTCCGGCGCGTAACCGTGGATGAACGCCCCGACAGCGATTCCAAGCAGCACATACGGCCACACTTTACCGACTATCTCACGCACCGCGTTCAGCCCATAGCGCGCCCGATCCGGCCAGCTTATCTTTTCTTCCGCCGCTTCGCCCGACGCCGCCTGCGTTTCATACACCCAATCCTCGACGCCTTTCTCCATGTGAAGGCGCCCGATCGTCCAGCCGGCCACCATAGCTATCAGCAACCCGGTCCCGACATACAACGCGGCGATCTTCCAGCCGAACAAACCGTACAGCAGCACTATCGCGATTTCGTTCACCATCGGCGCCGCGATCAGAAAAGAAAACGTCACTCCGAGCGGAACGCCGGCTGTCACGAATCCGATAAAAAGCGGAACCGCCGAACACGAACAGAACGGCGTCACTATTCCGAGCAGCGCGGCCATAACGTTGCCCACCGACTCCCGCTTGCCGGCGAGTATCCGGCGCGTCTTCTCAGGCGTGAAGAACGAACGAATGATTCCGACGCCGAACACCACAAGCGTGAGCAGCATAAGAACCTTCGGCGTGTCGAACAGAAAAAATGCGACCGCCGAACCGAGTTTTGTTTTCTCGCCAAGCCCGAAAACGCCGAACGTGACCCATTGCGAAAACGGGTTCAAATATATATATATCGCCCACCACGCCGCCAGAGCCGGCAGCAGCAGAAGCAGATACTTGTCTCTGTTCGCGCCGCCCGCCGGCCGCTCGGTCGCCGTTGCGCAACCGCCTGAACAATCGCATGTTTTTCCTTCGTCAGCCATTTCGCCCTCGCAAAGCCCGCCCTCGGGCTTTCCCCGTTCATTTTTCCTTGAAGTAGTTCTGCAGCTCTTTCAAGTTATCCTTCCGGACCGTATAGTACGACCACTGCCCCCGCTGGTGCGCTTCAACCAGGCCCGCCATCCTCAGTTC
>Ga0172379_10002157_pt1 | contig 36057 bp, 32 predicted proteins | sample GrowelOW334metaG_FD_119756 | JGI IMG/M metagenome (GOLD analysis project Ga0172379, IMG submission 119756) | Groundwater microbial communities from an aquifer near a municipal landfill in Southern Ontario, Canada - Groundwater well OW334 metaG | ecosystem: Environmental > Aquatic > Deep... | reverse complement strand
CCGGCCATTATGAAGCTCGGCGTTGATCCCGTCCATTTCGGCGTAATTATGGTGCTCAACCTGATGATCGGTCTTTTGACTCCACCCGTAGGAATGGTGCTCTTCGTCTTGTCTCGCGTCGCGAAAGTCCCCTTCGAACGTGCGGCAAAAGCGACGTTTCCCTTCCTTCTCCCGTTGGTCTTAGTCCTTCTTCTTATAACATTCATCGAGCCTCTCTGCATGTGGCTCCCTGGGATCGTGTTCAAGAAGTAAACGATTTTTATTTTATTTCGTCGCGTCCAAGCCAAGGACGCGATTTTTTTCTACAAAGGCCCAAGGGACAGCCCTGATTATTAACTTACTGATCGTTGACTAGCTTCGCTTTTTGAACGAGGATAATTCTGCAACCGTAAAGCAGTACTAAACCACCCAAAACCTGCAAAAAAGTAATTTGTTCGCCAAAAATAAAATAAGAAAAAACTCCCGTTACAAAAGGAATCAGCAACTGTACGGAAGATGTCGCGATCAAGCCCAATTTCGGCAAAAGGAAATAATAGAGCCCTTGCCCTCCTGCTATTCCCAACAGACCTGACCCAATAAGGATCAGCCATTTTGCGAGCCCCGGTGTTCCAATTACCCAGGACCCGGAGAGAAACAGAAAAGGTGTCAGGAAAATTATCACTAGAGTGAAAACAATAGTGACGGCCAAAAGCGGGTGGAGACTTGAACCAATCCATTTCCTTAAGGTGATTCCAACAAAACACCAGGCTAGAGCCGCGCCTAAAGCCATAAATATTCCGACATTAAAAGAAAACTCAATGCCCTGTTTCCGGGACAAAAGAACCGCAACTACCCCCGCCAGGACCAGAAAGATTCCGGCTAGAGTTTTGGGCCTTCCAATCAGTTCCCTTTCCGCGCTAAAAAAGAGCATTCCCAAGAAAAGGGAAAAAAGAATCTGCGTTTGATAGAGCAGACTTCCAAAACCGGGAGTTATCAGGAAAAAGCAATACGTATAAAGCACCTGAAAAAGAAGCGTGAAAATAGCTGCAAGAATTAAAGGAAAAACAAAACGGGGGAAGCCTTTGCGAAAGTGATTAATATTTACACGATGAGGTTTTCTTACCATTAAGAAAATCCATAACGCCGTAGCGGAACCCAGATAGCGCAGCCATATCTGAAAAAGGATGGAAAAGTCCCCTTTTACATAAGCGATCGTCACCGGGGTCAGACCCCAAAATAGGACCATCCCCGCTAAAGCAAAAAAAACAGCGTAAACACGAGCTTTCATTGTCGGGTATTCTACAGCGATCCGATGATCTTTGTCCCTATCGCAGTGTTATCTTCAAAAATCCATCAAAGTACCGATCCATCGGCATCCATGCCGACGCAGAATCGCGGTAGCGATTCTGCGGATACATCTGGCGCGACATCCATGCCGCGCTCCACCTTTGCTGTAGCGGAATGCTTCCGTACGACCTACGACGATGCTCGAGGCGCGCCAGAGAAATCCGAGTATGAGCGAATCCGCAGGCGCTCCGCGCCGAGGACGCGGCATCCATGCCGCCGCAGAATCGCGGTAGCGATTCTGCGCATCCTTCTGACACGGCATCCATGCCGCGCTCGGCCCCCGCGCCCAGGGATGGGCGCGCAGAGGAAGGAGCAGATCGTTTACGATCTGTATCGACATGGATGTCGCAGCGTCGGCAGCCTCGAACATTACCGTAAATGATTACGGCAAACTTGCCGCCGCATCCTCGCCGATTGTCTTCTGCCCCAGCTGCCTGCGGGCGGATTCGATCGCCTGCGTTTCGCTGGATGCGACGGCGGAAATCTGCTTCGAGGTGGAATAAAGGATGCGCCCGGAAGCAAGGTCAACGACTTTCACATCGGCTGAAACCGTCGCGATTTTTTGATTGCGGTCATCCTTTATCAAGGTAACGCGTGTAACGCCGTAAGCGAAACGCTGGGCCTTTGCGCCGAGAGCCGCTTTTGCCGACTCCGCGATTGACGAATCGTCTTTGCCGACGACTGAATCGGGAGACATGGCCGCGGCGGTTACGCTGAATCCGTTGGAAGCAAGTGTCGAAAGGAAAGCGGAAGATGTTGTCCCTACAAGCGCCGCCCCGGCTTGATCAGTATCTACGATCAAAACAGCGGTGGGAATTTTCCGCGCTCCTGAAACGACTCCATAATCGAATACGATCCGCTTTGCCGCGATCTCGTCCTCAAGTCCCGCAACCATCGACCGGAATTTGTCGGGGATACCGTACAAAGGCTCGGTTGCCGAGGAAAGATCAAGGCGAACGGTGAGCTTGGCTTTTCCGACAAAGTCGGGCGCCGGATGCATGAACGCGACGATACCGTCGGCGCCAGACATTTGGGAGATGTTTTTCGACGTGAGTCTTCCGTTCGGAAGCTTCGTTTGATAGGAAACAACGACCTGCACACCCGAAAGAGGAGTGCCGCCTGATTTCACCAACGCTTTAAACGGTTCGACAAAAGCGATGCCTGGAGCGGCTTGCAGATTATCGTTCAACTTTTCAAGAGCCAAACTAGATACGGCGTTTTTGGCGGCGTTCAAGTTACGTTCGAACTTGATCGCGGAATTATCGATGTCTGAACCCGAAGCGGCGGCCGCGGCTTCAATAAACTTTTTCGCGGCTCCGATCGTATCGCCTGAGGAAAGAAGATTCTTCGCTTCGGCTTCAGGTTTCGCGACCGCGTCTATTTTTTCCTGGAACACTGCCGCAATCCGTTTTCGCTCACTTTCCAGCGCCTTGGTCTCGAACCGACCGAGTATATAAACGGTGAGTCCTTCCTTACGGGTTGCGACGAATTTCTCGGATACCTGAAACCCCGACATCCGGCTTGTGGAACTCTGTTTAACGGTTTGAACAATGTCCGCCTGAAAACTGTCCAGAGTGGCTTTCGCGGTCGCTGAGGACTCCGCGCTTATCGTCACGCCGATATAGCGCATGATTTCCGAGATGAGACTGGCAGTAGCGGCATCGGTCGCTTGGGCGACTTGGCCCGAAGGCGCGTCAGAATAACCGACGAAATACGTATATGTCGCATCGGGGGACGGCGTCTGAAGCGTCCAGGCCGGCGGTTTGGATCCTGCGGCGGGTGCGCCGGCGCACGAAAGCGCGAGAGCGGCAACGATCGCGAATAGTAACGCTAAGCCCATCGAATAACTTTTTCGGTGCATCGCATCCTCCGTAAAATAAACGGGCGGCCCTTCCGTCAAGAAGATGCCGCCCGAATAAGGCGTTACGTTAATCGCGCGGATTCCGCGGTCCTACCGCCGCCTTGGTTGTTGCTCAGAATCCTTCGTAGAAAGCTTCTTTCACACGATCCACCGCGGTCGTCTGTTCCTTCGTCATCGGCTTAGCGGCCTTGGCTCCGGAAATAACGGCGTCAAGTTGCTTCTTCAGCATTTCTTTGTCGATCGTCACAAGAACGTAATAATCATAGATGACTTTGTCTTCGGTTTTACCGTCATCCTTGAAATAGCGCTTGTAAAGCCAGAAATCGGTGTCTTTCCGGGCGCCGGTGATTGTCGCGTCGGCGACGTTCTTCACGATATTCTCAAAGTAGCGGCCGACTTCCGCGTCGGGGCTACCCGCCATAGCGCCGGCGAACTTTGCCTGAACGCGCTGAGAAACGAGTCGGGCAAGATCCTGGGCGACATTGAAGCCCTGAGCCCACATTCTGAGGGCGTTGAGGTTTGTACCGGAATCTTCGCCCACGAATACAAACTTATCCTTATATTTCGCGAGGGCTTCGACGCCACTGTTGCCGTCGTAGATATAGGTATTCACCCATTCGGGAATATCACCGGCGATAGCGCTCGCCTTGTGCTCGATGACTTCAAACTTGGGAACGATTTTTTTCGCGTCCGCTTTTTTGTCGGGAGCGCTTCCACAGCTCATAACCACAACGGCCGCCGCAACGAGAGATACAAACAAAATTGTCTTTTTCACTGTAGCCTCCTAAACGCGTTTTTATCAAACGCGCAGTATACTTCGGGGCAACGCCCCTTGAACGAGCCGCCTATGGTCGACAGCTCAGGAATGCACTAGTACTATTTGTTGCCGCTATTGAACGTTATCGTTTTTCCTCGAGTATAGACCCAATAGGCGCTTTCCAGACCTGGCGTCTTTTCGAAGGCGGCGTAACATGAGTCTTCCAAATCTCCCATTGTACCGAATAGGTAAATATCCATTGTCGTCTGGTCCGCGGCGCTCGGCCCCGCCTGGATTTCCCGAACACGTGAACGAAGATTCCGCCTAAGTTGAGCGACTGCGCGGGAATCGGGGGTCTTCTGGATAATAAGTTGGTAACGGATACCATTAGAATAACGATTGCGGAGCACAGCAGTGGAATCACGAACAACGCGAGGCATAAACTGAGCGGTTCCGGCTACCAAAGCGTTCAGAAGCGCGTCCTGCGGCGAAGAATTGCTCATTGATCGGTCGGTTTTGAACGTAACTGACGCGAGTAACTCCGCGGTGGACGGGTCAAACATGTTTGCGGTGAAGTTGGCTTCGCCGAAGTGTCGCCCGCCGTCCGTCCAGGCACGGGGAATCGCGTTCAGCTCTACGTAAACGTCCGCGCCGAGTTTTTGAGCGATATATTGAACGAGGCTCATGGATTGTCCGGCCTCCGCTTCGTATGCGGTTTTCTGATCATCCATGTTCTTGAGCAGCTGATCGTAATTAATGACGTCGTACCCTTGGCGGAGCAAGTACTCATTGCCCTTTGTCATAACGCTTCGGATTTGAAAATCATCCAGCGAAACGCCTTCCTTGACCACCATCATATATTTTAGACGCTTGAGATATGTTTCGAAATATTGCTTTTCTTTGTCGCTCATGTCGGATACCGGAGCGGAGGTAGCGGCGGCAGAAGCAGTCGTGTTTCCGGCGGCAGGAGCAGTAGTGGCCGGGGAAACGGGACTTGCGGATGACTCACCGGTAATAAGGCTCTGAGCACGCGACTGCGCATCGGATTTTGCGGGATTCTTTTCTGTTGGAGCGGGTTGGGAGGAAGGAGCAGACGAAGCGGGGGGAGAAGTTGCGCACGAACCAAAGAACAAGGCCACGGCAATACCGAAAACTGCCGCGACGGTTTTTAAACACATACAACCCTCCTAAGGATTACCCTTAAATTAATGTATTACATCATGTCGGTTTTTTCCAATAGGCGGGCGATTATTTTTCTTCGCCGCTTAGGGATGCGCTTCAGTATCCACGTTGTCGATTTCCGTAGTGGTCGGAACCGGCTCAGGTTTTATCGTGGACAACGCAAGTTCGTCTATTATCGCGGTGATCGTATCAGATACTAATGATGACGTCTTGGATTCTACCGTGCCGCCCAGTCGGAAATATCCTTTTGAGGACAGCGGGGTAAGAACGGCTGTCTCAATTTCTCCCACAAGCTTTTCATCAAGCAAAAAACGGATATTAAGAGCGCCGATAGTATTCTCGGAAACACCAAACTCAATCTCAAACAATTGGGCTTCGTCGATGAACGGAGACGACGTCTGTGCCTGAACAGTCTTCGTCAGCTTGTTCGAACTTACTGTTAGTACGGGGCCGGACACGGTTGATTCCAGCCTGACACGTAAGTTCGAGTCCGTCCCCGCATCTCCTTCGAAAACCGTTTCCCATATCAAGCCGGCTTTTCGGATAGCGGCCAAAAGAATCACACGCGCGGCGGGAACAGCGCCGGTAATTACGGGGATCGCCGGGTTTGCCGCTTTGTACGCCCTCTTCGGACCAATGGCGAGGCCATAGCCGGTAGCAAACGGCAGCCATTCATTTTCCAGCTTGCTCTGCGCCTCGAGCGGTTTTCCGGAATCCGCAGCCGAACCGCGATCGGTCAAGTCGCCGAGAAAACGGAAAATGCCGTCATAGTCGGCGTCCGCTTTCGGCAACCCCGGATAAGCGGCCGTCGGCGACGCGGCGATAGTGATGGAACGCGTAATCCCCGCGAGCGAAGAAATTTCACTCGCGGACGGCGTTGTCGGGTACAACGACACATCGATACGGTAAAAACCGGCACCACGCGGCGTCGTCCACATAATTCTGGTGCCGCCGTCGGCGGACCTAGCCGCGCTTATCCGCTTACCCTCAAAGGACCAGACCAGGTACGGATCGAGTTCCTGCCCGACATCGATCGTCGCTTCCAAAAGAAGCGGGACTTGTGTTGGAAACAAAGGAGCGTCGCTCGTTGGTCCGAATCCGGGAGGAAACGACGCGAGAGCGGTGAGCGCAAACGCCTTATCGGCAATATAATAGAATGACCGTTTTTCCTCGTAGAGAACGCTGTCCTCGCCGACAACTTGGAAAACGAGAGAATACCGACCAACGGTCAGATTTGTAGGCAACGAAAAGGTCGGTAATGTTGACGAAAGCGAATCGACAAGCATTAGACCGTTTTGCGCCGTTCCAGTCGCCCGGGAAGAGGAACTCCGCTCGCGATATTCGACGGTTTCAGCCGCTTGTTCACCTTTTTCGTTTTTAAGAATAACCCGCAGGGCGACGACGTCCGGATCTTTGGCCGACTCCGGAACATACAACGGGCGAATAACATTGGTTGAACCGATGACGGCAAGTTCGCTTAAATCCCGGTCGTTTACGAAAGCTCCGACTTTATACGACGCACTGGTGGATATCATAGTATCCATCGCGCCGCAGCCAAAAAACAAGGCGGTCAGAAAAATGAGAAAATACACTTTAAAAGCCGATCTGGATTGCATATACCTATATACATAATATAACCCATTCTTCCAAAAAGTCCAATCGGGACTTTATTGCCCTTCGCCGACGCTTGAGATACAATCTTTCTGTTATGCGCGCAACAAGAGCTCTCATACATCTCGGTCGACTTAAATCAAACATCGCCGCCGTACGGGCGCAAGTCGGCCCAAACGTCAAGATTTGCGTCCCAATCAAGGCCGATGCGTATGGTCACGGAGCAGTTCGAGTTGCCGTCGCCGCCATTCGGGCAGGAGCCGCGTATCTCGCCGTCGCATCGCCACAGGAAGGGATAGAACTGCGTGAATCGGGCATTGTCGCGCCGATTTTGCTGCTGTCCCTGCCCATTCCCGAAGAATTGCCCATAATTCTTGAGCATCGCATCACACCCCTGATCGCGGACGCGGAATTCGCTCGGGAAGTCGCCGTCGTCGCAAGGGAAACCTTTGAAGCGACGGGCGAACAAACGGCGGTCCACCTAAAAATCGATACGGGCATGGGACGCATCGGCTGCGAACCTGAAGACGCCGCCGAGCTGGCGGATATCGTCAACAGAATGCGTGAACTCAAGATCGAGGGGACGGCGACTCATCTGGCCGTATCGGATTCGCTCGACGCGGACGACATCGCATATACCGAAGAACAGATTCGCCGGTTTACGGAAGCGCTTGAATCGATCAGGAAAGCGGGTATCGACCCCGGGATAGCGCACGCGGCCAATTCGGGAGGAGTCGCGCTTCACCCCGCCTCCTGGTTCGATATGGTTCGCCCCGGAATCCTCGTGTACGGCTACCCACCCGCCCCGGAACTCGCGGATAGAGTCATCGTACAGCCGGTCATGGAGCTGGAAACGCGCATCGTATTCCTAAAGAAAGCGCAACGAGGACAATCCATATCCTACGGACGCCAATGGAAAGCGGAACGTGAAACGACGATCGCGACTCTCCCTGTCGGCTACGCGGATGGTCTGCCGCGCCGCTTGACGAACAACGCCCGAGTTCTGATCGGAGACCGTGAATACCCGATCGTAGGACGCATCTGTATGGACCAGTGTATGGCGGATCTTGGCCCAGAGTCGCACGCTAAGCGCTGGGACCGGGCCGTTATTTTCGGGCCCGATCCGCGCGGACCGTCGGCTGAAGATCTTGCGCGGCAGCTGGAGACCATTCCGTACGAAATCACCTGCGGAATCAACCGACGGGTACCGAGGGTATACCTGGACACCTGAATTATCGATCGTGAAACGATGAAGCCTATTCAGGCATGTCGGAGAGACCGCCCGCGTTGACGACGTCTTTCCAGCCGGAAGCCTTCAACATTTTGGCCGCCATTGCGCTCCGCGCGCCGGATGCGCAGTAGACGACGATCGGTTTGTCCTTGGGCTCCAGTTCTTTCATGCGGTTGGGCAACACGCCGACGGGAATGTTGACCGCTCCCGGGTACGCTTCGTCCGAAAATTCGTCTTCGGTTCTGACGTCGACAATCCGGGCACCCGCCTTGATCATTTCTTTTACGATATTCGCCATAGTGATACTCCTTATTCCTCTATTTTCAGACCCGGAACGAGCCTAAGTGTCGACCAGCCGCCGGAAATATTGGCGGCTCCTTTGATACCTTTCTGGGACAACACGCGAAGCGCGATGTGTCCCTCAAATCCACCTTTGGAAACAAGCCTAAGTGGCAGGTTCCTCGGGATTTCCTCGATACGGTCGCGGATTTCATCCAGCGGCAGGTGGACCGCCCCGACCACGTGCCCCTTTGAGTATTCGCCGTAGGTACGAACGTCCAGGAAGAGAGCCGTGCCGGAAGCGACCTCCGCCGTCGCATCGCTCGCGCTTGAAAGCGGCGCGTAGAGCGACCGGGCGTTGGACGCGACGAAGGCGACCATGTTGAGCGGATCATTCGCCGACGAATACGGCGGAGCGTACGCGAAATCGAGCTCGGCGATGTCTTCAACCGTCATTCCGGCCTGAAGAGCCACCGCGGCGGCGTCTATCCGCTTTTCAGCGCCGGCTTTTCCGTACGCCTGAGCGCCAAGCAGCTTTCCACTATCCTTGTCGTAAACAAGGGTCAAGAGAAGGTCCTGATCACCGGGGTAATAACTTGCGTGATCGGCTTTGAGGATGGTTGCCTCGGTTGCGGCCAAACCAAGTTTTTTTGCCGCGGCAAGGGAAACGCCCGTGGAAGCGGCGGTATCGTCGAATATTTTCACGACGCTGGTGCCCGCGGCGCCCCGGTAGCGCATCGGCAAGGTATCGTCGAGCCCCGCGGCTGAACGAAGCGCCGCGACGGCGTTGGTGGCGACGATGCGGCCTTGGCGGTTAGCGGGCCCCGCCAGCGGAAGACGGGTCTTCCCGCCATGGACTTTGGATACGATCTCCACCATATCGCCCGCGGCCCAGATGGAAGGATCGGCGGTGCGTAGTTGTTCATCAACCGCGAGGGCTCCCGTGGCCCCGATTTCGAGTCCGGCGCTTTTGGCCACGTCGGTATTCGGTCTGACGCCCACCGACATTAGGACGATGTCCGCATCGATATAAGAGCCGTCATCGAGAAGGACTTTGCCCGCCTCAATCGCTTTCACCGCGCGTTTAACAAGTACTCGGGCGCCGGCTTCCTCAAATCGCTGTTGGATTCGGACGCCGTACGGCAAATCCATGGGCGGCATGAGGTGATCGGTAAGTTCAACGATGGAGACGGAAAGACCTCGCTCAATGAAGGCTTCAGCCGTTTCAAGACCGATAAAACCGCCACCTACAACGACAGCGCTTTTCGGATTATGTTCCTTGATGAATTTCTGGATCGCGTCCATGTCCGGAATGTTCCAGAGACGAAAGACATTTGAGGAATCAACGCCCGGAAGCGGGGGTACAAAGGGCGAACCGCCCTGGGCGAGTATGAGCGCGTCGTAAGGAAGGTCGCGCTCGGTGACGGATTCAAGCGAGGAATCGCGCACGTGCACGGTTTTTGAAGCCCTGTTGATCGATACGGCTTCGGTTTTCAGGAGTACGTTCACCCGGTAGCGGCTATAAAAACCTTCGGGAGTTTGCAGCAGCAATTTGCTGCGCTTCTGGATTGCGCCTGAAATATGATACGGAAGCCCGCAGTTGGCGAATGATACGTAAGGGCCGCGTTCAATGACGGTGATTTCGGCATCCTCATCTAATCGTCGCGCACGCGCGGCCGCGGTAGCTCCGGCGGCGACTCCGCCGATTATCAAAATGCGTCTTTTAGAATCCGACATATTTCCTCCTGCAACTATTATGAATCGATTATATATACTTTATGATATATAGTCAAGTGCATAATTATTTCTTTATTCCCCAGCCACTCTTAACATAATAGTATAATGCTGACGGTTGAAAAAAATCGCCGTCTCGCTCATCATAACCCTATGCATTCGATAGAAATTTACGGATTTGCCGATAGGGATTTGTGCGCGGGATGCGCTCACGAACACGGAGAATCAAACTGCGGAAGCGGAAGCTGTGCCCCCGGTTCTAAACGACCGACGAGAGAATTGGTAGCGGAATTCGAAGCCTTGGTCAAAAAGGAAAACCTTGACGCATGGGTCGGCTTTTACGAGGCGACGGACGAAAATATTGAGCGACACCCGGATGTGAAAAAGATTCTCGGCATGGCCGATCTTAGCCCGGCAATCGTGCTGGACGGGAAATTGCTGTTTCTTGGGGGATTTTCACCCGAAGGTCTCTTGGCCGAAGCGAAAAAACGACTTTGAAAGGAAGCGCCAAGCGACTACGGTGCGGATAGCGCCTGGAAAAAATCGATTTTGGCGGTGGCTTCAAGCCTATACGGGGCCGCGTTGCGCGCGACTCGGAAGCCTACCGAGTTCACCTTGAAGGTAGGAGCGTTCCAATATCGGTAGGTAGCCCGCAACAGGTTCACCGGGGCAAACCAGGCGCCGCCTCTCAATACTTTTTGCCCGGCCTCTGAGGAAACGCCTTCGGGGTCGACAACGGAATCTCGCGGGTACGCGCCGTACCAATCCCAGCACCATTCCCACACGTTGCCGCTCATATCGTAAAGACCTAACTGGTTTGCGGCCTTGCCCGCGACGTTTTGCGTAGTCTTACCACTGTTCCCATCGTACCAAGCGACCGCGTTTGGTTCGGTGCCTCCGGAATACGGAGCCTTTTTAAGCGGTTCGGCCCCACTTGCCCCATAGCGGCCGCCGCGCGCGGCATATTCCCATTCGGCTTCGGTCGGAAGCCGGTAACCGTCGGCCTCACGGATCCAGGCAACATTCGCCCCAACGATATCATAGGCTTCCTGCAAACCTTCTTTCACTGAAAGAGCGTTGCAGAACCGGATGGCGTCCAACCAACTGACTTTCTCCACCGGTCGATTATCGCCTTTGAACGCCGAAGGATTGGTTCCCATGACCGTTCGCCAGAGACCTTGGGTCGTTTCGGTGGAAGCTACTCTAAAAGAGGAAACCGTCGTCTGATGAACGCGCTCGGTAGCGGCGTAAGGTTGTTCGGCACTGCCGCGGAGAAATGTTCCTCCCTCCACGAGAACCATCGATTCCCGTAAACGGAGCAAAGGAGAGTCTTGGGCGCAGATATCGATCGAACAGAGCGATGCGATCACGAAACCGAAACAGGCATAAAGAATCTTTTTCATGAACCTTGAATGTACCATGCGGAGCCGAGAGCAACAAGACAAAAAAGGATCTTTCTACGCCTTACGGCCTTGGCCGATCAAATAGGTTTCAAATGATCCGGGACGGCACGCTTCGGGTTTGAAGGATCGGGAAGCCTGAAAGAGGCTCTTGATCCGCTTCTGCACGCCCTGCACATCGCCGCCTTGGAATATTTTCACCACAAGGCTGCCGCCGACTTCAAGACAAAGTTCAGCGTAATTCACTACTTCCTCAACTAAAGCGAGGGAACGAAGAGTATCGACCGAACGATTCCCCATTGTGGATGGCGCCACGTCACTGATAAGAAGGCGGTACGGTCCTTTCGCAAGGAGCGCGTCCCGCGTCGCTTGTTCATAGATATCGCCTTGAAGAAAAAAGAAATTGGGACTGTCGAACAGTCCTTTGTCGTACGCGCGGGAGAGCGGGGACAGATCCGCGGCGGAAACAAAGCCCGATCCGGTGAATTTGCGCAGGACATACAAGCTCCAACTGCCGGGAGCGGCGCCCAGATCGAGCACACGTATTCCCGGTCCGCTCTTGGCGCCTTTAAGCAAACTGAATTTTTCGTCCATTTCTTTAAGTTTATAGACCGAGCGGGCGGGATAACCTTCTTTTTGGGCTTTCAGCGACCAATAATCGAGTTTTTCGTAAGGTTTGTTCATGAGCGGGACCTCTTCGGCGGATACGAGAAAAAATCGCTTGCCGAACGCTTTCGCCTCGGGCGGCTTTCCGTTAAAGTAGTAACATGGATCGACACTATACAGCGCGTCTGGAAAAAATTGAAGCGGTTTTGCGGAACCGATTACCGAAACATCCCGATCAGGATTGGGTCCGTTTCGCTTTCGACCCCATGGCAAGCGAACCGCCTACCGACTTAGTGCGGAATCTGACCGAGCCCGGCCGTGAGTTGGTGGCGCGCGGCGGCAAACGTTGGCGACCTTTATTCATGACGCTTGTGTGCGAAGCCCTCGGCGGCGGCGACGCGGCCATCCTGCTTACGCCGTTGGTGGAATTCCCGCATAACGGCAGTCTCATCCACGACGATATTGAAGACGGGGCGGATGAACGGCGCGGCGCCCCCGCCATCCATATCACCTACGGCGTCGATGTGGGCATCAATTCGGGCTGTTTCATGTATTTTCTGCCTCTTGCCTGCCTTGACGAATGGGACGCTCCGGCGGAAAAGAAGCTCGGCGTCTACCGTACCTACGGAGAGCATCTCAGACGCATACACCTCGGTCAGGCGATGGATATCAGCTGGCACCGCAATTTTTCCTCTATGCCGAGCGTGACCGAGTATGAACTCATGTGCCGCCTCAAAACCGGCGTGCTTGCGCGCTTGTCGGCGGTGCTCGGAGCCCTGATCGCCGACGCGGACGAGCAAACGGCCGCGCGTATCGGGAAAACGGCGGAAGACCTCGGCGTCGGGTTCCAAATCATGGACGACGTAAAAAACCTTACGACCGGTAATCCCGGTAAGAAACGCGGCGATGACATCGTTGAAGGCAAAAAGAGCCTTCCGATTATTTTATACTTGCATAAGAATCCCAATCGGGTCGAGTTCGTCACCCGTTGCTTCTCCGCCGCGCGCGCGCGCGGTACGGGGGTTGGGGAAGTTGAGGAACTCATCGCGGAACTTGACGCGGCGGGAGCGATCGCCGCGGCGAAAGCGCAAGGCAAGGCATTGGTGGACGGTGCGGTAACCGCGATACGCGGTTCCGCGTTTCCCCGTGGCGCGGTTTCCGAGGAAGCGCGTGAATTATTGGCGGGCCTTGCGGAAATGATGGGGTAAACCGTGAATACCTTGGTCAAAGCGGAAATTTGGACCGTCGCCCGAACTGAACAAGGTAACGCCGTTTTAGTCCGCCCGGTTGGTTCCGATCTGGCTGTTCCCATTTTCATCGGACAGCTCGAAACCCAGTCTATCCTTATCGGCTTTGGCGGCGTTCCGATGCCCCGCCCGCTCACCCACGACCTCGTGCTGTCATTGCTAACCCATTTCGGCGCCGAACTCTTACGGATAGAGATAAACGAACTGAAAGACGGGACCTTTTATTCACGCCTGATTCTGGGCCGGGATGGGGAGGAAATCATCGTCGATTCGCGCCCCTCGGACGCGATCGCTTTGGCGGTACGCAAAAAATGCCCCGTATACATCGCCGAAAGCGTCGTCGATTCGGCGGGCATATCGATTGAACTGATAGTAGACACCGAAGCGGCTTCCACCGGCATATCCGCGGAAGGCTCGCCGAAGGTATCCGGCGACGAGCGTGCTACATTGGTGGCGGAATTGGATAAAGCGGTCGCAAGCGAGGAATATGAACACGCCGCGGCTATCCGAGACATGCTCAAAGCCCTGGATCGGAAAAAAAACGACGATGCAAGCAAGCGATAGACTCAGTTGCGCGTTCGGGAGTACCGATATATTATAGGTGATCGTATCCGACCAAAAGGGAGCGCGGCGATTGGATTTGCAAGGAATATTTTCTCAGCTGATTGAAAGGGTTTCTTTGACGTCGAATCCCGACACCTCGGCGCGCGGACGACGCGTCGCACAAGGAGCCCTGGCGACGGCATTCGCGTTCTGTCTCCTAGCGCCCATCGCTTTTACGCTTTTTCCCGGTAAGAATAATGCGGATACGAACGGTGTCGGCATGCCGTTTGCGGAAAACGTTAGATCCGACCTACCCGCCGTAATAGGCATGGCCGACGTTGCCAACGAAAGGGCATTTTCCACACCCAAACCGCTGGGTTACCAACCCTATACGGTTCAGAAAGGCGAAATGATCGGGGAGATAGCGCAACGTTTCGGCCTGACGCAAGATACCTTGCTTTCCGTAAACGGCATTAAGAACGCGCGCCTCATTCAAATCGGTAGAACTCTCAACATTCCGAATCAGGACGGCATCTTGCACGTATTCCGGAAAAACGAGACGTTGGGAAGCCTTGCCGAAAAATATGAAATTGAGGAAGACGGTATCCGTATCGCAAACGGTATCGTCGAAGACGAACCGAAAATCGGTGAAGGCGTGTTCCTACCCGCGGCACGACTCGCGAGGATCGACTTACAGGAAATCAACGGAGACTTGTTCAGGTGGCCGGTGCGCGGAGGGGCTATTTCTTCACGTTACGGATGGAGAACAAGTCCCTTTACCGGCGCCAAACAATTCCACTCTGGGCTCGATATCGCTTGTCCGCACGGCACGCCGATCAAAGCGGCGATGTCCGGTCGCGTAAGGGCCACAGGCTTTGACGTCAATTCAGGAAACTACGTCGTCATCTCCCATCATTCCGGGTACAGCACTTTCTACGGACATATGGATGTCATCAGGGTCAAATCCGGAGAATATGTAACTGAAGGACAGCGGATTGGGGATGTAGGAAGTACTGGCCTTAGCACCGGCAGCCACGTGCATTTCACCGTTTTCAAATACGGCGTGACGGTCAATCCGATCGCCTTGATCAACTGATAAATGACCGGCTATACATAAAAAACGGGCCGTCACGGAAGTTTTCAGCTTCCCGGGCGGCCCGTTTTATTAGCGGCGGCGCTTAAAACTCGATAACGACTTTCAGCATCTTACCCGCGTTCTTATCGAAAGTTTCAAAGGCCTTCGGGGCATCCTCGAACTTGAAAAACGCGGAAATAATTTTTTCAAAGTCGAAGGCGCCGCTTTTAAAGTAATCAATGGCGTCCATGAAATCCTGCTTGAGCGCGTTGCGTGATCCGAGCACGTGCAATTCTTTTTTCTGGATGAGGGTAAAGTTGAAATCGAGGTTCTGCTTGCCTACGCCGATCAACACGACGCGGCCGCCGAAAGCGCACGAATCGATGCAGCCCTGGAAAGTTGAAGGCAAACCGACGGCTTCCACCGCGACGTCGAAGCCGTCGCCATTGGTAATATCCGACACACGTTTTGCGAAAGCCTCGGGCGAGTCGTTGAGAATGGTGCCTTCCGCGCCGAATTGCCGCGCGTATTCCAGCTTACCCTCGGCCACGTCGGCTACATATACCTTCGCGCCGAACTTCTTCGCGGCGATCATGGCGAGGATGCCGATCGTCCCCGCACCGACGATAAGCACGCGCTCACCCGGCTTGATCTGAGCTCGGCTAACACCGTGGTAGCTGATGCAATAGGGTTCAACCAGAGCGAGGGCCTTCGCCGAAAGTCCTTTGCCGTCATATATTCGTTCGATCGGCAGACAAATATACTTGGAAAACGCCCCGTCGCGCTGAGCCCCGAGGGTCTGGTTTGAAACGCAGGCGTTCAAAATGCCGCGCTTGCACGAATAGCACTTGCCGCAATTGAAATATGGATTCGCGGTCACGACCATACCGGGTTTCAAACCGCGATCGTTCTTGCCGACTTCCACGATCTCCGCGGAAAACTCGTGCCCGGGAATGCGGGGATAGGACACATACGCGAAAGTACCGCGGTAGGTTCCGAGATCGGAACCGCAGATTCCGCCGTACAGCATTTTCAGCAAAACCTCACCCTCTTTCGGGGTGGGCATCGGCGCATCGATAAAAGACACTGAAAACGGCTGGGTAATTACTATGCTTCTATTCATTGTTCAACTCCGGTGTTGGGCGCGAATAAAGTTGACCAATAATAACCTTTTTTTAACGCTGTTGTCCAATGACCGATTCGGCCAGATCCTTCAGTACAGGATTTGAGGCTTCCACGGCTTTCGCTTCGTAGGCTGAATCGGAAACGTAGGCAAGCCCGTTTTTGACGACAATGTACTCAGCGTGAGAAGCGTCTTGGGATTCATCCTCGTTCACGTCTATGAGCTCCAACGGTTCCTCGGGAATCTCCCCTTCAACCGATTCAAGCGTCACGAGTTCTTCCTCGGCGGAGGCAAGCGATAAAAGAGAAGAGAAAGCCGCGGGTCCCGCAAAATATGGCTGGTAGGTGGAAGCCGTGGGTTCAACGGCAACAGGCACCTCGGCGTCCTCGTCGGAGGAGGATTCGGGATGGGAACTCTCCACTTCAAGCTCTTCTATCCGTTCCGAGTCAATAGCCCCGAAGAGCGTATCAAAAGGAGAGGAAATGTCCATGTCCGGCATCGAATGATCTTCATCAGCGGAGGGAATGATAGGAGCAAATTCGATTTGGCGAGCCAGCTCGTCGAGGCCCTGCTCGCTCATCATGGGTGGTTCGGCGGGTATGCCGGACTCCTCTTCGTCGTCACCTTCACCTTCGAGTTCTTCCAACTCCGCGACTTCAAGTTCTTCCACGGGTTCCGGACGTCCTCTATCTAGGAAGTCGATGACCGAATTCAAATCGTCATCCACCAGTTCAATCCCGCTTGTTTCGATGATATAGGGAATATCGTCGTCTTCGTCGAAAACAACGCGTATATTCGAGTTTACATAGGCTTTTTCAGGATTCGTCGTGGTCAGTTCTTCAAGTTCCGCCGGTTCTTCATCCTCGGCGGAGCTGAGCTCCTCAGAAGCTTCGGCGACTTGCTCAGGCGTTTCAAACGGTACTATTTCTTCAGCGGCGGCGGACAATGCGGTCGACACCCCACCTGAATCTTCGGCATCCTCAAGCTCTTCCAGTTCGGCGAAAGGTTCCAACTCCGCGAAAACTTCCGTTTCCGTCGCGCCCTCGATCTCTTCGAGAGTCGAAACCTCAACCGGCGCGGACGTGACGCTCGGCGCGACTGAAACTTCGGCTTCAAGCTCCGCGATTTCTTCGGGCTCATCAACAGATTCAAACTCTTCAAGCTCTTCCAGCTCTTCCGGGGCGGCTTCGACCGAGGCAGCCGTCGGAGCGCCGACGGGTTCCGCCGACGACGGTGCCAACGGCGCGATAGCCGAAAGTTCTTCGCCGTCTCCCAATTCCTCAAGTTCTTCAACATCCTCAACGCTTTCCGCTTCTTCGATTTCCTCAGAGACGGAAGGCTGCGCGGCAGCATGAACGGAAGGCGCGACCCCGGCGACGGGGAGCGCATGGGCGGCGGCAGGGACGGAAGGGGCGGCGGCTAAAATACGGCCGAGAATATCCTGGAGTTTACGCTCATCGATCTGCGCGATGGGTTGAACCGTTTGATGAGCGCCTGCGCGTGTCCCGAGCGCCGTGATAAGATCGTCCCAGGATTTATCGATAAGCGCGTCGACATCGGCCTCATTGCGTTTGCGTACGGCGCGACCAAGGCCGCGCTTCAGCTCCCCGCGAACTTCTTCCCGCCGCTGGTCCAACTCACGTGACCACCGATCCCAATCCAGCGCTTCCTTCCGATCGTAATACTCTTCAAGAAGCGATATCTGAAACCGTTTGATGCGTTCGCGCACGACAACCATCGAATCCTGGCGAAGATTCAGAAAGAGAAACACGATCAGATACACGGTCAGGAAAAAAGAAACAAGCAGTATCGCCTTCATCGCCGGCGGGAATACGAACAGATCTTCGCCGACTACACGCGCCACGTAGAAACCGCCACGCGTTTTTCCGCTCACCAGCGCAAAAGACTTCCCTTCGGAAGAACGGGCGAGCGGAGTAAGGCCGCGCGCGCCGTCCCTCCAGGCTTGAGCGACGGCGGAAACAAGTCCGTCGCGTCCGACCTTCGGAAGACCTGATACCGCGCCGGAGGGTTCCGGCACCAGGACGAGATCTTCACCTACTTTTATGCGGCCATCGGCAATCAGCCGCTCAACAACGGCGCGGATGGACAAGGAGAATAACGCGCTGCCTTTATACACATCGAACGAGTCGCGGAAAGGAAAGGAAAACAACAGCCGATCGCGAGGAGCATCGATGACGAGGCGTAGAGAATCAGTATCCGCGGCCGCAAGGGTATCGAACGGGAGATCTCCGGGAGTTTCCCCGTAGTTGCGGTAGAAAACGGAAAGTCGATCCTGCCTGAGAATGTCCGATTTAGACGTGGAGAAGTGAATACGTTTCCCCGAGGTGTCTATAAAACGTATCGATTGGAGTCCGGGAAGAGATTCCATGAGATTGCCGAACAACTTGGTGCGTTCAAAAATATCTTCCGCGCCCTGGTTCGGCAGGAAACTTCGTTTGACCGCGCCTTCGTTCAGGACACCGGAAAAGCGATCGCGAAGCTCGTCAAGAAACTCGCCCGCGGATGCGGCGTCCGCCGCTACGTCTCGGGACAGACCTTTAGCGACAGCGGGATTGTAGAAGCGCGTCTCCACAAGTTCAAAAAGCCCTGTGAAGGCAAGCGCGGCAAAACCAGCAAAGAGAACGACTGAGATAAGCAAACTGACGGAAATCTTTTGAGAAACCGTCAAACAAGAGCCTCCGCCATAGGTGTACTATTCATTATCGGCCCGCGCCCGCCTCAAGTATAGCCAAATATATCCCCACTTTTCCCATCCCCGGGTGCCCCGCCCACATCCCCAGCCCCACATCCCCAGCCCCACATCCCCAGCCCCACGTCCCAGGCCCACGTCCCAGGCCTCGACTAATGCGGCCGCGCCCAAGGACGGGCGCACAGTCGTCTGTGCAGAATCGCTCATGCGATTCTGCGGCAGCATGGATGCTGCCTTGACCTGATCCATCCCCGCGCGCATACTTTGTTCCACATGAGTGAACTGAAAGACACAGCGCAGGCCCCAACCCGAGCGCTCCTAATCGGCGTACGGGACGAGTCGACCCGACACGGCGGCATCGGAGACGAAGAGGCGCAATCTCTCTCCAAAGAGCTTGCGGGTCTCGCAAAGACCCTCGGCGTCGACATCGTCGAACGTACCGTCATCCGCGTACGTGACAGCCAGCCTAAATTCGGTATGGGAAGCGGCAAAGCCGATGAAATCGCCGCCCGGGCAAAAGAACTTGAAGCGGATTGCATCATTTTCGATCAGGATATCACCCCTTCCCAACAGCGAAATTGGGAAGAAATCGCGCTCATGCCCGTTTTGGACCGACAGGAAGTCATTATACAGATTTTCGCGGCCAGAGCGAAGACGCGCGAGGCAAGTCTACAGATTGAACTGGCCCAGCTGAAACATTCCCTCCCCCGCCTTGCGCACGCGTATATCGATCTGTCACGTCAAAGAGGCGGTCGATACGGGACAAAGGGTTCGGGAGAAACGAGGCTGGAGATGGATAGGCGGAACGCGCAAAAGCGTATCCACCAACTCGGCGAGGAACTGGATGAAGTTCGCAAGCACCGCGCCACCCAGCGCAAGCGGCGTGAAAAGGATACGATTCCTACCTGCGCCCTCGTCGGTTACACGAACGCGGGGAAGTCGTCGCTACTGAACGCGATGACCGCGGCGGATGCCTTCGTGGAAGATAAGCTGTTCGCAACGCTCGATCCCACGACTCGGCGGCTGGATATAGGAAAAGGACGCCCGATCCTGCTGACCGATACCGTCGGTTTTATTCGTCGGCTGCCGCATGACCTCGTCGACGCCTTCCGCTCCACGCTTGAGGAAGCGGCGGCGGCGGACCTCATCATCCAGGTGCTGGACGCGTCCGACCCCGACGTGGATCGCCATTACGACACGACGATGACGGTCCTCAAGGAATTGGATGCCGATAAAACGCCGATGATCGTCGTCTTGAATAAATGCGATTTGATCAATGACCCGAAAGACCTTGCGGATCTTTCCAAAAAATACAGCGAGAGCGTCACCATTTCGGCGACGACCGGCGTGGGCTTGGACATTTTGGCGCGGCTGATGGACACGACCCTGTCCGGCGGCGTCCGTTTGTTTCGCTTCCCTGTCGACCGACACGATCTGGCGGCGATGCTGCACCGGAACGGAACGGTCATCGCGGAACGATACGAGGACGACCGCATAGAGATTGAAGCCCGTGTCGGGGATCGGACCCTAGGCACGCTCAAAGAATTTCTGATCGACTGATTGAACATGGATACCGAGATCGACGGTTCTTCGCCGTTGTCCGTAACGATATATCGAGTTCTTCTGGGTTTCGCCGTGGCGCTGGTCTGCGTTATTATCGCGGGCACCGCGTTCGCGCTTACCGGGAAAAAAATCGCGCCGAAGAACGTGATCGGCACGCCGACGGAAACCACGACAAATACGCTTTCGAAGCCGCCGGCCTCCAACGGCTCAGTTTCACCTGCGGATGGAACCGAAGGCAGGGCTTTTTTTACCGGCATCGGCAAAATACGCGCGCCGAGTGCCGGCACGAAACCCGCGACCGTCATCGTATCGATTGCTTTTCCCTATGACCGCGGAGATATTGCTTTCGCGGAAGAGCTTGCGTCAAGAACAAAGGAATTCAGGGAAATCGCGAAAAAGCTTTTCGCGTCTCGGACGGCCGCCGATTTGAAGAAATCGCCGGAGTCGGATCTGAAGGATGAGCTTATCAAACGCTACAATTCCGTACTTCTATTGGGAAAAATTACTTCGATCTATTTCAACGACTATCTTTTGATCGACTGAGCGGCAACATCCACAGAAGCCTTAAACACTCCGCTCGTATTATCGTAACTTAGCGATTCCAAACGCGCGATGCCTTCCAGAACATTCGATATGCGTATAGCCCTTTCCAAAGCGTACGGAGCCGGCTGCAACGCGGCGCCCCCTTCCCGTCCCAATGAAGCGCGGGGAAACGAAAAAGTGTACGAACGACCTTCCTCATACCGGATACCTTTGAGGTCCTGGGCAACGGAAGCCATTTCAATCTTATACACGCGAACACCCGACTTCAAATCCGACTTCGAAAGGATGCGGTAAGGCATGTTCCGGTCAAACGAAAGTCGGCGTTCTTTGGAAGTGACTGCGAAAGGGGTCGGAAAATATGCCGCCGCGGCCTGGGGTAGGTACATACCCTCGATATAATTCTTATTACCGGTGTCATCGATAATATAGGCGGCCAGGATGCGGGGTTCGCCGATATGGGGAGCAACGGCTTTTACCGGGTGAGGAGGATCCTTTCCCCCGCCCGCATACACCGGTGAAACGGTCATAAAAGCAGCCGCGATACAGAAAAGAAGAACTATTTTGCATTTCATATATATTCAACATACCGCTTTCAGAGCCTTTTTTCCAGTAAAACGCAACCGAGCCGACGAACGGGGTGTCCCAACCTATGGACGAGCGGCGAGCGGCGAGCGTATAGTCGACCCGTCGCCGACTGAAAGGGGTCAATATTCATGGGACAGGTACCTTCAATGGCCGCGCAGATCATCATCACAATCATTCCTATCGTGGGAATCGTGATGGGAAGCATCGTCGCGTTCTTCTATTTGCTTTGGCACCACAAACGGACCGTCCTCCTGATTGAAGCGGGCAAATACGAACGTCCCGCGTTCGACCTCCTTTCCTTCTGTCTGCTCGCGGGCATGCTTCTCGCATTTCTGGGACTGTCTTTGACGACTTTCCTGGGGGTGCTTAAAGGATTTGACTACGGCCTTTTGGGCGGGGTTATCCCCCTTGCCATCGGCCTCAGTCTGCTTGCGTATTACGCGGTACGGCGCGGCGAACGGGGCAGATGAGCCCCGCCCCCGATACGCTTGACGACAAAACGATAGTCGCACGCGTAATCGACGGAGAAAGTGAACTTTTCGCGCTTCTGGTGAAACGGCATCAAAAAGCTGTCTTCGGCTTAGGTTTGAGTTTTTTTAAAAACACGGAAGACTCAGGCGATTTCGTGCAGGACGTTTTTTTGAAAGCCTACCGAAACCTGCCGAGTTTTTTAGGAAAGTCCAAGTTTTCAACCTGGCTCTATCGGATCGCCTACAATACGGCCGTGAACGCGGTCAAACGGCGTCGAGAGTATCAGAGTTTGGCGGAAGACGCGGAGATCCCGGATTTCGACGACCCACAACAAAAAGCCGAACGGGAAGCATCGCGGGAAGCGATCCGGGACGCGATTGACGAATTGCCGGAACGGTATCGGGTGTGCCTGGATTTTTATTTTTTTTACGACCTTTCCTATCCGGAAATCGAGGTCGTAACAGGGTTCCCCGTGAACACGATCAAATCACACGTGTTCCGGGCGAAGGCTATGCTGAGGGAAAAGCTCCGCGACGAAGCGGAATGGGAGCTGCCATGACATGCGAACACGCGGGAAAGAGTATCGCGAAGAGAACCGGAGACGGAAGATTGCCTATGTTCGTTCGCCTCCACATCCAGCGTTGCCCCGCTTGCTTGGTGGAGGCGAAACGTATGGAAGACGCTATCCGGACCATGCGCCGAGATTTTCTGCCGCGTTCCCCCGACTTCAGCGCTATCGTGATGAGCGCCATTCGCCTGACGCCCGGGCTGGAAACGACCCCCGTTTCCTTCCGCAATTGGCTGTTCGTCGGCATAATGCTTTTGGCCGCGACTGGGCTCTCACCGCTGGGCGCGGCTTTCGAATGGGTAAAATCGACTTTCGGTACCGGTTTTCTGGTACCGCTCAATATTGTGCTCGGCCTGATGCTCGCGGGGTACTGCGCCCTGTTCATCGGAACGCATTTGGATGAGTTTTCCGAGCGCCTTAATCTGAAACACGACTAACCTTAAAACCAACCGGGTTTTCAAAGGTCATCAATTGACAAGCGAGATATCCGCCACTACGCTTATCCCCTGACCTCGTTGACTAAGACGAGTTCGGGGAACGGACTTTTTATATGATCTGATCCTTATGTTTCTAGAAGAAGGCGGCGAACCATGACCATCTCGACTTATACCGTCAAACCGAAGCTCCCGGCACCTCTGAAACCGCTCGAGGAGATCGCTCATAATCTCTGGCTGTCTTGGAATTTCGACGCGATCATGCTGTTTATTCGACTTGATTACGAAACATGGACCCATTCGCAGCAAAATCCGGCACGAATGCTCGGCATGGTAAGCCAGGATCGTTTGGAGAAAATTGCCAAGGACGATTCGTATATCGCCGCGCTTAAAGAAGTTTATGATCGATTTCTGAAATACAAAAAGGGCGACACCTGGTTCAAGGGACAGCGAAAAGACATGATCGCCTATTTTTCGATGGAATACGGTATGGATATATCCCTGCCTATATATTCGGGAGGCCTCGGCATCCTTTCAGGCGACCACATGAAAACGTCTTCCGACCTGGGGCTACCCCTTGTCGGTGTCGGACTCCTCTACCGGCAAGGCTATTTTAAGCAATACCTGAACGCGGACGGCTTCCAACAGGAACTGTATCCGGAAAACGACTGGTATAATATGCCGGTTGAACGCAAGCTCGGTAAAGACGGAACACCGATTAAAATTTCGGTAGATATGGCCGGCCACATCGTCGTTGCGCAAATCTGGGAAGCGAAAGTCGGCAGAAGTTCACTCATCCTCCTGGATACGAACATTGAAGAAAACGACGGAGATTACCGCAATATTACCGCGGCTCTCTACGGCGGCGATAAAGAAACGCGCATCAAGCAGGAAATGCTCCTGGGAATCGGCGGAATCAGGGCTCTTCGGGCACTCGGCATCAATCCGGCCGTCAGCCACATGAACGAGGGCCATTCGGCTTTTCTCAGCCTTGAACGTATCAGAGAGTTCATGCAGGAAAAGAAATTCAGCTTCGCCGAAGCGCGGGAAGCCCTCTGGCCGACGAACATTTTCACCACGCACACCCCTGTCCCGGCCGGCAACGAGCGTTTCGCCACCGACTTGATGGAACGCTACTTCCGATCATGGGCCCATGACCTCGGACTTGAGTGGAAGGATTTCCTCGGCCTCGGCCGCGAAAACCCGCACGATGACCGCGAGCAATTCTGCATGACCATCCTTGCGCTGAAGCTTTCCGCGTACGGCAACGGCGTTTCCAAGCTGCACGGAGAGGTTTCCCGCCAAATGTGGAAAGGCTTGTGGCCGGGACTCCCGGAGAAAGAAATCCCCATCGGCCATATCACCAACGGCGTGCACCCGAGAACCTGGGTTTCAAACAGTATGATCGAACTCTTGGACCGCTACTTCGGACCGCGCTTCGAGGACGTACCGACCAACCTGGATATCTGGAACCGCATGGACCGGATATCCGACGAGGAGCTCTGGCGAACGCATGAACGGCGCCGCGAGCGCTTGGTCGCTTTCGCGCGGGACCGGATCCGCCAGCAGCTCAAGAGGAACGGCGCAACCGAAAGCCGCATACAGCACGCGGAAGATTGCTTGTCGCCGTATACGCTCACTATTTCCTTTGCCCGTCGTTTCGCGACCTACAAACGCGGCAACCTGCTCCTGCGCGACCCGGAACGGCTCTTAAAGCTATTGAGGGATAAGGACCGGCCGATGCAGCTTATTTTTGCCGGAAAAGCGCATCCGCACGATATCCCTGGTAAAGAACTGATCAAGGAAATCGTCCATTTCGCCGAACGGCACGACGTGACCAGCAAAATTATTTTCCTTGAAGACTACGACCTGACCATCGCCCGGTACCTTACCAGCGGTTCGGACCTATGGCTCAACACGCCCCGACGTCCGCTGGAAGCGTCCGGCACGAGCGGCATGAAAGCCGCGGTCAACGGCGTGCTCAATTGCTCGGTGCTGGACGGTTGGTGGGACGAAGCCTATAACCCGGAAGTCGGCTGGGCGATCGGAAAAGGCGAGCAGTACGAGGACACCAATCTTGAGGATGAGATAGAAAGCAAAGCGCTCTACGACCTCTTGGAGCGGGAAATCGTACCGATTTTCTACCAGAGAGGCCGCGACGGACTCCCGCGGGATTGGATCAAGAGAATGAAGGCCAGCATGCGGGAAATCGGTCAATCGATGTCCAGCCACCGCATGCTCATGGAGTACTCCAACAACTTCTACTTCCCCGCGCTCAAGAACTACAAACGCCTGGAAAAGGATTCCTTCCAGGAAGCGAAGGCGCTCGCGGCCTACCTCGCGAAAATTCGCGCGTCTTGGCACGAACTCGCGGTCGCGAACGTCGAATCCAACGCGAAGCCGTTAATGCAGCGGGGCGATTCCCTCACGGTGACGGCCTGTATAAAACTCGGACAACTGTCGCCCGACGAAGTGCTGATCGAACTGTATTATGGGGCAATTTCCAACCAAGGCGAGATCGTAAACGCGGCCCGGGCGGAAATGAAAAGCGCGGGACAGGAAGGTGATTGCCACAAGTACAAAGTCGGTATCAACTGCAGCACCACCGGTAAACAGGGACACACCATCCGCATCCTGCCCAAGCATCCGCTCTTGGTGCATCCGTACCTCCCCGGCCTGATCAAATGGGCATGAAAACCATTCTTTGCTATGGCGATTCGAATACCTGGGGGGCCGACCCGGCGACGGGCGGCCGGTTTGATCGTTTTACCCGTTGGGCCGGCGTAATGAGGGGAATCCTCAACGCCGATTGTCCGCCTTCCGATCCGGAGTATTGGGTAGTGGAAGAAGGACAGAACGGCCGTACGACGTGCCGCGACGACCCCGTCGAACCAGGAAGGAACGGGCTGGCGTATATCCAGACAATTTTGGAAAGCCACAAACCGCTCGATCTGGTCATCGTATTTTTGGGAACGAACGACCTTAAGGTGCGGTTCGCTCCCACGGCGCAGGATATCGCGCGCGGAGCCCAGCGGGTAGTCGCGGCAGCTCAAAACAGCGGCACAGGGATAGATGGGAAAGCACCGAAAACGCTGATGATCGTTCCAGCGCCGGTCGCGCGGCTCAGTTATTTTAAGGAAACCTTTGCGGGAAGCGAGGAAATCTCAAAAAAATTGGCTGCCCGTTACCGGCAATACGCGGCTGAAATCGGCAGCGAATTCCTGGACGCCGGGTCGGTCATCGTATCAAGCGACTTGGACGGCATCCACTTAGACAGAGATCAGCACAAGAAACTAGGTGAAGCGATCGCTGAGAAAGTCAAGACGATGCTTGGTTAAGGAGAAAAAATGAACGCGATTGTAGTATTCGATTCCGCTCACCGAACGACGGCCGACGTAGCCGCCCGCATTGCCGAAAGGTTGGGTGAAGGCGCGCGCTTGGTGTTTTTACGCGATAAAGGCGCCTTGGGAGCGGACCTGAACGACTGCGAACTCGTCGTGCTCGGAGGTCCCGTCTACGCGGGGAGATGGTCTAAGCGAGCGGCAAAATTCGCAAAAATCAGAGAAACGGACCTGGCCGGCCGGAAGTTCGCCTATTTTTCTGTAGGTATGGATCTGGAAGACGCGATGAAAGCGGCAAAGTCTGCTCTTCCCGAGAAGCTCGCGGCGGCGGCGATCGCATCGCCGAAATTCGGCGGAGCATTCCGTATGAACTCACTTAATTTTCTAGAAAGAACGATTATAAAAATGGTCTCAAAAACGACCGAAGACAAGGAAACCACCGACTGGGCGGCCGTGGACGCGTTCGCGGACAGTTTAGCCCGCTGAGACCTTGGCGACCGCCGATCAAACTGTATACTGTACGCATGGACTTCTTAGCCTCGCTCGACGCTCCTCGTTGGATAGTACTAATTTTTTCGGCCGCTATGGTGGGACTCGCGAAATCAGGGCTTGAAGGTGGGGCACTCATCGCCATCCCTTTCCTTGCCGTCTCTTACGGCGCGCGCGCTTCTTCGGGCCTGCTCCTGGGCATCATGATCACCGCGGACCTAGTCGCCGTTTGGCATTATAAAAATGACGCCGATTTAGGCCATTTGAAACGCCTGCTCCCCTGGGCAATGATAGGGCTTCTCCTCGGTGTCATCGTGGGCGGCGCGATCCCCGAAAGATCATTCAGGACGATCATGACCTCGATGATCCTCTTTAGCGCCGTAATCATGATTGCGCGCGAGCTTTACGGAAAAGCCTGGACCTTCCCGGAAAAATGGTGGGCAGCCGCGCCGCTGGGGCTTCTTGCCGGCTTTGCTAGTATGGTCGGCAACGCGGCGGGGCCGGTGATGGGTTTGTATCTGCTTTCCAGCGGTCTGATGAAAGGGAATATCGTCGGAACCGGGGTGTGGTTTTTCTTTCTCGTCAACCTCATAAAAGTACCCTTTCATATCTTCTCTTGGCATACCTTCACCACCGGGACGCTTTTGGCGGATCTAGTCGTCGTGCCCGTCACCATTCTGGCTACCGTCATCGGAGTCCGAATCGTCAGGCTCATTCCTGAAAAGCCCTATCGGTTATTTCTCATTGTTGTGGCTATGGTCGGCGGACTGTACCTAGGGCTGCGCTGAACTCGATTGAAGCTACCACGTGGCCGACAAAACAGGGATGGTCACGCCGATTTTCGGCGTCCGACCGTCCCGGCTCAGCAACGGCGTAGGATACGCCAGGGGAATACCCGCGCGAACACCGCCGGAACCGATATCCAGCGCCGATCCTAGCGCGAGATTGCCGACGTTTCGCCCTTCGCTCATCTCGGTGGTCAGGAACCACGCCGTCGCGCTTCCTACCATGCTCCCAGTCAACATGCCTATGTATATCACCGGCGCCTCGCCGACGTTGAAAAGGTAGGGAATACCCAGTCCGAGCAGGGAACCGAGCACCGAACCGAGGTTGAAAAGCCACGCGCGACCGGCGGGGAACGCCCGGTCACCCGCGGTGAGCCAGGTAGCGATGCCGCCGTATAAGATTCCGCCCGCGACGGACAGCCCGACGAAGCCGGGTAAATAATTTTGGACGGAAGATACGGCTCCAAACGCGAAGGCGGCGGTAAGCCCCCAGGTGGAGCCCCAGAGGCTCGAGGTAATGATCATAGTCGCCCGTCCGCCGGTTATCGGTAGGGATTCGGTGGCCATAAGAGCCCCGAAGAAACCGAGCGGGGCGCACACGAGAGGCAATCCGATCGCAAGCCGGATATTGTCGCCGCCGAGATTTCCGCTGATCGTATAAATGAGCGCATCGGAAGCGACGCCCGCGAACAAGCCCGCATAGAGAGCCAGAGAAAAACGCCCGTCTTGAAGAGATTTCGTTTTCTCGTCCACAACGTGCTCCTGCTTGAGCAGCTTCGCGCTTATGAAGAAGGTCGCGTTATCGTCCACGGAAACAGTCTGCGTCCACGGTTTGTAACCTTCCGTCGCCAGCTTCACGACATGCCTGCCCGCTTTCGGGACTTTGATCTTCACCGGGCTCGACCCTTCAAACAACCCATCCACGTACACGCCGACGCCCGCCGGGTCGCTGCTCACGTTGATGAATGTGCCTTGGGCGACCTCGATACCCTTGATGCCTAAAAGCTTCTGCGCGGCGATTCGTACCGGTTTGCGGAGGTCCTCCAAAACGCCGACGAATTCTTCGGTGATTCCCCGCTCCACCGTTCCCGTTTGAACATCGACCAGATCCAGAGTGATGAGGTAAAGGCTTCCGAGAATGCCGATCTTTCCGCCGATAAGCTTTTGAGCGCCGGACAATGCCCCGATTTTTGCCGTCTTGGAGGGATCGGCCATATCGGAAAGTCCGAATTCGATTTCTTTTGCCAGTTCGCCGCGTCGATTGATATCAACCAGAGAATAATCGGGGGAACGGGAGATCTCCTGCTTCACCAGGTCTTCCAGAATGGCTAGCCCTGATGCGCCTAAATCGGCTGATTCAAATCCAAGAAACGCCGCCTGGGTTTTTTGAGCCGCGGCGGAAAACGTCACCGCCAGAATCAGAAGGAGGAGTAACACTTTTTTCATGCTGGGCCCCCTGCCTTAATTGTAGCGCAGAAGGCCTTAATTATCGTCCTTACATCATCTGCTCGTCGATCGCCTTGCCGCCGGGAACCATCGGAAGCACCTGTTCGTCGGAGTCGATGATGGCTTCCACCAGCGCCGTCTTTCCGCCGGCGATGACGGCCATCGCCTTGTCCAGGGCGGCGTCGAAGGATGTTTCATCCTCGGCGCGAAACCCGACCAGACCGTACGCGTCGGCGAGCTTCACGAAATCCGGCGGCCGCTGCAGATCAGTCTCCGCGTAGCGCTCATCGTAGAAGATCGTCTGCCACTGGCGCACCATGCCGAGCACGCGGTTGTTCACCACGACGATCAAAATAGGCAGGTGGTAGTTGCTGAGGGTGCTGAGCTCCCCGCAGTTCATGCGGAAGGAACCGTCCCCGGTGATGAGCGCGACAACGCGCGCCGGGTTTGCGCACTTTGCGCCGACAGCCGCGCCCATGCCGTAACCCATTGTCCCCAGGCCTCCGGAGGTCAAAAAAGTCCGCGGTTTGGAAAAGGGGTAGAACTGGGCTGTCCACATCTGGTGCTGGCCGACGTCCGTGGCGATGATGGCGTCGCCGCCGACGCGGGCGTGGACCGCCTCCATGATGTAGCGCGGGTGCAGCTTGGTTTCTCGCGAATGCGCGCTCGGCACCATCTTCTTCCAGTCGGCTACGTCCGCGTCCCAGGCTTTCTTTCCTTGCATGGCGACTGAGGCGGGAAGTTTGGCCAACATGCGCGTGAGTACCGCCTTTATGTCGCCGACAATCGAATACTCGGACTTGATGTTCTTGTTGATCTCGGCCGGATCGATATCGATGTGCATGATCTTGGCTTTCGGAGCGAAGGTGTCGGCTTTGCTGATGACGCGGTCGGAGAACCGGGCGCCGATGGCAAGAATCAAATCCGCTCGTTGGACGGCGTTATTGGAAGCCTTGGTGCCGTGCATGCCGACCATGCCGGTACACAGGGGATGGTCCCACGGAAGAGCGCCTTGCCCCATGAGGCTTTCGGCGACCGGCGCGTTGATCCGCTCCACGAAAGCGCGGAGTTCCGTGGACGCCTCGGAAATGATGACGCCGCCGCCCGCGTAGATGAAGGGCCGTTCAGCGGCGGCGATGAGCGCGACCGCCTTGTCGATGTCCGCCTCCGTGAACGTTTCGCGCTCAGTGCGAGCCGCCAGGCGCGCGGCGCGTGCCCGCGCTACCGGCTCGGTGGGAGGATTGGCAGAGGTGGGAAGCCATTCGGCCAGGGCGGCCGTGACGTCCTTGGGGATATCGACCAGCACCGGACCGGGCCGGCCCGAACGGGCGACCGTGAACGCCTCTCGGAGCGTTTCAGCCAGCTCACGCACGTCTTTGACGATCCAGTTATGCTTGGTCACCGGCATGGAGACGCCGGCGATATCGACCTCCTGGAAACTGTCTTTCCCCAGGAGCGCCGTCGTCACGTTGCCGGTGATCGCGACCATCGGAATGGAATCCATGTACGCCGTGGCGATGCCGGTCACCAGGTTGGTGGCGCCGGGGCCGGAGGTGGCGATGCAGACGCCTACCCTGCCCGTCGAGCGCGCGTACCCGTCGGCCGCGTGGGCCGCGTGCTGTTCATGACTGGTCAGTACGTGCCTGATCCGGTCCTTGTGCTTGAACAGTTCGTCGTAAATGTAGAGGACTGAACCGCCCGGATACCCGAAAACGGTATCTACCCCCTGCTCGACCAGACACTCGATAAGGATGCGCGCGCCCGAATATTTCATGTCGTTCTCCTGCTTAGGCTTGAGAGAGGGCTTCCAGCACCCGCTGGCCCATTTCCTTCGTGCCGACGATCTTTTCCTTGGCCGCCGCCGCCGCGTCGCCGCGGCTCGCGATGTCCTTGGTCCGGTACCCGGCATCCAGCACCGCGTCCACGGCTTTCTCGATCGTCTTCGCTTCTTTCTCCAGAGCGAACGAGTGACGAAGAAGCATGGCCGCGGAGAGTATCGTCGCCAAGGGATTGGCCAGGTCCTTGCCCGCGATGTCGGGAGCGGAGCCGTGGATCGGCTCGTACAGGCCCATGGTCGCTTTCTTGCCGGTTCCGGAAGCCGGATCGCCCATGCTCGCGGAAGCGAGCATGCCGATGGAACCGGTCAGCACGGAGGCTTCGTAGGAGAGAATGTCGCCGAAAAGGTTCGAAGTGACGATGACGTCGAACTGGCCGGGAGCGCGGATGAGCTGCATCGCGCAGTTGTCCACGTAAAGGTAGCTGGTCGCCACGTCCGGGTAGTCTTTGGCGACAACGGCAGCGACTTCGCGCCAGAGGCGGGAGGATTCAAGCACGTTGGCCTTATCCACGACGCAGAGCTGCTTGCGGCGACCGCGAGCGGCGATATAGCCGGCGCGGAGAACGCGCTCAATCTCGGGTTTGGAATACGTCTCGGTGTCGTGGGCGGAGTTGCCGTCGGCGCTGCGTCCGCGTTCGCCGAAGTAGATGCCCCCGGTCAGCTCACGCACGATCAGGAGGTCGAAAGCGGCTTTGCCCTCGTGATTGCTCGCGATGAGGACCTCGTCCTTGATCGGGCAGGCGGCCTTCAACTGCGGCATCAGGGCCGCGGGGCGGAGGTTCGCGTAGACGCCGAGACCCGCGCGGAGGCCGAGAAGCGCGCGCTCGGGCCGGAGGTTGCCGGGAAGCGTTTCCCACTTAGGGCCGCCGACGGCGCCCAGGAGCACCGCGTCGCACTCTTTGGCGGCTTCCAGAGTTTCAGGGGGGAGCGGTTCGCCGGTCTGGTCAATGGCGCAACCGCCGGCGATCAGCTCGACATAGTTGAACGTATGGCCGAAGCGATCACCGATAGCGTCGAGTACTTCTACCGCTTCATGAACGACGTCGGGGCCGATGCCGTCACCGGGAACCAGGGCGATTGAATAGGTCATAATTGAACTCCTACAGATAAGGTTTGAACCGGCGCTCAATGTCCCGGATCAGTTTATATTCGATCGAATCGACAAGAGCCGCGCGGCTCGCATCGATTATGTCCGTTGAAACGCCGACGGTGGTCCAAGACTCGCTGCCGTCGGTTGATTCGATGAGAACGCGGACCTTTGCGGCCGTCGCGTCCTTGCCGTCTATCACCCGTACTTTATAATCCGAAAGACGGACCTTGCCGAGTTCCGGATAGAAGCGCTCCAAAGCACGGCGGAGCGCGCCGTCCAACGCGTTGACCGGGCCGTCGCCCTCGGCCGCCGCGATTTCCGCCTTGCCGTCCACGATCACCTTGGCCCACGCGTTGGAGCAGGTACGCGGCTCGGTAGACGGATGCTCGCTCATCACCCGGTAGCGGTCGATGGCGAACAGCGGCTGGTAGCGCCCCAACTCCCGGCGGACCAGGAGCTCGAAACTCGCGTCGGCGCCCTCGAACTGCCAACCCTCGGCTTCCAGCGCTTTTAACCGTAACGCCACGGCGGCGGCCACCGGGTGGTCTTTCGTGATCGACGGGTCAACCTTCTTCGCGCGCTCAGCTATGGCCGAACGTCCGCCGACCTCGCTCATCAGGAAACGCCTATCGTTGCCGACTTTGGACGGATCGATATGTTCGAAGGAACGGCGGATCTTTAGGATGCCGTCCGCGTGCATGCCCGCCTTGTGCGCGAACGCGTGCGTGCCGACGTAGGGCATGCCGTCGGGGACCCCGACATTGGCGATTTCCGCCACGCGCCGTGACAGTTCGGCGATGCGTTCCAGACAGCCTTCCGGCAGGCAACGCAGATTCATTTTAAGTTCAAGGCTCGGAATGATGGCCGCCAGGGCCGCGTTGCCGCAGCGCTCGCCGAATCCGACCAGCGTTCCCTGAAGATGACGCGCACCCTCGGCAATGGCGAGTACTGAGTTGGCGGTCGCCATGCCCGAATCGTCATGCGCGTGGATTCCGACTGCCGCCCGGCCGGCTGACAGCGCGATCGTCGCGCGAACGCCGTCCTGAATGACATCGGGGAAAGAACCGCCGTTGGTGTCGCAGAGTACCAGGCGATCCGCGCCTGCTTCCAAGGCGGCACGGAGGGTGGACATCGCGTAATCGTTATTGGCCTTCCGGCCGTCGAAAAAATGCTCCGCGTCGTAGATGACGATCTTGCCCGCGTCTTTAAAGAAAGCGACCGTGTCCTTGATCATCGCCAAGTTTTCTTCAAGCGTTGCCCGCAGGACTTCGGTGACGTGCAGGTCCCAACTCTTGCCGAAGAGAACCACTGCCTCCGTTCCCGCGTCCAGGAGGCTGCGCACGTTCGTGTCTTCCGAGGGCGTCGCGCCTTTCTTGCGCGTGGCGCCGAAGGCACAGAGTTTGGCGGTCTTGAGACCGAGATCCCCCGCGGCGCGGAAGAACTCAAGGTCCTTCGGGTTAGAACCGGGATTTCCCGCCTCTATCCACGCGACGCCGAGTTCGTCCAAGGCATGCGCCACGGCGATCTTGTCCTGGACGGAGAAGGTAATCCCCTCCCCCTGCGCACCGTCGCGCAGAGTCGTGTCCAATACTTCGACTTTCGATTCCGTGAACTTTTCGTCATGGCCCATACCGACTCCTTCAGACTAAGGTCGATAGACGCGCGCCGGCCGACAGCCGCGGCGTCTTCGTTTCGAGGAAAGGCGCACTCGCCGCGGGTATGCCGGAGCGCGAGCGCGGACTTAACCGCGTTCGTCGTTCCGGCACCGCTACGCGCGTGCGCCGGTCAAATGCTAATGCTTAGAATCGAGGATCCGCGCTCCAAGGCGACCAGCCCGGTGCGGGCTAGTTCCAGGATGCCGTAGGGGCGCAAAAGAAGCAGGAGACCTTCCAGCTTGTCAACGTCGCCGGTAGCCTCGATGGTAATGGTGGTGGGACATACATCGATGATGCGGGAGCGGAAAATTGAAGCGATTTCTATTACGGCGGGGCGGTTCGTTTCGTCGGCTTTTACTTTAACCAGGAGCAGCTCGCGTTGGATGCAGGCGGAGGCTTCGAAGTCGCGAACAGCGACGACATCCACCAGCTTGCTGAGCTGCTTCACGATCTGCTCAAGAACCGACTCGTCTCCATGGACGGCTATGGTCATGCGTGTGACGGACGGATCTTCCGTTTCACCGGCGGTGATGCCGTCGATATTGAAACCTCGACGGCTGAACAGGCCGGAGACACGACTGAGCGTACCCGATCGGTTCTCCACCAGGGCCGACACTAAGTGCCGTTTCATTCCTACCCCCGTTTTCTCGCTCACCGAACCTACAAAGAGGCCCTATACGCTCCGAGGTAGCGGAAGTCCTCGGTCTTCTTCTTCAGCGATTCCATGGCCGAATCAAACACGGACGAATCGTCCGGAATCGACAAATCCAGATAGAACAGATAACGCCAAGGTTTTCCCGGTATCGGACGCGACTCAAGTTTACTAAGGTTTATGCCGGATTCGTTGAGAACTTGCAAGCAGGCAAACAAGGAGCCCGGTTCGTTTGAGACGGAGAAAACGATGGACGATTTATTCGGCTTTCCTGCGGCGGGGAACGCGGCGTCGATCGGCCGGTCCGCGCCGGCGATCACGAAGAAGCGCGTGTAGTTGAGAGGATTCGTCTCGATTCCCGCCTTGAGCACTTTGAGGCCATGGATGCGCGCGGCGACTTCACCGGCGATAGCCGCGACGCCCTTATCCTTGCCGGTGGCGACGGACAGAGCCGCGCCGCCGTTATCGTTACACGGCTCAAGTTTCCATTTCGGGTGCGATTCCAGGAATTCGCGGCACTGCGCCAAACTCTGCGGATGACTGCGCACAAGACGAATGTCATCGATGGACGCGTCCGGTAGACAAAGCAGAGACTGCACGATGCGGACCTTCAGTTCCCCGACAATGCAGATATCCGGGTAGCGGATCAGAAGATCGAAATTTTCGTGGATCGATCCGGTCAGGCTGTTCTCCACCGGCACCACGCCGTAGCGCGCCTTGCCCGAAAGGACCGAATCGAACACCGCCTTGAAATTCGCGCTCGGCTGACGCGGTTCGTCCTCGCCGAAGAAGCGGTCCAAAGCCTGCTCGGAGAAGGTTCCGCGTTCGCCCGAGAAGGTGGCCACGTCCCCGTGGAACTTGTCCTGGGCGGAAGTCAGTTCGATCGGAGTCTCCGGTTTGATATTCACGTCGGGCGTCCGCAGCAGTTCCTTGCCGACCACCGGGGCCAACGCCTCGATATCGCGCATGAGCTTCTCGAATTGCTCGGGGTACAGCGACTGCGGACCGTCGGAAAGCGCTTCATCCGGGCGCGGATGGACTTCAACGGTAAGGCCGTCGGCTCCCGCGGCGATAGCGGCCAATGCGGCCGGGCTCACTTTTTCGCGGATGCCGGTAGCGTGGCTCGGATCGACGATGATCGGGAGGTGCGAAAGGCCCTTGATGACGGGAATCGCTGAAATATCGAGCGTATTGCGCGTGTACGTTTCAAAAGTACGGATGCCGCGCTCGCAGAGCATGACGTCCTTGGTGCCGGAAGCCAGCAGGTATTCGGCGGCCATGAGCCATTCCTCGATCGTCGCCGACGGGCCGCGCTTGAGGAGCACCGGCTTGCCGAACGAGCCGACTTTCTTCAAAAGCTCAAAGTTCTGCATGTTGCGGGCGCCGATCTGGAAGACGTCGGTCAGGTCTTTCATGGCGATCGCGAGTTCAGGAGACACGACCTCGGTGACGATGGGCATGCCAGTTGCCTCGCCCGCCGCCTTCATGAACTCCAGCCCCGCGATACCCAAACCTTGGAAGGCGTAGGGGCTCGTGCGCGGCTTGTACGCGCCGCCGCGAAGCATGACCGCGCCCGACTCGCGTACGCGGAGCGCAGTCTCCATGATCTGCTCTTTGCTCTCAACCGCGCAGGGACCGGCGATCACCGTGATGCGCGAACCGCCGACCTTGACCGGCCCGATGGTGATGATGGTGTCTTCGGCTTTTGTTTCTCTGGAGGCAAGTTCGTAGGGCTTCTGCGTCGCCGCGACCCGCTCAACTCCGGGAAGCAGACACAATTCCTTGATGTCGACTTTTCCCTTGCCAGTCGCGCCTAGAACGTTGTCGTCTCCAAGCTCATGCCCGTGGACCGAAAAGCCGCGTTCGCTCAGATACGAGCGGATGCGTTCGGTATCCGAGCCTGAAAGGTTCTT
>Ga0172379_10002156_pt1 | contig 36065 bp, 27 predicted proteins | sample GrowelOW334metaG_FD_119756 | JGI IMG/M metagenome (GOLD analysis project Ga0172379, IMG submission 119756) | Groundwater microbial communities from an aquifer near a municipal landfill in Southern Ontario, Canada - Groundwater well OW334 metaG | ecosystem: Environmental > Aquatic > Deep... | reverse complement strand
GTAACGGCGATCCTTACAGTTGTACTGCCGGAGCGACCAGTGCTTGCGGTTGCGGCGGAACGATGTATTGTACAGACGGTTCCTGGGGAGCTTGTTTCGGTTCCGATTGTAACTGTGTTGGTCCGGATTGTATTCATCCGCCGGTTAATTGTGATGCCGACACCACCACCCCAGAATGCAGCGCCTTAGATCAAAAATGCGATCCGAATGATTATTGTGATCCGGCCAACTGTACTTGTCAGCCCAAGGGTCAGTCCGGCGATCCCTGCGATACGAATTTAACTAACGCGACCTGTAATCCTTCCAATAATTTATGTTCCCAATATTTAACTTGTCATCCGGAGACTTGCGTCTGTTTTGGACCGCCGGTCATTACCGGCCTCAGTCCATTAGGAGGTTTTTGCGCCACTGAACCGAATAAATCATGCGTTAGTGACGCCGATTGTTCGGGTGTCTGCGATAAAATCACACCCAACGGGGCACCGAGCAATTTTATTACTATTTTTGGAAAAAACTTCGGAACGTATTCAGCCACTTCTAGCCGAGTAGTCTTTTTAGGAGCCGGTAGTCCGCGAGACGGACGACAACCGGCCGAGCTTAATCCGGCCTGTCTTAATTCCTGGCACGACAATCAAATAATTATTGCCATACCGACCGGGGTCAGCAACGGTCCAATTAAAGTTATTAATAGCGACCTGTTGGAGGATTCGACTGGCGATGATTATGGTCCAAAAATTTCTGATTTTACGGTCAACAATATCGTCGCTCCCGGACTTTGTGAATTGAATCCCAATCGCGGGCTAATTAATGCCCCGGTAACTTATCAGGGTATAAATTTATATTCCGGCCAAGCTTATTTTGGTAATTACCAAAATAATGTTAAAGCCTTGTCATCAGACTTCATTAATCCCAATGGCCTAAACGGCACCTCGACCACTCCCAATATTAGGCCGGGCGATTCTGGTAGTTTTGTCCTGAATGATTTAGGTGGCAATCGGGTTCGAAGTAATTATTTAAACTTTACCAAAGATTCTGAGCCTAATTCTGGACCCTTTATTTCTTCCTTTTCTCCGTCTTCCGGAACAGCCGGACAATATGTGACTGTTCGTGGCCAAGGCTTCGGTGGGGCGCGTGGTCTGAGTCGGGTTTATTTTGGCGACACTGAAGCGGTTTATACTTTTCCAGATGTTTGTTTAAACTCGGTTTGGAAGGATACGCAAATTATTGTTAAAGTGCCCGCTGGCTTAGCGGATGGCCCGCAGGTCATTTCGATTAATTTAGGCAGTCAAGTGATCGATACTCAAAAACTTAATCCTAATACCTTTTCTTTTAATCAAAATTCAGCTTTGAAAACTAGCTTATGCAAAATAGAACCGGAGCGGGGTCCGGCCGCCACGCCGGTGTCGGTTTGGGGGGAATATTTTGGCAGTGAAAACAATCCGGGAACAGTCCGCTTTAATTCCAATAAGAATGCTTCCGGCACCATCGAACTTGATAAAACTGCTCAGAAAATTGCGACCGCTGTTCCTAGTGGAGCGGTTACCGGCCCGGTCCGAGTTATTAAAAATGGAGTCTTTGGTAATGAATTAAATTTTTCAATTGGGGAGTGTTCGGCTAATAGCGACTGTGGAGATTCACAAGTTTGTTGCCCACAAAATACTTTTCAACAAGGTCGTTGTGTTAATAGTTTAGCGGTCTGTTTTACTGATATCCCGACCTCAGTCTTTGAATGGAGTTTTAATACCGGTTTGGGTACGACGACCGATCCTTTAGACAGCTGTGCCGGCTTAGCGAAATTCTATGGCAATTGCCAGACCGGTCAGGGCTGTCCGAATGTACCAGGAACCTGTTCTCCTTATAGCGGCGCCGGAAAAAAAGCTGTGGCCACTTGTGACTATTCTTGTAGTTCGGCTCCTGGTTGCGAAGGTTTTAGCACCGACTGCAACTATAATACTAATTTAGGCGTCTGCGTTTTAGGTGGCGATACCATTTGTAATTTAGCCAAAGAAGAAACTTTTCAAGTTAATGGTTTAGAATATCGAGCGGTTAAGACCTGCAAAAACTTCGGTACCCAAGGAACTCATTTTGAAATTACCACCCTTAACTCTTGTCCAGCTGGTTGGACTAGAGGATTAAATAATACTTGTGTTGCGACGGCCTCTTGTTCGCTTTGTCCGGATAAATTAACTTGTGCTAGCGTCGGCGACGAAGAACGCTGCGTGTCCGCCAAGCTTTGTCCGAGCGGTTCAGTTTGCGAAAACAATCCGGTGAGCGGGGAAGCCGATAATTGTGTTGTGGCTGACACGGCTTCTTGCGATTGTTGTTGTACTATTGGTCAGAGTGCTCGCGACTGTTGTGCTCCTCTGCAATGTGAAGGAACTTGCGGTTCTGATACTGGCTCGACTTCAGGGGCTGAGTTGGGACGTTGTGGCGGTTGTAAATTAGCCGGGAACACGCCGACTGAGCGAGATGCCGCCTGCAGTTGTTCCGGACACACTGGTCAATATTGTGAAATTAATAACCCTGATTTCCCCAATGGTTTCTGTACTGATTGTTCAGATTTAATTGGTACAAATTGTTCTGATCATAGTAGTGCTTGCTGTCTAGATGCGAAAAAAACGCCCAGCCTTATGGATGATGTTTGTCGTGGTTTGGGTAGCGGCCAATTAGTTTCTAATCTTCCGGGAGAACCGGGTTTTGGCTATTGTGCTTACTATCAATGCTCCGTTGAGAACCCTACCCAATGTGCTTCCACTACCCCTGTTCAATTGGGCGATTATACTTCTAAAAATCAATGCGTGGATGATTGTCCAGAAGACAGTGATCCTTGCTCGGCCATTAAAGTGCTAGCTGACTGCGCCCAAGAAAGCCGTTGTTGTTTTGATGATAAGATTACTAGCGGCAATAAGTGTCGCTTAATTCCCAACGGCGGCTCCAAGATTGCCGCTGGTGTGGACGCTGGTTATTGCGCCCGTTATGATTGTGCTAATACTGAGCCAGTCACTTGTGCGTCTGCGACTCCAGTTAAATCCGGTCAATATGATAGCGTCACCACTTGTAGTAAATATTGCGGTAGCCCATTTACCCCGGGCAATATTTGCATCGCCTCAACGACTTCGATTTGTTCGACCGATAAATGTAATTTTCCTGGCTTCGATTGTTTATCACCTTTTGGAACGGTCGGCGCTGGAGTAGAATCTAAAGATTGTGGAACCTGTTGTTGCCAACCTAACGCCGCTACCGACGCTTGTTCCAGTATTAATTCTAAATTAGAATGTTTGCCGGATAAGGGTAATTGTTCCGGCGCGAGCCGGGGTCTCTGTTGCGGCTGTTCTAGCGATAATGAATGTGGATCGACCGCGACCATCGGTTGTGGTGCGGATACCTGTTGCCAGGCTCGTCCCCAGATTATCAGTACTTTACCGAAAGATTCCGCGACCAATGTTTGTCGCAATGCGGTTATAAAAGTTGACTTTGATCAGTTAATGGATGTTATTAGTTTTCCGGCTAATGTCTTATTGCTTGAGGAAAGGGATCCAGGCGCCGGAGCTTGTCCAGAAGGCACCTTTATCACCAAAGGAGAATCAGTTACCGATCTACTAGCCCAAAACAAAAAGAATAACCGTTTGTTCGCCCGTCTTTTTGGTCGTTTAAGGATATTGGCGTCCGGTCTTCGAACTAATCAATCAGGCAGTGCTTTAGCCGCTTTGCCGAGCGATAGTAAACTATATTGTTCAACTCCGGGTGTTAGTTACGGTCAGAATAATGGTGAAAAAACCTCTCTGTTTTTTGCCCCGCAACGAATTTTATCAGCCAGCGCTAATTATTATTTAGTTGTCTTAGGTGATACCGAGTTAAATAGCCAGTCAGGCGTTCTTAGTTTGATGAATATCGGTTTTAATGGTACCGGCTATCAAGGTAATAAGAACGTCAAATTTAATGGTCGAAATTATGCCAACTCGCACATTATTGAATTCTCGACGCTTTCGGCGCAAAGTCCAATGTCCGGCGTGTGTGCTATTGATTCAGTGACAGTAATGCCCAGTTCTTATTTGTTTAAAAAATCAGACAATGGTTTGGACGAAAATGATTCCAACGCTCTCGATAAAACTTTCGATACTCAAGCAGACCGCGATAAAGCTTTTATCGCCCAAGCTTTTAGTATGGATAGGCAGATTTTACAACCGGTCACCGGCTACTATTGGGATTGGGATTTTAAAGTAAATGATTCTAGTATCGCCGATAAGGTGGCGGCTGTTTCTGGGTTAACAGCTAATCGGGTTTTGATTGCCGCGAAAGCTGGAGTGACCGATGGAGAAACTAAAGCCGTCGCGACCGTTAAAATGAACCGTTTTTCAGCCGGCTGTAGTAGTGGCAGCTGTACTTGCTCGGGAGTCAATTGCTCCAATAATTGTTGTAATGCCTTCAAGGGCGGTGATGGGTTCAACGCGGCCAGTAATCTCTATGTATTCTTGTGTAATAATCCTTGGCCGCCAGTGGCGCCGGATGGAATTTGGTCACCTTGGGTCGATACTAATAATTGCGCCGGTATCCCGGGGTGCTCAGATTATAATTATAAGTTCTACTATTGTCGAGATGCTGGAACGAATGGGACGTTAGATGATTTGCCGGCTATTATGAATCAGGCGGTTGTCCGCGGCCAGAGCAGTAACTTCGCGTGTAGTTCTGATCGAACGTCTTGCACTACCTTAAATGCCGCTTGTGGTTTAGATCAAAATGGCGATGGCGCCCGAGATGGAATTTGCGTTTGGAATGTTTTGAAAGAATCTTATTTTTTCCGCGAGACCGTGCCTTTAGGTGGCGAGCTAACTAAAGTGACCGATTTAAAAACGGGCGGAGAAGTTGAAGTATTCTGGAATTCTAACGCCGCTCAGGCCAATACCTATAAAATTTATTATCTTAAATCCGGTCAGGGAGTGATGGCGTCGAAGATCGTGTCGGCCGCCACCGCTTGTTCCTTGGCGGGCGGAGTTAATGAATGCCGGATTAAAGTTAGCGGCTTAATTAATAAGATAGCCTACGTTTTTAAAGTTAGCGTTGTTTCAGTCAATCAAACGGAGAGCGCTTTGTCTAATGAGAAAACCGTTACTCCGACCGACAGCACTCCGCCGGCCGTTCCGACCAGTTTTAGAAATCAGTTGATTGCTAGTACGACGTTAAAATTTTCTTGGAATGCTAATAATGACGATACCGACTTTTATCGCGTCTATCGCGGAGTTAATTCGGGAGTGTATGGAGCTTCTTTTGATTCTGCTCCTCGCGTCACCTCGACTAGCGTCGAGCTAAGTGATTTCCCGGGTGTTTATTTTGCTCTGACAGCCGTCGATGCTAACGGTAATGAAAGCGCTAAGACGGCGCCGATTACTCAAGGCGGCTCCACCGATAATAAATAAGTTTATCTTTCAGTAATCTTTTATATATGCAAAAAAACAAGGGCTGGTTAGTTTTTGGTTTAAGCTTAATAATTTGCGGAGTCGCCGCCTTGTCTGCGGTTTTGGCGCAGACTGACAGCGCCGATGCCATCGCCGTGCGCATTATTCCCAATCCTAATCATTATAGTATTTCTCGCTGGTATGAAAGCCAGGGTTTTCAAGGTTCGCCGCAAGTTTTGCTGGTTGACGGCTATGAGGCAATCCGGGATGGACGAACAGTTTATGTTAATGCGGCTAATCTGTCGGGGCAAGATATTTTTACTAATATTTATTTAATTTCCTATAATCAAAATCCAGTCGCCGCGACGGTCGACATTCTTGGCCAAATAGTCGCGCACTGGAAATTTAACAGTAATTTGGATAATTCTGAAACTGTCTATCATTGCTCGATTTCTTCTTTGAGTTGTGCCAGTGACGCCGATTGTCTAACCGGACAATCCTGCGCTGCTTCTTCAACGCCGGCCGCTGGCTCCTGTGTGTTAAAAGAAGCTAAAACCTGCTTAGTCGACACTGATTGTCCGACAAATTTTTTCTGCGATAGTGTTAAAGCCAAAATCAGTCGTGATATTAAAAGAGTTGGCAAGATTGAAGAGTTGAAAGAAGCTTTATTTAAGTATAAAAATCTGAACGGCAGTTTTCCGTTACTATCCTCAGGAACGTATTTAGCCGGCAATAGTCTTTCCGTCTGGCCCAGTTGGTCGCAAGTGCTTCTGACTGGTCTAGCCGTCAACCAAAATTTCTTTGATCCGATTAATCGTTTGGGGGCTTGTCCGGGCTATGATCAAAAAACCTGTTGGGATAAAGATAAAAAGAAGTTTTATTCCGTTCCGACTAATGCGACTCTAGTTTTGCCGCCGAACAGTTATGTGATGGCTTACTCGACCGACGGCAATGGCTCTAATTATAATTTATGTGCGATTCTGGAAAGCCGTGAATCATCTTTAGGCTATAAATTTTTTACCAACGACCCCGCTGCCTCTAATTGCATCACGGCTACCGGCATTGGTTCGACCGGCAAGGCCTCTAATACCGCGCCGATTTTAATCGACCAATATTTAGTTGGTGAATCCGATAAAGAGTTCAATGGTTTTATCAAAGTCACTGATAAAGAGAAGAACCCGCTAACCTGGAAAATAGCGGAGACTAGTTTGCCGGGCTGGTCAGGCGGACCGCTACTAAAAGATACCAGCAACTCGGAGCAGAAGAAGGTTTATGCCGCTAGCGCCGGAGCGCCCGGAACTTATAATATCACGGTGACGGTTACGGATGATGGCGGACTATCAATGACCACCACGACGCCGATTAAGATTACCGCCCCCTCGCCCTTTATTGAGGCGGACAATGCGGAATATATTTTAGATCCGACTGTGCCTTTTACTTACAGTTTTTCCTTCTTTAGTAACAATTTAAACAATCCTGCGTCGGCCTATTCAGTTTCTCAAGTATCCGGCGCGAGTGGACTTAATATCTTAAGCGCCGCTGGGGCGCCCAAAGTTACGCTGATCGGCAGTAATAAATATCGGGTTGATTATAAAGGTTTAATTAGTCCCAGCTTTAAACTTTTACAAGACGCTAACTTTATTTATAAAATTACCGTCACTGATAAATATGGCGCCAACCCTTCCACTAAGGAGTTTTCCATTAATGTCATAGTCGAGCCGCCGCAATTAGGTTTTAACTGTTTGAATACTACTCGTACTGGACGCTATTATAGTTGTTTGCTAGGATCGCGAATCCAGGGTAACCACCAGGTGGTTTATACTGTTAACGGATCACCGGCCGGAATTAATCTGGTTGGGCAAGAGAATCCCATTACTCCGACAACCACCTCGACTTTGGTCTATCTTCAAGGAACCTCGACTCAAGTCATTAGCACGGATCCTTATGTCAGCCGTTTGACCGTGCGAGCCACTAATGAGTATGGTGCTTCTTCGTCCAAAGATTTTATTTTGAAAGTTAATAATTATTGCGGCGACGGTATTTTACAACCGACCGCGACTAACAATACTCCTAATACTGAAGGCCGTGGCGGCATCTATAATGACGGCTATGAAGATTGTGACGGAGCGCAGGGGGTGGCCACTAGCACTAGTAAAAACCCTAAATTACAATACGGCTGCGTCACTGAAGTCGGTTCTGTGACGCCGGATCCGATTTCTTTCAATAGTTATTGTGTTTTTAAGTCTCCAACCAATGGGGGCGGGTACTGTGGCGATGGCATTTGCCAAATAGTGGTGCCTCGCCTGGTTAATGGAACGATGACTAGAGTATTAATGGAGAATGTCAGTACTTGCGCCGAAGATTGTCAGGAAAAAGTAAAATGCACGCCTAACTGTGTCGGTAAGGGTTGCGGTTCAGACGGTTGTGGTGGAAATTGTGGCACTTGCGCTAGTGGCAAATATTGCGATAACACTTTTACGTGCCAAGATAATAATCATTGTGTTCCAAATTGTTCCAATGCTGAATGCGGCCCGGACGGTTGTGGAGGACTTTGTGGTAGTGTGTGCTCCGGCTATCTGATATGTAATGGCTATGGCCAATGTGCCGATCCCCCTTGTGATAATGATAAAAAGTGCGATGCTGATGAAAATTGTGCGACTTGCAGCGATTGCGGCTGTGCCAGTAATCAAGCTTGCGATCGGACGTCTTTGAAATGCGTTGATCGCTATGCTTGTGGCACCTCCTGCGGTAAAAAAATCTGTGAATCCACCAATAGTTGCGGAGCAAGTTGTGGTAGCTGTCCGCTGGGAACAATTTGCGCGGATAACAAAGAAAGTTGCTGCAGTCCGAGTTGCGTTAGATCCGATAAGTCCGTGATGGAGTGCGGTGTCAACAATTGTGGCCTCTCCTGTGGCGATTGTTCAATCTTGGAACCGAAAGGAATGTATAAATGTATAAAATATAGATATAAGGATACCGGGCCATCAGATTGCTGTTTACCGGATGATTGTCGAAATGAAAACGGCTCCACCAGAGAATGCGGTAGTGATGGCTGTGGCGGTCTCTGCGGTATCGGTGTCTGCTATCCTGGTATGGTTTGCAACGACAAGAAGGGAATATGCGAAGAAATTCCTAAAATTTGTAACGGTGACAATGTTTGCAACAATGATGAGAATTGCAATAATTGCCCTCACGATTGCGCCTGTGATGGCGATCAAGTTTGTAATACTATTCCGCAAATTCCGGTTTGCGAGTGTGATTCTAATTGTGATGGGCGAGCTTGCGGTACTAATCCCTGTGGTGATAAATGTGGCCCACTCAATGGTTTATGCCCAGCTGGTCAGACCTGCCAGTCGAATCAGTGTATTGCCGGGGACACCTGTAGTCACCAAGTGAACTGCGCCTTTAAAGTATGCGGGCCGGATGGCTGCGGTGGCAAATGCGGCCCTTTGAATGGTGACTGTCCGTCTGGCCAACAATGCAATAGTTCAGGCAAGTGTGTTAAAATTCCGCCCAATGATCCTGATGGAGGAGGCTTATAAAATATACTTAATATGTTTAATCTGCTATGTCTAATAAAACAACAATTAAATTAATCATCGCCGGCTTGTTGCTGATTGTTCTAATAGTCATCGGTTTAATTGTTTGGCGACCAGGCCGGCCGAATAGTAATGATGGCCGTAACAATGGCCAAGGAGCTGATCAAGCGCCAACGCCCGAGTTTTTAAATACCGCGGAAAAAACCGATTTAAACACGAAAGGTCTGATTGACGTTTCTCCGGAAACAGAAGTGCAGGTTTTGAGTCGCGATAGCCAGGGCCAGGCCATGGTAGTTAAAATAATTAATAGCGACCAAGACATTGTAGCTGATCCCAGTCGGGTGGCGCCGCTTAGCCCTAGATTAATCCAATAGTCAGCCAGTTTCTGTCGTCTCTCTGGCCAAGCCCGGCATTATTGGCTATAATAAGAGTATAATAATTTTGGAAAAAATATGTTTAATGATCTTAACAACGCCAACAATCAAAACCACCAAGAAGTGGATGATATTTTCGCTGATACCGACAGCGCTAAAGAGCCTGTTTCTAATAATTCCGGGATTGAAACTCGCCGCGTCGGTTTGAATTCTAATTCCGCTGTCGCCGAGGCACCAGTGGAAAAAGCGGGGAGCGGAAAAATTCTTAAAATTGTTTTAATTCTAGTGGTGGTCTCAATTGTCGGTTTGGGCGGTTACTTAGTTTATAGTAAATTATTGAATAATGGGTCAGCCAAGGTAACGACGGATAGTAATTTAGTGACACCATCATCTTCTTCAGCTAACAATAATCCTTCGACCAACAGTTCGACTGATAACTCGGCCAATTCCGAAGACACTGGCTCGGTAGTTACTCCGACCAGTGAGCAAACGACTCCGGACGATAGTTTGGCTAATGCCTCAAGCAGTCTGCCTGCTTCCGATATCCCTTTGATTCCGGGAGTTAATGCTCCGGCAGAATCGACAGCGACCGATACTCCGGGAGCGCTGTTAAATGTCGATTCTGATTTAGACGGGGTGTCAGATGCTGAAGAAAAAACAGTTGGTTCCAATCCGAACGTTATTGATTCTGATAATGACAACCTGAGCGATTACGAGGAGATTAGAATATATAAGACTAATCCCATCGTCGCCGATACGGATGGTGATGGCTACCTTGATGGCGCGGAGGTCAAATCCGGTTATGATCCGAATGTTAAGGGGGCCAAGATGCCTGGCGTTATCGTTCCGTAATAAGTGAGCGCGCTAAATTGAACTTTTTATGATCAATAATTTAGACAATAAATCGCGGTCCCGATTGAAGCCTTTGGGTAGCTCTACCCCTTTGCCGCGCTTGTCTTTAAGTCTTCATACCATGCCTCAGACTTCGACCGGCCATTTTCAAAAATGGCTGGTTTTAGGTTTAATAATCTTTGGGCTGATGGTCATCGCCGCTTTGCTCGTTTTTTGGTCGTAGTTTAATTATCCGGGTTATGACGTTTCTTAATTATGTTCCAGTTTAAGAAAAACAAAAAAAACAAAATGGACAAGATTGAAAGTTTTGGGGCCGCTCCACCAATCGACCAGGATTTTATTGTCCATAATATGCCCGCGGCCGCTCGGCGAACGCTTAATACGCCAGTCGTCGTATCCGATGTTTCCCGGGAATCAAGCGGCTTTGTTCCGACTGCTAAAAAACATAATTTTAAGCTGGTCGGCCTAGTAATCATCGTTGGCGGTTTTGTTCTGGTTAGCGGTTTTGTTTATTTGAGCTATCAGTTTATTGTTAAGCCCAAGACAGTTCCGCCAGTCGCTAACACGGCGACGACGTCTTCGGAAAAAACGGTGCCCCAGGAAACTGAAGTAGCGACGACCTCTAATGACATTGAACCGGTTACCCCTCCGGCGGAGCTAACCACCACCACACCAGAGGTAGTTGCTTCGGCGACATCTACTGGTTTAAACCCTGATCCTGGTGATGAACCGGCTCGAATTAATACCGACAATCTATTACCGGTTGTCGATACTGATAGTGATGGATTATTTGACGATGAAGAAGCGGTTTTCGGCACGCTAACTACGAATGTTGATTCTGATGCTGATGGATTTAACGATTTAACCGAGATTCAAAAGGGTTACGACCCAGCCGGTAGCGCTAAATTGTCAGCTAATTTATATCTAGCTAAATATAGTAATGCCACTTATCAGTATGAGCTGTTGACGCCTAAAAATTGGCCTAGCCAATCTTTAAATAGCGAGGCGACGGTAATTTTCACTGCTCCCGATGAATCTCTGATTCAGATATCTGTCCAAGACAACTTTGATCAGGCTAGTATTTTAAACTGGTATAGCCAATCTTTTCCTGATAGCCTGGTTACTTATGATAAACTTAAGAACACGGATTATTATGACGGCGTCATGGGGGAGGGTGGCTTGAACTTTTATTTAACGGATAAAAATCGTCGGCAAATTTTGGTTATTTCTTATATCCCGGCCATTAATAATCGTTTAGCTTATCCTAATGTTTTTCGGTTGATCATTGATTCTTTGGTTATTAAATAAAAACTATTAAAAAATCCCCGGCCTATTTCCTGACCAGGGATTTTTTTATTTTCTGTAGATGGTTTGGTAAAAGTTTATTTTGGTTTATTTCTGTCCGATAATTTTATCGACTAAACCGTAACTTTTGGCTTCTTCCGCGGACATGAAATTATCGCGATCGCTATCCTGTTCGATGGTGGCGACCTTCTGTCCGGTGTGAGCCGCTAAAATCTTATTCATCTTATCTTTTATTTTGAGAATATGTTCCGCTCGGATCTTGACATCAGAGGCCTGTCCTTCTGCACCGCCCATGACTTGGTGAATCATCACCTCACTATTTGGCAGAATGAATCGTTTGCCCGGTGTTCCGGACGCCAAGAGGATTGAAGCCATTGAAGCGGCTAAGCCGACGCAAATAGTCGAGACGTCCGACTTAATAAAACGCATAGTATCATAAATGGCCAAGCCGGCGCTGACTGATCCGCCCGGGGAGTTGATATAGAATTTGATATCCTGGTCTTTGCTCGCGGCGTCGAGGAACAAGAGCTGGGCAATGATAATATTAGCCACATGATCATCAATGGGCTCGCCTAAAAAGATTATTCGGTCTTTGAGCAGGCGAGAGTAGATGTCATAGGCTCTTTCAATCTGGCCCTCTTTCTCAATTACGGTTGGTATTAATGGCATATATTTTGGCAATTCTTCACCTGTTTGACAGGAGAGAAAATAAATATTAGTAAATTAATTATAAATTAAATTTGCTTTTTTGTAAAGATATAAAATGCTTGATTTTTATTTGTAACTATTCTAAGATATATTAAAGTTTAAGCTAATATAAAATAACCTTATGTCACTCATCCAAAAGTTCTCTAAACTTCCGTCTCGGGCCAAGGCCTGGTGGATTTTAGGGATAATTATTGTTTTTGCTTTTATCGTCGGACTAACCGCCTCGGGAACTTATTACAACCGATTCACTGGTTGGTTGTCTACTAAAACAAACAATATTGTTGTTCTGCCTAAAGTTAAGGAAATCCCCTTTAGTCTAGGACTTGATTTGCAGGGCGGTACCCACTTGGTCTATCAAGCTGATGTTAAAAGTATTCCGGAGCAGGATCGCGCCGGAGCACTAGAGTCGGCTCGTGATGTTATTGAGAGACGAGTTAACGCTTTCGGTGTTAGCGAGCCGGTTGTCCAGGTTAACCATAGTGCAGGCGGTGAATACCGTATCATTGCTGATTTAGCTGGTATTAAAGACGTTAGTGAAGCCATTAAAGTAATCGGTGAAACGCCAATCCTAGAATTCAAAGAACAGGCGACCACCACTTCCGTCGCCCCAGTCACTTCGAGCTCGACCGGAGAGGTGAGTTTGAGCCTAGATACTAACTGGGTTAACACGGAATTGACCGGCAAATATTTAAAGAGAGCGATCGTCCAGTTTAATCCTAATGATGGTTCTCCGGAAGTTTCTTTAGAGTTCGATCCAGAAGGGTCAAAATTATTTGAAGATGTTACCGCTCGTAATGTTGGTAAGCCAGTGGCGATTTTCTTAGATGGTTACGTCATTAGCGCTCCGACGGTTAATGAAAAAATTACCGGCGGCCAAGCTTCTATTTCCGGACGCTTTAATGTCGAGGAAGCCAAGCTCTTGGTTAAGAGATTAAACTCGGGGGCTTTGCCGGTACCAATTACCCTTATTTCTCAAAAGACCGTGGAGTCCAGTTTAGGGGCTAGATCGATTGATAATAGTTTGAAGGCGGGCTTAATCGGTTTATTACTCGTTTCATTGTTCATGATTTTGTATTATCGACTGCCCGGGCTGCTCTCCGTTTTATCGTTGTTAGTTTATGGTCTAACGGTCTTAGCTATTTTTAAAGCTCTACCGGTTTGGCTGGCTTTAGTCATTATTATCGTGATGATCAGTCTGATCTTCTATACGTTTAATGAACTTAAAATATTCAATGGTACCTTGGCTTTGCTTTTTGCCGTAATTGGCATTTTGCTTTTCTTCTACGCGCTGAAGCCGATTACCCTGACTCTCTCAGGTATTGCCGGCTTGATTTTATCTATTGGTATTGCGGTTGATGCTAATATTTTAATTTTTGCCCGAACCAGAGAAGAATTAAAATTGGGCAAGTCAGTCAGTCAAGCGGTTGAAGCCGGCTTTAAGCGAGCCTGGCCATCCATTCGCGACGGAAACGTTTCTACTCTAATTACTTGTTTAATTCTGATGTTCTTTGGCACTTCAACCATTCAGGGTTTTGGGACAACCTTATTCATTGGTATTTCCGTGTCACTGTTTAGTGCTATTGTTATCACACACACTTTATTTGTGGTCATTTTAGGTGAGTGGTTGGAGAAAAGGACCTGGTTGTTAGGAGTCCATCGACCAAAAGTAGCCGATAATAAATAATTATATGATTTATAAGATTATTCAAAAAAGAAAAATTTTTCTCTCCCTGTCTAGCTTGGCGGTCGTCGCTTCTATTTTGGCTTTGATTTTTTGGGGACTCAATTTCGGGATTGATTTTACCGGCGGGAGTTTGTTGGAAGTCCAGTTTAAAAACTATCAACCAAATCTAACTGAGGTGCAGGACAGCCTAAAGAATGCTCAGTTGAGCAATTTGATCGTCCAGCCTACCAGTGACTCAGTGATTATTCGTTTTAAAGAAAATACCGAGGAGGCTCATCAGGCCGCTTTAACCGGCTTAAAAGACTTGGCCAAGTCTAAGTCGGGCGTGGAGGTGAAAGAAATCCAGTTTGACGCGGTTGGGCCCTCGATTGGTCAGGAATTAAAGAGTAAATCATTTAATGCCACCCTGATTGTCTTCTTGATGATTATTGCCTACATTTCTTTAGCTTTCCGCAAGGTGTCCAAGCCGGTTGCTTCCTGGAAATACGGTGTGGCCGCTATTATTGCCTTGGTTCATGATATTCTTTTCATTCTCGGTGTCTTTGCCGTCTTGGGGCATTTCTACGGAATTGAAATAAACACGCCGTTTATCGCGGCCGTCCTGACGGTTCTGGGTTATAGCGTCAGCGATACGATTGTGGTCTTTGATCGTATCCGCGAGAATTTACCAAAGAGTCAGGAAGATTTTGAAAATACGATTAATCGTAGTCTTAACCAAACTTTAGCTCGGTCGATTAATACCTCCTTATCCTCAATCTTAGCCTTAACCGCGGTTTTACTGTTTGGCGGCGATACTATTAAAGATTTTGCTTTAGCTCTGATTATCGGCATCTTTATTGGGACTTACAGCTCGATTTTTATTGCCAGCCCGGTGTTAGTAATTTGGGACAAATTGACCAGACGACATATCTAATTGTTTATTTTTTAAGATAAAGGAGCTGTTTTCAGCTCCTTTTTTATTTGTTATAATTAGGGTATGAAATCGTGGCTTTGGCCGTCTAAAACCTCGGGTCGGGAAATTCTCGACCTGCTCATTGAACTCACCTACTTAGCGGTGATTTTTTTAGTGCCGCTGTGGTTTGCCGGCTTGTTTCGGACGTATAATATTTTTGAACTTAATAAGGCGGTTTTATTCCAGGTTTTAACCGCTTGGCTTTTTTTATTGACGGCCGTGAAGCTTATTTTTTATTCCCCCAATTGGACATTTCCGTTGGGCCGTTTCTTTAAGAAATATTGGCTGGTGCCGTTAATTTTTATCGTAGGCTGGAGCGCCAGTCTGCTGAGCTCGACTAATCCTGGTTTGAGTTTCCTGGGCTCTTATGAACGACAAGCCGGATTGCTAAACTATCTCTATTATTTTATTTGGTTTATTCTGATCAGTTTTAATTTGTTGACTGTTAATAATCATTGGTCTAAGTTAAGCCGTTTGAAAAATGATCAGCCGATTGAGGCGACGAATCAGCCGGAATCGGTGAACCGGGCCTTGATTACCGTGGCCCTCTCCGGAACCGTGGTGGCGATCTACGGCATTCTACAGATTTACAAGATTGATTTTTTGGTCTGGCCCGAACAGCCCTATTTAACTCATCGGGCGCTATCGACTTTCGGACAGCCGAATTTCCTAGCTTCTTGGTTACTATTAGTTATTCCGGTCAGTCTCTATCTAACTTTCCGCCGTTTGGGTCAAAGGCGTCGTTTTTTCTGGTCACAGCTTGGCTGGGGGTGCGCTAGCGTGGCCCAGATTGTGGCCCTATTTTTCACGGGCAGCCGGGGCGGCTTAGTGGCCGCCGGTTTTAGTGCGGTTATTTTTGTCTTGGTCTATTTAGCTCGGCGGGTCAGCTCCTGGCGGCGGCGCTGGTTAGCGATTATGGCTTTATTGCTAGCTGGCGTGATTATCGGTTTTGGTTTGAATGCTTTTTCCGGCGGTCGAGTTAAGGAATTATTGAATTTTAATTATGGCTCGACTGGCGCTCGTGTTGTTTTTTATCAATCCGCCGCTGACGCTATTCTCAAACAACCACTGTTGGGTTACGGTCTGGAAAGCGGGGCGGCTGTCTTTTTTTCTTATTATGAGCCGGATTGGGGGATATATGGTGATGTTAATCAGCTCACCGATCGGGCGCACAATCTTATTCTCGACACCCTAGTCACTGGGGGCGTGGTGGGCTTAATTTTAGTCATTGTTTTTTGGTATTTTTTCTTCGGTCTGGCTAAAGATAATTTTAAGCGATCCGGGAAAGAAGAAGATTTTGTCAGTCTTGCCCTGGGTCTAGGCGTGGCCGCTTATTTAGTTTCCTTAATGTTTAGTTTTACAATTATTAGCGGAGAAATTTATATTTGGTTATATTTGGCCATCCTGATAGTGATAAACTGGCGGACGGCTAACTATCCACAGCCGCTGATGGTTGAACAAAAAGTTTCGTCTCTGCCCGGCTACCCGGCTGGAGGAAGCCTACTAATAATTTTTAAATTGATTTTACTGATTGTAGCGTTGGCCGCCACTAGTTTTTCAATTAACCGTTCCGTTCGAACTTTATTAGCCGATTTTTATTTTAATTCCACTTATTTCAAATTGATTAGTTCGGCTAATTTTTTTGAGGCTTTAACTTTAAATCAGTATCGCGAGGAAAATGACACTAGCCAAATCAATCGTGACTATTATAATCGTTTTCTGGCTGAACGTTTAATATTTTTGTCTCCGAGTTTTGACGAGCGAGTTGTTAAAGAGACCACCACGAAAGTTTTGAGAAATATCGATCAAAGATTGTCCGATCGCTACTATGATAATTTGTTGGTTAAGGCTAAAATTAATAGAGTACTAGGTGAACCGGCTCGGGCCCAGCAATATTTGGCTCGGCTGATTGCTCTTTCGCCCTTTTGGCCAGCAGTCTATTTAGAACAAGGTGATTTAGCGGCTAGTGAAGGGGATTCGGAGGGAGCGATAGTGGCTTATCAATTAGCCTTGTTTAATGTGCCGCTGGCAGATGATCCACGACTAAACAGTCTACACGGGCAAGTAGTCAAAAATTATCGTTCGGCGTTGAATAATCGTTTAGCGACCATTTACGATTTTTTGCATAATGATGTCGTCGCTAACAAATATCGACAAGCCGCTTTAAGTGATTAGAATAAAGATAATTTTATGGAGATTTTTCTGGCCGTGATGGTTTTTATCTTCGGTCTCATTATTGGCAGTTTTTTAAACTGTGCTATTTGGCGTCTTTATAAATCAGAAACGATGGGCGGGCGCTCTTATTGTCCCAAGTGCCGGCAAACGATTAATTGGTACGACAATATTCCGGTGTTAAGCTTTATTTTTCTGGGCGGACGCTGTCGCCATTGTCATCAGCCGATTTCTTGGCAGTATCCACTAGTGGAGCTAAGTACCGCCGTCTTATTTCTGGCGACGTATACTATCGCCTCGTTGGCGCCCGCTTTTCCTTACCTACTCGCACGCGACTGGTTGCTAGTTTCGACTTTCATTATTGTTTTTGTTTATGATTGGCGCTGGCAGCTTATTCCCGTGAATATTGTTTGGCCAATCGGCCTTCTTATTTTTGTTCTTAATCTGTTGATCGGCTTGGTTTGGTGGCAGATTCTAATTTATGGCGCGGCCGGAGCCATTTTCTTTCTGTTGCAATACCTAATAACTAAGAAAAAGGGGATTGGTGAAGGTGATATTTGGTTGGGTGGACTGCTTGGCTTGGCTTTTCCTAGTGTTGGGCAATTATTGCTTATTTTAGTCATTTCTTACTGTTTGGGGTCGATAGTCAGTCTCAGCTTATTAGCCCGGCAGAAAAAGGGTTGGAAATCTCGAATTGCCCTAGGGCCATTCTTAGTAATTGGCGCTATTATTACCCTAATCTGGGGTAGTCAGATAATTGCTTGGTATCTTGGTTTATTTTAAACGACTGGGGGGCCAAAAAAGAATTGTTAAATCTTTAGAAATTTTGTATAATATTAACAGCAATTATTTCTTATAATATTGTCATATTTTTTATTTAAAGGTTAAATTTTTCAATCTATGAAAGATAATGTTATTGCCGGACTTGATATCGGCTCAACCTCAATCCGTCTAGTTATTGGTCAGCGTATTGCTGGCCCAGCCGGTGAGGAGCTGCAGATTATCGGCGCGGTTTCTGGACCAACCGCCGGCGTTAACCGGGGTATAGTCAATAGTATTGAAGAAGCGACTTCTTCTATTTCGGCTGTCTTGGAAAAAGCCGAACGATTAGTGGGCGTGCCAATTTCTCGAGTCTGGGTTAGCATCAATGACCCGCATATTAAATGTGAACGTTCCAAAGGCGTTGTGGCGGTCGGGCGCAGTGATGGGGAAATTAATGAAAACGATGTTAATCGCGCCATTGAGGCGGCGCGTGCTTTAGCCGTGCCAGTTAATTATGAAATTCTTCATGTCATTCCTATTAAGTTTAGTGTTGATAACCAGTCCGATGTCAAAGACCCAATTGGCATGAATGGTATCCGTTTAGAGGTCGAGACCTTGATAGTTCAAGGACTCAGCACCCAGATTAAAAATTTAACTAAAGCTATTTATCGCACCGGTTTAGAAATTGAAGATTTAGTAATTGCTCCCTTAGCTGCGGCCGAAGCGGTTCTAAGCACTAAACAGAAGGAGCTCGGAGTCGCCCTAATAAATCTCGGTTCATCAACCACTTCGCTAGCTGTTTATGAAGAAAGAAATTTGATTCATACGGCTGTTCTACCAATCGGCGCTGAGCATATCACAGCCGATATTGCTATTGGTCTGCGTTGCCCAATCAACTTAGCGGAAAGAATTAAGCGCGAATATGGCACCGCTTTACCGGAAGAAGTGGAGAAAAAAGATGAAGTTGATGTCAGCCAGTTAGTCAAGGAAGAAGAGGTTAATGATGATATTAGTTTGATTTCGCGTAAGTACTTATCAGAAATTATTAACGCCCGCGTTGAAGAAATATTTGAAAAGATTGATAATGAGTTTAAGCGCATTGATCGTTCGGGCATGTTGCCGGCTGGCGTTATTTTCGTCGGCGGGGGAGCGGAGCTGGAAGGCTTAGTCGAGGCGGCCAAAAAGAAATTACGCCTACCGGCCGCAGTCGGCGTGGCTAAAAATATTAATGTGGTTATCGACAAGGTCAAGAATCCAGAATTTTTAACTGCTCTTGGTTTAGTAATTTGGGGCAGTAATCTCGACACAGAGAGTACTAGCGGCGACAAGCTGTTTAAAAAAAGTCTGTCTGGCATATCCCATAAGATTAAGGGTTTGTGGAATAAGATCATGCCCAAGTAACGTTTAAATTATTTAAGATAACTTTATGGCTGAAATAAAACCAGAAATTGAAACTTTTGCTAAAATAAAAGTCGTCGGCGTGGGCGGCGGTGGCGGCAGCGCCATTAATCGCATGGTCGCCAACGGCATTAAGGGTGTTGGTTTTGTGGCGATTAATACTGATGTCCAGGCCCTACACTATAATAAAGCGAACGAGAAGATCCATATTGGTAAAACCGTTACTCGTGGTTTAGGGGCGGGTATGAACCCCGATTTAGGCAAGGGAGCCGCGGAAGAATCGCAGAATGAGATTAAAGAATCTTTGAAGGGTTGTGATATGGTCTTTGTGACTTGTGGCTTAGGTGGTGGCACCGGATCGGGTGCCTCACCGGTGGTAGCCCAGATTGCTAAAGACGCTGGCGCTTTGACCGTGGCTGTAGTTACCAAGCCTTTTATGTTTGAGGGAGGACAGAGAAAAAATATTGCCGACCGCGCTTACGCTGAATTAGCTGATAAAGTGGATACTATCATTACTATCTCTAATGACAAGCTTTTGCAGGTTATTGATAAGAAAACCCCCTTGCTCGAAGCTTTTAAAATAGCTGACGATGTCTTGCGCCAAGGTGTTCAAGGCATTGCGGAGATTATTACTGTGCCTGGTATTATTAACGCCGATTTTGCTGATGTGAAGGCGGTGATGTCCAACGCTGGTTCGGCTTTAATGGGGATTGGCCAGGCCACTGGCGAAAATAAAGCGGTGGAGGCCGCCAAGGCCGCGATTAACTCGAATTTGCTGGATATGTCCATTGATGGCGCCCGGGGTATTGTTTTCACGATTACCGGCGGAACGGACTTAAGCATGACTGAAGTCAGCGAGGCGGCCAAGGTGATTACTTCCGCGGCTGATGAAGACGCCAAGATTATCTTTGGCGCGGTAATTGATGAAAAGATGAAGGATTCAATCAAGATCACGGTGGTGGCCACCGGCTTTGATGGCCATGGCAAGAGCCAAAAGAATGAGATTTCGAAGTCCTATACCCCCAATTCGTTTATTATCGAGAAGGAAAGCGAGAAGGAACTCAGCAGCAGCGTCACTGAAGTTGATAAAAACAAAGGAAAATTCTCGGTTTTTAAGAATTTGCCGGTTAAGCCGGCTTTAGAGAAGAAGGCTGAGAAGCTTAATGTGGATGAAGACAATGATTTAAGCGTCCCAGCGTTTATTCGGAAGAAAATGGGTTAAATTTGGTCGGAAGATTGAGTAAATTAAAAGTATTTAGTAATATATTAAAAAATTCTGCGAACCTAGGCAGGATTTTTTTATTGTGGCTTAAGAAATTTCTGTGGATAACTTCAGTCTTAGATATAATTTTTCGGAAAATTAGCTGAATTGACCCGGGCCTAAAAGTTTGCTAAAATACTAATAGATACAACATTTAGTGGTCTCTTTTTAAAAAAGGCCACAAAATATGGGTTTAATAAAAAAATATGAAATGCCCAATCTGCTATTTCCCTGATACTAAAGTAGTTGATTCCCGGGTGGCGCCCGATGGCCTGTCAATTAGGCGTCGGCGCGAATGTTTAAAGTGCGGTTTTCGCTTCTCGACCTACGAAGAAATCGAATTATTGGATCTGACGATTGTTAAACGAGATGGCCGCCGTGAATCGTATAGTCGAGAGAAGCTAATGGGTGGTTTGAAAAAATCTTGCGAGAAAAGACCGATTACGGAAGACCGCTTCAAGCGTCTGGTTCACTCGATTGAGCGAGATCTCCAGCGTCTGAAAAAAACCGAGATTACTTCCAAACAAATCGGCCAAGCCGTCATGAAGAATTTAAAAAAAATTGACCCCATCGCCTATATTCGGTATGCCTCAGTTTATGAATCTTTCAAGGATGCTCACGAATTTCGTAAAGAGTTGAATAAGCTTATTAAGGAAAAAAATAATTAAGTTAATCTGGCCCCGGCCTCGGCCCAGGGTGACATCTCTCATATGTCTGAAACCATTTCTAAATTAATTAAAAGATCCGGCGAAATCGTGGAGTTTGAGCAGGATAAAATTAATCGGGCGATTTATAAGGCTGGTTTAGCGACGGGAGTCGATGACCATCACTTAGCTAAGAAACTGACCGATCAGGTGGTGATGAAGATCAATCAGAAATTTCACAAGAATAGTATTCCGGCCGTCGAAGAAGTCCAGGATGTTATTGAAGAAGTTTTGATTGAAGGTAAACTTATTCAGATTGCCAAGGCTTTCATTCTTTATCGTGATCAACATCGCCAATTGCGCGACATCAATAAATCGACCTCCGACGATAGATTAATGGAAGATTATCTGGGTCGGTCGGATTGGCGCTTGAAGGAGAATAGCAATATGAGTTTTTCTGTCCAAGGATTGAATAATTATATTGCCTCCTCAATCTCAGCGCGTTATTGGTTGAATAAGATGTATCCGGAAAATATTCGCTTGGGGCATATTAATGGAGATTTTCATATTCACGATTTAGGTTTACTGGCGCCCTATTGCTGTGGCTGGGACTTGAAAGATTTACTGATTCGCGGTTTTCGGGGAGTTGATGAGAAAGTTCAGAGCTATCCGCCCAAGCATTTCCGCAGTGCTTTAGGACAGGTAGTCAATTTTTTCTATACGATGCAGGGTGAAGCCGCCGGCGCGCAAGCCTTTGCCAATTTTGATACTTATCTGGCGCCGTTTATTCGTTATGACAAGCTGACCTATAAAGAAGTTAAACAGGGTCTTCAAGAATTCATGTTTAATATTAATGTTCCAACTCGAGTCGGTTTTCAAACACCGTTTACTAATGTCACTCTGGATGTTACGCCCTCACCGATGATCGGTGAAGAGAGTGCTATTATCGGCGGTTTGCCCATGCCGGAGAAGTATAAGGATTTTCAACCGGAAATGGATATGTTTAATCAAGCCTTCGCGGAGGTAATGCTCGAGGGCGATTCCACCGGGCGGGTCTTCGGTTTCCCGATTCCGACCTATAATGTTGATAAGGAATTTGATTGGGATAGAGAATGTCTTAAACCAGCCTGGGAGATGACGGCTAAATATGGTATTCCGTATTTTTCCAACTTTGTTAATTCTGATATGAATCGGGATGACGCCCGCTCAATGTGTTGCCGTTTACGTTTAGATAATCGGGAACTACGTAAGCGCGGCGGTGGTTTATTTGGTGCTAATCCTTTGACCGGCTCACTTGGAGTCGTCACAATTAATTTAGCTCGTTTGGGTTATTTATCTAAGAGTCATGAGGAATTTAAGAGTCGTTTGGTCAATTTAATGGAATTAGCTAAAGAGAGTTTAGAGATCAAGAGAAAAATAATTGAAAAATTTACGGAAGATCGACTTTATCCTTACTCGATGTTCTATCTAGATAATATTCATGCTCGGTTCGGTTCTTATTGGCGCAACCATTTCTCGACGATCGGCATTAATGGTATGAATGAGGCGGCTACTAACCTGATGGGTAAAGATATTTCCACCCCCGAAGGTCATGCCTTCGCTGCCGAAACACTTGATTTCATGCGCGAGAAATTAATGGATTTTCAGAATGAAACCAATAACCTTTATAATCTGGAAGCGACCCCTGGTGAAGGCTGTACTTATCGCTTCGCTAAAAAAGATCAACAGCTTTATCCCGGCATCATCTGTGCTAACACCGAGGCTGTTAAGAAGTTTAAGGCTGATCCGTACTACACTAATTCCACTCATTTGCACGTAAATTTTACTGAAGATATCTTCTCCGCGCTTGATTTACAAGATGATTTGCAAATTAAATATACCGGCGGGACAGTTTTGCACGGTTATCTAGGCGAAAGACTACCGAGCGGTGACGCGGCCAAGAAAATTGTTAAGAAGATTATTGAAAATTATCGTTTGCCATATTTTACGATTACCCCAACTTTCTCGATCTGTCCTAAACATGGCTATCTATCCGGTGAACACAAATATTGCCCTAAATGTGATGAAGAAATGGGCTATCAGGAAGAGGTCTCCTTGGGGACAGAAACAGCTGTTTCTGACCAGGCCCAGGCCCAATAATTTATTTGTCTTTTAATTAATTTTAATTTATAATATTACTAGTCGTTTCTAGCCAATGTTCTACCAACGACCTAGTTCTGAAAAATATGAGCCCTATTCAAACCCAAAGGCAAGAATGCATTGTTTATAGCCGAGTAGTCGGCTGGCTAACCCCAGTTAAGAACTACAACCCGGGAAAAGCCTCAGAATATAAAGATCGCAAGACCTTTAAAGTTGGTGCTTAACCCTTAATTATTTCCTTTTAATTTTATGATTATTGGTGGTTTGGAGAAATTAACTCTTCTCGACTACCCCGATCATTTGGCAGCGATAGTCTTCACCCAAGGTTGCAATTTCCGTTGCCATTTCTGCTATAACCCTATGCTTGTCCTGTCCCGCGAGGGAGCGGACGAAAAAAATATAAAAAAAGAAAAAGGTTTTTCCGAAATTTTCCCTGAAGACCTTTTTCTTTTTTTAGAATCCAGACGGGGGCGGCTCGACGGGGTAGTCATTACTGGCGGAGAACCGACTTTACACGCGGATCTCCCGAATTTTATTAAAAAAATAAAATCTTTAGGCTATGATGTGAAGCTCGACACCAACGGAACCAATCCGACCATGTTGCGTAGTCTAATTAAGGCTAAATTAATTGATTATGTGGCCATGGATTTGAAGGCCCCCTTTGAAAAATATGAGCTGACCACTGGCGTGCCAGTTAACTGTAATAATTTAGGAAAAAGTGTTAAAATTATAATGACTAGCGGTCTACCATATGAATTTCGGACCACGGTTGTTCCTGGACTACTAGTGGCGTCCGATTTTACGAAGATGGGTCAGATTATCGCCGGTGCCGATAAATGGTATTTACAGAAATTTAAATCGGATACGGGACTGGTCGATACTAAATATCAATCTAAAAAAGCTTACTCAAATAAAGAAATGTTGGAATTTGCCAAACTTGGCGCGCAATACACCAAGCTGTGCGAAGTCCGCAGTTAGTCTATGATAGATAACGAAACAAACATGACTACTGAAACAAAGCCGACCCCCGGCGTATTAAAAAATGAGCCTGGCTACCAGGCCGAGATGATGAAACTAATCCAGACTAATTTGGACCGCAGTGAGGAAATTCTTAGGCGGATGAAGTTTATTAAGAAATATATTTTTTGGCAGCAAGTGGGCACGGTCGTTCGCATTCTCATTATTTTAATCCCGATTGTCATCGGTTTTATCTACTTACCACCGTTAATTCGCGATAGTATCAGTTCCTATCAAGATCTGTTGCGTTAGGCGCTAAATCAATTTTTTATGAAGGATATTGCGGTTTTTGCTCAAACAACTTATCGCAACGAATTTAAAAAATTCGGCATTAAAACCGACGATCGCCGTCGGCATATGTATTTAGTTGGAAAAACCGGCATGGGCAAGTCGACTATTTTAGAGAATATGATTGTCGACGATATTCTAGCCGGTCATGGCGTGGCTGTAGTTGATCCGCACGGTGATTTAGCGGAAAAAATAATTGAGTATGTCCCCTCGGAACGGATTCAAGACGTCGTCTATTTTAATCCTTCTGATATTAATTTTCCGATTGCTTTTAATGTTGTTGAACAAGTTGAGGGACATTTGCGTCACCTGGTTGCCTCTGGCTTAATCGGTGTTTTTCAAAAATTATGGGCTGACTCTTGGGGGCCTCGTTTGGAATATATTTTACGTAACGCTATTTTAGCGATTCTTGATTTTCCCGGCTCCACGCTAATGGGAGTAGTTCGGATGCTGTCGGATAAAAACTATCGTAAGCGCGTCGTCGCTAATATCAAAGACCCGGTTGTCAAAGCCTTTTGGGAAAAAGAATTTTCCGGTTATGCCGATAAGTTCGCTTCGGAAGCGGTTTCGCCTATTCAAAATAAAGTCGGTCAATTTCTCTCCAATTCTCTCATGAGAAATATTATTGGTCAGGTTAAGTCAGCGATTGATATCCGCGATATTATGGATAACGGCAAAATTCTGATCATGAATTTGTCGAAGGGAAGAATTGGGGAAGATAACTCGGCGCTTTTAGGAGCAATGATGATTACTAAAATTCAATTAGCGGCGATGAGCCGGGTGGATGTGCCGGAAAAAGATCGTCGAGATTTTTATTTATATATCGATGAATTTCAGAATTTTTCGACCGACAGTTTTGCTAATATTTTATCGGAAGCTAGAAAATATCGCTTGAATTTGATTTTGGCCCATCAGTATATTGAACAATTAAGTGAAAAAGTGAAGCCGGCCGTTTTCGGTAATGTGGGTACGATGGTGGTCTTCCGAGTCGGCGCGGCGGATGCGGAGGAACTGGTGAAAGAGTTTACTCCGACCTTCACCGAAGAAGATATCGTTAACCTACCGAAATATGAAATGTATTTGAAATTAATGATTGATGGAATTTCTTCCTCACCTTTTTCAGCCGCCGGTTTGCCGCCACTTAGGAAAGAAGATCAAACTGGCAATACCGAAAAAGTAATTAATTATTCACGGGAGCATTACGCCTCCGATCGGGAAACGGTGGAAGAGAAGATTATGCAATGGCACGAAAGTAATGAAGAAGATTCCGCTTCGGCTGCCGTTAAGAAAACAGCTAGCGCCGCTAGTGCCGCGAGTCCGAGAATAATGCCCGCGCCGACGATCACCCCCAGCCTCACCCCAACGTCTAAACCGGCCTTTAATCCGGCGCTTACTCAAACTTCCGGTCAGGTCACCCCAGCCCCTAATCAAGCCAATAGTCCTAGGTCGTCAGCGACCCCGTCTAAAATAGCCTATCAGCCAAGAATTGCTCCGTCCGTTCCGGTTAGCCCAATTAGACCCTCTCTTAACGCCTCAGCGAGTGGACAGGGTAATAGGGCTAGTGTGGCGACTGTCGACACAAAACCTCAGCCAGCATCTTCTCCGCGGCCAGTTAGCCAAACTCGTTCTGTCGCCCCCGTTCGAGCAGCTAGTCCTAAAACTCCTAAGAGTGGCTATGAAGCAGTTTGTGCTAGTTGCGGGCAGACAACTATTACCGCCTTTCAGCCAGATGGTATTCGGCCAGTCTACTGTCGTGATTGTTTAAGTAAAAAAAAAGAAGAGAAACGCCAAGAGGTTGAGAATCGTCGTTTAGCCAAAGAAGCGGAGAAATTAAAATTCGAAGAAGCAGAAACGGCCCCAGTTTTTGCTCCAGCCTTATCTCTTGGTGATTTGAATAAAATAAATCCGGTTGATTTTCGCGGCCATGAAATGAAAATTAGTCATCCGACACCCCAGGCCGATCCTCCAGAAGACAGGGAAGCTGAGGGTTCGGTTGGTGAGGAGAAAGATTTGCCCGAGGGTGAGGAAATTATAATTTCACAAAATAATTTTTAATATGTATTTATTTTTCGATACGGAAACAACCGGTCTGCCGAAAAATTATCAAGCCCCCCTTGATGATTTTTTAAATTGGCCGCGGATAGTCCAGATTTCTTGGAGTTTATATGACGCCGATGGTAATCATTGGGAGAGCGCTAATTATATTATTAAGCCCAATGGTTTTGTAATCTCTGACGAAGTCGCCAAGATTCATCGCATCACTCAGGCGCGAGCCATGGCTGAGGGGGTGGATTTGCGGATCGCTTTAGAGCATTTTTTGCGCGATGTTAAAAGTGCCTCTTTTTTAGTGGCGCACAATATTGATTTTGATGAAAAAATTGTCGGGGCCGAATTATTACGGGAGAAGCTAGAGAATCCGATTACGCTGGCGACCAAAATTTGTACCATGAAAAAAAGCGTGATGGCAGCTAAAATAAGTAATGGGCGGGGCGGATATAAATGGCCTAATTTAACCGAGCTTTATCAATTTCTGTTTCAGAGAACCTTTCCAGAAGCTCATGATGCGGTTTTCGACGTCCGGGCTTGTGCGGAATGCTTTTTTGAGCTAAAAAGAAGGGGAGCAATATAAATGAGGAAATAAATATGGAGCTACCCATCGATTATCTAAAAATTGGCAAGGCCGCTGATTTAAGCGGCCGTGATTACAAAATTTACCGAATATTAGAGATATTTCCGGGTTTTTTTTCTATTGCCACCCTACTCATTTTAGCCATATTATCTTATTTAAAACCGGTTTGGGTGGCTTATGCTATTATTGCCTTTGATGTCTATTGGCTACTGCTGGTTATTTACATGGCCATTTTTTTAATTTCTTCTTATGTTCGTCTCAAACAAGGATTGAGGACAAATTGGCGCGAAAAATGTGAAGCTTTAGCGGTTAATAATTGGTTAGAAAAAAATGTTGCCCCAGATGCCTTAGCTCGACAGGGTTTAAAATGGTCGGAATTATGGCAGTTGATATTTTTGCCCAACTATAATGAGAGCTTAGAAATTATTAGAGCCTCTTTACAATCTTTATTATCAGATGGTTTCCCGACCGAGCAAATGATAATTGTTTTGGCGATGGAAGAAAGAGCCGGTGCCGCCGCTCACGAGAAAGCCGAAATTATCCGGCAGGAATTTGCTGATAAATTCGGTCGCCTTTTAATTACCTATCATCCCGACGGTTTAGCCGGTGAACTGAAAGGCAAGGGCGCCAATCAAGCCTGGGGAGCGAGAATAGTTAAAGAGGAAATTATTGATAAAGAGAACTTGGATTATAAAAAAATATTGGTTAGTGTTTTTGATATTGATACCGTGGTCCATCCTGGGTATTTTTTCGCTTTAACGTATAAATTTTTAACGGTTTCCGACCCTTACCACACTAGCTATCAGCCGGTGCCGGTTTATCACAATAATATTTGGCATGCGCCCTTCTTTTCGCGCGTGGCCGCTTCATCCAATACCTTTTGGCAGATGATCATGCAGATTCGGCACGAAAGTCTAGTTACTTATTCCTCACACTCCATGACTTGGCAGGCGCTCTCAGAAATCGGTTTTTGGGGAACCAAGAATGTCTCGGAAGATTCAAGAATTTTTTGGCATTGCTTCATGTATTATGATGGACATTATAAAGTTGAACCGATTCACTTTGAGGTGTCAATGGATGCCACCTGCGATAAAAGTTTTTGGAAGACAGCCAAGAGCCTGTATAAACAACAGCGTCGTTGGGCTTGGGGCGGCGAGAATATTCCCTATTTAGTATTTAATGCTAAGAAGCGTTGGAAGAATAAGAATTTTAATAAAGGGCGGGTGCTGGAACACATCTTTATTCAGATTTATGGTTTTCACGCCTGGGCGACTAACGCCCTGATTATTGGAGTGATCGGCTGGTTGCCGATGCTCTTAGGTGGCGATCGTTTTAATTCGACCGTCTTGTCGGGTAACTTGCCTTCCATCACTCAGAATTTAATGAATGTGGCCATGATCGGCTTGGTAATGTCGGCGATTATTTCCGCCTTGTTGTTACCGAAAAAACCGCCGCAATATAAATTCTTGAAAAAGATTTTTATGACCTTGGAATGGGTGGCCGTGCCAGTGACGATTATTCTTTTTGGGGCTGTTCCTTGTCTAGAGGCGCAGATCCGCCTGATGTTTGGGAAGTACATGGGTTTTTGGGTAACGCCGAAGGAGAGGTAGGAGGATAAAGATACATATTGACATTATACTTTTTTTATAGTATTTTAAATAAGCAATAAACTGTCCTTTCAAACTTCAAATAGCGTCACAATGAAAAAAATATTTTTTGTTTTTTGTCGGGCTTCGGTTAACGAGCATCAAACCCAAGAAGGATTTCCCTCCTCCCATTTACCGGCCGTTTTTCAAAGTGGAAGTTTACTAACTATTGTTCTAAATGGCATGCTTCCTCAGGAAGCGGATAGCCTTTGTGAACAGTTCTCAGACAAGGCCACAATTATCAAAGTTGATAAAGCTGACGCCGTGATATCTACGTTTTCAGCAGAGAAACACAACTTTGATTATTGCTTGATAGCTTTGCCGATCAATAGCTGTTTCAGCCATTTGCCCCTTCAGGTAGTAGCAAAAAATTACAGCGTGTACCCACCAGGCTATTTGCCGGAGCTGAACTCAGTCATGACTTTTGATTGCGAGCAGGGGAATATGACTTTTCCCGTAAAAATTGCTTCGTAATCGCTTGTTTGATCCAAAAGCTTGATAAGCTGCTCTTAAAACCGGCCCTGGAGTCGGTTTTTTAACACTTGACAGATAATTTTAGTTTGCTATAATCGTTATTGTCACTTTATTATATTAAAGTACTATGGGTAAAATCGGTCCGCAAAAAATTGATTCGAAGTTTATTACAGAGCTGTATTCGGCCGTCTTAATGCTTAAGAGTAATAAAGAAATAAGAATGTTTTTTCGCGATGTAATGACCGAACAGGAGATTCTGGAATTTGCGCGCAGATGGAAAGCCGCCCGAATGCTGAACGCAAAGACTCCTTATACAGAAATTATCGGTGTGACTGGTTTAAGTTCGGCCACCATTGCCAGAATTTCCAAATGGCTCAATGCCGGCGCCGGTGGTTACCGTTTAATTTTAAAACGTCAGAATGAACATCATCGTTTTTCGTCTGCTGGGAAGAAATAAGTAAATAATTATTTGTTTATTTATTCTTTCTCAGTAGAGAAAATAAAAATGAGTTCATTACAATAAAATATTTACTATGAAAAATCAACTGGTCATAAACGCAGCGGGTGGAAACACTACCGCGATAGAAATTATCAATCAACCGCTTAAACGCGAGGAGTATGAAACTCAGGGACTCAAGTTGCTTGATAAATTTCAGCAATTTTCAGCAGAACAAGCCGGCTTTTTAGTGACCAGTGGCGATCACTTAGAAATGTCCGGTGGCGAATTCTGCGGCAATGCAACCCGCGCGGCCGCGCTGATTCTCAGCGAGCTTAGAGGAAAAGAAGCAATCAGCTTTTCGGTCTCCGGTTTCCCGGGTTTGGTACAGGGTTCTGTCCGAAAGATTGCTGATAACAAGTTTAACGTAAAATGTCTTTTTCCTAATTTTAATCTGGTTGTTAGCAGTCAGGTTGTAGACGGGATAAAGATGTCCGTCGTTGATTTGGGAGGAATTATTCATGTCATTTTGAATGAAAATTTCCCGAAGAACTATAAACAGGTTCATCAAAAAATTGTGAGTTGTTTAGGACTTGAAAAACGAGATGCGGTCGGTGTTATTTGGGCCCAGCAAAAGTTGGAGGGTGTGAATATTAATCCGGTTGTTTGGGTTAGATCCATCGACACTTTCTTTTATGAGAGTTCCTGCGGCTCGGGTTCAATCGCTGTCGCTAAAGCTTGGGGGGCAGAGAAAATTTCTCAGCCTACCGGGCAAGCGATTTTCGTTAAATTTTACAGCCACAACGATTGTGAATTAACCAGTGAAATGGAGGTTATCAATGGAATCGATTAACATTATTCAGGTCAAGAAGGATGATTTGAAAAAACGGCAAAATTTTGTAGACATTTACAAGCAGGTATTTTCTGAAGCGCCTTACTTCGAAACCTATAATGACGAATGGGTGATAAAGAATGTTTGGCAGCAGCACCTGGTTAACGGCTTCATTGTTTTAGCTCTTTGCGGCAAAGAAATAATTGGACTGGGGTGTTGTATTCCACTATTGAAAATATCTGATGACGATCCGAATGTTAAGGTTAAAAACTTTCTTTTAGGTCGTCAGGATATTCCGATTTCTCTCCACCTAACCTGCTATATGTCCGAAGTGGCCGTTTTACAGAAGTTCAGACATGCTGGCCTGGGTCGTCGTTTAGTCCAAGAAAGATTCGCTTTAGCGAAAGAAGCTGGTTTAAGTTCTTATATTATGAGGACCGCCGCCTCAGGATCTTTGTCGGAGAAAATTTATTTAAGCCTGGGAGCCCAAGAGGCCGAAGTACTTCAAGATGTTTCTGACCACGCCGAAGAGGTCAATTCTTCTAGTAAATTACGAAAATTTCTTTACGGAAGATTATAAACATTTTGTGTTGAGAAATTCGAACCTGCCCTTCACTCTTGGGCAGGTTCTTCTTTTATGCTAAAATTACTTTATGGTTACTAAAAGCTATTCGCGTCGAATACCAAAATATAAGGATTTAGCGGCTATTGTTTCTGGAGAGAATGGCAACAAACTAATTGATTTAAATTCCTTCTGTCCGGAAATTATTTGCCGCTATAACAAAAAAGATATGTTGCCGTTTGTTGGCAACAAGATTTTTGTTCGCCAAGCGCTGGCCGCTCGCCTATTATTAGTAAATAAAAAGCTGGGTCAGCTTATTCCTGGTTATCGCTTGAAGGTTGTTTATGGTTATCGAAATTACATAGTACAACAAAAATATTTTCTAACTAAAAAGAAAGAGATAGCCCCTATTTTTAATTTGGTAAATGAGAACAAAATTATTGCCCGAACCCACTCATTAGTCGCTGAGCCAAACGTCGCCGGCCATCCAGTTGGCGGTGCCGTCGATCTGACTATTGTTGATAGAAATAAGAAGGAGCTGGACATGGGTACCGGAATTGCTGATTATAAAGACGTGAAAAAAATAAAGACGTTTGCTCAGAGTATTACTAAAACGCAGCTAAAGAATAGAAAACTTTTGTTGGATTTAATGTTGGCTCAAGGCTTTGCCCCCTTTCTTGGAGAGTGGTGGCACTTTTCCTATGGCGATAAAGAATGGGCGTATTTTTATGGTCGGAAGAAAAGCTTGTATTCGATGATTGATTTTAGAATAAAGTAATCTTGACAAATATTAGTTTTTGGACTAATGTAAAACTCTAAGTTCATTTTAACCTGTTTAACAAGGGTAAGTAGCTCAGCCCGGTAGAGCAGCAGATTGTGGATCTGCAGGTCGCGGGTTCGAACCCCGTCTTGCCCTCGAGCCTATGTTTTCAACATAGGCTTTTTTTAAAATTTTCGTATTTGACGAATTTATAATAACTTTGTAATATGTAAAGTACAATTTTTATTAAAATTGTTCAATTTTATAAGAACGTTAAAAACAGAAAATAAGACAGAAATGAAAGAACTCGTCAAACCAGAAAAACCAGGCGGTTTCCAGGATATGTTACCTGAAGACTTCTTGGCTCGAGAATGGTTAATGTCGAAGATCCAAAGTATTTTTAGATCGTTTGGCTATGACCCAATCGAGACGCCCGTGATAGAATTCACCAGAGTTCTCTCTGGCGAAGATGAAACCTCGAAGAATATTTTCTTCGTGTCTACCAACAGCCAATCGCAAAAAGAAGCTTTAGCGATGCGCTTTGACCACACCGTTCCTTTTGCCCGGTTATTAGCGGCTTACCCGTATAACCGGAAAAAAAAGACCGGTATTCGTTTACCTTGGCGACGGATGGTTTTGGGCCCGGTGTTCCGAGCCGATCCGCCGCAGGAGGGACGCTATCGTCAATTTTATCAGTGTGATATTGACGTGGCTGGAACCGAATCAATGTTGGCCGATGCCGAAATCGTTTTTATTATCTATAAGGTGATGTGTACCTTAGTCGATGACGATTTCGTCATTCGTTTAAATAATCGTAAGATCCTAAATGGTTTGATCAGTCTGCTGAATATCCAGGGAAACCTGAATGTTTCGGTTGACGATTTGACCAGAGAAATCATGAGAACTCTCGACAAGTTGGAAAAAGTGGGTGAACAAGAGGTGTTTGAGCTGCTCAGAAGGCAGCCGGACAACGAATTCGACCCAGCACCAAACTTGGACGAGGATAGTTTGGAAATCATCAAGCGTTTTCTTACCTTGAACAGTACTGACTCCAATAAATTGGAGCAGTGCCGCCAGATTCTTTTTACTGAAGAGGGTCTGGGTCAACAAGGAATAGATGAGCTAAAGATGATCCAAGGCTATCTCGAAAAACTCGGGGTACCATCGGATAAGGTGGTGATTGATTTCTCAATTGCGCGCGGTCTTGATTATTATACTGGCCCAGTAATGGAAACCACTATTTTATCAAGACCGCAACTAGGCTCGGTTTTTTCCGGCGGACGTTATGATGATTTAATCAATCGTTTTACCGGGCAAAAATTGCCGGCCGTTGGCGCCTCAATTGGTGTCGATCGGTTGTTTCATATTCTGAAACAGCTTAACCTCTTACCAGAGAATCGGACGACTGTGACTGACGTAATGATCCTGAATCTTTCGGACAAATGCTTGACCAGTTATCTTGATTTGTCACGCCAACTCCGACAGATTGGTCTGAATGTCGAGATGTGTTTGGTTGAAGATCAAACTTTCCAGTCTCAGTTTAACTTTGCTGTCAGCAGAGGAGCAAAGTTTGTAATCATTTTCGGGGAGGATGAACTCTTGGAAAATGTCGCTCAAATTAAGAACCTAGTTGATCGAAGTCAGCTCTCGGTTCCTTACGATAACATTGTTGATTTTTTCGAGAATTCCATTAAATAAAAATAACGTGGAAACAATTATTCTTAATGGCGTGGACCTCACTTTAGATCAGGTGGTCCTTATCGCCAGAGGATCTCATGATGGCTCCGGCCATCATTACCCTCTCGTTAAATTGAGTGATTCTTCTGTCAAAACACTCAAAGAGTTCAGACAGGCTCTTGAAGTCCGTATTGCTGCCAAGGACATCATTTATGGTGTTAATACCGGCTGCGGTTCCAAGAAGGGCGTGATTATACCACCGAGCGACATTATTGCTTATCAGGCCAGGTATATTCCCGCTCATTGTGTTGCTACTGGGGTCCCACTGCCCGAAGAGGTGGTGAGGCTGGCGATGGTTCTACGGGTCAATTCTTTCGCCAAAGGAAATTCGGGCATTCGTTTGGCCACTTGCCAACAGATTCTGGATTTCTATAACGCGAGAGCGATTCCGGTTATTCCCAGTCAGGGGTCGGTCGGTTCATCTGGCGATCTCTGTTTGCTGGCTCATATGGCCGCCGCTTTGATTGGCCGGAAAGAGCAATTGGTTACTCTGGGAAGAGAAATCATGACCGCCCCTGAAGCCTTGGGGGAAATGAATCTGGAGCCGCTGGTTCTGGAGGCCAAAGAGGCGATGGGCATAACCAATGGTTCGACTTTTACTTTGGCGATGTGTCTTCTGGCGGTTTACGATGCTGAGCGCTTACTGAGATATTCCAATCAGGCCTTCGCTTTATCATTTGAAGCTATCCGTGGTGAGAAAGCTGCTTTGGATTTAAGAATCCATAAGGCCAGAAACCACCAAGGAGCAGTCCGAATAGCCGAAGAAGTGCTGGCTCTTACCCATGGTTCAAAAAGAACGACCGATAAAGCCCGGGCAATCAAATTACCGGATGAAACACACAAGAAATATCATGAAGGTGTTCCGACGCCCAGAGTCCAGGACGCTTATTCTTTCCGAGCCTATGCGACAGTCGCCGGGAGCTCTCTTGAGACAATCGAGTTTGCAAAGGATATTTTCATTCGGGAGATTAACGCTTCAACAGATAATCCGTTGCTTTTCAAAAAGGATGACGGAACTTTTGAAACGCTTTCCGGTGGAAATTTCCACGGCGAACCGCTTGCTCAGGCCGCTGACTATCTTAAGATAGCTCTGCAAAGCATCGCCGGTATTTCGGACCGTCGTTTTTACGCTTTACTGTCTTCAGCCTTCAGTTACGGTTTGCCCGATGACTTAGCCGGTTCGGAGTTGGATACGGGGTTAATGATACTCCAGTATACTACCGCTTCATTGGTTTCGCAAAACAAAGTTTTGTGTTATCCGTCAGCGGTCGATTCAATTCCCACTTCAGCCGGTCAAGAAGACTACGTCAGTATGGGAACCATTTCGGCTCTCAATCTGCGTCAGGTGTTGGAAAACACCTTTACCGTGATTGCCGCCGAACTGATGGCCGGTGCTCGGGGAATTAACTTTACCGAGAGCCACTTTCCAAATGGTTTAGGAGCTGGCTCAAGGTCAATCTTTCGGCTCGTCAACAGCATCGTTCCTTTCGAAAAAGATGATTGCTTCTGGAGCCTACATCTTGAAAACATGAAGAACGCCCTCAAATCGAATTCTCTTTAAGAGATAAACTCTCACTCAGAATATCGAGTCTCACCGCCCCCTTGAAATACAGGGGGCTTTTTTTATTTTAAAATATGCAGTTTGGCCACTAACCGCCTCTCATGCTATAATAATAAGCAATGGATCATAAAAAAATTAGATCGCGTCTCCTGAGTGACGGATCTAAACTCAAATCGGATAATCTAATTAACCGCTTATTTAACAACCAGCGGTTTTTGGCGATTATTGGTTTAGTTTTCTTGATTGTAATAATTTTTCCGTTAGCGCGGACCTATAGTCAGCGCCGCTTAGTGGAAAAAGAAATTGAGTCAGTTAAGAGTCAAATCAGTGAATATGAAAATCAGAATCAGGAATTAAAAGATCTGATTATTTATTTACAGTCTGACCAGTCGTTAGAGGAACAGGCGCGTCGGAACTTAAATTTAAAAAAACCTGGCGAGCAGGTTATCGTAATAGAAAACAAGGCGAGTACTTCCGTTAGCGTGGCTTCTTCCAGCGACGAAGAAATTAATAATTTAAAAAAATGGTGGCGCTACTTTTTTGATTGAAGCGCTGATAGGGAGCCGAGAGCGGGAATCGGACCCGCGACCTACGCGTTACGAGTGCGTCGCTCTACCAACTGAGCTATCTCGGCCTAATCTGTGAGCGGGTTGGTTTCGCTCCGACAGGAGCGGGTGAGCGGAATCGGACCGCCTTCCTCAGCTTGGGAAGCTGATGTAATAACCATTATACGACACCCGCCAAATTTTTATTACCCATTATCGCTATATTATAGCCGGAAAAAATCAATTTAGTCAATTCAATTTTCTATGTTTAAATATCCTAAAAAACTTATAATTTATCCGCTCTTTTTTTATTTATGTGTTACGCTTAGCGTGCCAGCAGCTGTTCTCGCCGATAGCTCCACAAATTTGAATGTAAATTATTCGATCTGCGCGTT
>Ga0172379_10002155_pt1 | contig 36081 bp, 31 predicted proteins | sample GrowelOW334metaG_FD_119756 | JGI IMG/M metagenome (GOLD analysis project Ga0172379, IMG submission 119756) | Groundwater microbial communities from an aquifer near a municipal landfill in Southern Ontario, Canada - Groundwater well OW334 metaG | ecosystem: Environmental > Aquatic > Deep... | reverse complement strand
ATGATTGGGGTGGTAATGGATGTTATTGTCGGTTGCCTGGATCGCATAATTTTCGTTCGGGTTGGTTGGCGGTTGCTCGCTGGAATCGGGACGATCGGCGGGCGTGCTTGTACTACGACTATCCTGACAGTCAGGACCCTCGTGGTGGCTTTCGTTCCGCGGTGGAAATTAACAAATAAGGACTTTGGTCTTTGGACTTTATTTTGGTCTTTGGTTCTTGGACTTAAAAATCGTTGAAGTTTGATTAAATCATAAATAGTAGGATGTGTGGTGAATAGCAAAATTGCAATCGTTCGTTTTCGAAACATAAAATAAATCGTATGGAAAAATGTGCTGAAACAAAAAAACAATACGAAGAACTGCTGACCGAGAAAAATAAGTTCACCGGTTTAATTTCGGCTGTCCGCGACAAAACCACTCGCGAGCAACTGAAAACAAAACGAAAAACGATTGAATCGATGAAACAAAAACTAGAGAAAGAGTTCTTCCCTGGAAAAGCTATCTTTGTCGAGCAATATAGACGGCAAGTGGCAATAATGGAACGCTTGCGGATGTTGAAACGGGGAGACCACGCGATTACCGGCATTGACGGTGAAAAATATTCGTTGCCGGACGAAACGGAGTTTAGAGAAATATTAGAGAAAGAGAAAGAAATGATCTTGAGGAAAAAAGAGCAAGGTTTGGGCAGAATAATGCTGGTGCCGTTCGGGATGCCACTGGAGACCTTGATTGAAATATATGGAGAAGCGTTGAAAGCGCACTTTCGCGTGAAAAAATTGTTTTATCCGAAAGAAAATACTGACGAACCGGACGAGCTGATTCCGCCGGAAATGTTCAATAAAGAAAACCCGGTGTGGATTTCGTCTGAATGGTTGGATGAAAATAAACCGGTGGGACAGCGAGGTGGAGATATTAGCGGAGACATCGTGTATTACGCGGAAAAGTTGGAAGCAGGGAATAAAGGAGGCGGATTAACAAAGAGTGAAGTATTGCAAAAACAGAAAAAGAAAAAATCCGCGACAGCCGGATGGCGTATTTTGATGGTAGAAACGGAGGATGTGATTCCACGAGAAATAAAAGGAAAAACAAAAGGCGGTCGCAAACAGATTGAAGCAGGGAAATCCGCGAATGAATATATGGAAATACTAAAAAGTCCGGAATATGCGCACGAACAAGGAATGTCGCTTGAAGATTGGTTGATGCACGCGATAGTGACATTGGAAGAAAAGAATCAGGTGTTGGATGATTGGGGTGGTAATGGTTGTTTTTGCAGATTACCAGGTTCATTCAATTTTTCCTCTGGTTGGTTGGCGCGTGCGGGTTGGTTTCGTGGCGGTCGGCAGGCGCACTTGAACCGCGGTGCTCCAAGGAATGGGTCTGAGGACGGGGGTTTTCGTCCTGCGGTGGAAATTAACAAAATTGGTTTTTGATCTTTGGACCTGCCTACCGGCAGGTAGGTGGTGCAGGGGGTTTTCAAATTTGGATTAAAAAAACAAGACGCCGGACGGCGTCTTGTTTTTATTGTTTTATCAGTTTTTTCAAATAATGTCCGGTCGCGCTAACGCTTTTTCTAGAAATGTCTTCCGGTGTGCCTTCCGCCACAATTTCTCCGCCGAGATCGCCGCCTTCCGGGCCGAGGTCAATGATCCAGTCAGCGCATTTGATGACATCCAAGTTGTGTTCGATGACCAGCACCGAATGTCCCTGGCTGACCAATCGCTGCAACACATCCACAAGTTTATTCACATCTTCATAATGTAAACCGGTCGTCGGTTCATCAAGCAAGTATAAAGTTTTCGACACGCTTCTTTTGGCCAATTCTTTGCTCAGTTTGATGCGTTGCGCTTCGCCGCCGGAAAGAGTAGTCGCCGATTGTCCCAAAGTTAAATAATCCAAACCGACTTCATTTAACATTCTGAATTTTTCGTAAATGAACGGCACATCATGAAAAAAATCTTCCGCTTCTTTGATTGTCATTTTTAAAATTTCGGAAATATTTTTTCCTTTGTAATGCACCTGCAAAGTTTCTTTGTTGAATCTTTTTCCCTTGCACACATCGCACTCAACTTCGACGCTCGGCATAAAATGCATTTCGATTTCGAGCGAGCCTCGGCCTTCGCAATTTTCGCAACGGCCGCCGGGGCGATTGAAGCTGAATCTGCCGATTTTGTAGCCGCGAATTTTGGGTTCCGCGGTCAATGAAAAAATTTCGCGGATGTAATCGAACGCTTTGGTGTATGTCGCCGGATTCGAGCGGGGAGTGCGTCCGATCGCGCTCTGGTCGATTCTGATCAATCGTTCGATATATTCAGTTCCGGTAATTTGTTTGTGCGCGCCGACATGCTTGTCAATTCTCAGCTCTTTGTATTTCAACGCTTTGTATAAAATATCGTTCATGATTGTGGATTTCCCCGAACCGGAAACGCCGGTCAGGCAAACCAATCGACGAAGCGGAATTTCGACATTGATGTTTTTCAAATTGTGTTCGGTCGCGCCAATGATTTTTATTTTCGGCGTGTTTTTGTCAATCTTGCGTCGTTTGTCTGGTAATTCAATGTTTTTTTCTCGGCGCAAATATTGGCCGGTCAGTGATTTTTTCGCGTTGCCTTGAGTTTTGCAATCGTGAACGATTGCCGGCATTATTGATTTTGCGGATAAAAGATTTTCCGTCGGTCCGTTGAAAATAATTTTGCCACCGTTTTTTCCGGCGCCGGGTCCGATATCCACAAGCCAGTCGCTCGCGAGAATCGTATCTTCATCATGTTCGACCACGATAATCGTGTTGCCGATATCGCAAAGATTTCGGAGTGTTGACACCAATTGGTCGTTGTCCTTTTGATGCAAACCGATTGTCGGTTCATCCAAAATATAAAGCGCGCCAACCAAGCGCGTTCCCACTTGAGACGCCAAGCGGATTCTTTGCGCTTCGCCGCCGGACAAAGTGCCGGCGCGTCGATTTAAAGTCAGATAATGCAATCCGACATCAAACATAAAGTTCAGCCGATTTTTTATTTCATTGATAACGACAGCGGAAATTTCTTTGTCTTTTTCATTTAAAATCAAATCCAGTTTTGAAAAAAACACCTGCGCGTCATGAATGGTCATCGCGGTCACTTCCCAAATGTTTTTATCGCCGACTTTGACGCTAAGCGCGTTTTTGTTCAATCTTTTTCCGTTGCAAACAGGACAGACTTCTTCACTGAATAATTCTTTTGTGCCGAGTCCGGTGCACGCCTCGCAATATCCGTACGGACTGTTGAAACTGAATAATCGCGGTTCTATTTCCGGAAAGCTGTAGCCGTCGAGCACGCAGGAAAATTCCGTACTGAAAGTTTTTTCTTCTTTGTCGGGGAAAATAATATTGCAAAGCCCATCGGATAAATCCACGGCCGTCTCCACCGCTTCGGATAATCTTTGCATGAAGCCTTCGTTGGTTTCCAGCTCCGCGTTGGGAATCAAAATGATTTTGTCGATGATGACATCGATTTTGTGTTGGAAGTTTTTGGACAAATCCAGTCGTTCGCTCAGGTCGATAATTTTTCCGTCAATGCGCGCTTCGCGGTAACCGGAATTATAAATGTCATAAAGCATTTGGTAATATTCGCCTTTGCGACCGCGCACGACCGGCGAGAGGATTTGCAATTCTTTCATTTTGTAATTTCCGTCTTTGATTTTTTTGATAATGAAATCAACCATTTCGTCGGTGGTTAGTTTTTCAAGTGGAGTGCCGTCAACCGGACAGAAAGGCTTGCCGATTTTTGCAAACAGAACGCGCAGATAATCGTAAATTTCAGTAATTGTCGCTACGGTTGAACGCGGATTCGCGCTGTGCGCTTTTTGATCAATGGAAATCGCCGGCGATAAACCGGAAATTTCATCGACATCAGGTTTTTGCAAACCGCCCAAAAATTGGCGCGCATAAGCTGACAAACTTTCCAAATATCGGCGTTGCCCCTCGGCGAAAAGCGTATCAAAAGCCAGACTCGATTTGCCCGAGCCGGATAATCCGGTAAATACGATCATTTTATTGCGCGGTATTTCCAGATTGATATCTTTGAGGTTGTGTTCTCTGGCGCCCTTGATTGAAATCTTGTTTTCCATAAATAAAACGCAAAATCACCGCTCAAAGCGGGTATATATTGGTTAATCTCACTTCAAGTATGCCAAACGACGCCATGGAAGTCAATAAAAAAAGCCAGAACTTGTGAGTCCTGGCCTTTATCGATTACCAATCCATATCCGCATTCATGAAATCAACGGTTTCAAGCGACCGGCCGTTTTTGCGGAGAATTTCTCCGATGGCGAGCGGTGTCAGATCTGCTTGCGTGAAAGCGGGTGTTGTCGCGATGTGAATGACTTCTTCGTCGGTCATGAGCGCCAAGGCGAGTGCCGGCTCAACCGCGAGATTCATTGTCTCCAGTTTTTTGTAGCAGTTTTCCAACAAGTCGGTTTCTTTCGGCGGGTGAATTCGACCGTAAACTTTTTCGTACATCAGTCTTTTCAATTCTTTCAGTTTTGTCGCTTCTTCACTCTCGGCAAAAGCCACTTCGCCTTTGGCTGCGGATTCTCGGCAAATCGCTTCGAAACAGCGGAAGGTGCGGACTCGTTGATCTGTGCCAAACCAGTTGAGAATCACTTGCAGTTCCGGCAGATCTTGAATGTCGACGCACCGGAGTTTGTCAAAAGTGTCATTGGCATCAGCGAATAGATAGGCGATGCTGTCGCAAAGCGGAATCAGATTGCCTTCCGGTGTCACTTCCGGATTTGTGCTGAAAAAACCTTTGCCTCGCGAATGTTTCAGAATTCCGTGCAGAACTTGGTGGGTCAGATTGACTCCGCCGCCATGTCGTTCCACTTTTTGCAGGAGAACGACGCCGAACACTTCGTGGCGGAATTGTTTTCCCGTGACTTTGCGAATGAAAGATTCTCCGGAATGTCCGAATGGCGTGTGTCCGACATCATGTCCGAGTCCGCAGGCAAACGCCAGACTGTCGTTCAGTCCGAGAATTCGTGCCAATGCTGACGCGTTGTTCGCGACATCAAAACTGTGACTGAGGCGAGTGCGCACATGTTGATTTGAGGGCTGAGTGTAGACCGCTGTTTTGTCCATGAGTCGGCGCATGCATTTCGACGGCAGAAGTTTTTGTTCCGCATCGAGTCTGAACGGGTTGCGTTCCAGTCCGAGAAAATCATCTTCGTCCGCGGTAAATCGGCGCCGAGCGCTTTCGTCAGGTGTGCGCAGGTGCGAGAGGCAGTCGAAAAAAGGTTTCAATGTCGCATTCATGGCTTTTCTCCCGAGTGTCTGCTGTTTGCGGCGTGGGAAAGAACTTTGCGTTTAGTTTATGGTTTTATCAGTAAAAAAGCAAATCTAAAAAGACGACTGATTAAGCCGTCTTTTTAAAATTATTTGTTTATTCCGGTGATGCAATCTTGTCGCGGTTGAGCGACCGGCTGGCGGTTGCCCTTTTCATCGCTAATCCAAGTGTGTTGTGCCGGTAAAACGGAGCATATTTGGGGATCATCATTTATTCGTGCAATTTTGGACACGCAGTTAAATGCCGCGCCATTAAACATATCAATGGAAAATTTTTCGTAATGTCTTTGAAAACTGTAAAAGGGTTTGAAAAACTCTGTTTTTATGATTGCGCCCAGTTCGCTGTCTTTGTCTACGCAAGGAGCAATGAAAGTAGCGTATGCTTCCGCTGATGAGTTTGTCGTTTTGAGCGCTTTATTGAAGAGTGAAATTATTTCCGGACAAAGCGTTGGGTTTGTTTGAACTTTGTCGCATAACCGCACATTGTTTTTTATCAGCGCAATATTCATGTAGCAACTGTCGATTTTTTTCTGGAGAGATTCGATATCGTTTGCCCGCTGTTTTTCGCAAGCGGCGGCAGTACCGGTTTTTATCGCAAAATTTATCAGACAACGATTTTTTTCCACTTCTAGATTACCGGACCCTTTCATTTTTAGACAGGCATCAGCGTTTTGTGTGGACAGCGCTTCCGTGTAAGCGTCATTATATAATATTTTCGTCTTGTCTGATTTGTAAATAAAAATAAAAACGCAGAAATAGGAGACGCAGAAAATTGAGATAATTAATATCAACGAAAAAATAAGTTTATTTGAGTGTGCGAATTTGTTGATCAGCCAATTGAATAAAGTGATTACCGTAAATGCGATAAGTGCGATTATACACATTATATAGAAAACTATCATTCCGCCCAAAAGCGTGTAACGCATGATGAAAAATATTTCCGCGAAAATCGCCAACGCGAACAAAATATTGATAAGCCAACGAGCTATTTTATTTTTGTTGAATGAACTGATTTTCAATCCCAAGATTGCGATGAATGAAATCAGCACCGTTAAACTCGGCCAAAATACGAATGAATAGAACATTGCGTTTAGCATAATTGAAGGTTAGCCACATACTCGAAAGTAAAGGCTTTATTTAAAATATAGTTTTAATTTCAATTCGCGGATTTCATCGCGCAAGATGGCCGCGTGTTCGAATTCCAGATTTTTCGCCACTTCCTTCATGATCTCTTCTTTTTCTTTGATAATGGTTTTGATCGGCCGGTCATCGCCGATTAAATCCAATCTTGTTGTTTGATTTTTTGTTTTGTCGCGTTTTGTTTTATTTCCCGGAGTCAAACCGAATTCCTCCAAGATATTTTTTATGGATTTTTCAATCGTTTTCGGCGTGATGCCGTGCGTCTTATTGTATTTCAATTGAATTTTTCGGCGGCGGTCGGTTTCTTTTACAGCGCGTTTGATGGAATCCGTGAGTTTGTCCGCATACATTATCACTTGGCCGTTGATATTTCTCGCGGCCCGGCCGATTGTCTGAATCAAACTGGTGTCGTTTCGTAAAAAACCTTCTTTATCCGCGTCGAGAATGGCGACCAGTGAAACTTCCGGCAAATCCAAACCTTCGCGAAGCAAATTGACGCCAATAATCACATCTATTTTCCCTTGGCGCAGCTCAGTCAGAATTTGCACGCGATCCAAAGTATCCACATCGCTGTGTAAATATGAAACTTTGATGTTTTTCTTTTTTAAAAAATCGGTCAGATCCTCGGCCATTCTTTTTGTCAGCGTTGTCGCCAGAGTTCTTTCTCCTTTTGCGATTCGGTCGATGATTCTTTCAGTCAAGTCGTCGATTTGCGAATTCTTTTTGTCGGTAATCGGTTTGATAATCACTTCCGGATCAACGAGTCCGGTCGGTCTGACGATTTGCTCGACGATTTGTTTGCTTTCTTTCAATTCAAAATCGCTCGGCGTCGCGGAGACATAAATGGTTTGCGGGGTTTTGGATTCGAATTCCGAAAAATCCAAAGGGCGGTTGTCTTTTGCGGAAGGCAAGCGAAAACCATGTTCGACCAATGTTTTTTTTCTGGCTTGATCGCCGGCGTACATGCCGCGGATTTGTGAAACCGTTACATGCGATTCATCAATGACGGTTAGGAATTTTACAGGGCCTTCTTTGAAATAATCCAATAAAGTAAACGGCGGTTCGCCTTTGGTGCGGCCGTCAAAATGTCGGGAATAGTTTTCAATGCCTGAACAATAACCGATATTTTGAATCATCTCGAGATCATAATTGACGCGGCGTTGCAGTCTTTCGTGTTCCAGCACTTTGCCTTTTTTTTCTAAAATTTTTAATTGTTCGCCCAGTTCTTTTTTGATATTTTCAAGCGCTTCGTTTTTTAATTTTTCATCAATCACATAATGCATGGCCGGAAATAACCAGAGACTTTGCGTATTTTCCAAAAGTTTGCGGCTGACGGGATGCAACTTTTCAATCATTTCAAGTGTTGTTTCAAATTGCAATCGATAAATAATTTCTTCGTTCATCGGCATTATTTCCAAACAATTGCCGCGTAATCGAAAGTTGCCGCGTTTCAAATCCGAGTTCGTGCGTTCGAATTGCATGCTGATTAATTTTTCCATCAATTCCTTGCGATCGATCGGCTGGCCGACGATTAAATTCAAAACAATGTCTTTGTATTGGGCGGGGGAGCCGAGGCCGTAAATCGCGGAAACAGAAGCTACGATAATCACATCTTTTCTGGAAAGCAAAGCTTGCGTGCAGGCATGGCGCAAGCGTTCAATCTCTTCATTTATTTGCGCTTCTTTTTCAATATATGTGTCGGAATGCGGCATGTATGCTTCCGGCTGGTAATAATCGTAATAACTCACAAAATATTCCACCGCGTTGTCCGGAAAAAATTCCCGAAATTCGGAACAGAGTTGAGCGGCGAGGGTTTTGTTGTGCGCGATGACAAGTGTCGCCAGTTGCGTCTTTTCAATGACATTGGCAATTGTAAAAGTTTTGCCCGAACCGGTGACGCCGAGTAATGTTTGTTTGGGAAAATCTTTTTTTATGCCGCGCGTCAATTCTTTTATCGCTTGCGGCTGATCTCCGGTGGGTTTGTATTTGGAATGTAATTTGAATTTCATACAATTGAATTATAAAGCACCGGCGTAAATTTCGCAAAAAAATCCCGCGGTCAGTGCACCGTGGGAATTATTCCAATGACTTTTGTTTTTTTTCTTCTTCAATCAACAATTCTTCCAGTGATCCGAGAACTTCTCTGATTTTTACATAGAAAAGGTATTCCGGTGAATTTGTGTGGCGCAGTTTTTCCGGAATCGCCTCGAATAGCGGTTGCCAGAAGAAAAGAATGTTCCCGGGGTTGGAAAAATCCGGAGTTAAGTTCTTTTTTTCTTGAAAAATTTCCAAATAGCGATCGCGAATTGTCTCCGGCGCATTGTCCGTCACATAAACCATTTGAGAATCGAGCACCAGTTGATAAAATTCCAAAAGTTCATTGAATGTTGTCATTGCGCACTCCTTGTTGGGGAAAGTTCAGTGTATTGTTTCCGGCGATAAAAGTCAATAAAAGAAAAACAGCCCGTTAAGAACGAGCTGTTATTTGCGTCTGGGAAAAACCATCAGGTAATTCCCTGGATCTGGGCTGACCGGAGCAGGCGGTTGCGGGTCAATGAAGACAATTTCAGCTTCGTCAAGTTCAATTTCATCTTCCTCAATCAGTTCTTCTTCCAAAACGATTCCATTGGCGTCAAGATCATCAAGTTGGGGTTGTTGTTTGGCGCGTCGCGCTTCTTCGATTGCGGCAAGTACGGAATTGAATGGAATAATTGGCGTCCGCAGTCTGGATTCATGTTCAACCGCGGGTGTAATCGGCGGTGGCGGGGTCGGCACTCGCGGAGTGGAAAAAGAACTGCGGTTGAGCGTGATCGGTGTGGTGATGGTTCTCTTTTCGGTGATCGGTCTTCCGCATTGCGGGCAAAACCGGGCGTTATCTTCCTCAATTATGGATTGGCACTTGGTGCAGAATCGTTTTTCCATGGTGCCTCCTTTTCGTTTTTAGTTTACCGTAAAACAAGCTGAAAAGTCAATCAAAAAGCGCTCCCGCAGGAGTGCTTGAATAATTCCCCAAATCTGTTATAATTTTTTGTCTGTCTCAAGGACTGGATAAGCTGGAGGCGCCCATGAACAACCCCGCGGATTTCATCAATGAGCTTTGGCGCAAAACGCCGGAGAAATCACGACCGTTACTTCGTTGGTTTTGGAATGATGATCGACGGGAAATGTTTCTGTGGCTTGGTTGTGGCAATGGTTTATCAACGAATTTATTGTTTGTCACCGTGTCCGTGGAAAAGATGATGCAATACGGTTTCATTTCGATTCAGGATTTTCTGGGAACTCTGGCAAAGCTTCGCGTCGCCTGGAAAGATCAGTTGTTGGTTTCTGACCCGAAAATCAACGCCGGTTACATTCACATTTCGTTTAAACTCGTCGGTTGAGTTGTCTGGCCGCCGCCATGTCGGTGGCCTTTTTTATTTTGTTATTTCTTTCAATACCACGACTGTTTCAAAATGATATGTTGACGGAAATAAATCGATTAAGATTATTTTTTCCACGGAATAATTATTTTCCACTGATTGCAAATCGCGCGCTAGGGTGTGCGGATCGCAACTGACATAAATTAAATTTTTCGGTGAAAATTTATCACACCAGTTTTTCAGCAATTTGAATCCGCTTCGTGGCGGATCAAGAATAATAGTATCGACGGATTCAATGGAATATTTTTTTACAAACGATGCAATTGTATCTTCGGAAAACAAATCCGCGGTATAAAAATTCTTGGCTTGTTTTTTTTGCGCGGACAGGGAATCAATGCTCCAGATGTTTTTATCCGTTAAATCATTGGTTAAATTGCCATCGCCGCCGAAAAGATCAATTATTTTTTTTGAGTCTTCCTTGATATTTTCAGCAATAACTTTTTTCAGTTCGGTATTCATTTCCGGATTGACTTGGGTGAATCCGCCGTCCGCGTACGGCATATCCACGGCAACCACCAATTCTTTTTTCTTGTGATACAGTTCAATGTGGCCGGCTTTTTTTCCGCTTTCGCTGGCGATATCAATCCAAGCGTTGTTGCCGGAAAGGAAATTAAGTTTTTCTTGAACATCTGAATTTGAAATCAGGCAATCCGGCACGGAAATTATTTTTTTTAAGGCCGTGGAATAAAAACCGAAAGTTTTGTTTTCCAAATCATAATGCAGTTGCAATCGATTGCGATATCCGATTCTGGATTTTGCCGGCACGACCGCAACTTTTTTTTCAATATCCGCGACTTTGCGAAAAATTTTCAAAAGCGATTGTTTTTTGATATCCAATTCGTTTTCATAGGTGGTATGTAAAAAATGACAACCGGGGCATTCGGAAAAATGCGGGCAAACCGAATCAATTCGCTCTTTTGATTTTTTTTCGAGCGTGAGCAGTCGGCAAAAATTAACGCCCTTGGCGGATTTGTAAACTTCGGCAGTACCGGTTTCGCCAATCAAGGTTTTCGGAATAAAATAAATTTTGCCGTCGTCTTTGAAAACGCCTTGGCCCAAAGAATCGATTTGTTCGATGTTAAATTTTATTATGGTTGCCGTCATATTTGTCTGATTAAAAAAACGAGTTTATTCTCGTCTTTTGTTTTGTACATTGAAACATGGTGGGCCGGGGTGGGCTCGAACCACCGAAGGCGCAAGGCTCCCGCAGCGTGCGGGACCCCGCCCGAGGCGGTGGCAGTCTGTCGTCCTTGAAGAAGCTTTTTAAAGGCTTCGCCACTTTTGTAGGATTTAATTTGCAGTTCTCTGCAGAATGCAAGTTGTTTTGACTGGAATATTTCAAAATAAACGAGTTTCCATGGAATTCCGCATTTTGTTGATCGCGTTTTTCCGGAATTGTGCTGTTTTAATCGTTTTTCAATATCCGCAGTGTGTCCTATGTAAAAACGATTTGTTTTCAAACTTTGCAAAATATATGTTTTGTACATTGAAACATGGTGGGCCGGGGTGGGCTCGAACCACCGAAGGCGCAAGGCCAGCAGATTTACAGTCTGCCCCAGTTGACCACTTTGGTACCGACCCATGTTTTGATAGAACGAAAATATTATACTTGGAAAAAACGAGAAAATCAAATTTGTGAAGAAATTGTGCAAAATGTGTTTTTGTTGTATCCTATTTGAATCAAATTTGCAAAAGGAGGCGAGCATGATCGGTCCGAAATTGCTTTTTGAGATTTTGGCAGTCGATTTTCTCGATCTTCTACCCAAAGGTGTTGACAAATTACTTTGTCCGTGTTGTAGTGCATCTTTCAAATTGAAGTATTTTTGGGCATTGCCGGTGCGGATTACCAAGCCAAAACCAATGGATTTTATCAGTTTGGAGTGTCCGGTTTGTTCTTTTTGGGCGGCCACAATTGAGTTTGACATCGTCGGTCTGCCGGTATTGCATTTGCGACCGTTCAAACGGTAATAAAGCGCTTGCCAATCAGGCGCTTTTTCTATTGCAAAATTAAAATATCCGTGTTAATATTACTTTTGTCTTAAATAATTATAAATCACATACTTTTCCTGCGGAATTCTGACCGAATCCCGCACAAACGCCAGGTTTTCCTGCTTTCGATTTAGAGAGCTGACCGGCCGGAGAAGTAGAGGAAACCGCCTTTGCTCCATTCGGAGCTTCGGCGAGTTGAAAAAGGAATAAATCTATGTCAAAAATCCCGTCACTCGAAGAGATGTTAAAATCCGGTGTGCATTTCGGTCATCAAAAATCAAAATGGCACCCAAAAATGAAGCCGTATATTTTTACTGACAAAAACGGCGTTCATATTATCAATTTGGAAGAAACGCAAAAACTTTTGGAAAAGGCGATTGCTTTTGTGACCGAGACTGTATCCCGCGGTGGTACGGTTTTATTTTTGGGCACAAAAAAACAAGCGAGAAATATTGTCAAAGACGCGGCATTATCTTGCGGCGCACCGTTTATCGTATCTCGTTGGCTTGGCGGCACGATGACCAATTCCAATTCCGTTCTCGGCTTGGTACGCAAATATCGAAAATTAAAAGAAGAAAACGCCACCGGCGGATTTGAGAAATATACAAAAAAAGAGCGTTTGCAATTGCAACGCGAAATTATCAAGCTTGACGAAGTCGTCGGCGGTATTGAAAAAGTCGATCGTATTCCGGACGCGCTATTCATTGTGGATATCAAAGCGGAAAAGACCGCGGTTGCCGAAGCGAATCGAAAAGGCGTTCCGATTGTCGCTTTTGTTGATACCAATGTTAATCCGGATTTGGTGCAATATCCGATCCCTGCCAATGATGACGCGACGAATTCCATTCGTTTGATTGTCAATACAATGGCCGCCGCGATCAAAGAAGCCAAAGACGCGATGCCGGTCGCCGGCGCAAAGCCGGAAGTAAAATCTGTTCCGGTCAAAGCAAATTAATTAAATCTAAAATTTTCATAAAATAAAAATATGGCGGACTTACAAACAATCACAAAGTTGAGAAATTTGACTGGCGCGGGTATTGTCGATTGCCAGAAATCATTGGCTGAGGCCGGTGATGATTTGGAAAAGGCGATTGAAATTTTACGCAAAAAAGGCGAGGCCAAAGCCGCGAAAAAAATTAATGAGCGCGAGACCAAAGAAGGTATTGTTTATTCTTATATTCATGGCAATAATACGGCCGGCGCAATGCTGGAACTTTTTTGCGAATCTGATTTTGTGGCGCGAACCGAAGATTTTAAAAATTTGGCGCATGATCTCGCGATGCAAATCGTCGCAATGGCTCCGGAATATTTAACTCCGGATCAAGTGCCTCAATCGATTATTGACAAGGAAAAAGAAGTATATCTCGAACAGTTGAAAAATGAAGGCAAACCGGTTGATATGATTGAAAAAATTCTTCCGGGAAAGTTGAGCAAATATTATGAAGAGGTTTGTCTTTTAAACCAAGTCTTCATTAAAGATGAAACAAAAAAGATCGCTGACTTGTTAAACGCGGCGATTGCCAAAACCGGTGAAAAAATCGAAATCGGCCGTTTCGCGCGTTTTCAACTCTAATCGTTCTTTGCTTAAAGGCGTTCCTTTGGGATAAAAAATCAACCATAAACTATGAAAGTCGCTGCCGTTCAATTCCATCCGTGGGATAAAATATATAATTTCGATATGAGCGGAATGGAACTCACTGCCGGTGATTATGTTGTTGTTGAAACCAAACTTGGCGTGGAGATGGGAAAAATAGTCGGGTTTGAAGATTATTCCGACGAAGCGCTAAAAGCTCTGCCGGAACCGATGAAGCTGATTACTCGACAAGCCAATAAGGAAGATTTCGCAAAAGCGCTCGAATTGAAAAAAAGTAAAATCAAGGCGTTTGCCGAATGTAAAGCGTTAATCAAAAAGCACGCCATGCCGATCAAGTTGGTCGATGTCCATTTTTCGTTTGATGATTCTCGCGTAACTTTTGCGTTTATCGCGGATGGTCGTGTGGATTTTCGCGAACTTTTGAAAGATTTGAATAAAGTATTCAAAAAGAATATTCGTTTGCAGCAAATCGGCATTCGCGATGAAATGAAAATCAATGGCGACACCGGCTGTTGCGGCCGAAATTTATGTTGCCAGTCTTTTTACAAAGATTTGGGCAATGTCACATCTGATCTCGCGGATTTACAACAGGTTGCGCATCGCGGCTCCGAACGGTTGAGCGGCGTGTGTGGCAGATTAAAATGTTGTCTCAATTACGAAAAAGATTTATACAACAGCATCGCTGATAAATTGCCGTTGGTGGGCGAGACGATCAAGACTCCCCATGGCCGCGGCCAAGTAATCGCTTGGCATGTTTTGAAACAGACAGTGGATGTTGTGCTCGAAGATAAAGAAACAATTGTTGAAGTGAATATAGAATAAGAAGAGCAATCTTCTTATTTTTGTGTTATAATGTCCTCAGTTTACAGGTTTTGAAAAAATAAAATTTTATATTTGCGAATATGGAAAAAGATCTCAAACAGTTGAAAAAAGATGCGGAAAATAAAATCGCGGCCGCGGAAAGCGTGTCTCAGTTGGAGCAAATAGATCAGGAGTTTTTCGGTCGAAAAGACGGCAAGTTGAATTTGATTTTGAAACAACTGAAAGATTTGTCGGCCGAAGAAAAAAAATCTCTCGGCCAAGAAGCCAATGATGTCAAACTTGAACTGGTTGATTTGATTGCCAAGAAAAAAAGTGTTTTGGCGGAAAAAGAAATTGATGCGAAAATAAAAAAAGAAGTGGTTGATTTGACATTGCCGGGAGAAACGATCGCAACCGGTACGCTTCATCCGGCGTCTCAAGTCCAATACGAATTGGAAGATATCTTCAAGTCTTTGGGATTTATGGTGCTTGACGGACCGGAGCTCGAAAGCGATTATTTCAATTTTGAAGCGCTCAATATGCCTGAACATCATCCGGCAAGAGATATGCAAGATACTTTTTATGTAAAAACAAAAGAAGGCGAACCCAAACAAGTGTTGCGCACGCAGACATCTCCGGTGCAAATTCGCGCCATGTTAAAATACGGCGCGCCGCTCAGAGCCGTTGTTCCGGGCAGAGTTTTTCGGTTTGAAGAATTGGATGCGTCGCACGAAAATACTTTCAGTCAGCTGGAAGGAATTATGATTGAAGAAAATTTATCGATAACGAATTTGATCGCGGTGATGAAAACGCTATTGAAAGGTGTTTTTAAACGCGAGGTAAAAGTGCGATTGCGTCCGGGATTTTTTCCGTTCGTCGAGCCGGGTTTTGAGCTCGATATCAATTGTTTGATTTGCGGTGGACGCGGTTGCAAAGTCTGCAAACAAAGCGGTTGGGTGGAGCTCTTGCCGTGCGGTATGATTCATCCGAATGTACTCCGCGCCGGCGGCATCGATCCGGACAAATTTTCCGGTTTTGCGTTCGGGCTTGGAATGACGAGACTTGTAATGATGCGTTACGGCATTGATGATATTAGACTTTTGAACGGCGGCGATTTGAAGTTTTTGAAACAATTTTAAATAAATCAACAATAAAAATATGTACCTATCGCTTAACTGGCTAAAACAATATGTCGAACTGCCGAAAAATGTCACTCCGGCGGAATTTGCTTTGAAATTTACAATGTCCACGGTGGAAGTCGAGGGCGTTGAAAATGAAGGCGAGTTTTTTTCCAATATTGTTGTTGGAAAAATTTCTCGAATTGAAAAACATCCGGATGCCGATAGATTGCGCGTGACATTTGTCGATGTCGGCGGGCGAGAGGCGCAAATTGTTTGCGGCGGTACGAATTTATTGGAAAATATGCTGGTCGCAGTGGCACTGCCGGGATCAAAAGTGCGTTGGCACGGCGAAGGCGAATTGGTGGAATTGTCGAAAACAAAAGTGCGTGGCGTGGAAAGCGAGGGGATGATTTGCGCGAGTGAAGAAATCGGACTCGGCGTTCAGTTTCCGTCAAAAGCAGTCGGCGAGATTTTGGACTTGTCGGAATTTTCGGCAAAGCCCGGTGATTCTGTTTCCGATGCGCTCGATAAAAACGATGTGATTATTGAAATTGACAATAAATCCGTGACAAACCGACCGGATTTGTGGGGACATTATGGCATGGCTAGAGAAATTGCCGCGATTTACGGTTTACCGCTCAAAAAATACGAATTGAAAAAGATAAAACCGGCGAATGAAGAAGATTTGGCGGTGAAAGTCCAAGACACTTTGGCGTGCTCTCGTTATTTGGGAATTTTGGTGAAAGGAATAAAAATCGGACCGTCTCCGGAATGGTTGCGCAAAAGATTGGAATCCATCGGCCAGAAATCAATCAATAATATCGTTGACGCGACAAATTATATTTTATTTGATTTGGGACAGCCGTTGCATGCGTTTGATGCCAGAAAAATAAAAGAGCGAGAAATAATCGTGCGTCGAGCCGTTGACGGAGAAGAACTTGTGACTTTGGATGGAACGGAAAGAATTCTAGCGGAAACCGATTTGGTGATTGCTGATTCGGAAAAAGCGATTGCCTTGGCCGGAGTCATGGGCGGTGCGAATTCGGAAATCACTGATTCAACGGACATGATTATGCTTGAATCCGCGAATTTTGACCCGTTTGTCGTCAGAAAAACCGCGAATCGTTTCGGTCTTCGATCAGAAGCGGCGATCAGATTTGAAAAAAGTTTGGATCCGAATTTGACGATGACAGCGCTCAATCGATGCGTTGATTTGCTTTTGGAAATGTGTCCGGGCGCGAAGGTCGCTAGTCCGTTGGTTGATGTTTCCAATTTTAAACAATTCCTCGGACCGATTGAATTGACCTGGGAGTTTATTGATAATCGTATCGGCCAGAAAATTGAACATTCTCAAATCACTGAAATATTGACTAAGCTTGGTTTTAAAGTTAAATCCGCGAAAAAAGGTTTAACCGTGACAATTCCGACTTGGCGCGCCACGAAAGACATTAGCATGAAAGAAGATTTGATTGAGGAAATCACGAGAATATACGGTTATGACAATTTGGAGCCGCAAATGCCGGCGTCAAAATTGGAATATCCGGAACAAAACACACTGCGCGAAATGGAACGCCAATGCAAAAATATTTTAGCGTTGGCGATCGGCGCGAACGAATCCACCAATTATTCTTTTATCGATAAAAATTTAATTTCAGCGTTGGAAATCACTCAGCCACATGTGGAATTGCTAAATCCGTGGATTGAAAATCTCGCGAAGCTTCGTCGCGATTTGATTCCAAACTTGTTGAAAAATGTTTTGGATAATGAACGCGAGTTTCCGGCAATAAATTTTTTCGAAATTGCAAAAACATTCGTACCCGAACATGACGGCGACGCGGCCAATAAAACTTCGCAGAAAAAATTACCCAAACAAGATCTGATGTGCGCGGGCGTTCAAACCGGCGCAAAAGACAGTTTTCTCTCGGCAAAAGGTATTGTCGAATCTTTGCTTAATGGTTTGAATTTGGAATTTTCATTTGTGCCAATGTCTGATGCTCCGACATATTGCCACCCAAAGCAAGTTTTGCAAATTATGGTACAAAAAGAATCTGTCGGTTTTGTCGCGGTTTTGCATCCGACACCGGCGGAGCGTCTCGGTATTAGATCAACCGTGGGCTTGTGGCAGATAAATTTAAATAAAGTTTTGGAATTTTATCCGCAATTAAAAAAATATCAAAGTCTGCCGAAATTTCCGGCGATTGAATTGGATTTGGCAATCGTTGTGGATGAATCCATAAACTGGGGCGATGTCAGCAATCTGGTTCACGCGGTCGAACCGAAACTTATTCGCGAAATAAATTTGTTCGATGTTTACAAAGGTGATAAAATAAAAGCAGGCAAGAAAAGTTTAGCGTTCAAAATAATTTACCGTTCTGATGAACGGACTTTGGAATTGGACGAAGTCAAGAAATTACAGGCCGATATTTTGGGGCATTTGGAGAAGGCGGTGGGGGCTGAGGTGCGGATGTAGCATGCTGGGGAAATTTGTGGGAGGAAGGGTTACGAATATGCGAATCCTCTACAAATTCTCGAATGCTGCGAATTTCGCGAATCGAAGTTTCCTTGTTTATATTTGTATCATTCGAAGTATTTCGTTGTATTCGTAGATTTGTAGAGGATTCGCATATTCGTAACCCTTCCCAGCAAAAAACAGCAGTACTTTCTCGAAAAAAAAACACCAGCAAATAATAGTATATTAAGCATCTTCATTGCGTATAGAAAGGAAAAAGGAGTATGGCATCGATTAAAAACCAAAAGAGGGGAATGAAATTTATTGTGGTTATGGGTTTGATTTTGTTTCTGTTTATAATTGTTACGGCGGTTTTGGTCGCGTTTGATTTGAGACGGCAATCACAATTAAGAGTTGCGGATGTTCCACAAATAGTCGCGCCTGAAAAGAATTCTTTGAGTCCTGCTGGTGAAGTCGATGTGAAATTGGCGGATGTTTTGCCGGCGACACAAACGGATGGCGAGGCAAATGCCGAAAAAACGATAAAAGTTTATTTTCCCACCACGCGAAATAATGCGGATATGGCGGATTGCGGCAAAACAGATATTGTTAGCAGGCAAATTGATAATAGTGCGGATGTAAATATTTTAGCGCGTTCGGCGATGATTCAGCTTTTTAACGGGCCGACCGCGGATGAAAGAAAAAATGGTGTTGTCGGATTTTGGTTGACCGGTAAATTGGCTTCGTTTTTGCACACGGTGGTTGTTCGAAACGGCACCGCGTATCTGGATTGGGGCAATCTTGATGATGTCATCGGCAACGCGAGTACCAGTTGCGGCAGAGAAAAGTTTTTTTCGCCGATTTACAATACATTGACTCAATTCCCGCAAATAAAGGTAGTCGTTCATTCTATAAATGGCAGTCCTGCCGCTTTTTATCGTGATTTTATGGAAATGAGTTGTCCGATTTTGGATGACGACGGCTATATTATTTCAGAATGCGGTGACGAGTTGCCTTTTTAAAATAAAAAAATTAGTCAAAATAAAAATAAAAAAGATATGTTCTCTACGACGCAAGAAATTTTTTATGCTGTTGCCGCGGGCTGTTGTTTGATTGTCAGCGTGTTTTTGTGTTACGCTTTGTATTATTTTTCACAGGTGATGAAAAACTCCAATGATGTTGTGTTGGATGTGAAGGACAGAATCGAACGCGCCTCAAGCATTTTCGAATTCATCAAGTCAAAAGCAATCAGTTTGGGCGTTAAGGGCGCAATGGCGCTGATGGACAAAATGAAAGACAAAAAAAAGAAATGATTTACGAATCTTAATGAGGCAATCGTTATTCGTACGATTTGTAGTATTCGTAGATTTGTAGAGGATTTGGAGATTCGTAACCCTACCCAACCGTAACAAGCAGTAATCCCTAAAAAAAACATAATAACAAAAATCCATAGTATGCCGGAAATAGAAATATCGCCGAACATTGATATCGCCGCGATAATGGAGTGGCTTAATAATCCGATTGTTTTTTTGGTTGCCGGAATGGTGATGCTGATTTTGTTGTTGATAATTTCTTTGTATATTGTGCGGTATTATACGATTCGTCGAGGAATGCTTTCACAGTCGTTTCAGCGCAAAGTCATTCAGATTCTTGTGCCGAAAGATTATGGCGATGACAAGCAAGGCCAGCAAACGCCGACATTGCAGCAAATTCAGGAAAAGGTTGGCGTCATGGAATCCTTTTTTTCAACGATTGCCGGTTTGCCCGCGCAAAAAGGTTTCAAATCGTGGTTGCTCGGGCGATCGGATATTTTTGCGTTGGAAATCGTGGCGTATAAAGGAAAAATTTGTCTGTATATCGCGGTGCCGGAGCATTTGCAACAATATGTCGAAGAGCAAATCCAAGCGCAGTTTCCCAAATGCGTTATTGATGAAATACCGGATTATAATATTTTTGCTCCAAAGAGCATTGTTGCCGGCAAGCTTTTGATTATGGGCAAAGAGACTTTTTTTCCGATTCGCACCTACAAAAAATTTGAGGCTGATCCATTGAACGGCATTACCAATGCGCTCAGCAAAATTGATGAAAAAGACGGAGCCGCGGTTCAAATTATCATTCGTTCCGCTCATAAAAGTTGGCATGACATCGGCGTCAAAGTCGCGTCCAAGATGCACCAAGGCAAAAAGATTGAAGACGCGGTTAAGGAAGCTCGAGGCGGATTTTTGAATGAAATTGGAAAAGGATTTAAAGAATTTGTGAAACCGGCCAAAAAAGATCAGGCGCAAAGTGACCAATATCGATTGTCCCCAATGGAAGAAGAAGTGGTGAAAGCGCTTGAAGAAAAATCCAGCAAAGCCGGCGTGGACGCGAATATCAGAATTGTCGTGGCGAGCGATCAACAAGCAAAAATTGACGGTTATTTAAACAATTTAATCAATGTTTTCGCGCAATACAATGTGTACAAATACGGCAACGGCTTCAAAATCGCGGATCGCAAAATGCCGAGATTGATTCATGATTTTATTTACAGAAATTTTGACGAAGGCCGAAAAATGCTTTTCAATACCGAAGAGTTGGCCAGTTTGTATCATCTGCCAATTCCGCTTGTTACCGAATCACCATCAATCCAGTGGCTCGAATCGAAAAAAGCGCCGGCACCATTAAATGTCCCCCGTGAAGGTATTTTGCTTGGTTATAATATTTACCGCAGCAAGCAAACCGAAGTCAGAATTCAGCGCGATATGCGTCGTCGACACATGTATGTCATCGGTCAGACCGGTACCGGTAAATCCAAGTTCATGTTGACGCAGTGCATGCAAGACATTGCCAATGGCGACGGTGTCTGTTATATTGATCCTTTGGGTGATGACCTCGAAGAAATTTTAAAGTCAGTGCCAAAAGAAAGAGCCGAGGATGTTATTTTCTTTGATCCGGGCGATCTGGAGCGTCCTATCGGATTGAATTTATTGGAATACAATACGCCGGAACAAAAAACTTTCGTGGTCAATGAAATCATGAATATTTTTGACAAATTGTATGATTTGAAAGCGACCGGCGGCCCGATGTTTGAACAATATTTCAAAAACGCATGTTATTTAATCATGGAAGATCCGGATTCCGGTTCCACTTTGATGGAAGTCCCTCGCGTTTTGTCTGATGATGAATTCCGAGCGATGAAATTGGAAAAGTGCAAATTGCAGATTGTGAAAGATTTTTGGGAAAAAGAAGCGCAAAAAGCGGGCGGCGAGGCGTCTTTGGCAAATATGGTTCCGTATATTACCAGTAAATTGACACCGTTCATTGCCAATGATTTCCTGCGACCGATTATTTCCCAACAAAAAAGCACAATCGATATCCGCGAAGCGATGGATTCGCAAAAAATTATCCTGTGTAAATTATCCAAAGGCAAAATAGGCGATAACAATGCCTACTTGCTAGGTATGATATTTATCGGTAAGATGCTCATGGCCGCGCTTGCCAGAGGCGATATGCCGGAAGAAGAGCGCAAAGATTTTTATCTGTATATTGATGAATTTCAGAATTTCTTGACTGAATCCATGCAAACCATTTTGTCAGAAGCCAGAAAATACCGATTGTGTTTGATTCTGGGACATCAATTCATCGGCCAGATTATCAAAAATAACGATACGAAGTTCAAAGACGCGATTTTCGGTAATGTCGGTTCGAAAGTGGCTTTCAGAATCGGTGTGGATGATGCGGAAGCGTTGGCCAAAGAGTTCGCGCCCGTCTTTTCGCCGTACGATTTCTTGAATGTGCCAAATCAGAATTGCTATGTTAAACTATTGATTGACGGTGCCAATCCGCCAGGATTCAACATGAAGACAGTCAATTACAAAAAAGTGCCCGGCGTCCCGGAACCAAATGCAGAATTAGCCGAACAAATCAGACAGTTATCCCGATTAAAATTTGGAAAAGATCGTGATATAATAGAAATGGAAGTTGCGGAGCGGATCAAGTCAACTAGTTAAACTTTTACGGTTCTGCGTTCAATTTAAGCTGGGAAGGGTTACGAATCTGCGAATCCTCTACAAATTCACGAATACTCCGAATCGCCACAAATCCTAAGAAAACGATAAACAAATTCATAAAATCAGATTTAAAATATTCGTAAAATTCGCATCATTCGTAGATTTGTAGAGGATTCGCAGATTCGTAACCCTTGTCCTATTAAGATTCGTATAAATAAAAAAACAAAAATACAAAACTATGTTCGGTTTATTCTCTGCGCCAAAAGTTAAAAATAATCAAAATCACAAGAAGGCTAAGCCGGCTGTGAAAAGTGTTGCTATGAAAAAAGAGGAAGAATTGAAGCCGACGATGCGTGATGTTTTGTCGACTATCAATCGCATGCAAAAAGAGTTGGATTTGTTGAAGCTTGCGATTACGACGGGCGAAGTGCAATTGCCGGAAGAAACCGGTGATCGCGTATTTGATTCCGCGATGGATGAGATTAGAAACGCGGGCGATGTTCAGCGCAGCGAGTCTGAACGCGTGTTGGAAGGTGTTTTCGACGGTCAAAACATGATCGGGTCTGATGGCGCTCAATATGATGTGCCGGCCAATTATGCGTCAAAATCAAAATTGGTGGAGGGCGATATTTTAAAGTTGACCATCAACAATCTCGGCGCATTCATTTACAAACAAATCAAACCGATCGATCGCGTGCGAAAAGTCGGCGTGCTCGAGCAAGATCCCCAGAATTTGCAATATTATGTTTCCGATGAGGGGAAAAAATGGAAGTTGCTGACCGCAAGCGTGACTTATTTCCGAGGGGACATTGCGGATGAAGTGGTTTTTCTGATTCCTGCGGAGGGTGTGAGTCGCTGGGCGGCGGTGGAAAATATCATAAAACAATAATTTTTCAAAAAGAAAAAACGCGAGCACTTGGTGTTCGCGTTTTCGGTTTCATTCGATGTCAATGAAAAGCTTGTATTTGCGGATCAATCTTTCCCGATGATGCGGGTTCAGTATTCGCAAGTATTCACGGAGTCGCGTATGTACGGCCAAGCCTTCGAGTGAAGATGCGCAATTGCATGGCGTCCGGCTTGTGTCGTAGTGGAAATTGAAGATCACTTGTTTGATGATCTGCTGTAGGTTGGCATTGAATTGCAGGAGCGTTTCTTTGATTTCATCAGCCGTGACGCAGGCGCGTTCAGTGTTCCAGGAATCGTAGTCAGCGGGCAGCGCGAGACCGGCGAAGCACATTCCCGCTTCACGAGCCAGACGCGCCTCAGTGGCCATTGTCATCCCGATAACCGAGCCCTGCATCATGTGCTTGTAAAGGCAGGATTCTGAGCGCGTGGAAAATTGCGGACCTTCGATGCAAACATAAGTGGCGCCGGAAGAAAAAGAGGCTGGGCCTTGCTGTACGGAATTAACGCAAAGCGTATACATATTTCTGCAGAAGGGCTCTCCCAGACTGACATGCACCGCGATGTCCGTGAAAAAAGTGCGTTGCGGTCGATGTGTGAAATCGAGGAATTGTGAGGGGATGACAAAGGTTTTTCCGGGTTCAATGTCTTTTTGCAGACTGCCGACCGCGCTTATCGCGAGTACATCTGTCACTCCGAGACTTTTGAGCATGAAGAAGTTTGCAGGATAGTTGATCTTGCTCGGATGATGCTGATGGAAATCCCCATGTCGATTCAGAAATACGATCTGATTGCCGTTGGTGTAAGTCCAGATTGAAGGAATGGCGGACGCTTTGCCAAAAGGCGTGATGAAATATTTGTCATTTTTGATAATCTTGACTTCCGGTGGTTGCAGATTGGCAGTACCGCCAATGATTGCGAGAATCCGGTTTTTGTCAGGCATGTGTCCTCCTGTTGCTTTGTGAATGAGCTGAATTGACCGGAGTTAAGATTATCATAAAAACGCTTTGTTTGCAATAAAAAAACGGCAACAGATTCATTGCCGTTTGGGTTCGATTATGCGGAAACTGCATAGAGAAGCAGTCCGCAAGAGAACAAAAACAGGAAACAGGCTGCGCCCAAATACAATTGTTTGAGCTTGGTTCTGAGCGCGACACCGATGAGCGAATACAGAATCGCGGAAAGTACGCTGAGTTCGATCAAATGCAAGCCCAATAATCGAAGTGAAGTCATGGGCGCCTCCATGGCTAGTGTCTATATAAAAAGTAGTCGTGATTGGACCGAAAGTCAATTTGACCTGTGTTGTCCACTGGCGGTAAAACTTAAATTTTGCTAAGTTGTTAGAGTAAATTACAACCATATGTCCATTGCGATTTATCGAAAATACCGACCGAAATCATTTAGCGAGGTGACCGGTCAGCCGCATATCAAAGTGACTTTGCAAAATGAAATTGCGATTGATAAAGTGGCGCACGCCTATTTGTTTTGCGGTCCTCGCGGCACCGGAAAAACCACGATTGCGCGGTTATTGTCCAAGTCTGTCAATTGTTTGGATTTGCAACCGAACGGCGAGCCGTGCAACAAATGCGCCAATTGTTTGGAGTTTATCGATGGCAAGTCCATGGATATTATTGAGATTGATGCCGCGTCGCATACCGGCGTGGAAAATGTTAGGGAAAATATCATTCACAATTCGCGTTTCACTCCGACAAAAAGCAAATTCAAAATTTTCATCATCGACGAAGTCCACATGTTATCGACCGCGGCGTTCAATGCGCTTTTGAAAACATTGGAAGAGCCACCGAAATACATTATTTTCATTTTAGCCACGACCGAAGCGCACAAAGTGCCGGCGACAATCGTTTCCCGATGCCAGAGATTTGATTTCAAAAAAATAGTTTTTTCCGAATTGACCGATCGTCTGCGTTGGATTGTCGCTCAAGAGGGCGTGTCAGTCGATGATTCCGTATTAAAACAAATCGCCCGACAATCCGGCGGTTGTGTCAGAGATGCGGAGAGTTTGCTCGAACAGGTGTTATCCATCGGCCTCAAAAATATTTCCGCGGAAGACGCGCAACTGGTTTTGCCCAGAGTGAATTTTGAATTGCTCAAAGATTTATTTTCCGTTTTGGTGGAAAAGAAAACCGCGGACGGCATTCAACTAATAAATCGATTGATCAACGAGGGGATTGATATCACTCAATTTACCGAACAATTCGTGGAATTCGTGCGCAAGGTTTTGATTTACAAAATCACCAATGATATCGCGGAATTGGCCAGAGAGTTTGATGACACCACGGCAGGCGAAGTGGTTGAGTCTGCCAAAAATTTGACAGAACGAGATCTTGTCGCGATTATCGAAAAAATATTATCCACCAAGGAAATTTTCAAACAAAACTTTTTACCGCAACTCGCACTCGAAGTCATGGTTGTGGAATTAACCGCCGTAAAAGAATTTAAAGCCGAGACTGCAAGTTCATTTGGTCAACAATTCACCAAGGCGACTGAACCAATAAATCAACCGGCCATCCAGGCCGTTAAAAATCAACCAACAAACGAGTCACCGAATCAACCAATCAACCAATCAACTAATCAACTAATAAACCAGTCAACAAGCTCTCTTCCTCAAATGTCTGCGCCGGACATGGAAAAAATCATGAGCGTTTGGCCGCAATTCATGGAAGTTTTGAAAAAGCAGAATTATTCGCTCAGTATGTCGGTCTCTATGGCCAAGCCGATTGCATTCAGTTCAGGAATTTTGGTTTTGGGTTTTCCGTTTGAACTCCAGCGCAGCCGCTCAGACACCCCGCAAAATCGGTTGTTTATGGCTGAAATTTTAACTCAAATTTTCAATGAAAAAATAATGGTGGAAAATCGTTTGACGAATAATCAGCCGATCAGTCCACCTGTAAATCCATCATCCGGTCAACCAAATCAACAATTGAACAATTTTAATGAGTCAAACAAACAACAGACTCAATCCGGGGGCGCGGGCGCCAGTCAGCCAACCAGTATTGATGAAGTGGCGAATATGTTTGGCGGTACTGTTGTCAGTTAATAAAAAAATATAGGCGTGATAAATGCCTATATTTTTTTTATCATTTATTTTCTGTTGTTGGTGGTATCGTGGTCGGCGCATCGGTTGGCGTTGTTGCGGGTTTTTCGGTTGTCGTTTCCGGTGCTTTGATTATGTAAATTTCCGTTTTGTCGGAAAAGAAAATAATTTTCGATCCGCCGTCTTTCATCTTTAGAACAAAGAAATCTTTATCTTTTGTAATTATTTCTCCGATCGCCATTCCGTTATTTTTTATTTTACCTTTTTGTGCAAACGCTCCGGAACTCGGTTGTCGTTGTGCCTCGCCATTCATTTTTTCACCTCTAAAATCAGGTCGGAATTCATTATCTCCCATTTGCGGGAAATCGGCTTCTTTTGGAAACTGTTGTTTTACTGTGTCTTGGTTTTGTTGTCCCGTTGTTGCCGAGTTTTCTCGTTTCGGCGTAAGTTTATCAAATTCACCAAACATTATTCTTGTCGCGGTAATTGAACCGTCGGCGTTCGGCGTGCCGAAAATCATTACTTTTTTATTTAAAACCAAATCTTCAATTGTGCCTTTTTGTTGATCGGTCAAGTCAAACATTTGGCCCATACCGGTTTTCCCTGAGCGGTTATTTTGATTGGGGAATTTGTTGTCAGAAATTTTTTTTGTCGTACAACCGGTTGCAAGTAAAAGAACCGCAATTAAAACTAATAAAATTTTTTTCATAATTTCCATTATTTATTTTTATTGATAGCGTAATGCGTCGATCGGATTTAATTTGGCGGCGCGACGCGCCGGATAATAACCGAAGACAATGCCGACCAACGCCGCAATGCCGAACGACATTAATATTGAAGAAAGCGAAACCACGGTTGTGAGTCCTCCGAATTTACCGATAAGCATCGACGCCAACCAGCCGATTGCAATTCCAAATATTCCGCCAAGAAAGGTGAGTGCCAGCGCTTCGGCCAGAAATTGATTACTGATTTCATTGTTAGCCGCACCAAGCGATTTGCGCAAACCGATTTCTCTGGTTCTTTCAGTAACACTTGTGAGCATCATATTCATAATGCCAATACCGCCGACGATTAGAGAAATTCCGGCGATTGCTCCGAGCAGAAGAGTTAAAGTCCCGGTAACCGAAGACATGGCGGAAAGCATATCGGCTTGATTCATAACACTGAAATCCGCGGCCGTTGGGTCTGTTATTTTATGACGAGTCAGCAGCAAAGCCGTGATTCTGGCTTGAACCTCGGCCATTGCGTCCGCGGAAGAAACTTGAATGTTGATATTGCTTAATCCGGAATTACCGGTTAAATATTGTGAAGCCGTGGTTAATGGAATGTAAATCAAATCATCGGAACTGCCCATGCCGGTGCCGCCTTTTGCGACCGTTGTGCCGATAATCGTGAATTGCTGGCCGGCGATGCGAATTTTTTGACCAACGGCGTCATAATTTTCACCGAATAAAGTTTCACTGGTTGTGGGGCCGATGATTGCCACTCGAGCTCTCGAAGTTAATTGATTTGCCGTAATTTGAGCTCCGGTTGACAGCTCGATTGATTTTACTTGAAAATAATTTTCATCAATGCCGTAAATTGAAGTGTTTGTATTATTGCCTTTTATCGTTACTTGTTTGCGGGTGTTGACAACCGGAGCAACCGAATCGATGTTTGGAATTTCAGATTTGATTGCGGTTGCATCATCTATGGTCAAATTTTGCGCGGAACCCATTCCCGAACGCACCATATTGCCACCGGATTGGCGTTGATTGCCGGGCATGATTACAAGTAGGTTTGTTCCTAGCGATTCGATACTTGAGGAAATGCTCGAAGTCGCGCCCTGACCGATGGAAATCATCGCAATGACAGACGCGATACCAATAACAATGCCTAAAACAGTTAAAGCTGATCTGGATTTGTTGGCAGACAAAGAGAAATAAGTTTCTTGAAACAAATCGGAAAGTCTCATATTATTTTTTATTGTCAGCGACGATTTGGCCGTCTTTGATTTCAATCACGCGATCCGCGCAATCGGCCACGGATTTATCGTGAGTGATGAGGATAATTGTATGCCCTGATTCTTTATTTAATTTACGAAAAGTATCAAGCACCATTTTGCCGGTTTTGGAATCCAAATTGCCGGTCGGTTCGTCTGCCAGTACGATGCCCGGGTCGTTAACTAAAGCTCTGGCGATTGCCACTCTTTGCATTTGACCGCCGGACAATTGATTGGACAGATGATTCCATCGGTCTTTGTCCAATCCCACGGCAGAAAGCGATTTTTCAGCATGAGAGATACGATCTTCTTTTTTAATGGTTGTGGAATAAATGAGCGGTAAAAGAACATTGCGTAAAACCGTCGAGCGGGAAAGCAAGTTGAATGATTGAAAAACAAACCCGATTTTTTCCGAGCGAATTTTTGCCAGTTCGTCGTCATTCATCGTAAAAACATTTTTTTCGTCAAGTGAATATTCACCGCTGGTTGGGCGATCCAAGCAACCGAGAATTTGCATCAAAGTGGATTTTCCTGAACCGGACGGTCCGATAATCGCCACAAATTCACCGCGTTGTATTTCAAAATTAATATTGGAAAGAACGGTAATGTCGCCTTCGCCGGTTTTGTATGTTTTTGTAATGTTTTTACAGAAAATCATAATTTTATCGCATGATGCGCATCATGCCGCCCATGTCCGCACCGCCGGAAGCTTTATTTGGGGAAGTTGCTGAGGTTGATGTTGTGGAAATGGTTTGTGTTATTACTTCGTCACCTTCATTGATGCCGGAAATAATCTCAGTTTGAGTGTCGTTGGTTAGTCCGGTCACAACGGTGCGGTCTTCGATAATTTCATTTGTGAGAATTTGAACGACAGAATTGCCGTTGCGGGTTTTGATTGCGGAACTGGGAATTACAATAATTTCATTTTTACTTTCCGTAATGATATTAGCCGCCACAGTCATGTTTGGTTTGATTCGTTCATCTTGAATATCAAACGCGATTTTAACGGTGTAGCTCACGACGCCTTGACTTACCGTGCCGAGACTGTCGATTTCCGCCACAGTACCGGAGATATTCAAATCTTCGATGGCATCAAAAGATAGCATTGCTTTTTGACCGACTCTAACTTTCGCGACATCAATCTCATTCAAGCTAATTTCCGCGATTTTTTGTGAAGTCATGAGTGTCGCGATTGCAGATCCGCCAATTGTATCTCCGCGATTAACCATTAAGTTAACCAACACTCCGGAAAATGGGGCTCTCAGTGAATAATCAGCGAGTTTTTGGGAAGCCGACCAAAGATCATTTTGTCTTTGAGCAATGGCTAGCTTTTGCGTCGCGATATCAGATGTTGACGCACCTTTTCTTAAATCTGCCAATTTTAGTTCCAATTCTTTAATGGATCGTTCCGATTGTTGAACGGCGAGGGGATTTGTTTGGCTCGATTGCGTGGCGGATTTTTTGGCATTTGCAATACTGGCGCGGCTGTCGTCGATTGTGCGTTCGATTGATGATAAACCGGAAAGCAAGGAATTTATTTTTGTGGTATCTGAACTCAATGACGATTGATTGGACGCGACTTTTTCAAACACTTCCAGTTCATGCGAACGGCGATAATTGATCCAGAAATCCAGTGCGTTTAATGTGTCTTTTTGCGCATCGGACACTTTTTTCAAAGTATCGGTGGTTTGCGATACTAAATTTTCCAAGACAGTTTCGCTGGAATATCGGTTTGCGTTTTTGTATAAATTATAATTTGCGTCAAACGCGGAATCAGCGGTGGTAAAAGAATTTCTCGCGGTGCGAATTAAATTTTCGATTTTCATGCGATCATCAAAAGAAACCGTGTATTCGATACTGTTGATGAGTGCGCTATCATTGGTGCAAGAATTGCAGGCTGTAGTTTCAGAACGAGAGATATCATCGCCATAAAGAACGGTATTTAGCGAATTCATAATGTCGGGCAATGCCAAAAAGGCGTTCGCGGTCGAGGTGTACGCATCTTCATACGCTTTTGTCAGCGAATTTTCCGCGTTTACAATCGTTTCTTGCGTTGATTCCGTTTCATTTGTTTGCGTTAATTTTAATTTTACCAAGTCGTCTTTGGCTTTTTGCAATGAATTTTCCGCTTGCGTCACCGATAATGTATTGTCCGGATTGAGTAATTCCGTGAGCGCTAATTTTGCGGACGCCAAACTGTTATTCGCTTGATTGACATTGATGGCCGCATCGCGACTGTCTATTTGTAAAAGCAATTGACCTTCTTTTACGGTTTGTCCGTTTTTGACATAAAGGCCGGTAATCTTTCCTGAGGCGTTCGGTTTCAGCTCCACTTGACTGGATGGCAGAACTTGGCCGGTACCGCTAATCGAGGAAATCAAAGCGCCTTTTTCAGCAATCTCGGTAATGTATTCTGTGTTTGCGGTTTCACTTGCAAATACTTGTTGATAACCAAAATAACCGCCGACGCCGAGTACGCCGCCGATAAGTATCGCATAAATTTTTTTCTTCCAGATAAAAGCGGCAGTGGTTTTTACAAAAATGGGTAGTTGCATATTTCAAATTACCGCACACTTCAGTGTGCGTTCGCCTGCAGGCGAAGAAAGTTAATGATATTTTTACAAAATTTAAATAAAATTATCGGAATGGACATTCGCGTTGTTTGTCTAGACACCGTGCGTCTGTTCGCGGTATTCCCGGAAATTTTCTATCAATTCCACGGTGAATCATCGGCATGCGATTTTCATCCGCAATTCGCAAATCCAAAGCTTTGAAAATAGTGTTTTGTCTTTCACCGACAGCGGTGATGAACGAATCGATTTTTATTGTTGCCAATGTTTCAGTATTGATTGCGGACGCGTCAATGGTTTCAGTGCCGCGCGGAGTATTGAGGGTGAGTGTAGTGCCTTCCATTGCGGATATTTTTCCCACAATACCGTGACTGCGCGGTTGCAATCCTTGATCCAGAAATGGGTGCATAAACATTGCGCCACCGCGATTATCAAAAGTGTGTCGTTCGATTTTTTCCGACAGGGAAGTGAAAGCGAGTCCGGTGCCGAGTATTATTATTACCCCCAGCAACCCGAGTGCGACCCAACCGAAATGTTTTTTATACAAGAAATCGCTTTTTTTCAAGATAAATCCCGCGATTGCCAGCAGGAAAATGAAAGCGATGACTATTAAGAAAGGGAATGATTCGATAAACGCGAAAATGCCTCGACGACCGAAGTTTAGATATTGCAAATGATCAGTCGCATTCATGTAAAATAAAACCAAGCAAAAGAAAAGTGCGGAAATTGTCGCAAAGACAGCCACCGCACCGCCGATACCAAGTTTTTCCAGGAGAAATAAGAAGCGGGAGCGAAGTTTAATTTTTCCTGTTTTAATCACATTCATCACTTTGTCTTCGACTTTTTCGTCATTATTGTTTTCCATATTGTTTTAATAATTCTTTGAGTTGGATTTTACCGCGACTGATGAGCGTGCCGACCGTGCTCGTCGGAATGTGTAAAATCTCGCTGATTTCTTCGTAGCTTTTTTGTTCGAAAAAATACAATATCAGCGGTTCTTGAAATTTGATTTTGATTTGTGAAAGCGCGTTTTCCACCGCCGTTCGATTTAAAATGGAATCAACCGATTGTTTGATATCCGCCGTAGTATCAAGTATCTGTATATCTTCTTGATCCAAGCTTAATTGTTGTTTGTGATTTTTTTTCAGGAAGTTTAGGGCTTCGTTGTGCGCAATTCTGTAAATCCACGGCGAAAATCGTTTTGATTTGTCGAAGTCGTTCAAATTGCGAAAAGCTTTTATAAAAACATCCTGAAGCACATCCTCAAGTTCATCGTGGTTATGAACAAATTTTCGCAAATAATGACTGATTTTTTGTTGGTACCGTCGGATAATGGTACTGTACAATTCTTGGTTTTGTGTCCTAATCAGCTCAACCAGTTTTTCATCAGTTAAATTTTCTAAATCCGTCATATATTTATAATACAATTGAAGTTGTACTTTTATTTCACTGTCTAATTTTACTCGCAAAATACATGTATAACAAGTCAGCTTGTCAAGGTGGCGAATCGAGTTTAATAAAAAACAAAGGTCGTTTTGTGACCCTTGTTTTCTGACCTTTAAACCATCAAACTTTTCCCGCCGATTTCCACCAGTAAGTCTGAAAAACCATTCAACTTTTTTAATTGTTCTTCTGAAAATATATCTTCGCAAAGTTCTTCCAATCTTGTCGTCGCTTCCTCCAATCTGGTTTTTCCGCCGGCAGCCAGAATTACGGATCGCACGCGAGCGTCCTCCGCCTGGGGACCACTCTTGATTAGATGCACTTTTTCCATTGGCAAGAGTAGGCGAGTGACCCCGGACGCGGTCATTCCGACTTTTGAAGCAAGATCAACTCGTCGTAATGTTTTGTCGTCAGCTTCATTTAGATGATACAAAATTAAAAATTCATTGAATCCCAAACCGCCGAGTCCTCGATCAAAGCGGTTGTTGAGAATTGTTTGCGTTTTTGCCAAATCAATAAAAAATTTAATTCCATCGTTTGTAGTCGCCATAATATTGTGTTTAGTTGATGAGTGATTGACTAGTCAAGTATATAGCAATTATTGTTCGTCGTCAACTAAACAAAAAAAGTCCGAAACTTCGGACTGAGTGGGCTAGGGAATGAATGCGGGCGTTTTGCGCAACTTTTGTTGCCACCGCAATTTTTCGTGCCAAAGAAGTTGGTACGACACCGACAATTTTATTCTTCCTCTAATGGAATAAACACCTCTCCGTATTGTAAAACTTGCTTGCCGTTTTTTTGCGTCAACTTAATCATTTCAGTCTCACCAATCATTTTGGCTTTCATTTTATCAAATGCATCCGCGGTAACATTACCCTTATTTGCTAAATATACAGCCAGTGCGTCTAAACTCCAACTATGCCCTACGGAACCGATAATCAATGGCCTTCCGGAAATATATTTTTCGGCAAAAACTCTTAATCTATTTAACCCAGCTAATTGCTTTTCCGCTATTTCTTTTGGATTTGGGCCTCGTAAATCTCCAATTATACCTTGATTATCAAACCAATTTCTCAGAAATTTTTCGTTGTCGTCTCCGCACCGCCTAAGCATTTCCCGTGTGTATTGCGTCCATTTGCCTTCTTCTGTAGCAAAATCTCCCACAAAAGAAAACTCTTTGATAAACAGAGGGAAATCAATAACCATTTTTTTTTCGGGGTTGGTAATTATTTGTTTCACCAAATAAGCTAATTTGTTGGAATACCCCTCAATATTTTCTAAGTCTTTCGGTACAAAGACAAGAATATCGTTTCGCATTTGCTCTGAAACAATACTTTGTATTTCATTTCCATAGATTAAAGCAGTGGATTTTGTTCTTACAAGGTCTGAAGTTCCGCCCAGAAACATAATTGTTCCGTTTTCAGATTGCTCTAATGATTCGAGAATTTCTCTGGCGCGTCGTTTCGCAAGCGCCACTCCTTTTTCAGAAACACCTTCACTCTCAGGCGATTCTCGATCGTCCGCTTTTGGCTTTGTGGAATGTCTTGTGAAAAAATCTCCCTCGTTCATAAATTACTTGTTTATTTTAATTGTTCCTTTGCTCGTGTCAATTTCTACAGAATCATTGTCTTTCAAAATTTGAGTCGCTGTTTTTGTTCCAACTATACAGGGTATTTTAAATTCTCTAGCCACTATTGCCGCATGACAAGTTAATCCGCCCTCATCTGTAATAATTGCCTTAGCTTTTTTCATATACGGAATATAATGCGGGGTAGTTTGTATGGCTACTATAATTTTGTCGTCTATTAAACCACTTTTGTTTTTCAGTTCGGATTTATCTTTAATAACAACAACTTTCCCTTTTATTGTTCCGTTTGAGCGATATGCAACCTGCCCGGTTATTTCATTGTTATTTTTTGATTTTTTAGACGCTTTATCCAAGTTTAAAAAATATTTTTGTATTTTCGTTATTTCTTCGGGGTCGTCAATAACTTCTCGCTTTTCATTTCTTAAATTTAGATAAATAACACCGTGATCTTTCCTAGACTTGATAATTTTTGTTATTTCGGTGTTCGTTAATTTTTCGTCTAGCCATTCTCCAACCTCGTTTAAGGTTAGTGATTTCATTAAAAGTAGCGGAGCGATTTTCAGTTTTTTTCTTTTTGCTAAAAATTTAAAGAAATAAAATAGATTTTCGCCCATGGCTTCTTCCTTGAATGCCACGCTATTTCTCCAGATGTCGTGTATTTTAATAACGCCCTTAATATTTTTTAGATTGTCTTTATTTTCAGCCAGTTTGAGACCTAAAGAAAAAATGATGATAAACTGACCACTCGCCACTTCGTAAAGGTCGCATATTTTATTAAATAACGCTGTGCTCTCGTGATAATCCGCCTTCTTTGTGGCTGAAATTAATTTCTCGCCGTACATTTTTATGTCTTGATACAAAAGATCATTTTTTTTAACATAGGATATTAAAATTTGCGGATTTTTTAGAATTTTTTCGTTGGAGATTGCATGGAAATTTTTTGCTTGCCAGAGATTGAAAACCCTAAGTGGATGATTCTTTTTCAGGGGAATGAGCAATGTTTCCGCGAACTCAATTCCATATTCTTTTTTGATATATTTAGCATAACCATTTCGTTTTGCGGAATAAAACAACAATGATTCGTCCGCTCTCACGCCGAAAAACCACTTCTGGCTTTTTATGTAATCAAAGACGCTCTGTTTATTTTTAGTTATATTGTGCAGGGTAGTAATTGGGCGACTTTGCGTAATATAAAATTTATCTTTTTCCGCAGCCCATTCAATATCGCAAGGGAAACTGAAATGATTTTCAATTTTAAGAATAAGCCCCGAAAGTTCTAGTATTTCACTGTCGGATAAGACCTGTTTTAAGGATTGGATATTTTTATTAATGATTTGGCTGGGCTCTTTTTCTACAACATAACTATCGGGTGTGATTTGTCCGGAAACAATCGCTTCCCCAAGTCCGAAACCCGCTTCAATTATTAACTGATTTCTGTCTTGAGTAACAGGGTGAACAGAAAAAGCTACTCCCGATTTTTCGCTTTTAATCATTTTCTGTACGACAACAGCGACGGATATTTTTTGTTTATGTAAATTGTTTTCAAAACGATAGAAAATGGCGCGTGGTGTAAATAATGAAGCCCAACACTTTTTTACATTTTCAAGCAATTTTTCTTCAGTGGTATTAAGATAGCTTTCAAGCTGACCGGCCCACGCCGCGCTTGCTGAATCTTCAGCGGTGGCTGATGATCTTACTGCCACATATGTCGCACCAAGATTTTTGAAAAATTTTTGAATTTCATCCGCGATATCTTTTGGCAATTCCGCATCGAGAATCAAGGCCTTTATTTTCTTTGATGCATTTTCAATGGTATGCATCTCTTTGTGGTTGACAGTATGCAAAATTGAAGTAATCTCAATCTTTAAGTCAGTTTCTTCTAAAAATTTTTCAAAAGCATTTGTGAGGAGCACAAAGCCCGGTGGCACTAAAATACCCGCATTAATCATTTCACCTAATGAAGCGCCCTTGCCACCCGCTATGGCTGTATCTGTTTTATGGATATTTTGAAAAGTCCTAATTAATTCCATAGCATTTTATCAGTTCATCAGCCGAAATACCAAGTGCATCAGCTAATTTCTGAAATTTGGCTCGGGGACCAGGATTCGAACCTAGGTAATCAGGTCCAGAACCTGATGTCCTACCACTAGACGATCCCCGAATAATTTGATTACTTCGAAATTATAGAATAAAAAAAGGCGAAAGGCAAGATGTTTCGGTGTTTGGTAATTATAATTTTATGGAATATTCCGGTTGTCCGTTTGCCAACTCCGCAAAACTCTGCTATACTATAAATGTAAGTTAACAATTCAAACACTTAGTGCATCGTTAAATGCACCGTTTATTTCTACGCCAGAGGCGTACGGCGAAGAGGGAAATCTGCTCTTAGCCTCATGAAATATGCGACTAGTGGCATTCGCCTTCGCTCTACGGAGCTTTGGCGAAATAATGGCGACTGGGAGATTTCAACCAAATCGATAGCAATATCTTTTTGGTGAAATCTCTTAGCCGCTTTTTCTTTTTTCTATAGGTCGAAAGGAGACGGATCTGTTCTGTTCGGTTCGAGGCATTTCGTTATTCGTGCATACGCTTTTTATTGGTTGGGAGGAGACGGTTCGAGGCATTTCGTTATTTGTGCATACGCTTTGCCTTGGGTGGAGGAATTTCCAGGCTTTTTCTTTCTGCAGGTTTCGCTTCTCAGCGAGTTACTTTTTGTGGAAAAAGT
>Ga0172379_10002154_pt1 | contig 36090 bp, 27 predicted proteins | sample GrowelOW334metaG_FD_119756 | JGI IMG/M metagenome (GOLD analysis project Ga0172379, IMG submission 119756) | Groundwater microbial communities from an aquifer near a municipal landfill in Southern Ontario, Canada - Groundwater well OW334 metaG | ecosystem: Environmental > Aquatic > Deep... | reverse complement strand
TCCACCGAGCGCACCAGCAGCCGTTCGCCGAGTTCCGCTGCGCGCCGGTCGCGGAAATCGGTGACCTCGGAATAGTTGTGACCGGTGTCGATGTGCAGCAGGGGAAAGGGGAAACGGCCGGGGCGAAATGCCTTCTCCGCCAGGCGCAGCAGGCAGATCGAGTCCTTGCCGCCGGAGAACAGCAGCACCGGGTTGGCGCATTGGCCCGCCACCTCGCGCAGGATGTGGATGGCTTCGGCCTCCAGCCAATCGAGGTGGGACAGTGTCGGGCGTGTCAGTAGTGATGTCGTCATGATGAGTTGCTTCAGGCGCGTTTGATGTGTAATCCGCATTCCTTGCCAGCTAGGTTTTGTCTTCGGCCGGCGCCTTGCGGCGCCTTAACTTCGGCTTCGCCGATGTTAGCCTCCGACGAAACGCGGACAGGAATGCGGTGTAGCCCGCATTCCTTCCCTGCTAGGTTTTGTCTCCGGCCGGCGCCTTGCGGCGCCTTAACATCCGCTTCGCCAATGTTAGCCTCCGACGAAACACGGACAGGAATGCGATGCAGCCCGCATTCCTTCCCGTCCGCGTTTTCCCACCACCAACGTCCCGCGCGGATATCCTCGCCCACGGCGATGGCGCGGGTGCAGGGGGCGCAGCCTATGCTCGGATAGTGTTGGTCATGCAGCTTGTTGTAGGGTACGTCGTTGGCATGAATGTAAGCCCAGACTTCGCGCTCGCTCCAGTCGGCCAGCGGGTTGAATTTTTCCAACCGGTTGGCGCTATCGAATTCCCGCTGGGCGACCCCGGTGCGGGTGCTGGCCTGCTCGGCGCGCAGCCCGGTGATCCAGGCCTTCTTGCCGGCGAGGGCGCGTTGCAACGGCTCGACCTTGCGGACGTGGCAGCAGCCTTTACGCAGTTCCACGGAATCGTAGAAGCCGTTGATGCCATGTGATCGCGTATAGGTCTCGATCAGTTCGTGACGCGGGCAATAGAGTTTCAGGGTCAGGCCGTAATGGCGGCGTAAGCGGCCCATCAGGTCGTAAGTCTCCGCCGGCAGCCGGCCGGTGTCCAGCGAGAAGATCTCGATGTCGAGCTTGCCGCCGACGATCAGGTCGGTCAGCAGCATATCCTCGGCACCGAGACTGTTGGCGAACACCGCCGGCGCGAATTCAGCGGCGATTTCCGCCAGTCGATGCCGGAGCAGGACGGTCTTTTCCGCGACGCTGTTGATCAGCGCCGGGTCTTCCGCAAGGATGTTCATATCGCGCCGCTTACGCCCTAAGGGTTCGTCGGAACAGCGGCAAGGGCTGGTTGGCGGCGGCCTGGTAAGCCTCGGAGAAGTCGTCGAGGCTGGCGATGGCGAGTTCCGGCTGCTGCACCACGAACGCGTCGAAGCCGACGCGATGGAGGTAGTGGAGATGATCCCGGCCCACATCGCCGAAGGCGCGCAACTCGCCGCGGTAGCCGTAGCGGGTGCGCAACAGGGTGGCGATGGAATAGCCGCGGCCATCGGCGGCAAGCGGAAAGTGGATGCCGATAACGCTGAAATCGTCCAGGTCGGCGGCAATGTCGGCGGGATCGTCCTCGGGGGCCAGCCAGACGCCGAGCGGATCGTGCTGCTCCCACTCACGGCGAACCAGCTCGGTCCGGCGTGCCTGCCACACCGGCAACGGCACCAGCAGCGGTCCGACCGGCAGCTTGACTGTTTCCGGCGTGTCATTGGCGGCGAGGTTCAACAGCTTCCAATTATCTTCGACGATGTCGCGGTTCTTGATGAGCTTAGCCATTTGTTGCTTCCTTTGCATATTCGTGAATAGGGGAGTTGCCGTAGACGGCGTCGCGGAAACTTTCCGGGCCGATCCGATTCAGGGTGTCGATGAAGCGCTCGTGGGGACGACGAAAGACCTGAAAGTTGGCGACCATCCGGTCGATCGCCGGCGGAACTTCTTCGGCGGCCAGCGAGGGGCCGATCACCTTGCCGAGCTCGGCTTCCATGCCCCAGGCGCCGCCCAGGGTAATCTGGAAGAACTCCTCGCCCTGCTTGTCGACGCCGAGGATGCCGATGTGGCCGACGTGGTGATGGCCGCAGGCGTTCACGCAGCCGGAAATGTTCAGCTTGAACTCGCCGATGTCGGCTAGCTGGACCTGATCCGAAAAGCGGTCCTGGATCGCCTTGGCCAGGGGTATCGATCTGGCATTGGCGAGCGAACAGAAATCGCCGCCCGGGCAGGCGACGATGTCGGTCAGGAGGCCGATGTTGGGTGTCGCCAGGCCGGCGGCGGCGGCTTCCCGCCAGAGCTTGAACAGTTCGGATTTTTTCACGTCGGGCAGGACCAGGTTCTGGGCCACGGTGGTACGAATTTCGGCATAACCGAAACGCTCGGCGAGGTCGGCGACCTTGTCCATCTGTTCGGCCGTGGCGTCGCCCGGCGCCTGCCCCGGCGCCTTGAGCGACAATGTCACCGCGGCATAACCCGTGACACGGTGTTCGTGCACGTTGCGGGCGACCCAAGCGGAGAATTCGCTGTCATGGCGCTTGGCGAACTCGAAGCCGGTATCGAACTTGGGCAGATTCTCATAGTCCGGCGCCGCAAAATGCTCCGCGATGCGGTCCGCCTCGGCCTCGGTCAGGGTCGCGGGGCCATCCTTGAGATGATCCCATTCGGCCTCCACCTGGCGCGCGAACTCCTCGATGCCGAGGGAGTGCACCAGGATCTTGATGCGGGCTTTGTACTTGTTGTCGCGCCGGCCGTGCAGGTTATAGACGCGCAGGATGGCCTCGGCATAGGTCAGCACATGCCGCCAGGGCAGGAACTCGCGCAGCACCTTGGCCAATATCGGCGTGCGTCCCAGGCCACCGCCGACCCAGACACGGAAGCCGAGCTCATCCTGCGCATCGCGAGCGAGCTGGAAACCGAGGTCGTGGATGCGGACGTTGGCGGCGTCATCCGGGCCACCGCTAACGGCAAGCTTGAACTTACGTGGCAGGTAAGCAAACTCAGGGTGGAAAGTGGACCACTGGCGCAGAATCTCCGCCCACGGCCGCGGGTCGGATACCTCCCGCAGGGCCACGCCGGCGAGCGGATCGGTTGTGATATTGCGGATGCAGGCGCCCGAGGTCTGGATCGCATGCAGGTCGGCCTTGGCCAGTTCGGCCAGGACCTCCGGCGCCTGTTCGAGGCTGATCCAATTCAGCTGGAGGTTCTGGCGGGTGCTGAAGTGGCCAGTACCCCGGTCGAAAGTGCGGGTCACACCTGCCAGGGCGCGCATCTGCTTGCTCGACAAAACCCCGTAGGGAATGGCGAGCCGCAGCATCGGCGCGTGGCGCTCCACATACAATCCGTTTTGCAGACGCAAAGGACGGAATTCGTCTTCGCTCAATTCACCGACCAGATGGCGGTGTGTCTGGTCGCGAAATTGCGCCACGCGTTCGGTGACCATGCGACGGTCGATCTCATTGTAGCGATACATGCTGCGCTCCGATGGTGTTGTTGCGGCGCATCGTAGCGATTCGCTATAGACGAATGAAATACTTTGTAGTTAAATACAAATAACCAATTGATATATAGAAACCATGAACATCCAGCAACTGCGTTATGTCCTGGAAGTCGCCAGGCAAGGCCTGAATGTCTCCGAAGCCGCCGCGGCGCTGTTTACCTCGCAACCAGGAGTCTCCAAGCAGATTCGCCTGCTCGAAGACGAGCTCGGCGTGGCAATCTTCGTGCGCCACGGCAAGCGGCTGACCGGCATCACCGATCCGGGCCGGCAGATTCTGGCCATCGCCGAGCGGACCCTGCGCGAACTGGTCAATCTCAAACAGGTCGGCGATGAATTCAGCAACGAAATGGAGGGCACCCTCTCCATCGCCACCACCCACACCCAGGCGCGCTACGCCCTGCCGCAGGCAGTGAAGCAGTTCATGCAGCGTTACCCCAAGGTACGCCTGGAACTGCACCAGGGTAACCCGACGCAGATCTGCGAATGGGTGATCGCCGGCCACTCGGACATCGCCATCGCCACCGAAGCCATCGAGAATTATCCCGACAAGCTGGCGACCATGCCTTGCTACCAATGGAACCACTGCGTCGTCGCACCGCCGCGTCACGCTATCCTCAAGGAAAAGCTACTGACGCTCGAGACCATCGCCCGCTACCCGCTGGTCACCTACGACTCAGCCTTCGCCGGCCGCGGCAAGATCAACCGCGCCTTCACGCTGCGCGGACTCACGCCCAATGTGGTGCTCACCGCCATCGACGCGGATATCATCAAGACCTATGTAGGGCTCGGCCTGGGTATCGGCCTGATGGCGGCAATGGCCTTCGACCCGGTGCGCGACAAGGGGCTGCGCGCCCTCGACGCCTCGCACCTGATCGAGTCGAGCACGACCCGCATCGGGATCCGCAAGGATGCCTGGTTGCGCGGCTACGCCTACGTGTTCATCGAGTTGTTCGCGCCGCACCTGACGCGCAAGACGATCGAGGCGACGCTGCGCGGCGGCGGGGAAGATGCCGGCATCTGAATGCCGGCAGCCGCTGGCTTAACCTAGGAACAGCTTGTACGCCGGATTGTCGCTTTCGTCCCAGCAGCGGTAGCCGAGATTCTTGAGAAAGGCGCGGAATTCTTTCATCTCGCGCGGCGGCACCTGCATGCCGACCAGCACCCGGCCGTAGTCGGCGCCGTGGTTGCGGTAGTGGAACAGCGAGATGTTCCAGCCGGCGCTCATGCTCTCAAGAAAGCGCATCAGCGCGCCGGGCCGCTCGGGAAACTCGAAGCGGTAGAGCAGTTCGTGTTTCACCAGCGGCGCGTGCCCGCCGACCATGTGGCGCACGTGCAGCTTGGCCATTTCGTCGTCGGAGAGATCGAGCGTGGCCAGCCCGTGTTTCTTCAGCGACGCCACCAGCTTCAGGGATTCGCCGCGATCGCCGACCTGCACCCCGGCGAAAACATGCGCCTCGCGGGCATCCGAAAAACGGTAGTTGAACTCAGTGATGTTGCGCGTGCCGATCAGGTCGCAGAACTTCTTGAAGCTGCCCGGCTGCTCGGGTATCGTCACCGCCAACACTGCTTCGCGCTGCTCCCCCACTTCGGCGCGCTCGGCGACAAAGCGCAAGCGGTCGAAGTTCATGTTGGCGCCGGATGCCACCGCCACCAGGGTCTGGCCTTTGAGTTTGTGGCGCAGCGCATATTCCTTGGCGCCGGCGATCGCCAGGGCGCCGGCGGGTTCGAGCACCGTGCGGGTATCCTCGAAGACATCCTTGATGGCGGCGCAGATGGCGTCGGTATCGACCAGCACCATCTCGTCGACGTAGGCCTGGCACAGGCGGAAGGTCTCCTGGCCGACGTACTTCACCGCCGCACCGTCGGCGAACAGGCCCACGCGGTCGAGCTTGACGCGCTTGCCGGCCTTGAGCGAACGGTCCATGGCATCGGCATCGCTGGCCTCGACGCCGATGATCCTGGTCTGCGGACGCAGCCGCTTGATGTAGGCGGCCACGCCGGAAATCAGCCCGCCGCCGCCGATGGCGCAGAACACCGCGTCGATGGGATCGGCGTGCTGGCGCAGGATCTCCATGCCGATGGTGCCCTGGCCGGCGATGACATCGGGATCGTCGTAGGGATGGACGAAGGTCAAGCCGCGTTTCTTCTCCAGCAGCAGGGAATGGGCATAGGCCTCGTCGTACGAATCGCCTGCCAGCACCACCTCGCCGCCGCGGCTCCTGACCGCATTCACCTTGATCAACGGCGTCGTCACCGGCATCACGATCACCGCCCGGCAGCCGAGCGTCTGCGCCGCCAGCGCCACGCCCTGGGCGTGGTTGCCGGCCGAGGCGGTGATCACTCCGCGCTTGCGCTGGGCGGCGCTGAGGTGCGCCATCTTGTTGTAGGCGCCGCGCAGCTTGAAGGAGAATACCGGTTGCATGTCCTCGCGCTTGAGCCAGATGCGGTTGCCGCTACGCGCCGAGAGATTGGGCGCGATCTCCAGCGGCGTTTCAATGGCGACGTCATAGACGCGGGCGTTGAGGATCTTTTCCAGGTAATCCGGTAACTGGGCTGGATTTTGAGCGGGGCGCGACGACATGGCGGGATGAGGAGAATTGACAAGAGCCGAAGCGTAGCAGGGGCCGGCGCATACGCGCAAGCCGGGGGCGGTGTGGGAAGCGTTGAAAGTGCTGGTCCGGAGGGCAAGGTCCGGGGAGTTTACCCGCCCTCCCGGTGCAGAGGCGCACATATCGGTCGGTCAAACTCCCCGGACCTTGCTATGACCCATATGGTTGTTTTTGACAAGAAACCAACCACGGCTCGGTGACGCGCTGACACGGGGTCTCGATTCGGCGACATTGCGCTTCCCAGCACCGGGAGCCGAAGCGAGACCCCGTGTCAGCGCCAGCACAAACGCTCAGTCCGGTTCTTGTTTGAATGCCGGAACTGGCTGTTCCAACCAACACATTCCAGCGCGACTACCTGAAATGGAACAACCGCACGGAAGAGCCGATCAGAGCCGGCGCGGCGCCCCCGCAGCCGCTGACGCCGCGTCCCAATACGGCACCTTGCCAAAGCGCTCCACCAGAAAATCGATGAAAGCCCTGACTTTCGGCGAAAGCTGGCGGTTGGGCAGATACACAGCATAGGCTTCGCTGCTGAACGGCGCAACCGGACGATAGCGCTTCATCACCATCTTCAGCGCGCCGGATTGCAGGTCCGCCCCGACCGTGAGCGTCGGGACCAGGGCGACGCCAATGCCGTCGAGCAGGGCCTGGCGGATCGCCTCGCTGCTGTTGATCTGGAAGTTGCCTTTCACCTTGACCGCCACCCGTCCTTGCGGTCCCTCGAACTGCCAACGCTCGCCGAAGCCCTCGCTGCCGTAGGAGACGCAGTTGTGGCCGGCCAGATCCTCGGGTTTCTTCGGCAGGCCGGCGCGCGCAAGATAGTCCGGCGATCCGCAGATCACGTAGCGGATGGTGGCAAGCCGGCGCGCCACCAGGTTCTCTCCCGGCTTTTGCGTCAGGCGGATCGCCAGGTCGTAGCCTTCCTCGGCGAGATCGACGATGCGATCCAGCAGCGCGATCTGAACCGCCACGTCCGGGTAGCGCCGCAGGAATTCCGGGATTGCAGGCGCCACGTGCATCTTGCCGAAGGTGACCGGGGCGCTCAACCGGAGGATGCCGCGCGGCGCGGCGGCCAGCTGGCTGGCGGCGAGTTCGGCCGCCTCCGCGGCGGAAACAATGCGCGCGCAATGCTCATAGACTGCGCCGCCAGCCTCGGTGAGACTCAATGTGCGGGTGGTGCGATTCAGCAGGCGGGCGCCGAGCGCCTGCTCCAGGCGCGACACCTGTCGGCTCACCGCCGACTTGGTGAGCTTGAGGTTGCGTGCCGCACTGGAGAAACTTTTGGCTTCGACCACCTTGGCGAAGATCGCCATCTCGGTCAGGGGCTGCATTCGGGCCTCACTCCATTGTTGTCAAAACGACAACAGTATTGTTACGAATTAATGGATTGTCAATTTTGGCGTTGGGCCTAGAATTTCCTCACAGGCATTCCGTTGACCGTGATCGATGGCGGAACGCTCCATTCAACAGAGGAGCAAGGCAATGAGTAACGCGACAGGTAACCCAACGGCGGCGCGGCCGGCAGAAACCCATCAGATGCCCGCCAGGGACGGAAACAGCCGCTGGCAGGAACGGAAGGAACAGGCGGTCACGCGCGGCATCCGGGTGCTGACGAAAATCTATGCGGAACGCGCCGAAAACGCCGAACTGTGGGATGTCGACGGCAACCGCTATATCGACTTCGTCGGCGGCATCGGCACGCTCGCCACCGGCCACCGCCATCCCAAGGTGATGGCCGCGGTGGAGGCGCAGATGAAGAAGTTCACCCACGTCTGCCACCAGATCTTTCCCGATCCTGGCTACGTTGAACTGGCGGAAAAACTCAACGGCCTGACGCCGGGAAAGTTCGCCAAGAAGACCGCGTTCTTCACGACCGGCGCCGAGGCGGTGGAAAACGCCGTCAAGATTGCCCGGGTCGCCACCGGGCGCAGCGCCGTCATCGCCTTCTCCGGGGCCTTCCATGGGCGCGGCATGATGGGCCTGGCGCTCACCGGCAAGGTGGCGCCCTACAAGACCGGGTTCGGGCCGCTGCCCGCCGAGGTGTACCACGTCCCGTTTCCGGTCGCCTCGCAGGGCATCTCCGCTGACGACTCGCTGCGCGCGCTGGACGATCTGTTCCGAGTCGATATCGATGCGCAGCGCGTCGCCGCCATCATCATCGAACCGGTGCAGGGCGAAGGCGGGTTTCACGTGGCGCCGCCAGAGTTGATGTACGGGTTGCGGGAGATTTGCGATGCCCACGGCATCCTGGTGATCGCCGACGAGGTTCAGTCCGGCTTCGGCCGGACCGGCAAACTGTTCGCCATGGAGCATTACGCCGTCATCCCGGACCTGGTGACGATGGCCAAGAGCCTGGCGGGCGGCTTTCCGCTGTCCGCCGTAACCGGCCGCGCTGATCTCATGGATGCGGCCGCCGAGGGCGGCCTTGGCGGTACCTACGGCGGCAACCCGCTGGCAGTGGCCGCGGCGCTGGCGGTGCTCGATGTCATTGCCGAGGAGAAGCTGCTGGAACGCGCCGACCGGCTCGGGGCGCGACTGAGGGATCTCCTGGACCGGCTTAAGCCCGTTGTGCCGGAAATTGCCGAGGTGCGGGGGCTCGGTGCCATGCTTGCCGTTGAATTCACTCACCCCGCCGACGGTAAGGCCCATCCGGCGTTCGCCCGCCGGGTCCAGGCCGATGCGCTAGGATCCGGCCTGGTGCTGCTGACCTGCGGGACGCATTCGAACGCGCTACGCTTCCTGATGCCGCTGACGATCCAGGACGAGGTGTTCAACGAAGGGCTGCTGATGCTGGAGCGTGCCCTCAGGGATATCTAATTCACCGGCGAAGCCCGGCCGGCGCAAGGTAATATGTCCGCATGGATTACCTGTTCTCCGCCGAGGCTGGCCTGCTGGGCGTGTTCGTTGCCAGTTTCCTGTCCGCCACCCTGTTGCCGGGCGGCTCCGAGGCGGTTCTATTCGCCGTGGTGCGTCTGCATCCCGAGCAGACCAGCGCCGCCCTGGTGCTGGCGACGCTCGGCAACACCCTCGGCGGCATGAGCACTTACCTGCTGGCCCGCCTGCTGCCGCAACGCGAGTTGCCGGCCCGCCTGGCCATGGTGAAACGCTATGGCGCGGTCGCCCTGGTCCTGGCCTGGGCGCCACTGATCGGCGACGCGCTGTGCGCCGCCGCCGGCTGGCTGCGGCTCAACTGGCTAAGCTGCATGCTGTGGATGGCGCTGGGAAAATTCGGCCGCTATGTACTGGTGGTTACCGGCGCCGGAATCTTCTAGACCACGAAGCGATCCACCGCCTGCTTCAGCGTCACCGCCAGTTCCTCCAGATGGCGGGCGGACTGGGCGGTTTCGTTGGCCAGGCTGCCGTTTCGTTCCGCCTTCTGGGCGATGACCTCGACGTCCTGCGCCAGCTGGGTTGCCGCCGTGCTCTGTTCGCGCAAGGCGGAGGAAATCTCGTCAACCGACGCCTTGACCTTGTTGGTGCTCGTTTCGATGTTGGCCATGGCAACGCCGGAGTGGGTTGCCATCTCCACGCCCTTCTGAACCTGCCCGACACTGAACTCCATTCCAGAGACGGAGCGTTGGGTGCTCAACCGGATTTCTTCTATGGTGTTGGTAATTTCGTGAGTGGCCGATGCCGTGCGTTCCGCAAGCTTGCGCACCTCGTCGGCCACGACCGCGAAACCCCGCCCCTGTTCGCCGGCGCGCGCGGCTTCGATCGCGGCGTTGAGCGCCAACAGGTTGGTCTGGTCGGCAATTTCCTTGATCACATTGGCAACGCCGGAAATTTGCACGGATTTTTCTTCGAGGGTGGTAATCGCCGCCGATGAAGCGTTGACGGATTCCGAAATCTTTTGCATTTCGTCAATCGCCTCGCTAACCGCCTGGTGTCCTTGTCCGGAAAGTCCGCCGGCTTCCGTCGCCATCTCGTGGGCGCGGTCGGAGTTGTCGGCGACTTGCTGGATGCTGACAGTAACTTCTTCGAGCGATGCCGCCATGGATGCGGTGGCGTCGCTTTGCTGGCTGGAACTGGTGGTCAATTCGCTGGCCGCCGAGGAAAGTTGATGGGAAGTGGCCATCACTCGCTCGGCGCTGAGCTTGACGTCGCGCACCACCGATTGCAGTTTGTCCATGAAGGTGTTGAATATTCCCGACGTTCTGCCGATCTCGTCGTTGCGCTCGACCGTCAGCCGGCGCGTCAAATCGCCTTCCCCCTCGGCAATCTCCCGCAGGCTATGCGACAACTTCGCCAGGGGAGCACTGACCGCGCGATCGACGAATAGGTAGATAAACCCGATCAGGACGATCGCCACGCCCAGGGCCGCCACGATGAACTTCAGGCTGGCGTCGCGGATGGCGTCGTTGATCTTGTTCAACGAGATGTTCATGCTCACCACGCCGAGCACCGCCCCGTCCGGCGCGCCGTGACACTTGGTGCAGTCCTTGCCGAGGTAGTTCTTCTCATTGGTCGACGGAATCACCGCCCGCAGAATATCCCCCTGGGCACTCTTGCTCACCTGGAAATAGGGCTTGCCACTGGTCAATACCTGCTGCTCGATGGCGTCGGGCATTCTGTCGCTGGCGGTTCGATCGAATTCCTTGTCGATTTCGGCGCCCTTGACGGTATGAAGCTCGGTGATGTTCTCCGATTTCTGTATTTGATCCAGATAGATGTTCCGCTTGTCCATCTTCTCGATGATCATCAAGGCGGTCAGGGAGGCGATGGTCATCTGATTGACGCTCACCGCGAAATCCTTCGCCTGCTTGATGCCCATTTCCTGTTGCTGCGCCGTCACCCACCAGATGATGGCCGACCAGGAGATGATCATCATGACCGTGATGCCTAGCACCAGGCGTACCCAAATTTTTGAATCTTTCAGGAAATTCATGGAGATGCCCTCTTGATCGAAATTCTTTGCGCACCGCCTCGAACTTGAGTCCGAAGGGGATTGAAGGATGCAGTGCTGCGTCCCTGACTTTGCCGATTGACTACCATTGTCGGATTCATGGCCTTGCACTGTTGGCGGCGGATATTATCCTAGCATGAGGAATGCCGCCTGTTGACGTAAGTCATGGCCAAAGCGCTTTGGTGCCTTTGGCGATCGCCGCATTGGGCGGGATTGCGGCCGGCTGTCTTAATCCCGGCTCATCGTCAGGGACATCCCGCCGTCAGCGCGGAACTCAGGTAGCTGCCGGCATCTCCCAGATCAACCAGTCCGTCACTGGTCTTGGCGTCGAGAAAATACACATGCCGCCGGTTGTCGGTGGTAGATAGCGCGACGCCCACATAGACATCGGCGGGGGGATAGTAGCGGTAGTCGAAACCCGCCGCCCGGATCGATAGGGTTCTCGGCGCGAGCAGCGCCGGCAATAGCGTTTCACCCCAGCCGAATATGCAGTCCGCATCGCTGGTGATGGGATAGGCAAGATAGGTGGCAATATTTGCGAGGTCGGCATCCGTCAGGGCAGCCAGAAATTTCATGGCCGGGTTGGTCTGAATCTGTAGTCGGATCAGATCCGGCCGGTTCGCCGCCACCAGGTTATCGATCTTCAGGCCGTTGGGCGGCGTGCCGTGGCAACCGACGCAATTGCTGGTGTAGAGCGCCTGGCCGGCGTCGATGCTGACCGCCGCGCAAGCCTGGCTGCCGATCGCGCCGGCCACCAATACAGCCGCAAGGACGAGGCCGGGGGCGGCGCGGCGACCGAAATATCCATCTCGCCGCATCGCCAGGTTCGAGCGATCAGACAAAGCCGAGATTCGAGGATGAAAAGCGCGCGAGATTGGGCAGGACCGTTGCCAGATCTCCCGCCGCCACGCCCAGCCAGCTCGCCAGCGTCGCCGCGTATTGATCCACTGCCGTGGTCGGCACCCAGCGGCCGCCGCCGTCGGCATCGTCCGGGCCGTTCAAGGCCAGGGTCGGGAACAGGCCGTAAATGTCGCCGCCCTTGACGGCGCCCCCCAGCACCAGGTGATGGTTGCCCCAGGCGTGATCGGTCCCGGTCGAGTTGGGCTTGAGGGTGCGGGCGAAATCCGACAGGGTAAAGCTCGTCACCTTGTCGGCCACGCCAAGGGCCACGGTGGCGTTATAGAAAGCCAGCATGGCAGGGGCCAATTGACCGAATAGCGTCTGCTGCACGTCGAGCTGCTTGCTGTGGGTATCGAAGCCATTCAAGGCGACATAGAACACCTGACGTTTGAGACCGGTCGTTGTTCGCGCCTCGATCATTTTGGCAGCCAACAGGAGCTGGGTGGCGATGCCAGAGCTCAGTCCGGCGAATGCCGTCGCCAGCGTCGCGCTGGTAGTTTGAACGATGGGGTTGACCAGCGCGCTGCTGGCAATCGCCTGGCTGACGACATTGCCGGCCGCCTCGACCAGGACGTTGCCGCGATCCAGTCCGAGCACCTGCGCCAGGCCGCTGTTGCGCGCCTTGGCAGCCGCGCTGGTGCCGTTGTCCCGCAGGCCGAAGCTGCCGCTGGTCGGGATCACCAGCGGCGCAGTTTGTCTTCCGTTGTTGAAGCGGCTGGAGCCGGCCAGCGACATCAGCGCCGGGACGCTCACCTGCCCGTTATGGGCCAGCACCGCATCGGCGATGCGGCCGCCCCAACCGGTCGCCGACAGCCCCGCCGATTCGGCGCTCTGCCACTGGCCTTGCTGATCCGAATGGGAGAACAGACTAAGCGGCCGCTGTTTAGTCTTGGCGCGATATTCCGCCGCGGTCATCGGGGTAACCAGGGTTCCCACGTTGGCGACTGCGGCGAGTTTGCCCTGCGAGTAAAGCGGCGCAATCGGCGCCAGCGCCGGGTGCAGCGCATATCCGCTGCCGCCCTGGCCGGCGGCGGCGCCGAGGCTGGCGAGGTCGGTGGCGGACAATGCCAGGGCGCCGCGGGCGCTGGCATAAGCCGCGTAGACGCTGCCGTCGGTCGGAATCAGCATATTGTTGCCGTCGTTGCCACCGTAGAGAAAGATGCAGACCAGGGCGCGATAGTCGTCGCCCGTCGCCGCTGCCGCCAGCGCCGGCATCCATCCCCATGGCGCGGCGCCGGCCGCCAGGGCGGCGGTCTTGAGAAAATCCCTTCTTGAGTAACTCATATCAACGCTCCACCAGGAACTGCGGCAAGTTGGCAACCAGGTAAAGCGCCGTCTGCGCCCGCGACTTGGGGTCGCTGGAAGCCGCCGTGACGCTGGCGATGAGCTGGCTGCGGGTCTCGGGCGCCATGGTGCCGTGCAACAGCAGCATGTTGAGGCGGTCGACGAGCGCCGCCGGATCCGCCGCCAGGGTCATGTAGGGCGTCAGGTCGAGGTAGGTGCCCGTCGCACCCGTCACCGTGGCTGCCGGCTGGGCCGCGTAGACAATGTTGCCGGTCGCCGTTCCGGACAGGGCGCTGTAAAGAAAATTGGCTCGCGCCAGGGCGGTCGAGGTGTTCTGAATGCCGAACTCGGGTGCCGCCTCGCCGCTGGTGAGGCCGTAATCCGCCGGGTAGTAGTTGAACACGGTGTCCGGATAGAACACGTTCTGGCCCATTTCGCTGCTGCGATCCTTGAGCCATACGCCGTCGCTGACGCCGCCCAGGGTCCGATAGAAGTGGGCGATGAACAGCGCGGGCTCGCGCAGATGGCCGTAAGCGCCGTCGCCGTACATGCCGCCGCGCGCCTCCGGGTCCAGCAGGATGGCGCTGATCACCGCCTGCATGTCGCCGCGCACGCCGTTGCCGTTATCGTTGAAGGCGGCGGCCACGCGGCCGACGTAGGCGGCGCTCGGGTTGCTGGTCACCAGGTGCTGGATCAACTGTTTGCCGATGAACGGCCCGACATTGGGATGCATGAACACCGTGTGGATGGCGGTGGCCAGGTCGGCGGCGGCGGTCTGCCCGGCCGGCAACATGGTGGAGTCCAGCAATTGCTTGGCGGTGGTATCGTGATTCTTCTCCACGGCAATCATGTCGGCGCCATAGTAGATCGGATTGAACGACTGTGAGGTCGCCCCCGGCAGCGGCGCGTAGGTCCAGCCCGTCAGCGCCTTGGCAAATCCCTTGATGACGTTCTCGTCGTAACTGGGGATGGCGATGCCGTTGGCATCAGTGTGCACCGAGCCGTCGGGGTTGAGCTGATACAAGCCGATCGAGAATAGTTGCAATAGTTCCCGCGCATAGTTCTCGTTGGGTTGCTGGCTGGCATTGACGGCCTTGGGATTGTTGACCATGTCGAGATAGTTGCCCATCGCCGGCGACAAGGTGATCCTGGTCAGGATGGTCTCATAGTTACCGAAGGCGTTGTCCAGGAGCATATGCTGGTAGGGCACGAAGGCACTCGGTTTGGCGAGCGAAGACTCCATCCCCGAGATCACCAGGATCTGCGACAGGGCGAAGGCCACCCGCTGGCGCAACTGGTCCGGCGCTGAAATGGCGTTCTGGAAGAACTGGCGCTGCACCTGATAAAGCGAATAGTGGTCGCGCGCGCAAATGGATGCCGCGCTGCTGGCGTTGCCGTCGCTGGTGCAGGATGCCGCCCTCGATTCAGGATAATACGGCCACTCCGCGCCGCCGCCCGGCGGCACGTAGCCGGTTTTGGGCAGCGCAAACTGCTCCGCCAGCCAGCCCGCCAGGCCGCGCTGTTTGACCTCGGCGATGCTCGCGTCGGTGGGGCCGAACGTAGCCTGCTCCAGGAAACGCACGATATCTGCGTCCGCCGTGGCGCTGCACGGCAAGGCGGAGGCGCGCGGAATCCTGGCCGGCACCTGGTAGATGGTCCGGAACAGGCCGTTGTTCGACATATCGTCGGCATCCCTGCCGTAGCCGGCGTAGATCGATGCGCATTCGAGGGCCGATATGTCCGCGTTCGCCAACAACGGGATCGCATGGGGGCTCAGTGTGCCGGCAGCCGCGCTCGGCAGGTTGACGCCATCGAAGGGCACCCAGCCGCCAGGGGATAGAAAGATCAGGCTGCCCCCATACGCCGCGGCGACATAATAGAAACCCGGCAAGCCGATATCCGCCGCGGCCGGCGAAATGCTGGCCGACAAGGTGAGTGCGTCTGGCGTACCCGCATAATCGCCCTTGGCATCGAAGCGATCGGCCCGGCCAGCCGCAAAGGCGGGCCAGCAAACCGTCGCGAAGACCAGGACAACAATAAACCGCATCATTCTCATCAACGCTCCCAAGCGTCCGGGCGTGTCGGCGAGCGACCGCCCTCCAAGATGACAATCATAACCATGGCCCATTTCAAGCAAGTGACGCACGGATACCTGCCATGCCACAAAATACGTCGTATGCATTCCGGCGGCTGTGACGCGGTTCACACGGCGGATGAAAGAGTTTGTTGTTGTCGCGTCGATTACCGCTACTCCGCATGCAAACCGAATTGCAGGGCGGCGAGCCTGGCGTACAGCCCGTCTTCGCGGATCAGGCTGTCGTGGGTGCCGCTGGCGACGATGTGGCCGTTATCCATGACGATGATCCGGTCGGCCTTGCGCACCGTCGCCAGGCGGTGGGCGATGACCAGTGTGGTGCGCCCTTCGACCAGGTGTTCCAGGGCGGTCTGCACCAGCCGCTCGCTTTCGGCGTCGAGGGCGCTGGTGGCTTCGTCGAGCAGCATCAGCGGCGGGTTCTTCAGGATGGCGCGGGCGATGGCGATGCGCTGGCGCTGTCCGCCCGACAGGCGCACACCGCGCTCGCCGAGAAAACTGCGATAACCTTCGGGCAGGCGTTCGATGAACTCGTCGGCCACCGCGGCGCGGGCTGCCGCCCTCACCTCCTCGTCGCTGGCGTCGGCGCGGCCATAGCGGATGTTCTCCATGGCATCGGCGGAAAACAACACCGTGTCCTGCGGCACGATGCCGATGCGGCGCCGCACCTCGAACGGATCGGCTTGCGCCAGATCGACGCCGTCGAGGACGATGCGTCCCTGCTGCGGATCGTAGAAGCGCAGCAGCAACTGGAACAGGGTGCTCTTGCCGGCGCCGGACGGGCCGACCAGCGCAACCGTCTCGCCAGCGCGCACTTGCAGCGAGAAATCCGCCAGCGACGGATGATCCGGTCGAGACGGATAGTGGAAAGTCACCTGCTCCATGCTGATTTCGCCGCGCGGCGCGGGCAGCGCCAGCGGTTGCGCCACGACGACGATGTCGGGCTTGGCCGCCAGCAGCTCCATCAGGCGCTCGGTGGCGCCGGCGGCGCGCTGCACGTCGCCCCACACTTCGGACAGGGCGCCGATGCTGCTGGCCACCATCACCGCGTAGAGCACGAACTGGCTCAACTCCCCCGCGCTCATGCCGCCGTCCAGCACCGCGTGCGCGCCCAACCACAGCACCAGGACAATCGCCCCGAACACCATGACGATGATGATCACTGTGAGCATGGCGCGCATGGTGATGCGCCGCAAGGCGGTGCGGAAGGAGGATTCCACCGACTCGTCGAAACGCGCCGTCTCCCGTGCTTCCTGGCTGAATGCCTGCACCGTGGTGACGGCGTTGAGTTTTTCGCCGGCCAGCGCGCTGGAATCGGCCACCCGGTCCTGGCTGTCGCGCGACAATCGCCGCACCTGGCGGCCGAACAGGATGATGGGCAGAACCACCGTCAGCAGCAGGGCCAGCGTATAGCCGGTCAGGCGCGGGCTGGTGAAACCCATCATCACCAACCCGCCGGCCAGCATCAGCGTGCTGCGCAAGGCCATCGACATGCTGGTGCCGACCACCACCTGGATCAGCGTGGTGTCGGTGGTCAAGCGCGACAGCACCTCGCCGGTGCGGGTGACCTCGAAGAAGGCCGGGCTCATGCCGATGACATGGCGGTACACGGCGCTGCGGATGTCCGCCACCACCCGCTCGCCGAGCCACGACACCAGGTAGAAGCGCACCGCGACGAACAGGCCGAGCACCACCGCCACGACGAACAGGAACAGGAAATAGCGGTCGATATGCTCGGCGTTGGCGCGCGAGAAACCCAGGTCGATCATCTGCCGCACGGCGATCGGCAGCACCAGCGACGCGGCGGCGGCGATGGTCAGGGCGACGAAGGCCAGCGCCAGCCGGCCGCGGTAAGGCCGCAGGAAGCGGCCCAGACGGGCCAGGGGCGCCAGTTTGCCGGCAGGTGAGGAGTTGGACGAGTCTGGCATGGGTTGGGTGATCACCGGGGAACAACGGGCGCCGCCGGCCGACATGCCTACGCGGCACGTGCGCTGGCGCGTGGAAGGTTTTATCATAACGCAATGACAAGTGGAAGCGTCGCGCAGGTTCGCGCGCCATGTACCATCCACCATCCACCATCCACGCTACGGGACAAGCGCTTGCCCGAGATAGACGAGACGAACCTCTTGCAATGAACCGGTATTTCGGACTCGACCGCCCGTTTGTCTTCGTCGCCAGCAAGCTGCTGTATGCCTGGGTGCGTACCCATGTCCAGCCGCAGGACCTGTCCACGCTGGGCCTCGATCCGGCGAAGCCGGTGGTGTATGTCATGCAGCGGCGGTTCCTGTCGAACCTGCTGGTGCTGGCGCGCGAGACCAAGGCGCTGGGGCTGCCGCCGGCGCACGGGGTTCTGGCGGCAGGCGGTGTGCGCGAGGCGGTGTCGTTCTTCTTCCTGACCCGGCGCGAGCCGCTGCTGGGTTCACGGCGGGCGACCTATTCCGGCCTGCTGCGCCGCCTGGTGGCTCAAGCGCGGGCCCAGGACGGCTTCGAGGTGCAGATCGTTCCGGTGTCGATCCTGTGGGGCCGCGCCCCGGACAAGGCCAACTCGGTGTGGAAACTGCTGTTCTCCGACGGCTGGGCGGCGCGCGGCGAACTCAAGCAATTCTTCACCGTGCTGATCCACGGCCGCCAGACGCTGTTGCGTTTCAGCGAGCCGCTATCGCTGCGCCAGATCGTCGCCGAAGGGCTGGACGAGGAGCGCACGCTGAGGAAGCTCGCCCGAATCCTGCGCGTACACTTCCGCCGCCAGCGCGAAATGGCCATCGGCCCCGACCTCTCGCACCGCCGCAACCAGGTCGGCAAGCTGGTCGAGGCGCCAGCTGTCCGCGCCGCGGTCGAAGCCGAGGCCGCAGCCAAGGGCGGCGGCGCGGCGGCCCTGCAGCAAGCCCAGACTCAAGCGCGCGCCTATGCCTGGGAAATCGCCGCCGACTATTCCTATCCGGTCACGCTGATCCTCGCCCGTTTCCTGACCTGGCTGTGGACGCGCCTCTACGACGGCGTCGAGGTCGACAACTTCGACACCGTCAGCGGCGTCGCCGCCGACCACGAGATCGTCTATGTGCCCTGCCACCGCAGCCACATCGACTACCTGCTGCTCTCCTACCTGGTCTTCAACCGCGGCCTGATGGTGCCGCATATCGCCGCCGGGGAGAACCTCAACCTGCCGCTGCTCGGCGGCATCCTGCGGCGCGGCGGCGCCTTCTTCCTGCGCCGCTCCTTCAAGGGCAACAAGGTGTACGCGGCGGTGTTCAACGAATACCTGCACATGATGATCAGCAAGGGCTACGCCATCGAGTATTTCGTCGAAGGCGGGCGCAGCCGCACCGGCCGCCAGCTCGCCGCCAAGGCCGGCATGCTGGCGATGACGGTGAAGAGCTTCCTGCGCGATCCGGCCCGCCCCATCGTCTTCCTGCCGGTGTATATCGGCTATGAGAAGCTGTTCGAGGGGCGTACCTACATCGGCGAGCTGATGGGCCGGCCGAAGAAGCGGGAGTCGCTGCTGGACCTGTTGCTGACCCTGCGCGAGCTGAAGAGGAACTTCGGCAAGGTGCATGTGAATTTCGGCGAGCCGATCAAGCTTGCCGACATCCTGGCTGCCGAAAATCCCGGCTGGCGCGACCTCCCGGTTGCCGCCGAGTCCCGTCCTGACTGGCTGAACGCCGGCATTGAACGCCTGATGCTCAAGATAACCGAAGGCTTGAACAGCGCGGCGGTCGCCAACCCGGTCAACCTGCTCGGCCTGGCCTTGCTGGCCACGCCGCGCCTGGCGATGGACGAGCGGCAACTGATGCGCCAGCTCGATGCCTACCGCCGCCTGGCGCTCGCTGCGCCCTATGCCGGGCGCAGCCGGGTGACGCCGCTGGACGGCGCGGCCATCGTCGCCTACTGCGAGAAGCTCAACATCGTCCAGCGCCACGCCCATCCGCTCGGCGACGTGCTGCATTTTGCCGCCGAGGAAGCGGTGCTGGCGACCTACACCCGCAACAACATCCTCCACCTGTACGCCCTGCCGGCCCTGCTCGCCTGCCTGTATGCGCGCAATGCCGCGCTGAGCCGCGAGCAGTTGCTGCGCGTCGCCCACACCATTTACCCCTTCCTGCGATCCGAACTGTTCCTGCGCTGGACCGAAAGCGAACTCGACGCGGCGCTGGACGCCCATCAGGAGGCGCTCGCCGCTTTGGGCTGGCTGGAGCGTAGCGAGGGCGTTAGCGAACCGGCCAGATACGCCGCTCCCGCTTTCAACAGCGAGGCCTACGCCCAGTTGGCTTTGCTCGGCCAGGCGCTGCGGCCGACGTTGATCCGCTATTTCATCACCCTGGGATTGCTGACCCAGCAGGGCTCGGGCGTCATGACGCCGGCCGCGCTGGCGGACCTGTGCCGGCTGCTGGCGCAGCGCCTGACCCTGCTGCGCGAGTTCAACGCCCCGGAGTTCTTCGACCAGGCCATCTTCCATGCCTTCATCGCCACCCTGCGGTCCAACGGCCAGGTCGAGTTGCGCGAAGACGGCAAGCTGCATTTCGGCGAGCGGCTCGAAGCCGAGGCCGGCGAAGCGCGCTTTATCCTGCCACCGGACGTGCGCCAGACGATATTCTCGATGACGCGGCTGGATGCCGGGAGGTTGGCCGGCGTAGCGGCGAAATGAGAGAATGCCGGCGTCCCTAACTCGCATCGTCGTCAGACCACCCTCGTACCCCAGATCCAACGGCGGGCACTAGTGCCATGAAATCGTTCAAAAACAGGGTTTGCGCCCCCACCCCCAACCCCCGCCCGGGCGGGGGCTACAAGTTGCTCGCTGCGCTCGTGGATTACGGGGCGCTTCGTAACGGCATTTCAAGTTAAGACCACGGAGTTGACGATGTTCACCAAAGCCACTTTCAAATTCCTCGACGAACTGGCAGCCAACAATGAGCGGGCATGGTTCGAAGCCAACAAGCCGCGCTATGAGTCCCTGGTGCGCGAACCGGCGCTCGAGTTCATCGAGGCCATGGGTCCGGTCCTGGGAAAATTCGCCCCCCATTTCCGCGCGGAACCGCGCAAGGTGGGCGGTTCGCTGATGCGGGTGTTCCGCGACACGCGCTTCTCGCGCGACAAGACCCCGTACAAGACCAACATCGGCATCCAGTTCCGCCACGCCCTGGGCAAGGACGTACATGCGCCGGGCTTCTACCTGCACGTCGCGCGCGACGAGTGCTTCCTCGGCGCCGGCTGCTGGCACCCCGAGGCCGACGCGCTGGGCCGCATCCGCGACCTCGTCGCCGCCAAGCCCGAGCGCTGGTTCGCCGCGCGCGACGACAGGAAATTCGCGGTGCACTGGTCGCTCGCCGGCGACAGCCTGACGCGCCCGCCACGCGGCTATGCCGCCGATCATGCGGCGATCGAGGATTTGAAGCGCAAGGACTTCATCGGCCTGGCGTCCCTGTCCGCCGCCGAGGTCGTCGCGCCCGGACTGGTCAAGCTCGCCGGCGCGCGCTTCGCCACGGCCGCACCGCTGATGAATTTCCTGTGCGAGGCGCTCGGGGTGCAATATTGAGGTTGATCCCGCGAATTTCGGCCGCGACGCTATTGGTACTACCGGGGCAACCGCAGTATGATTGAATCGTTGGAGACAAGGCTCGTGCAACCAACGGGCAAAGACTTTCGGCCCTTGACGATAGGTTGTTGCACTTCCGGTTTGGGGCGTTCACACACCTTCTCGAAGCCACCGCATGCCATCCTTCCAGAAAATTGAAGACGGCGACATTGAAGTAGGCGTACCGCTGAAGCGGCCGGTCTACGACAAGCACGGCACCCTGCTGATCAAGGTGGGAGGAACTATCGGATCCGCCCAGCAGTTGAGCATACTGCTCGACAAGGAAATTTTCTTCGTCGCCGACGAGGGCAAGACTCCGGATGCGACGCCAGCGGCCGAGGAGGAAGACGGCGAGACCAGCGTGTTCGCCATCCTCGATGCGGCCAAGGAAAAGCTGACGCGAATCTTCGACCTGCTGCGCCAGGGCCGGACCCACGACGACTTCGTGACTCGCATCAAGAACATCGCCAGCGCCGTTCAGAAGGCCTGCGCGCTGGATGCCGACGCCGCCCTGGCCAATCTCCAGCTCGAACTCGATGCGCCCTACGCGGTGGTTCACCACCTACAGGCGGCCATCCTCTGCGAGCTCACCGGCAAGAAACTCGGCGTCAAGGACGAGTCTCGTCGCAAGCTGGTCAAGGCGGCCCTCACCCGGGACATCGATCTCATGGATATCCAGCATGTGCTCGACAAGCAAACCATCCCGCTATCCGACAAGCACATCGAGAGAATTCAGAAACATCCGGCGAGCAGTTCCGCCAGGCTCAGGGAACTGGGCGTGAGCGACAAGACCTGGCTCGATGCCGTGGATCACCACCACGAACGCCTGGACGGCTCGGGCTACCCGGACCACCTGTCCGGCAATGCGATTGGCATCCCGGCCCGGCTGCTGGCCATCACCGACATCTACAGCGCGATGATTCGCGACCGCGCCAACCGCCGGGCGATATTGCCGAAGGAGGCGCTGCGCAAGCTGATGCTGGAGCACAAGGGAAAAATCGACGAACGCCTGACCCAAGTGTTGATCAAGGAGATCGGCATCTACCCGCCCGGCGTTCTGGTGCAACTGGCCAGCAAGGAAATTGCGGTGGTCAAGAGCCGCGGCAACGACGGGCTCCATCCACTCGTCTATGCCTTCATCGACGCGGCGGGCATGCCCATGCGCAGCCCCTATGCATGCGACACGACGCGGCCGGAGTTCCAGGTCAAGGGCATGGTGCCCACCACCGAATTCCGCGCCAGCATACCTACATTGCGCAATATCTGGCAGAACTCACAACCCTAGTGCAGGTATCCTGAACAGCCTAAGGTCGCAGTTGCCGGGTGTTGTTCAGGTCCGGAACCTGGCGATGCTGGCGCGCAGGCGTTCGGCGAGCTGTTCCATGTCGGCCGCAGTCACCGAGGTTTGTTGCGCTTGAGCGTTGTTCCGCTCGGCCTGATCGGCGATATGCGCGACGTTGGTGGCAATGTCCTGCGCCGCCGCCGTTTGTTCGCGTAGCGCCTCCGAAATCCCGATCACCGCCGCGTCTACCCTGGCCGCACTCGATTTGATTTCAGTGATGCTGGCGCCCGCCTTGTTGGCCAGTTCAACGCCCTCTTCGACTTGCTGTACGCCAAGATTCATGCTCTCGACTGCGTTGTTGGCACCGGCTTGAATATGTTCGACCATCCCGGCGATCTCCTGGGTAGACTGCGTCGTGCGCTCGGCAAGCTTCCTCACTTCGTCGGCGACGACGGCGAAGCCGCGCCCCTGCTCGCCTGCGCGCGCCGCCTCGATGGCCGCGTTCAGTGCCAGGAGGTTGGTCTGCTCGGCTATCTCGCGGATGACATTGACGATGCTGGTGATTTGGCGGGACTGGTCGCCCAATTGCACCACGACGGTCGACGATCCGCGCACCGTGTCGGCGATGCTAGCCATGCCGTGAATCGCCGCATCGATCACGGACGCGCCGCTGCTTGAAATTTCACCTGAATTCTCGGCCATGGTGCGCGCGTCCTGGGCGTTATTCGAAACCACGTCGATGCTGACGGTCATCTCTTCCACGGCCGCGGCCATCGAAGCCGCCGCATCGCTTTGCTCGCCCGAGCCTTTGGCAACCTCCTGCGAGGCCGTCGCCAGCAGGCGCACGTCGTCCGTCAGCGTGACGATGCCCTGGTTGACCTCGCCGATCATGTCGCGCAAGTGCTCGCACATCTCATTGGTCGCGCTCAACAGGCGCCCGACCTCGTCATTGCTCGTGACCTGGGCCGACACCGTCAGATCCCCTTCGGCGATCCGCCGGGTAACCGCCAGAGCCTCGCCCAGCGGCCGCCCAACCCAATGCCTCGTGGCAAAGAACACCGCGATCACCAATGCCGCCGCAACCAACACACCGGCGCCCGCAAGCTGCCACTGGACCCAGCGCACGTCGCGCACGAATTCGTCCGTATAGCTTCCCGAGCCGATCAGCCAACCCCATTTGTCGTAGGTATTGACCACCGTTACCTTCTGCCGCGGCGAAGTCTCCCCGCGTTCGGGGTTGGCCCAGTCGTAGCGGATGGTGCCGTTTTTCATCTCCAGCATTTCCTTGACGAACAGACGTCCGTTGCTGTCCTTGGCGCCGGAGAGATTCTTGCCCTCGGCCGCGGGATGGATGACCGCCAGTCCCGGTTCTTTCGCCGCGTCGAGCGCGAAGACGTAACCGGTTTCACCGACCTTGAGAGCGAGGATCTTCTTCTTCAACGCCAGCAGGCCGTCGGTGAAGTCGATGCCGATGAACGAAATGCCGATGACCTGTCCCGCCTCGTCCTTGAGCGGCGTGTAGCGAGTCATGTAGTCGCGGCCGAAGAGCTTGGCGCGCCCGATATAGGAATTGCCGGCGACCATCGCGGCAAAGGCCGGATGATTGTTCCCCAATTGCGTGCCAAGCGCGCGTTCGCCGTTTTCCTTTTTCAAGGACGTGGCGACCCGATAGAAGTCGTCGCCCTTGCGAACGAACACGGTAGCGATACCTTTGGTTGCGGCAGTAAAGGTGTCGACCACCGCCAGGTTGTTGTTGAGCGTAATGTCCCCGCCGCGCAGCGCGGGAAAGCTGGCGTCTGCGGTCTGGATCGGGCGTGCGGCGTCGACACTGAGGTGTCGGGGAAGGCTCGCGGTAAACTGCGCGCCCAGCATGTCCGCGGATCGCTCCAGAGCGGAAGCATAGGCGTCGACCATATCGATCACCTGGCCGTTCGCTCGCCGCAGGTCGCTCAGGCTGCGCTCTTCCAGCTGCTTGCCCAACCACACACTTAGGCCGACGCCCGCGGCGCCGAGTACCGCGACAATAGCCACGATGACGACGATATTGAGCTTGGTGGCGATCGACATGTCGCCAAAGCGGGCAGTGACGGTATTCACGCTGAAGGTCTCCGATAGGTCTTGAATACTGGGTTGGCTTGCATCTCCGTGGCAGCAATCCCACATTAAATTGCTGCATTGCGGCAATTCTACGCCCGGCGCGATATGATTGCCTTCCGAGCCGAGTCCATCTAACTATTGGTGATCTATTGCGCGTATCCGAAAATGCCGCCCATCCGGATCTTTGAAAATGGCAAATAGAAATATCCCGGTCAATCGCGACGTGCTCTTCGGCGTGGTGTTTGCGCTGCTTGCAGCCGTCGGCTTCTCGGCCAAGGCCGTCCTGGTCAAGCTGGCCTACTTCGATCGCGTGGATGCAATCACGCTGCTGGCATTGCGGATGCTGTTCTCGCTGCCGTTCTTTGCCGGCATCGCGCTCTGGGCCAGGCTGCGGCACGCCGAGCCGCTCAGCATGCACGACCGGATGCTGGTCCTGGCACTGGGCCTGACCGGCTACTATCTTTCCAGCTTTCTGGATTTTCTCGGACTCCAATACATCTCCGCCGGACTGGAGCGCCTGATCCTGTTCCTTTACCCGACGATGACGGTGGTGCTCTCGGCGCTGATCTACAAGCGGGCCATCGGCAAGAAGGTGGCAGTGGCCATGGTGTTGTGCTACTCGGGCATCGTGCTGGTGTTTGTCCACAACGCCGAGACCAATCAGGACGGCATGGTGCTCGGCGCGTCGCTGGTGTTTGCCAGCACCTTGTCGTACTCGGTCTATCTGGTGGGCGCCGGACACGCCATCGCCCGCATCGGCACGACGCGCTTCACCGCCTACGCCATGCTGGTGGCCAGCGCCGCCAGCCTGCTACAGTTCGGCGTAATGCGCCCGTTGAGCGCGCTCGACCTGCCGCCGCGTGTGTACCAACTGGCCATCGCCATGGCGATCTTTTCCACGGTGCTGCCGGCCTTCCTGCTGTCCTATGCCATCCGCCGCATCGGACCGGGTCGCGCATCGCTGATCGGTTCCATCGGTCCGATCAGCACCATTTATATGGCCTATGTATTCCTCAACGAGGGCGTCTCGCTGCTGCAAATCGCCGGGGCAGCGCTGGTGCTGGGCGGCGTACTGATCATTAGCGTGCCCGCCAGACGTGGGCGGGATGGGGCCGCGGCGGCGGAATGACTCGACACGCCGCTATCCGTTCCGTAATGCGTGGATTACCATCTACCGGGACAACAACATAGCGAGGACGGCCAGCCAGTCATGGAATCCGACGACGAATTCGCGCATTGGGCGAAGCTGTTTGCCAGTCATTACAGCGAAAGCAAACCACGCCCCGTCCTGGGCGAACAGTTGGCGCCCTCGTCCCGCGGCGTCCAATACACCGGCATCACTCCCGCCGCTGGTGAATTGTTGCGGGCCGTCGATGCCGGCGGCGTTCCCGCATTCGTCACCGGCAGTCTCAAGCAGATCGCCGAAGACAACGGGATCGCGGTCGGCGATCAGTGGACCCCGAATGAAATCATCGAAGCCATCAGAGAGAAGGCGAGCATCGACTCAACCGAGCGCCCTGTACCTCCCGACTGAGTCTTTCGCGATCGAAACCAATCAAAGCATCGGTGTCGCCAGATAGGCGGCGATGTCCGCCAGTTCCTGACTGATCAGGCGTGACAACGTTCCCATGCCGCCGATGTTTCCGTTGATGGCGCTCTGAATCGCCGCCGCATTATTGGCGCCGGCCAGCACGTTCATCAGCGATGGGACCGCGCCATGACAACTGCCGCAATTGCCCGCATATAACGTCTTGCCATTCGTCGCCGATACCGCCGCAGCCGGATTGGTCACTGCGATAGTCCGCGACACGGTCGCTGCGGCGGCATAGGTGGTGTTCCCGGCTTGAGTAGCGGTCATTGTGCAGTTACCCGCCGCCACGGCCGTCAGTGTGTTGCCACTTAAGGTACAGACCGCCGGTGTGGTCGAGGCGAGGGTGACCGCGAGACCCGAATCAGCGCTCGCCGACAAGGTCACAGGCACGCCGACGATCTGCGCACCGGGAGATACAAAGGTGATCGTCTGATTGGTCAGGGACGACACCGGCGGCGTGGTAGTCGGCGGCTGGGGAGTCGTTGAAGAAGGTTGAAGGTCATCGTCGTCGGATGTGTCGGACCGGTGCTTGATATGGTCCTCATCGGCCCGCGGCGGAATCACGCGCTTGTTGGTGTCGTCTCCGCCGCCTTCATCGTCGCCAGTGGCAGCACGCAACAGATGCTCGATCACATTTTCATGCTCAAGCACTTTCCCTGTGACACTGCAATTCGACTTGGCTGTGGTTCCGTCGAAAGTCTGGGTGGCCGATGTATAGGTTCCCTTCTTTGTGGAGGTACACGCCCGAGTCACGGTGGACCCATCGGCACGGACAATCGCCGTATTGACCGTCGAGGTGATGTCGATGGTGAAGCCCGTCGCGGTGGCCAGCAGCGTACCCGCGGTGGTATCCGTCCCGTCGAATTTGTCGCCGTTGCGAATAACGCAGGCCGACAAGGTTGTCGTCGTGTTGAGCGCGCCGGTTATCGGGTCGTAGCTGCCGGATATCACCCGCGAACCGCTGGCGGCACACCGCTCCGATGACTGAATGGAGTTGGCAGTTGCTTGAGTGGTGGCCGGCGAGGCCGTCGGTGTTGGATTTGTGTCGGTATCAGCAAACGCCATGCTGCTGAACAAAAGACCGCCAAAGACCAACGCCGTGGCTCGAATTGTTGAATGGATCATGGAAACCTCCGTCATTGTTTGCGGCTGCCATTCTGGCAACCTCTACCTCACAGCGCTGTGAGGCAGTTCACTTTCTTGCGTCATTTCTTCCCGCCGAGCATGTCGAGCGCAACCGCCTCGGCCGCCTTGATGCCGTCCACCGCCGCCGACAGAATCCCGCCGGCATAGCCGGCGCCCTCGCCGGCCGGATAGAGGCCGCGGGTGTTGATGCTTTGCAGGTTATCGCCGCGCCTGATGCGGATCGGCGAGGAGGTGCGGGTTTCCACCCCGGTCAGCACCGCATCGTCCATGGCGAATCCCCTGATCTGCTTGTCGAAAGCCGGCAGGGCTTCGCGCAACGCGGCGGCGACATAGTCCGGCAGGCAGGTGGAGAGATCGGTCCAATGCACGCCCGGCGTGTAGGAGGGGGCGACTTGCCCGGGCGCGATTGAGGGTCGGCCGGCAAGGAAGTCGCCGACGCGCTGTGCCGGCGCGGCGTAGCTGCCGCCGCCGGCGGCGAAGGCGCGCTCTTCCCAGTGGCGCTGGAAGTCCATGCCGGCCAGTGGGTTGTCGGGATAGCCGGGGTAATCGGCGGGCGTGATGTCGACGACGAGGCCGCTGTTGGCGTTGCGTTCATTGCGCGAATACTGGCTCATGCCGTTGGTGACCACCCCGCCCAGCTCGGACGCCGCCGCCACCACGGTGCCGCCTGGACACATGCAGAAGCTGTACACCGAGCGGCCGTTGGCGCAATGATGCACCAGCTTGTAGTCGGCCGCGCCGAGCAGCGGATGACCGGCGAATTTGCCGAAACGCGCGTGATCGATCAGTGACTGCGGGTGCTCGATGCGCACCCCGATGGAGAAGGGCTTGGCCTCGATGAAGACGCCACGCCGCCGGAGCATGCGAAAAGTGTCGCGGGCGCTGTGGCCGACCGCCAGCACCACCTGTCCGGTGGCGATTTGTTCACCGCCTTCCAGCATTACGCCGCACACCTTTCCGTCCTCTATGAGCAGATCCTCCACCCGGCTGCGGAAGCGCACTTCGCCGCCGAGCGCCTGAATGCTGGCGCGCATGTGCTCCACCATTCCCACCAGGCGGAAGGTGCCGATGTGCGGCTTGCTGACGTAGAGGATTTCCGGCGGCGCGCCGGCGGCGACGAATTCCGTCAGCACCTTGCGGGCGCGGTGTTGTGGATCCTTGATGCCGCTGTGCAGCTTGCCGTCGGAAAACGTGCCGGCGCCGCCTTCGCCGAACTGGACGTTGGATTCCGGATCGAGCCGGCCCTTGCGCCACAGTCCCCAGGTGTCCTGGGTGCGTTCGCGCACCGGCTTGCCGCGTTCCAGCAGGATGGGGCGAAAACCCATCTGAGCCAGGATCAGGGCGGCGAACAGCCCGCAGGGGCCGCTGCCGATCACTATCGGACGCGGTATAGCGGCGGACCCTTCGGGCGCGCGAGCGACGAAATGGTAACTGGTATCCGGCGTGGGCGAGACATGGCGCTCGCCGCGCAGGCGTTCGAGCAGCGCGGTTTCGCCGCGCGCTTCGACATCCAGGGTGTAGGTCAGGACGATGTCCGACTTCTTGCGGGCGTCATAGGCGCGGCGGAACACCGTATAGCCGAGCAGGTCCACGGCGGCGATGCCGAGCCGCTTGAGAATGACGGCCGGCAGGGCTTCCGGCGGGTGATCGAGGGGCAGCCTGACTTCAGTCAATCGCAGCATGCGGGGAGTTTTTTCATTCGGTGGGATGTTCGCCATTCTATCCCGGCGCGGCTGACCGCAATTCTTTGCAGAGGTTGTTGGGTGCGGGTGAAGGTATTGATCGGCAGAGCGCAATGCCTGGGGAGTTCGCCCGCCCTCTCGGTGCGAAGGGCGCACATATCGGTCGATCGAACTCCCCAGGCATTGCTTTGATCCTCGTGCTTGTTTTTGACAAAACCGACCCCAGCCGAGTCACGCGCTGGCACGGGGTCTCGATTCGGCGATATGTGCGCTCCCCAGCACCGGGAGACGAAGCGAGACCCCGTGCCAGCGCCCGCACAAACGCTCATTCCGGTTCTTGTTTGAATTGCCGGAATTGGACTTACCGACCAATACTTTCAAATGCACCAGAGGTTGTTTGCCGGCCGTTCGCTATAATCACGGCAATGACCCAGAAAGTTTATATCCGCACCTTCGGCTGCCAGATGAACGAGTACGATTCGGCCAAGATGGCCGACGTGCTGGCCCAGCATGCCGGGGCCGCCGGCAGCGAGTCCACGGACACTCCCGACAACGCCGACATCATCCTCTTCAACACCTGCTCGGTGCGCGAAAACGCCCAGGAGAAGGTGTTCCACGATCTCGGCCGGGTGCGGCACCTCAAGCAACTCAATCCCAATCTGATGATCGCCGTCGGCGGCTGCGTGGCGAGCCAGGAAGGTGCGGCGATCCTGGCCCGCGCGCCGTATGTGGACGTCGTCTTCGGCCCGCAGACCCTCCACCGCCTGCCCCAGCTTCTCGCCGCGCGGCGCGCCAGCGGGCGCTCCCAGGTGGATATCTCGTTCCCGGAAATCGAGAAATTCGACGCCCTGCCGCCGGCGCGCAAGGAAGGCGCGACGGCCTTCGTCTCGATCATGGAAGGCTGTTCGAAATTTTGCAGCTTCTGCATCGTGCCCTACACCCGCGGCGAGGAAGTGTCGCGGCCGATCGCCGACGTGCTGACCGAAGTCGCGGTGCTGGCGGAGCAAGGCGTCAAGGAAGTGACCCTGCTCGGCCAGAACGTCAATGCCTATCGCGGCAAGCTGGATGCGGATTTGAACGAAGACGGACCGGATTGCGTCGACCTGGCCTTCCTGATCGAAACCGTCGCCGAAATGCCCGGCATCGAGCGCATCCGGTTCACCACCTCCCATCCGCGCGAAATGACCCAGCGCCTGATCGATGTCTACGCCAAGGTACCCAAGCTGGTCTCGCATCTGCATCTGCCGGTGCAATCCGGTTCCGACCGCGTCCTGGCGGCGATGAAGCGCGGCTACACCGCTCTCGAATACAAGAGCATCATCCGCCGGCTGCGCGCCGTCCGGCCCGACCTGTCGCTGTCCTCGGATTTCATCGTCGGCTTCCCCGGCGAGAGCGACGCGGATTTTGCGGCGACGCTGAAGCTGATCGACGAGGTCGGCTTCGACGGCAGCTTCAGTTTCCTCTACAGCGCGCGGCCCGGCACTCCGGCCGCCGAACTGGTCGACACCACGCCACGCGAAGTCAAGCAGGAACGCCTGCGGCAATTGCAGCAGCGCATCGAGGAACGGGCCAGCGCTTGCAGCGCCGCCATGGTCGGCAGCGTGCAGCGGCTGCTGGTCGAGGGCCCGGCGCGCAAGCACGCCGACGCCGGAGAACTGGCCGGCCGTAGCGACAACAACCGCGTGGTCAATTTCGCCGGGCCGAAGCGCCTGATCGGCGAGCTGGTCGATGTACGCATCAGCGCCGCGCTGGCGCATTCGCTACGCGGCGAAATTCTCCTACAGGAGGCCTGATTGAAACCATTGGACATCGTCCTCGACCCGCTCGACAACGAACGCCTGGCCAATCTCTGCGGGGCGCTCGACGAGAACCTGCGCCAGATCGAGACCGCCTACGACGTGGTGCTGGGGCGGCGCGGCGAACGCTTCCGGATAACCGGCGGAGCCGCGCAGAAGGCCGCCACGGCCTTGCGGCATTTCTACGAACTGTCCAAGGAACCGCTGTCCATCGACGAGATTCAGCTTGGCCTCATCGAACTGGCCCGTCTCAACGACGCCCGCAGCCAGGTGCTGCCGCCGACGCCCGGACTGCTGACGCGCAAGCCCGACCTGCACGGCCGCACGCCGCGCCAGGCCCAATACCTGCGCCAGATCCAGGAACACGACATCACATTCGGCATCGGCCCGGCCGGCACCGGCAAGACGTATCTGGCCGTCGCCAGCGCGGTCGATGCGCTGGAGCGCGACCATGCCAGCCGCATCGTCCTGACGCGGCCGGCGGTGGAGGCGGGCGAGCGCCTGGGCTTCCTGCCCGGTGACCTGTCGCAGAAAGTCGACCCTTACCTGCGCCCGCTCTACGACGCGCTCTACGACTTGATGGGCTTCGAGAAAGTGGGCAAGCTGTTCGAGCGCCAGGCCATCGAGATCGCGCCGCTCGCCTACATGCGCGGACGCACCCTCAACCATGCCTTCATCATTCTCGATGAGGCGCAGAACACCACGCCGGAACAGATGAAAATGTTCCTGACGCGCATCGGCATCGGCGCCAAGGCCGTCATCACCGGCGACGTCACCCAGATCGATCTGGCGCGCGGCCAGAAGAGCGGCCTGGTCGAGGCGCGCCACATCCTCGCCGAAGTGCGCGGCATCGCCTTCACCGATTTCCTCGCCGAGGATGTGGTGCGCCACCCGCTGGTGGCGCGCATTGTCGCGGCTTACGAGGCTCATGGCAAAACCAAGACCTAGGCGCTTGTCGCTGACGGTGCAATATGTTTGCAATGACGGTGCGCTACCCTCGCGGCCAAAGCTGCGCCGCTGGGTCGGCGCGGCGTGCGATGCCGAGGCAGCGATAGTTACGCTGCGCTTCGTCGACGCCGAGGAAGGCCGCATTCTCAACCGCGACTATCGCGGCAAGGGTAAGGAGAAGGACTACGCCACCAACGTGTTGTCGTTTCCCTACGAGCCGCCGCCCCAACTGGCCGGCGACCTGGTGCTGTGCGTGCCGGTGGTGCTGCGCGAAGCCGAGGAGCAGGGCAAGCCGGCCGGGGACCATTTCGCCCATCTGGTGGTACATGGTATGCTGCATTTACAGGGTTACGATCACCAAACCGATGCCGAAGCCAACTTGATGGAAACCAGGGAACGCCAGATTCTCGCCCGGCTCGGCATCGCCGATCCGTATTAACTCACATCGTTGTCAGACCACCCCCCGGTGCAATGAAATCGTTCAAAAGCAGTATCGACGCCCCGAAGGAAGTGGCCTTGGGCCACGCCCCCACCCCCAACCCCCGCCCAGGCGGGGGCTACAAACCGCTCGCTGCGCTCGTGGGTGACTGGTGCCCGCCTTTGGGGTCAGGGTACGGGGCGCTTCGCATTTCCTGCTAGACGCTCTTATGGAACCCGGAAGTCGACCTACGCTACTGGAACGCCTTTCCGCGCTGCTGACGCGCGCCCCCGAAGATCGCGAGGATCTTCTCGAACTGCTGCATTCCGCCTTCGAACGCAACCTGCTCGACGCCGACGCGCTGTCGATCATCGAAGGGGCGCTGGGCGTTTCCGACATGCAGGTGCGCGACATCATGGTGCCGCGCGCCCAGATGGACGTCATCGACATCGACCACACCCCTGAGAAGATCGCCGCCTATGTCATCGAGGCCGCCCACTCGCGCTTCCCGGCCATCGGCGAAAACCGCGACGACGTGCTCGGCATCCTGCTGGCCAAGGACTTGCTGCGCTATTTCGCCGGCATGGATTTCGACCTGCGCGACTCGCTGCGACCGGCGGTGTTCATCCCCGAATCCAAGCGCCTCAACGTGCTGCTGCGCGAATTCCGCGCTTCGCGCAACCACATGGCCATCGTCGTGGACGAGTACGGCGGCGTCGCCGGCCTGGTGACCATCGAGGACGTGCTGGAGCAGATCGTCGGCGACATCGACGACGAATACGATTTCGACGAGGCCGCCGACAATATCGTGCTCGACAACGCCGGCCGCTACCGGGTCAAGGCCACCACCGAAATCGCCGACTTCAACGAGGCCTTCAAGACCAGCTTCGCCGACGACGAGTTCGACACCCTCGGCGGCTTGGTAATCCACCACCTCGGCCGCCTGCCCAAGCGCGGCGAAACGGTGCAGATCGACGGCCTGCGCATCCAGGTGCTGCGCGCCGACAGCCGCCGCGTGCATACGTTGCTGGTCGATCCGCAGCGTTCCATTGCCCTGGATGAATAGAGCGGCTTTCGCCGCGCTGCTGTTGGGGGCCGCGACCGTCTGCGGCTTCGCGCCGTTGCGCTGGTTTCCGCTGCCGTTGCTCACCCTGGCGCTGCTGTTCGTATTGTGGCGCCATGTCCCCCAATCCCACCAGGGGACTACCTTCGGGGCGGGGGACCTCCTTCGGGGCGCCGCTCGCACTGCCTGGCTGGGGTGGCTGTGGGGTTTCGGTTGCTTTCTCGGCGGCGTCTCCTGGGTGTATGTCAGCATGCACGATGTCGGCGGTATGCCCGCGCCGATTGCCGCGCTGGCGACCCTGGCGCTGTGCGCCAGCCTGGCGCTCTATCCGGCGCTGGCTGGCTGGCTGTTTGCGCGATTCCGCTGTGGCGGAGCCTGGCGCGACGCCTTGCTCGCTGCCGGCGCCTGGACCCTCTGCGAATGGCTGCGCGGCTGGCTGCTGACCGGCTTCCCCTGGCTGGCCGTCGGTTATTCGCAAAGCCCGCCCAGCCCGCTCGCCGGCTATGCGGCGCTGCTGGGCGTGTATGGCGTCGGCCTGCTGGTGGCAGCGCTGGCGGCGCTGCTGGCTTTTTCCGGGCGCCGCCCGGGCAACGCGACCGGCGCCATCGTCGTGCTGGCGGTGCTGGCAGGCGGCTACGCGCTGCAACGCATCGCGTGGACCCAACCGGTCGGCGCGCCGCTGACGGTCAGCCTGCTCCAGGGCAATATTTCCCAGGACAGCAAATGGGATCCGGAATTTCTGCCGCACTCGCTGGACACCTATGCCAGGCTGGCACGCACCCATCCGGCGCAGTTGCGGGTGCTGCCGGAAACGGCGCTGCCGATGTTCCTCGACGACGTGCCCGAGGATTATCTGCGCGAGTTGATGGCCAACGGTCCGACGCTGTTTGGCGTCGCCCTGCATACCCGCACGCCGGATACTCCGGATGGCTACAGCAACGCCGCGGTAACGCTCTCCGCCGATGGACGGCTACAGTCCTATGCCAAATCGCACCTGGTGCCGTTCGGCGAATTTGTTCCGCCGGGCTTCGCCTGGTTCCTGGCGCTGATGCGCATGCCGATGTCGGATTTCAGCGCCGGGCCGGCATACCAGCCGCCGCTGGAAATCGCCGGACAGAGAATTGCGCCGAACATCTGCTACGAGGATCTGTTCGGCGAGGAAATCCTGCGCGCGCTGCCGGCAGCGACGCTGCTGGTCAATCTCTCCAACACCGCCTGGTTCGGCGATTCCCTGGCCCAGCCCCAGCATTTGCAGATCGCCCAGATGCGCGCCATGGAGACCGGCCGCACCATGCTGCGCGCCACCAATACCGGCATGACCGCGGCGGTGCGGCCCGATGGCACTATCCTGGCCGCGCTCCCGGCATTCACCGCCGACGCCTTGATGGTCGAGGTGAGCGGCTATACCGGCATGACGCCCTATGCGCACTGGGGCAATGCGCCCGCCTTGCTGCTGGTGGCCGGCGCACTGTTGCCGGCGCTGTGGCGGCGCCGAAGCCGATTGACGGCGGCGGACAGGGGTGGATAATTGCCACCTCTACTTAACCACCCGAAATATTAGGATTGCATTATGGCGAATGAGGATTGGCCCGAGAGCCGGAATCGTCTGCTGGAGGACATCGAAAAGTTCTCCCAGCTTGGGCCACCGTCGGTCGCCGCAGCAGCAGCGGCGCCTGCGCCGCGCCCCAATCCACCGCTTGCGCAACCCGCGCCTGCCGCGACGATCGCCGCTGCCGCTGGCGGCAATGCCAGCCCGGCATCCCCACCCCAGCCTGCCGCCCGGCCGAATCCGCCGGCCCCTGCTCAAGCGGCCGCTGCCACGCCCCCGGCTCCACCTCCACCGGCCGCCGCCAGCAGCCTGCTCGCCAACCTCAAGAAACAGGCGCTGTTGAAGCAGCAGACCGATACTCAGATCAACGCCCTGCAGACCGAGCAGATGCTGCGCATCCACGCGGCCCTCGGCATGGCCTACCAATATCTGAACGACCTGGTCCAGCAGCTCAACATCCTCAAGCCGCCTTACGCGAAAACCTATGCATTCTTCGGCGTCGCCGATTTCGACGGCATGACATGGCAGGAAGGGCGCGCCGACTTCCGCATGCAGGAAGGCGCATCGGACAACCGTTATTACAACCAGGTCACATTGCGCTATCGCCTGGCAGCCGACAAGAAATTCAGCGTGGTGCGCGAGAATCCGGCCCTGGAAAAGTTGCACAAGGCGCTGTTCGACAACGGCATCGTGTTCACCACGGAAGAGGTGCGCAACGATCGCAACCAGGTCGAGAAGGCCACCTTCACTTTTCCCGCCGAGGTCAAGGCGGGGCTGCTGCTCGCCGCCAACTACGAGACCGGCAAGCTGCTGCTGCGAACCCGCAACATCGAGCGCTTCGGCATCATGGAGTACGAATTGCTGCCCGAATCCGTCAATCAGGACGCGCTGGACCAGGTGGCCCAGTTGATCCTCGGCGAAAACAGCCGCGTCAACCAGTTGTTTAAGCGCACCGCTTAACTTTCATGATGCGCGGGCTGCGCCCCGAAGGAAGCCCCCTGGTGGGACGCCCCGAAGGAAGTCCCCTGGGGGGACGCCCCCGATCATGAAAGTTGGCGGCATTCCCATGGCCGAATTCGACTACATTGTCATCGGCGGCGGCGCAGGGGGTTGCGCCGTGGCGGGGCGGCTGTCGGAGGATCCGCAGGTGAGCGTGTGCCTGCTGGAAGCTGGCAAGCATGACGACCAGATGCTGATCAAGGTGCCGTTCTGCACGGCGCTGATGCTGCCCACCCGGATCAACAACTGGGCCTTCGAGACGGTTCCACAGCCGGGCCTCAACGGACGCCGCGGCTACCAGCCGCGCGGCAAGGCGCTCGGCGGTTCGAGCTCGATGAACGCGATGATCTATAACCGCGGCCATCGCTGGGATTATGACCACTGGGCGGCGCTCGGCAACAGCGGCTGGTCCTATCGGGAAGTGCTGCCGTATTTCAAGAAGTCGGAGCACAACGAGGATTTCCAGAACGAGTATCACGGCCAGGGCGGGCCGCTCAATGTCGCCAATTTGCGAAGCTTCAACCCGTTCCAGGAGATCTATCTCAAGGCCGCGCACCAGGCCGGATTCAAGCTGACGCATGATTTCAACGGCGCCGACCAGGAAGGCATCGGTATCCACCAGGTCACCCAGAAGAACGGAGAGCGCTGGAACGCCGCGCGCGCCTACCTGCACCCGCATCTG
>Ga0172379_10002153_pt1 | contig 36116 bp, 42 predicted proteins | sample GrowelOW334metaG_FD_119756 | JGI IMG/M metagenome (GOLD analysis project Ga0172379, IMG submission 119756) | Groundwater microbial communities from an aquifer near a municipal landfill in Southern Ontario, Canada - Groundwater well OW334 metaG | ecosystem: Environmental > Aquatic > Deep... | reverse complement strand
TTCTAAATGTAATGGTGAAGAAAAGTGCGGTAAGATAGCCGGTATTACATTCAAACTGGAAAAAGAAGGAAAATCGGTTCCAGTTGATATTGCCGATGTTTTTTCCATATCTCACGCTTACGCCTCAGCTTGTTCTGCTGTAGTAGCTGAATATTTTGGTATAAACTTTATATCTGTTTCTGATTTTATATCCAAAAACTACATGCCTGTCTCCGGAAGGTCAACTATTTTGGATGGAATAAAGAATACCCAGATTATAGACGAGAGCTACAACTCATCTCCTCTGGCCCTTAAAACCGCCTTAGAAACGCTCAAAATGGTGTCTGGGAGACGCAAGGTGGCTATATTGGGGGATATGACAGAACTGGGAGACCACACCCAAAAAGCCCATGAAATGATAGGGGAAATGATTACTTCCTGTGTTGATGTTTTAATAACCGTTGGAGAAAAAGCAAAGTTTATAGCAAGCAAAGCTATTAAATCAGGACTTGATAAAGACAATTTATTTTTATTTGACTCAACATCCGATGCCTTAGAAAAAATAACTCCCCTCATTCAGGAAGGGGATTTGATATTAGTGAAAGGGTCCCATTCGGTGGGATTGGAGAGGGTGGTGAATAAGTTGACGAACTTTTGATTTGATTAAAGAGATTTTAATTATATATGGAAATCATATCCCACTGATTTTTTTACTAATTGTGTCGCCTTGCTTAATATGAACACAGAAAAACAAATATTTGCATAAAGCAAAAATCCACCAATATACCAGTGTAAAACAAATATCGGTGTGAGAAAAATACTTATTAATGCTATGCCAACATTAAAGAATGAATAAGTCACGAAGTCTACTAATGCACTTCTGATTTCTGTTCGAGTAGAATACGTATCTTTCATTTGATTATAAATTTTCTTTATTAAAATGATGTTGTTGTCATCATCGTCAATCCTCTCATTGTTTTCTAGAATTTCTTTGCATGTTTGCATCATTTGAACTGGTGTATATGATACGCTTAGTGCATAACTACGATAATTAGAGATAGTATCTATTACACTATCCGACAATCTTTGCATTGATTGATCTTCAAGTTGAATCTTAAAAATAATAACAGTTCCAAGAAGCGCAGCTAGGGCAACAAAACCTTGAACTATTGTGCTTGATGTATAAAAATATACGTTTGGTTCTTTAAAAATAGTCGAAGTAATACCAGAGTAGATAATTAAACACGGAATAATAAGAAGGATTACATAGATCGTGCGTATTATCTTTTTTCTATATTTACTTAAAAGATTATACATATTTTTTGTTTTAAATCTTATACTCCCAATATGGTTGCCATTTGAAGGGAGTAGATACTAATTCCTCAAGATTTTTATTGTTTACAAGAGTATCCAAACCATATTGTGTAGCTCTATGGCCTACAACTAAAACTATTTTATCCGGATGTTTTTCTTTTAATTCTTTATAAAAAGCATGAGTTCTCTCTATGGCTTGGTTATAGCTTTCTCCGTTTGGGTAGGGTTCATTAATGGCTTTTAATTTCAGCGCTTCAACTTGTTCTTTTGGAGCACCGTTCAAATCTCCATAATTTAATTCTCTTAACCTCTGGTCAATAATAACAGGCAGTTTATCTCCAAAAGCAATTTTAACGGTATCGGTTGCTCTTTTTAAATCGGAACAACAAACCAAATCTATATCAAGGTCTTTTACTTGATCTCTAAGCTCGTTGGCTTGTTTTATTCCCAATTCAGACAAACCAACATCTTTCCAACCCGAAGCTAATTTTGCTTCGTTGTCTGTTGTGGTGGCATGTGCCACAAAATATATTTTCATACTTGTTTACACTGAGCTTGTCGAAGTGTGACCCCTAGGGAATTTCACGTCGTCCGCCCAAGGCGGACTCTTTCAAAACCCTCGATTTTGAATAATTTCCTACACGGGAGATTAAGCATCTCCCGACCCCTCTCTATTCAACTTCCTAAAAAGGTACAAATAAATTTTTGGTACATAAAGCACCATAAATTTATTGTGACCCCTACGGGAGTTGAACCCATGTTTCCAGGATGAGAACCTGGCGTCCTACCGCTAGACGAAGGGGCCCTTCTTTTCTTATAAATTTACGTCTCCAGTGGGTAATTGTCAATTTGTTTGTGGGCGATAAATGAGCTGTTTATCACCACTGTGCTATAGCATAGTGGTTGAAACAATTTGACAGATGTGTCGTTATATTATGTATAGAAATATATGAGAGCATTTAAATTGTCCCAATTAAATACGCCTATTACCAACTGCGTTGGAAAACAGCTATTTTTGATGGGGCAATCTTTGTTTAATTAAAACTACTAAACCAAATCAAGTAAACAAAAACTGCCCTGTCAAAGGGCAGTTTTTGCACCCTGACAAACCAGGGAGAAAGGAAAAGGAAATGGAAAACAAAAGAGTTGTGTCACTGGTGGGGAAGAAGGTGATCCTAAGACCACCCAACGTGGAAACTGATGTTGAACTCTTCTACAGATGGATCAATGACCCGGAGGTAAGATGTTTCTTGGCTGTTGTTCTTCCCGTGACAATTATGGAAGAAAGGAAGTGGGTGGAGGGAATTGGCAAGAATGATGAGAATATCATCTTTGTTATTGAAACCAAGGAAGATGGAATTCCAATTGGAACGATGGGGCTTCACAGGATTAACTGGGTTTTTCGAACCGCTACCACTGGAGCTCTTATCGGAGAGAAGGAATATTGGGGTAAGGGTTTTGGCACTGACGCCAAGATGACTCTTCTTGACTACGCCTTCAACACCTTGAATCTCCGGAAGATTTGCTCCTCGGCCTTTTCCTACAACGGCAGGAGTATTGGCCACAACCTCAAGTGCGGTTACCAACTTGAGGGAGTAAGAAAGAGACAGTTCTTTCGCAAGGGCCGGTACTGGGATCAGGTTCTTCTGGCCGTCTTCAAGCGCGACTGGCTTCCTCTCTGGAAAAAGTACAATGGCAAGTAGATTCGTTTGCTTGCAACGCGGGCTGGTATTGCGCCAGCCCGTTGTTTTATAATGAAAATATGGATAAATCGGAAATAATCAAAAAAATAATTTCTGAATTGGAAAAGAGATTGGAACCTCTTGACGAGGAAATAAAAGATAATCATGAATTTGCTATAAAAGCCCCAGGCGCCATGGAGTCACATTCCGATACTTCTAAATTTCAATTCAGCAGATTAGCTGCCAATCTTCAAAGTGATTACGATAAAATAAGCGAATCTATAAAACTGCTTAAAAAAATAGACATAAATAAAAAAAGCAACAGAATTGAAGAAGGTTCAATAATAAAAATAAAAGAAGGGGACAAGATTTTATTCAATATACTTCTTCCTTCGGTAGGAGGTGGGATAATTGTAAGCGATGGTGATATTCAAATTACATCCATATCAGCGTCTTCTCCTTTAGGAAAAGAACTAATAGGCAAGAAAGAGGAAGATGAAGTTGAAATTAAACTTCCCTCAGGAATAAAAAGTTTTACAATTCTTGAAATAATTTAATTTTCGTAGCGAGCAAACACTCCGCAAGGCAGATTTCTCTCTCCGCTTTTTTCCGAGATTTGCAATTCTCCGCATTCAATTTTTTCCAAAGGCAGGATATTTCCCAGCATGTTTTTTATAACAGTGGGGGAATATCCTAGGGAATAGCTATTAATAAGAAAGAATAAGGGTTTAGGGTTTAGGGTTTTAGAAATCAAATTTAGAATTTCCGGAACATCTTTTTCAAATTTAAAAATCTTTCCTTTGGGATCTCTACCAAAAGCCGGCGGATCCATAATAACAGCATCATATTTAATACCTCTTTTTACTTCTCTAGCCACAAATTTCTTGGCATCATCCACAATCCATCTTATGGGAGTGTTATCTAGACCACTTAATCTCTGGTTTTCTCTTGCCCACATTACCGACGGTTTTGAAGCGTCCACGTGTGTTACTTTAGCTCCACAAGAAGCGGCATACAACGTAGCCCCTCCCGTGTATCCGAATAAATTCAAAATATTCGGATTGTTATGAGTTGCGTGTTTTGAGTTTTGGGTTAGTAAAGCACCAAACCATTTCCAGTTTTCTGTTTGTTCAGGGAAAATTCCTACATGTTTAAATGGAGTTAATTTCAAAATCATTTTCACTTTTTCAAATTCAAACATCCAGTCGCTTTTTACGTTTTTATTATCCCAGCGTGAGGAATCAACTTTATTTACATTAAAAATAGCATCAGCCGTATTCCAAATTGAAGGATTTTTCTTTTCCCAAATTACGTTGGGGTCGGGGCGAGAAACGATGTATTTTCCAAATCTTTCCAGTTTGTATCCGTCTCCCGAATCCAAAAGCTCATAGTCATTTAATTTATCTATAACTATCGTTTTCATATTATAGAAATAATACCAGAAAGTGTTTGTTAGTGGTAGATTTGCCCAAATTCAACTTTTGTCATAAAATTATAGCGATGGATAACAAAATAAAGTTATTTCTAAAAGACAGATTTGTCTATATTCCTCTTGTGGCTGGATTGGCTCTTTGGCTGATTGCTCTGGCTGTTTTTTATTTTGATTTATCTCAATATAAGAAAAACATTATCATCCATCTTAACTATGCCGGAGAGGTTGATTTTCTATCCGACAGGGGAGGAATTATACTTATTCTAATCTTTCTTTTGGTGACTATAGTCATTAATGCTCTTATATCCTGGTCGCTGTATCCGAGAGAAAAGATTCTTTCTTATGTGGTTTGTTCTTCCTTGGTCTGGATAAGCTTACTTGGGATGATATTTATATATTCTCTGACTGTTATCAACTAAAAATTGACCCCCACACCAATAGAATTGGTGTGGGGGTAGAGTTTTCCACTACCATTTTAACCATCTTTGTTCTATAATCTTAACAACCAACGACAAGGCGCATTTTTTGGTATGAAACTAAACAAAACAAATAAAATAATCGCTGGCTTTCTTTTAGTTGTCACGCTTTTTTTTCTATCTAACGGAATTTTTGTTAAAGCAGGAACGGCTAATTTTTATCCCAATGTTTGTTTGGGAGGATGGCAAAATTCTTCAAAGGTCCAAGGAACTCCTGATCTGTCTTTCTATTCATCTCCCGATGAATTTAATGAAGATAATTCTGCTGTTCTTGGGAGTTTGGTTGGTAGTCAAATATTTTGTGGAAATTTTACCGGAGATACATATGATGGTATTAATATAAAAGAAGTTAAGCTTAATTTGATTTGGTCTTTCAAAAATTCAAATCCTGAAATTATAAACGAAAAGTCACTTAATGATATAGAAAAAGTTATTGAAGAAGAATTTGCTCCGACTTCGTGGATTCCTAATTTTGTTTTAAAAAAGGCCTTAGCTCAAGAAGTTGTTGAAGAACCGCCAGTTCAAGAACCAGTTGTCCAAGAACCGCCAGTTCAAGAACCAGTTGTCCAAGAACCGCCAGTTCAAGAACCTATTATTCAAGAACCTGTTATTGAGGAACCGCCAGTTCAAGAACCACCCGTTGAAGAACCACCCGTTGAAGAACCTGTTGTTGAAGAACCTGTTGTTGAAGAAGATCCTGTTCAGGAAACAACTCCTGAACCAGAAGTTATTGAAGAACCAGAAATTTCTGAACCAAAAATTATTCAACCGGAAGCTCCTCAAGAAGTTATCCCTCAAGAAATTATTCCTCAAGAAGAATACTTTGTAATTGTTTCTTACACTGTTGATGGAAAAAATTGGCAGGAAATTGGCAAAATAGGATTTTCCAATTGGCAAAACGCATCTTTTTCTTTGCCGATTAATTCTTGGGAGTCACTTTCTAATGTTCAGATAAGTATTCAAAATTCTCTTTTCTTGGGAGATAAACCGGCTATTTACTTAGATGGAATGTCTTTAGACATTCAATACGAAGATACTATTGCTACCATTTTAGTTGATGCAACCAGTGATGTTTTGGAAGCGGCAATTGAAGCTGTTACGGACACGTCTGATGGTTTATTGAGTTTTGTAAAAGATATTTTTACATCGGATGACAATCAAGAAATAACACAACCGGATATTGCTCAAAACGAAAATGAGCCAAAAACAATCAAATTTTCTCTTCAAGCACAGGCAAATCCCGTTAAGATTCCTAATCTACAAGAAGATCTTTTTAAAGAAAAAAACAGCATAGAACTGGGAGAAATTTCATTTGCTAATGGACAAAATGATGAAGAAATAAAATTGTCGGGAAAATGTTTAAGCGAATATTTTAACGTTTTGTTGTTTTCTAATGTTGATGGATATGCCCAAGACCCAACTAGAGCGATTATTAATAAATCTTTTCCTTGTGTAGATAAATTATTTCAGTATCAATTTAAGTCAGAAGATATTCCTAAAACTATTGTTTCCGGTACCTACTACTTGATGATCGGAAGTCAAAAAGAAACTGGTCCTTGGATTCCGGCTACTCCTATTTATCCAATAATTATTACCCAAAAATAAAATGCCTCTATTTACATCCAAATCACTGCATAGCGTTAACTGCGTTTTGGCTTTCCCCCAAGGAACGGATCTACCGGATAATGAAAAATTTTCTAACTTGTTTTCCGGAGAACTAAGCAAAGGAATGAATTTTCTTGATGACCCCGTTATTCAGTCGAAAATTTTAAGAGTGCCTCAGCTTCAATTACAAGTAGTTCTTGAAGGACAACGATTAAGAATAGAAGATGAATCATCAAAAGAACCCGAAGAATCAATTCTGATAGAAAAAGTTTATGAAGTATATTCCAAATTATTTCCACAAAAAACTGCTCTTAGCGGATTTGGATTTAATTTTGATATTTATTATCAGTTTGGAAATGTTTTGGATATTAAAGGAGCTTTTGAAAAAATATCTCCCGATGGTCTGACTACGATGGGTTCTGACTTGCTTGATTTTGGATGGCAGTGGACTGTTTCTTATAAAAACGCTAAAAGAATGGACGGATATTTTTTGAAAATCACCGCTCCCATAGAATTAAAAGTTCATTACAATGCTCATTTTGGAGATAACTCTCTTCCCGATAAAAAACAAATGGAAAAAATATTTAAAGAATCATATCTGCAAGTTGATAAAACCATAAATTCACTTTCTCTTTAGTATGTCCATAAGTTTAAACGGAGTAAAAATAAATAAGCCAAAAAATAAGAATCGTCTTATATTGATGATTGTTTTGACGATTGAGGCGATTTTCACATTTTTTCTTTATCTTTCTTTTGCCGGGAGAGTTTTTGAAATGCCAGAGGCCAAGTCAGCGGCAGGTATTCCTAAATTAATGTCCTATCAGGGAGTATTAACAGACAGCTCCGGAAATCGTTTAGGAGGTACCGGAACTAATTATTGTCTTAGGTATTCTATATATGACGCTGTTTCTGCGGGTAATAAATTATGGCCATCAGGAACTCCGGTTAATTCAACCACTACCGTAACTGATGGAGTTTTTAACGATCAAGTAGGAAGAGCGGAATCTTTAACATTTGATTTCTTTTCAACCAGCACCGCTTATCTTAATGTTGAAGTCAATAATGTAGCTACAACATGTTCCGGGTCTTGGGAACCTCTTACTCCAAGAGAGCAAATCACGGCTTCCGGGTTTTCAATATCATCAGCTAATGTTTATGGCGATCTTCTTAGAACCGGAACCTCTACTAACAAAGTTCAAATAGGAACCGGATGGGGAGTGGTTTCGGGACAAATACTTTTGTCTTTGGATGTCAAAACTGTTGCTGATACTATTGGCGGAGCTTGTTCTGATAATGGAGCAATCTGGTATAACTCGGGGAATACTCGGGCTTTAATTTGTGAGAACAGCGCTATCCAAGCGATTAGCAATCCAGCGGCTATCATTTCGGCTATTAATGCCAACTCTGGAACAGCTGCGACTTCAGGCACTATTAACTTTTCAAATTCAAATAACGTTTCTTTTGGAATTAACGGAAATACAATAACCGCAACCGCTACGTTCGCTGGTGGAGCAGCTCAAAGTTATTATTCGACCGTGCTCGGAAAAAAATTAGCTGGAGCATCAACGGTGACATCATTAGGGCAGAACAGTGTTTATTTTTTTCCTGAAATTATAAATGCTAATATCGTGGCTTCGGTTATAAAAATGCCCGTGTCAATTTTGGCTTCTTCCAATACGAGTGCCAGCCGTCAGGTTGGATTTACGGCCAATTTTGGTGTTTATACAAGACACGCAACAAACAGTACTATTTTAACACAACACTATTCAACAAGTTATACCTTGGCGGCATCATGGAATTCCAACACTTCTATGGCTTTAAGTATGATAACGGCCGTTGGTAACAGCACTTCATACAACACGACCGCCTCTACTTCTACGAACGGTATCGCCTTATCCTCTTTAATCCACAGTAACAGAGAATTTATTATGCCATGGAACACAACATTAACGCCTGGAGAATATTGGTTTGCTATCAGAAACAGCAGTTCTTCAGCGGGTGGTGCAATTGCCAACGCTCTTTCTGTGAGCTACGTTGGTATCACGAATTTGACAAACGCGGCTATCGGTGTGGCGACTAGCAATGTTTCAGCTTTTAATATTGGACGCAATATTGGTCTTGGAAGTTATAGCGTCACTTCGGGTGCCTTGCCGGTTGCAGTATCAATGACCCAAATAGCCAGAGCAATATCATCACCAGTCCCTGTTATTTATATGTTGAGTGTTACCCAATAAACGAATCAATAAAATTTATAAATATGAAACCGCAAATTGTTATAGAAAATTATAATCCTCAAGGCGTTAATAACGCCAATATTTTACAGAGCGTTGAACGACTGGAAAAAGGCAAGGGTTATCGCGACTTGTCCACTATTTGCATTGTGCCGACGAGAGGTCTGATTTCGGCAAAAGTAACACAAGCTTGGATGGGATTAATTGCTCCGATGAATCAAAAATTTACTCGGATTTTTATGATTGGTATGGAAGTGGGCGAGGCCTATAATGCCGCTATCGAAACTATTCTCGACAATCCGGATCTTTCTAACTGGAAATATGTTCTCACCCTTGAAGAGGACAATATCCCGCCACCCGACGGATTAATAAAACTTTATGAAAATATTGATGATTACGCTGCACTTGGTGGTCTCTATTGGACCAAGGGTGAAGGTGGTCAGCCAATGATTTACGGTGATCCCGAGGACAAGGAACTTAATTTTCGGCCTCAAATGCCGGTTAAAGATATTCAAGAATGCAACGGATTAGGTATGGGTTTTACCCTTTTCAAATTAGATTTATTTAAAGATGTTAAAATTGAGAAACCGTGGTTTAAAACCTGTCAGGAATGGGATTCTCAAAAGGGTTGTAAAGTTTACACCCAAGATCTTTATTTCTTTGAAAAAATCAAAAAACTTAGCTATAAGGTTGCTTGTGATACGCGCGTAAAAGTAGGACATTACTCTTTTGAACAAGACATAGTATGGTAGGTTTTAACATATGAACAAACAGAGACTTGTTTTAATATTTTTGGGAATGGTACTTTTGGGAATCGGGATAATCACCGGAATTTTTGCTTCAAGAATCTTACCTTTTTCTTCGTCCTCATCTCCTTCTGAATTTCAATTCATAAATCTGGCAGTTACTTCAAATTTAAATAAACATTTCATTATCAACTTCGGACCCCTTAAAAAAGAGCTCATAAAAATCCAAAATAAATATCCGCAGAAGACCTACATTTATTTTGATTATCTAAACAATGCAAGTTGGACGGGGTTGAATGAGAGAGAATTATTTGTAGCTGCTAGCATGATAAAAGTACCCTTGGCGATGAGTATTTATAAAGCCGCTGAGGAAAGAAAATTCAACTTGGAAGACAGATATTCACTTGAAGAATTAAATATGGACGAAAATTTCGGTGAACTTTACAAAGTTGGTCCCGACAAAGAATTCACTATTGAGGAATTAATAAAAATTATGCTGGAGCAGTCGGATAATACGGCGGCAGATGCACTAGGTGATGTTTTAAAAAATATCGGCATAAACGACCCCTTTAACGATGTCTATGCCTTTATGGGTTGGGATATTTTCCCTGGAATAGGAGAAACATTAAATTATCAGGAAATCAATTTAAAAACCCTTTCTAATATGTTTATTTCTCTTTATAATGCTGAATACATCAATGCGGAAAATTCAAACAAAATACTTACTTTTTTGAGCAACAGTCCTTTTAATGATAAGATAGTTGCTGGCGTACCTGAGAATATTGTGGTTTCGCACAAAATTGGAGTTTCCGTGCCAAACGAAACCTTTTCCGATTGTGGCATTGTCTATGCCCCGAACCGGCATTATATTTTGTGTCTTGGTTCAAATGGAGGCGATGAACAAAAAGCGGCTGAATTTATGTCAGAAATTTCTGAGGCAGTTTATGATTATGTAATTAATAATTAATAAATAGGAGATAGAATTATGAATGATTATTTATCTTGGGTGATAGCGATAGTGGCTTTGGTAGCCGTTTACTTATTAAGTGAAAAGAAAAAAATTGGTTGGATAGCTTATTTATTGGCTCAAATTATTTCTATGTATTTGTATTATAGATTGTCATTGTGGGGATTGTTTTTGGTTAATATAATATTTGCCTATCTTTCTATTAGAGGATATAAAAAATGGAAAAAATCAGATAATATTTAAAAGCAAAAATTATGAAACTTGATATCGCCTGCGGGCAAAATAAGCAAAAAGGATTTACCGGAATTGATATCGCTCCTGGACCGGGGGTGGATATTGTTTGGGATTTGGAAAAATATCCCTGGGGGCCGATAAAAGACAATTCGGTTGAAGAGGTCTATGTCAGTCATTATGCTGAACATACCAAGGACTTAATGAAATTTATGGATGAAATTTGGCGTATTTGCACTCATGATGCCAAGATAACCATACTCGGACCTTATTATACTTCTATACGGGCTTGGCAAGACCCTACCCACACCCGTGTATTATCAGAAGCTACTTGGATGTATTTTAACAAGGATTGGAGAGTGGCTAACAAACTTGACCACTATCCGATAAAATCAAATTTCAATGTTGATAAAATGGCGGTCTTTTTTAACCCTCCTTGGGATAAAAAATCAGAGGAAGCTAGACAATTTGCCCAGCAACATTACTGGAATGTGGTTTCGGATATGTTGGTTGAATTGAAAGTGATTAAGGAATATTAATTGACAGAAATGGATGATAATCAGGTTATCAAAAAAATCTATAGAATTGCTTTCTTTGCTTTTATTATCTTAGTGATAACGTCCGTTTTTTATTTTTTTGACGGAAAAAAAGAATCTAACCTTCCTTTGGTTGAAAACTCTGGTATTAAAAATCAAAGTTCCAACAATATTCCATCCGATTCTCCATTAAAGAACTATCCCTCTCCAGATTCTTTTAGAAAATTCTTTGTTAATAATCAAAAAGAAGTAGATTTGGATATCATTATAAACGATAAGTGCGAAGGGAATTATTATGCTTTTATTGTTTTTTCCAGCGCTGACGATTACAGAGCCGACCCTTCTCGGGCGGTTATAAATAAATCAGAAAAATGTTTTGAGGAAAAAACTTTTTCTTTTTCACTAAACTCAAAGATAAAAAATTTACTTTTACCCGGAAATTATTATTTTATTATTGCTGACCAAAACGAGACGGGAATTTGGTATAATCCAAGATGATGGAAACAAAATTAAAAGTTATTGATTATGATGTTCTGGAAAAAAGAGGAAAACGGCTTATTTTCTTTTTTATTTTTTTGCTGTTAGTTGTTTTTCTCTCTCTTTTGTCTTTGATATTTATTTTTCCGGAAAAAGGGAGTTTATTAAGCTATAGAACCAATATTCCCAGCCAATGGGTGGCGGTTTATTTGGATGATGGGGGAACTCTATATGGTCATATTTCTTCAATCGGCTTGACCGCTTTTGAATTAAAAGATGTCTATGTCCTTGATAAATTTATAAAAACGGAAGATAAAGTTGAAAATCAAGATATTAAGGGTGTTTCCCAGAATTTTACAGTTAAAACACCATCCAATACCGAAGGAAAATTCTTTTTAGCAAAACAGGACGATTCAATAACAGTCAAAAACAAGTCGGTAATCTATTGGGAAATTATTGATAATTTATCGGAAATGGCCAAAATCCTAAACAAAAATGACTAACAGAATAATAAAATTAAGCGCCATTTTTACCATTCTGTGTTTTTCTATTTTTTCCAATAATGTTGTAGCTCTGGACGCTACCTCCACTAGTTTTTTTGTAAGACAGTTAATAGATTTTATCGGAGGTTCGTCAACCTCAACTACTTTCAAAAATAAAGCAACCAGCGGGGGAGTGGGAGCGGGAATTTCAACTAGTAGCAGTTTTTTAATAAAAGGAGGAAACTTGCCATCCTCAATAATTTCCATAAGACCCGTTTATGAACAAACTCATTTTCATTGGCGTAATGATGATGGCAATGAATCAGTGGCAACTTCGGCAACTGGTGGATCGGAAGACACAACCTTTACAGATTTTCCAAAACTGACAGCAAAGAGATTAAGAATGGAAATTGCCAATACCGGTGGAACCATAAAAAGTTATACTTCACAGCAATTTCGTTTGGAATATGCTTTGGAAGGAGGAAATTGTTCCTCGGCTTCTTACACTGACATTGGAGCTGTGGGAGGAGACTTTGATATGTCTTCTTCTCAATTAACTGATACATCTGACACAACCAATGTTGCTGTTTCAACTGGAGGAGTTAGCAATTCCAATAATTTATTTTTATCTCCTAATGGAGGACAAAGAGAAACAACAAGTCAAACCGGATCTTTGAGTGTTTCCAGTAATCAATTTGTTGAAATAGAATATGCCATTCAAGCGCTTAGCGCCGCAACCGATGGGGCAATTTATTGTTTTAGAGTTACCAATGCCAGTTCTCCTACCGATTTTGTTTATACCAGATACGCCAAAGCCATTATAGCTAGTGGAGCTCAAACACTTTCTTTTAGCATTTCCGATAACACAATCGGCTTTGGAAATATTTTATCTTCAGCTTCCAGTTATGCCACGGGAGACGGAAACGGAAACGGCACGGAAGTTGAAGCTCATAATATTATAGCTTCTACCAATGCCACTAATGGATATGTAATAACTATAAATGGAACAACTCTTACTTACGGGACAAGAACTATAAGCGCTATAGGAGGAACCAATTCCTCTCCTTCTGTTGGAAATGAACAATTTGGATTAAGGATGACAACTTCTGGAGGCGACGGAACAGTCAGTGCTCCTTATCTGGCTTCGGGATTTGTTTTTGATACGGCTAATTTTCCGGATGAAGTTGCTTCGGATTCTAATGGAAATGACGTTGCCAATACTTATTCTGTTCGTTATTTGAGTAATATTTCAAATAATACGGAAGGTGGTAATTATTCAGCTATTTTAATCTATACAGCGGTTGCACAATTCTAACTGTGGATAACTTATATGGTTTTAATATGCTAAATGATATATAATATAACCATTGGAGATAAAAATCTCTTTTGTATTTAAATTAATAAATAATAGTCGTTTCAAAAAATAAAAAATATGTTTAAGTCATACAAGTTAGTTAGTTTGTTTTTGGCAGTAGCTTTTCTCTTGGGTTTTGGCGGTCTTTCAAGTTTTATCAATGTCGCTTATGCGGCTTCGTTGTTAAACAAGTCGGACACAATGTCTTCGTCTAAAGACAATACCGCTTCCAATCACACAATTGTTTTTAGAACTCCCACTGGAGCGGCTGAATTAACCGATACTATTACAATTGAATTTGATAAAGGAGCGGGAACTGCTTTTACAACTCCTGGTTCTTTAGATTATACCGATCTTGACTTGGCTCACTCCGCTGGAGCTCAAGCGAACTGTACCAGTCCAACTTATACCAACGATGAAGTTCTGGCAGCTACTGCTACAGCTTCTGATTGGGGAGTCGGCGTAGTTACCGGAACAGACACAATAACTCTTACCCCTCCAACTGATGGAGTTGGCGTAGCTGCTATTGCCGCTAACGCTTGTGTCAGAGTAAAAATTGGTACTCACGCATCAACCGGAACAACTGGAGATCAACAAATTACAAATCCAGATATAACTGTAGCCGCTTCTTACATAATTGCCGTGGCTGGAGTTATTGGTGACTCGGGAGACGTAGCTGTTCAAATTATTCCTGATGACCAAGTTTCTGTTACCGCTGCCGTTACCGAGTCAATTAGTTTTTCTATTTCTGATGTCTCTATTGGTTTTGGAACTTTGGATTCGGCAAATGCAAGATATGCGACAGGTGATGCTCTTGGTTCTGCATCGGAAGTAGAATCTCATAATATTATTGTTGGCACCAATGCTGCTAATGGATATACTTTGACTGCCACAGGAACTACTCTTACATTTTCAACATATTCAATTAATGCCATTGGTCCTTCTAACACAGCTTCTGCTGTTGGGACAGAACAGTTTGGTCTAAGAGCCAACTCTTCTGGTGGAAGTGGAACTGTCAGCGCTCCTTATTTAGCTGCGGGATTTGCTTTTGACACAGCCGCTTTTCCTGATGAGTTAGCTTCTTCTGCTGGAACATCGGCCAACACAACTTACTCATTACGTTATTTGGCTAACATTGCTCCTAACACTGAAGCTGGAAGTTATTCTGCCACATTAACTTACGCTGCTACAGCTAACTTCTAACTTGCTTTTTGCTTACCGTTTGATATCTTGGCGAATAATATGAAATACACACGCAACATACGTATTGCTGTAACCTTTATCTGTTTATTGGGATCTGTTGGTTTTGTTAACGCCTTAACTATTTCGCCTGTAAAATTAGAACTTTCAGGTGATCCTGGTAGTGCTATTACAGGAGAATTTGAGTTATTCAACGAAGAGAAAGAGACAAAAACTCTATATTCTTCATTTGCCAATTTTGAAGCCAGAGGAGAATCAGGGTCTCCTTATTTTCTTTCTGAAAAAAGCGGATTATCCACTTGGATAACCACTCAGCCGAGTATTATTCTTGATTCAGGAGAAAGGATGGTTGTTCCTTATTCCATTAATATCCCTCAAAATGTGGAACCAGGGGGATACTTTGCCGCAATCTTTTGGGGAACCTCACCTCCGGAGTCGCAAGATGGGGGTCAGGTATCAATCGGAGGAAAATTAGGGATTTTGGTTCTTCTAACTGTTTCTGGAGAAACGGAACAAGGCGGGGGTCTTTTAAGCTTTTCTCTTGCGGAAAATAAAAAAGTAACCACTGGTTTTCCGATGATTTTTTCTTATCGTTTTTCCAATGATGGAGCGGTGAGAATCAAACCGGACGGTGAAATAATTGTAAAAAATGTTTTTGGAGGAGAAGTAGTAAAATTACAGGCCAACTCAAGAGATGGAAATGTTCTTCCAAAAAGTATAAGAAAATTTGACGTCGTCTGGCTAACCAAGAATCAAGAAAAATCAACTAATCCTTCATTGCCTAATAATGAAGAAGAGTTGGGTTTTTTTGAAACAGTTGGAAATCAAGTCAGCAACTTTGCGTTAGGTCCATATACAGCTCAATTAAATCTTATTTATGGATCAGATCAGCAGACGGTTCAAAAGAAATTTTTATTTTTTGTAATTCCTTGGCAACTTTTGTTAATTGTCTTAATCATTATTCTCATTCTTGTTTTTGGTCTGAAAAGATATAATCATTGGATTATTTCCAGACACAAAACACATAACACATAGCACAAAACAGATAAAATGGATGAAAAAGTTATTTTTACCCTATTTGATACTTTGTATAGTTTTGACGGTATTTTTTACTCAAGCGGTTTTATCTATTTCGGGAAATGTTGATATAGTTGCGATAGTTCCTGGGTGTGGAAATGGTATCAGAGAAAATTCGGAAAGTTGCGATGGTTCCGACTTAAATAGTCAAAGTTGCTACACCTTGGGTTTTGCTGGAGGTGGGTCTTTAAGTTGTAATCCTGCCTGTTCTTTTGTAACCACCTCGTGTGTTGCTGGAAGTGGCGGAAGCGGAGGTAGTGGAGGTAGTGGAGGCAGTGGGGGTAGTGGGGGTAGTGGAGGAGGCACGTATACTCCTCCTCCAACAGTTCAAACCGAAGTTATTTTTTATGGAAAGGCCTATCCCAACAGCACGGTAATTCTTCTTAAAGACGCTCAAGTGGCAGCCACTACCTTAGCCGGAGCCGATGCTAATTTCCAAGTATCTTTATCTGGAATTTCTGGAGGAAACTATATTTTTTCTATATACGGAGAGGATAGTAATGGCAATCGCTCTTCATCTTTAACTTTCCCCATCAGCGTAACTTCAGGAATAGTAACAAGAATTAGTGGAATATTTGTCTCTCCTACTATTGGGGTTGATAAAACAGAGGTTAAAAAAGGGGACAATCTAACAATTTTTGGAAAAACATTTCCTCAAAGCGAGGTAATAATTTCTGTAAATTCTGAAGAAGATTTATTTTTTAAAACTAACGCTGATAATCAAGGTGCCTATCTTTATAAATTAGACACCTCTTTTATTTCTTTAGGGGACCATACTACTAGGTCAAAAGCATCCAATGAGGATGAAATAAGTATATTCAGCAAATCCATTGGATTCAAAGTAGGAAGCCAAAATATTTTAGCTCAGGTTTTACAAACCAAAACTCCGGCAAAAGGGGATATCAATAACGATAGAAAAGTTAATTTGATAGATTTTTCGGTCGCCGCTTATTGGTATAAGAGATCTTCTCCTCCGGCTAATATTGATTTAAACAAAGATGGTAAAGTAAGTTTGGTTGATTTTAGTATTTTAGCTTTTTATTGGACAGGGTAATAGTCACATAACACAAAAGATAATATGAAAGGCCACATAAAAATTTTACTCTTATTTATATCTTTATTTTTGTTGCTTGGTTTTAAGCTGGCCAGGGCTCAGGATGTAAATCTTTATTTTTCTACCGATAAGGTATATGTCGGACAAGAGAGCCGAGTTTTTCTTGTGGTGGACAGCCAAAAGCCGTTCAATGCCATAGATATTAAAATTTATTATCCCGAAGACAAAATAATTATAAAGGAAATAAACGAAGGAAACTCTCTAATTAATTTCTGGATTAACAAGCCATCTTTCATAAATAAACAGGGATATTTTACTTTTTCCGGAATAATTCCCGGAGGATTTAGTGGCAAAAGAGGTGAGATATTATCAATTACATTTATACCTAAAGAAATCGGTTTGATAAATTTTCATGTAGATAAAGCAGAGTTTTTGGCTAATGACGGAGACGGAAGTAAATTGGAAGTTTTTTCAAATCTCTTCTTGGATTCAGTTTTTGACGCTTCAGTTGTTAAAACACTAGAAGACGATGATTCCACTCCTCCGGAAATATTTTATCCTCTTATATCACAACAGGATGGATTTTTAAATGGAAAATACTTCATTGTTTTTGATACTCAGGATAAACAGTCGGGGATTGATAAATACTTTGTTTTTGAATCAAGAAATAATCCAGAGAAAATACCCTCTGACAAATGGCAAGAAACAGAAAGTCCTTATATCCCTAAAGACCAGAGTTTATCAAATTTTATCTACATTAAGGCGGTTGATAAATCAGGCAATGAAAGATTGGCTTTGGTAAAACCATTACCCAGAGGATTTTATTACCAAAATTATGTTATTTGGTTTATAATTATAGTGATACTTGTTTTGGCGATTATTTTGGCAAGAAAGTTTATTTTAAATAAAAATGATGAAAAATAGCTGGAAGAATTTATTCTTAACTTTTATTTTTTTTGTTGCAGGAACTTCTGGAGCATTGGCGGCCGATTTAATTTTGCAATCTTCTTCATCTAACTATTCAGTTGATTCTTCATTTTCTGTAGATGTTTATGTTGCCAGCCCTGATCAATCTGTTAACGCCGTCTCCGGATCGGTTTCTTTCGACAATGACAAAGTTAATGTTAGCTCGGTATCAAAATCAGGGTCGCTTATAAGTTTTTGGGTTCAAGAACCGTCTTTTTCTAATCAAACAGGAAAAGTTGATTTTGAAGGAATTATTTTAAATCCCGGTTTTATAGGAGCCAAAGGAAAAATATTAACAATCAACTTTAAATCAAAAAACCCCGGAACAGCTAACTTTAATTTTTCTTCCGGTTCTATTCTGGCCAATGATGGAACCGGGACTAACGTTCTGAAAAATCTAATACCTCTTGCTCTAAATTTTAATCTTTCCGGAGAATCAATTTCTCAATCAACCTCTCCATCTATAGTTGTTGGGACTCCCGTGGCTCCGCAAATATTTTCTTCTACTCACATTGATCCAAATAAATGGTATTCATCCGGAGATGTTTCTCTGTCTTGGCAGGTCCCTAGTGACGTTTTAGAGGTCAAGACCTTAATCGGAAAGATTCCTAACGCTACTCCTACCGTTGGCTATATTCCTGTTATTAGCTCAAAAGATATAAAAGATCTTGATGATGGTGTTTGGTATTTTCATGTTCAATTTAGAAATAAAAACGGCTGGGGAGCGGTTTCACATTTTAGGATTCAAATAGACACAACTCCTCCTGATAAGTTTATTGTTCGTTTAGATGAAAACGCTGTTAAAAATAAAAAACCGGTTGTGCTCTTTAATACCACTGACAATTCTTCGGGGGTTGAATATTATAAAGTTAAGGTTGGAAATGGAAATTTTGTTATCGTTACCAGCGATAAAGTAAAAAGCAATCCCTACACCTTAGATCAAGAGGAAAGCGGAAAATATTCTGTTCTGGTTCAGGCCTTTGACAGGGCTGGTAATTATGAAACTTCTTTAACTGAATTTAGTATTGAATCACAAGAAGCTCCCAAAATAACCAGTTATCCTCAAACGTTGTCTCCCGGAGAACCTCTAATAGTTAGAGGGACGTCTCAACCTAATCTTACCTTGACTCTTTGGATTGAAAAAGGAGCTAATGAAATTCCTATATTTTATAACACCAGAAGCGATGAAAACGGAAATTTTATTTTTGTCAGTGAAGAAAAGATTGACCCTGGAAATTATAAAATTTGGGTAAGAGCCATAGATGACTCAGGTTTAAAGAGTCTGCCAAGCGAAAAATTTAACTTACTAATTGAACAACCTAAGGTCTTTAAATTAGGATTATCGGCTATTAATACATTGAATATTATAGTTCCTATTATTGGAGCAATTGTTTTGATTGTTATTATATTTTGGTATTTCTGGTACAAAATAAATTCTTTTAGAAGAAGAATGAAATCAAGCATCAGATTGGCAGAAGAAGACGTTCATAAGATTTTTGATGAACTTAAAGAGGATTTAAGAGATCAAATTATGGTTCTTGAAAAAACTAAGTCAAAAAGAGAGCTCACAAAAGAAGAGGAGATTATCTTAAATAAATTCAAAAAATATCTTTACCAGGCAGAAAAGAAAATTAAGTCGGATATAGAGAAGATAGAAGAATAAGTTTACCCCCACACCTAATGGACTTATGTATTACGTCTATATTTTAAAAAGTAAAAAGGATGACGAGTTATACACTGGTTCGACAAATAATCTGGTCAAAAGGTTTAATGAACATAATTCCGGAAAAGTTTTTTCAACAAAATCACGTCATCCATTTATGTTGATTTATTATGAAGCTTATGCTGATGAAAGCGATGCTCGCCACAGAGAACACAATCTCAAATTAAGAGCTAATGCACTTAGTCAGCTCAAGCAGAGAATAAGCCAGTCATTAAAAGTTCATTAGGTGTGTGGGTTTATTCAAAATATTTTTTCCCTACTAACCAGGATGATAGAACGGCTATTATTATTCCAGCCACAAATATAATAATGTCTATTTTCTTGTTTTCTATAATTTCCTTATTAATCTTGTCTTGAGACAGCCCTACTAATAAATTGAAGTGACTTGGTCCCGACTCTTGAGGTATAGTGGTAAATCCAAATATTCTTTTGACTCCATCCAAATCCACTCCTTCTCCGACCCCTTCTTGAGTTTCTTTAAAGTTACTTATCTTACCTTCTGGCCAGATAGTTCCTATGAGGTCTTCATTTTCAGGTTGTCTTATAATTATATAATTTTTGTCGTCCAATAAAGTCATTGTCATTGATGGGTCGTTATTTAATAAATTTAAATTTGTTGCCTGCTTATTTAACATTTCAATGTTTATAGAAATGACTGCGACAAGATTTATTCTGCCGGATTCGTCTTTAATAGGATAAGAAAAGAGTAAGGCCGGTTTCTTTGTTATTCTTCCTATTGAATATCCGCTGAAAGACATATCTTCTGTTTCTATCGTTTGCCTAAAATAATACCTGTCTGAAAGATTGACATTTCCTGATGCATCCAGAGCTGAGCATATAACATCTCCATTGATATTAGCCACTGTTAAATTAAAATAAAGAGGAAACGGTTCATTAAAATAATCAAGGAGAGTTTTCATTGATCTATTGCAATCGTTGTTGTTTTTATCGCTAATCTCTGCATATTTGGATAAGCTAATTAAAACGTTTTTGATTGTATCAAGATTCTTTTGTTCTTGAGAAGCCATGGTTTTAGCTAATCTGAACGCTTCATTCTCTATTGATGATTTAATCATCTCTCTCTGATTGGCTATGTTTAGAATTGAAACTATTAAAGTTGGTAACAGGGCCACAAGGCCAAAAATAAAAAGTATGATAAAAAACTTTTTCTGATTTTTATTTAACATCTCAATTTAATTATACATTAACTGGTATTTTTGACAATTCCTTTTTTATTTGATACTCTGGATTCAATGAATTTTGCTGTTATAAAGACCGGTGGAAAGCAATTTATAGTTTCTTCTGGTGACAAATTAAAAATTGAAAAAATTGAAGGCCAAGCAGGGGACAAAGTTTCCTTTGATAACATTCTGGCCGTTTTTGACGACTCCCAGGTTAAAGTGGGAAAACCTGTAGTTGATGGAGCTAAAGTTGAAGGAGAAATTATAAGACAAGCCAGAGATAAAAAAGTGATTGTTTTTAAGTATCATTCCAAAGCCAGAGTAAGAAAAACTAAGGGCCACCGCCAGCATTTCACCGAAGTTAAGATTACTTTAGTAAAATAATTTATTCTCTGCGTTGGAGCGAATGCGACAACGTATCCTCGTCCGCAAACTCTATTTCTCCGCCGGTTGGGATTCCTCTTCCTAAACGGCTTATTTTTTGCGAATAATCTTTTAAATCTCTCTCAATAATAGAAGCATTTAGGTCTCCGTAAGTGGTTGGGTTAAGAGCGATGATTATTTCCTTGGCTCTTTTATCTGGGAGTTCTTCTATAATCTTTTTAAGAAGTCCAATTCTTAATTTTTGATGAATTTCTAGATTGCCGCTCTTGGTTAATTCTCCGAGCACTAAGTACATTCCGTTGTATTTTCTGGTTCTTTCTATGGTTATTAAATCGGTTTCTTTTTCAACTATCATAAAGACATCCTTTACTCTGTTTACATCAGAACATCTTTCACAGGTTAATGATTGCCCAGAATAAATAAAAAAACACCTCGGGCAGTTTTTTATTTTCTTCAAGCCCAGTATGGCTCTGGCGGTTTCTTCCAGTTGAGCCACTCCTCCTCCAACCATCTTAAAAGCCAGTCGCGTAGCTTGGCGTGGTCCTATAGAAGGAAGTTTCTCAAAAACCTCTATAAATTTTTTTATTTCTTCTGGCAACATGAAATTAGTAGTTGGTATATTGTATATAGTATATAGGATTCGGAAGTTTTTACTAAATACTAACTACCAAATACTATCTACTAGTTCTAGAATTCCTCCACCGTTCTTTTTTTCTCTATGGCTCTGAATGTCACTTTCTCTTGGTCAAACTTTAGATCAACGGTTCCTATTGGGCCGTTTCTGTGTTTGGCGATAATAATTGATGCCGTATTGTCTTCTTCCAAAGAAGGTTCTAATCTGTCTCTGTCTTTTCTGTAAATTAATAAAACCACATCAGCGTCTTGTTCCCAAGACCCGGTTTCTCTAAGGTCGGAAAGTCGGGGGACTTTTATTTCTCTTTGGTCAACCGATCTATTTAACTGGGAAATGGCTAAAACCGGAATATTTAATTCTTTAGCCAGGGCCTTTAATTGATGGCTGATTTCGGTAAATTGTTGCACGACATTATCAGAAGAGGTGAGCGGTTGTATCAGCTGGACATAGTCAATAATTAGAAGTCCTAAGCCATGCTCTGATTGAAGGCGTCTGGCAATGGAGCGTATCTGCATAACATTGGGAGAAGGAGAGTCGTCTATGTAGATTGACATTTTAGAAAGTCGGTCTAAGGCCCCTTGTATGAGCTCAAATTCTTCTTCGGTACTCAATCTTCCGGTTCTCAATTTCCACAACGGAACTTGAGCTTCTGAAGCGATAAGACGGTCAACTATCTGATCCTTCGACATTTCTATTGAGAATATTCCAACCGAGACACCTCCTTTGGAAGCGGCGCCTCTTGCCATGTCCAGAGCCAATGTGGTTTTTCCTAAAGAAGGTCTGGCTCCCAAAATAATTAGATCCGATTCCTGAAATCCGGAAAGATAATTGTCTAAATCGTCAAAACCAGTGGTTACTCCTCTTAAGCCCTTTTCTCCTTGGTGGAGTTTTTCTATGCGTTCGTAAGCGGCTTTTAACTCATCTTTGACGTGGACAAAATTTTTATTGGCCGATTGTACTGAAACGGAAAATATTTTCTGTTCTATCTGGTCTATCAAATTTTCTACCGCTCCTTGTTTTTCAAATACCGATTCGCTGATTTCGGCCGATATAGTGACTAAATCTCTTAATATTCTTTTTTCTCTGATTATCTTGGCATAGTGGGCGATATGGGCCGAAGAGGGAACTGTATTTATAAGGTCGGCCAAATATGAAGATCCTCCGATATCATTCAAATGTTTTTTATTTTTTAAAACATTAGTGACGCTCAAAATATCTATCGGTTCGTTTTTATTAAAAAGATCGGTAACGGCCTGATAAATCTTTTGATGAGCGGTGGAATAAAAATCTTTATAAGACAAAACATCGGCCACTTTAGTGATGGCATTTTTATCTATCATCAGAGAACCTAAAACTGATTTCTCCGAATCTGTGTCTTGTGGAGGAAGTTTAGCTATGGGCATAATTTAAAATTTAAGATTTTCTGGTAACTAGTTGACCAAGCGGAGTATCTTCTACATTGTATCCTAACTCATTTATCTTTTGACGCAATACGTCTGACTGGACAAACTGTTCATTTCCTCTTAATAACTCTCTTGCCTTGGTCAAATCCTTTATTTTTTGAGGTATTCTGATGCTTTTTTCTATGTTTATTCCCAAAATACCAAGGTTCTTCAATATAAAGTCCCTAACCAACTGGCTTTCTTTGGCGTTCATTTTCCATATAATTTTCTCAGTATTTTTTATTAGGGTAAATATTTCTGATAAAGCCAGTGGAGTATTAAAATCATCATCTATGGCCTTGGCATATTTTTTAGATGACAGCAGAATCGCATTTTTTATTTTTTTGGATACGTTTCCGTTGGTCTTTAACATCCCAAGTTTTAATATGAAGTTTTGTAAATTGTGTAGTGAATTTTTTGATTGATTGGCTAATTTGTCACTGTAATCAATGGGGGAGCGGTAGTAATGAGAAAGAACAATATATCTAAAAACATCGGCGCTGTGTGTCTTTAAAAAATCATCTATGGTTATAAAGTTTCCCAAACTTTTTGACATTTTCTTACCATCAACCAAAAGGAACCCGGGATGCATCCAGATTTTTACCAATGGTTTTTTGCCGGAGGCCGCTTCTTGTTGGGCAATTTCCGCTTCATGATGAGGAAACTTTAAATCAACCGCTCCGCCATGAATATCATATTGAGGTCCAAAATGATATTCGGTTATAGCTGTATCTTCTATATGCCAGCCAGGCATTCCATTGCCGAAATCAGAGTCCCAGGAGGGCTCGCCAGCTTTTGAAAATTTCCACAAACAAAAATCTCCTTTATTTCTTTTTTTTATACTTTCATCAATCCTTGAAGTGGCATCCTCGGCCGACAAGTAATTTCTCTTTGATAATTTTCCGTAGTCCTTGAATTTGGAAACGTCAAAATAATATCCATCTCTCTCTATTTTGTAAGCGTACTCTTTGTTTATTAGGGCTTTTAACTGTTTTATTATTTGAGGTATATAATCGGTGGCTCTGGCGTATTTGGTAACCGAATTTATTCCTAAACTCTCCTCGTTTTTATGGTATATCTTTTCAAATTTTATTGAAACTTCGGACCATCTCATTCCGTCTCTTTTGGCTCTATCTATAATTTTGTCGTTTATATCGGTTATGTTTTGGAGATAGAAAATCTTCCAGCCTAACGATTTTAAATATCTGACAAAAATATCAAAAAAGACAAAAACTCTGGCGTTTCCTATGTGAGGATAATCATAAACGGTTGGTCCACAGACAAACAACTTAAGCGGTTTAGCCGTTTTTTTTATTCCAACCTTTTTACCAGTCAATGTGTCTAATATTCGCATAATTAGTATTCTTGCATTTAATATACGGTATACGTTATACGGTACCCGGTATACTGTTTTACAGCCAATCCTTTTTCCTGAATATAGTCACCATTACGACGATTGCCAGAACTACTATTCCCGCCATAACCCAAAAGTCGTTCTGAATATGTCCAATAATCGGTCGAGAATTGGAATCTATGGTAAAGAGAGCCAAAAAGACCATTATGGGGAAAGTTAAGAATGCCAAGACCGAAAATCTTTGCATAACTTTGGTCATTTTTATTGTCAGGAGCTGGGTGTTGGTGCTTTCAAAGGCCTCAATTGTTTCTTTGTAATTTTCACAAAGTTGAATGTTTTTTAAGAAATCTCCCTCAAGGTCGGACAAATACACGGTAGATTTTTCTCCAAAAAAATCAGGGCCGACTTTGTTTAAAGAATTGAATATACTGATTTGGGATTTGGTAATCAAAAAATAACTCAACAAATCTCTTTTCACATATGAGATTTTTTCTAAAAGTTCTTTTTCTTGATGATTAAATATTTTATTTCTAATATCCTCTATTTTTTCATCTACGTGTCTTAGCTGTCTTAGTCCGTTGATTAAGCAGGCCTCTAAAAGATAATAAAGCAAACGAGCGGTATCTCCGTTTAAAATTCTTTCTTTGTAGTTGTTGTCGGTTTCTATTTTTTTGGAAATTAACTCTATTGGTTCCAAATCTTCATAAGTTACCGAAATAACTGATTTTTTAGTGATAAGAAAATCTATCTCTGCTTTACGAGAAACCTTTTCCTGTAAGTCAAATATCGGCATATGGTAGATGATGTACATATAATCATCGTATATCTCTACTCTGGATCTGGCTGAAGTGGTTCTTAACTCATCTACTATAATAGGGTGAAAACCATACTCTTTTTTTAAGGATATTAATTCCTTTTCTGTCGGTTTTACCAGGTTGATCCATTGAACTTTCCCTTTTTTTATAATCATATTTATGATTTTTATGGTTAAATATTAATTACCTAATTATACATGGATAAGAGTGATTTAACAAAAAGCGCCTGTTGACAATGGCCTCAAAATCACTAAAATTCTACTGGTATGCCACAAGACGAACAAGACAAAAATAACTCAAATCAACAAGACCAGCCAACTCAAGGTCAGGATATTGCAAAACAGGCCGAGGAATATCTGGATGGCTGGAAGAGGGCCAAGGCGGATTTGGCTAATTATAAGAAAGATGAATCTAAAAGATTTGAAGCGGTTCTAAAGTTTGCCAATGAACAAATAATTAGAGATGCCGTTTTGGTTCTTGATAGTTTTGATTTAGCCATTTTGGCGTTGGAACGCCAAACGCGGATTAACACAGATTCTGAAGCGCGGATTGATACGGATATGAACAAAGCAAGCGAAGCGAAGCCCGGTAGTGAACAAAGTTCTACTACTGGGGTGGAAAAAGGAGTTTTTCTTATCAGGGCCCAACTGGAGGATGTTTTAAAAAGATACGGATTGGAAAGAGTTGTCGTTTCAACCGGACAAAATTTTGATCCCGCTCTGCAAGAAGCTGTTATTTCCATAGAGTCGGATAAACCTTCCGGAACCATTATTGAAGAAATAGAAAAGGGATATACTCTCAATGGAAGATTAGTAAGACCGTCTCGAGTAAAAGTAGCAAAATAATTTTTATAAATTAATATTTTTAATCATTATGTCAAAAATACTAGGTATTGATTTGGGTACAACTAATTCAGCAATGGCGATTGTTGAGGGAGGAGAACCTAAGGTTTTAGAAAACACCGACGGCAATAGAACTACTCCATCGGTTGTGGCTATTAACAAAGCGCAAGAAAGATTAGTGGGACTTTTGGCTAAACGCCAGTCGGTGGTAAATCCCAAAAACACTATTTTTTCTGTTAAACGTTTGATTGGGAGAAAATTTTCCGACAGTGAGGTCCAGCATGATGCTAAGTGGCTTCCTTTTGACATGAAAGAATCTTCTTCCGGAGGAGTGGAAATAAATATGGCTGATAAATGGTATAAACCGGAGGAAATCTCGGCTATGATTTTAGCCAAGCTCAAAGCCGATGCCGAAGCCAAAACCGGAGAGAAAATAGAAGAGGCGGTTATTACCGTTCCCGCGTATTTTGATGACGCTCAAAGACAGGCGACAAAAAATGCCGGAGAAATCGCCGGTTTAAAGGTTCGCAGAATTATCAACGAACCTACCGCAGCGGCATTTGCATACGGGGCAAATAAGATGAAAAACGAGAAAATTGCGGTGTACGATTTTGGAGGAGGAACTTTTGATATCTCGGTGCTTGAAATTGGATATGATTCGGAAACAAAAGAACAGACGGTTGAAGTAAAAGCAACGGGAGGAGATACTCACTTGGGAGGAGATGACATAGATAAAATTGTGATGGATTATTTAGTCAGTGAATATAAAAAATCCGAAGGAGTTGATTTATCTAAAGATCCTTTAGCGACCCAGAGATTAAAAGAAGCGGCTGAAAAAGCTAAACATGAGCTTTCTACCGTTATGGAAACTGAAATTAATATTCCCTATGTAAGTTCTGATGCCAACGGTCCAAAACATTTTCTTATGAAAATGACCAGGGCTAAATTGGAAGATTTAATAGGAGATCTGGTTACAAAATCAATTAATTTGGTTAAACAGGTTATTAAGGATTCCAAAATCTCAATTTCCGATATCAACGAGGTGATTTTAGTTGGGGGTCAGACCAGAATGCCTCTTATCCAACAGGAAGTTAAAAAACTTTTTGGCAAAGATCCTCACCAAGGGATAAACCCTGATGAGGTGGTTGCTATTGGAGCGGCAGTTCAAGCTGGAATATTTCAGGGAGATGTAAAAGATGTTTTACTTTTGGATGTCATTCCTTTGTCTTTGGGTATAGAAACATTGGGTGGCGTCTTTACTCCGATTATAGAAAAAAATACAACCATCCCCACGTCTAAATCCCAAATATTTTCCACCGCCGCTGACAATCAGACCTCGGTTGAAATCCACATCTTACAAGGAGAAAGACCCATGGCCACTGACAATAAAACTTTAGGAAGATTTATTTTAGACGGCATTCCACCGTCTTCAAGAGGTGTTCCTCAGATTGAAGTTTCTTTGGATATTAATGCCGATGGAATTTTAAACGTTTCTGCCAAAGACAAGGCCTCTGGAAAAGTTCAGACCGTAAGAATTGAGGCCTCTACCCAGCTTTCTAAAGATGAAGTTGAAAAGTTAAAAAATGAAGCGGCTATTCATGCGGAAGAAGACAAAAAGAAAAAAGAGTTGATAGAATCAAAAAACCAAGGGGAGCAACTTGTTTATTTAGCCGAGAAAAATTTGGGAGAATGGAAAGAAAAGATATCTCAGGAAATAAAAGATTCCATATCTGGAAAGATAGAAAAACTTAAAGAAACTCTCAAAGGAGAAAATGTTGAAGAAATAAAATCTTCTTCTTCGGAGCTTTCTTCGGAGCTTCAAAAAATAGGGCAAACGATGTATAATCAGGATAAGGGAACGGGAGAAGGTGATAAAAATTCTGATTCCTAATTTCTATTTTATATACCCTAACCTCTTTACCCTAACCCCTATTCTTATGATTGAAAACTCATCTCCTCCCAAGGAAGAATCTTTTAGTGTTTATGAGGGTAGATTTTCCTATTGGAAAGCATCTTTATTGGGATTGTTTACCTGCGTTTCGGCTCTTGCTTTTGGTTTTTTTCTTAAAAAAGTTCTCTTTGGACTGTCAAATAATATGACAGGTGACAGTTTTTTCCTTCTTATTTTTCTACTAATTTTTTTATCTTTTTTTTCCGTTACTTCGCTGTTTGTGTCAAGAAATAGTTTTATGACGCTCATAGCTTTTCTTTCCGCTGTTTTTATTTTTGTTGTTTTCTTACCGGATCTAAATCAGAGAATAGCAATAGCCGGATTAATTCTGGCTGGGTTTTTAATGGTTTCGGTCATTATGGGAAGAAATGAAATAGACGGATGTTTAAAAATAAAATTTTTTAGAATAGTAAAACCAATAATGTCCAGAGTCATAATCGGAATAGCTATTTTTTCCTCTTTTTTGGTTTATAACAGTTTTCTTACGCGTCCTTTGGATAATAATAATCCTTTTCTTCCTCAAAACGTTTTTGAATCAAGTTTTAGGGGAATATCTGGGATTATAGGTAAGTTCTTAGGAGACGTTGATTTTTCTCTATCTTTAAACGAAATTACCGCTAAACTTGTTGACCAGAGTATTCCTCCTGCCATAAAAAATGATTTAATAAAAAAAAGCACCGACGCTTATCAAAAACAATTTTCTTCCATGTTGGGAATTAATTTAGACCCCAATATCAAACTTTCTTTAGCTATTTATCAGGGAATAATTAATAAATTTAATTCTTTGGGTGGGTCGTCTAAATCCTCAGTTTTAACGGTGTTGGCGGTTCTTCTTTTCTTAGCTGTCCAAGCGGTTTCCCCTTTAATTAGAATAGTCGCTTCGTTTTTTGGTCTTGTAATTTATCAAGTACTTTTAGCTATCGGTTTTGGAGCGGTAGTTTTTGAAAACAGAAGCAAAGAAACAATATCTCTGCCGTAATTTTGTATCTTGTAGTTTGTAGCGTGTATCTTGTATGATACTGAATACGAGCTACCAAATACTAGCTACTAATTTTATGGATTACTACGAAATTTTAGGAATTACCAAAAACTCATCTGAAGATGAAATAAAAAAGGCCTTCAGGAAATTGGCTCATAAATATCACCCTGACAAACAAGGGGGTGATGAAAAGAAGTTTAAGGAGATAAACGAGGCCTATCAGGTTCTTTCAGATAAAAAGAAAAGAAGCCAATATGATAGATTTGGAAAAGGATTCTCTGACTCGGGGATGGGTGGCGATCCGTTTGGAGCAGGGGGTCCTTTTGGAGGTTTTTCCTCCGGTAGTGGCTTTGACTTTAATAATTTTTCTTTTAATGACCTCGATGATTTCGGAGATATCGGGGATATATTTGGAAGTTTTTTTGGTGGAGACAGAAAATCAGGAGCTAAAACAAAGGGAAATGATATCCAGGCAATATTAGACATATCTCTAAAAGAGGCGTTTTTTGGAATGAAAAAAGAAATATCTTTTAAGACATTTGTTTCTTGTAAAAAATGCTTTGGCGCCGGATATGATAAGTCAGCCGGAACAAAAACTTGTCAAAATTGCAATGGTTCTGGAAAAATAAAAGAAGAGCGCAGGTCTTTTTTTGGGAATTTTGTTCAGGTTAGGGAATGTCAGGAATGTTTTGGAACTGGTGAGGCACCAAATAAAGTTTGCAGTGAATGCTCCGGAGCCGGAAGAATTATGTCTCAGAAAAAGATTATCGTTGAAATAAAGCCGGGAATATATAATGGGCAGATGATAAAAATTGATGGAGAAGGGGAGGCCGGATTAAGAGGTGTTGGAGGTGGTAATCTTTATATTAAAATAAACATATTGCCTGATAAAAATTTTGAATTGGATGGTGATAATTTAATTATTAAAAAAACTGTTTCTGTATCCGATATTTTATTGGAGAATAAAATAGAGATAGAAACTATAAGCGGAGAAAAGACTAAAATAGAAATTCCTCAGAGCTTTGTTATCGGTGGAGAAATCATAGCCAAAGGAGAGGGTATGTATAAAAAATCAGGCGGTTCTTTTGGGTTATCCAAAAGAGGGGATCTAATAGTCAAAATCTCTCTTAAGACGCCTAGAAAAATAAACCACCAGGCCCAAAAGATAGCCAAGGAACTGGCCAAAGAACTTGAAAAGGAAGAGTAAAGGGTGGTATATTTCTAAATATCCGCCCATAGCTCAGTTGGTAGAGCAACTCCCTTTTAAGGAGAGGGTCCCAGGTTCGAATCCTGGTGGGCGGACAAAATAATAGTATTTTATGTTTAAATTCATTGTAAGATTTTTTGATAAGTTAGAAGATAAAATAAGACACAACTTAAGTAAGCATCCTATTTTTTATGCTTTAATAGGCGGTTTTGGAATAGTTTTGTTTTGGAGCGGAGTGGAGGGGTTGGTAAGCTCGTCTAGTTTTATAACTCCTTGGATTGCTATTGTTGTTAGTGTGGTTATTATGCTTCTTACTGGAACGTTGGTTTCTTTCTTTATTGGAGAACAGCTTTTAATCTCCGGATTAAAAGAAGAAAAGAAAACGGACGAAAAAACTGAGAAAGAAATAAGAGAGGAAGATCTTCGTTTGAAAAAGATTATGTCAAACATTGAAGAAATTCATAAAGACGTAGTAGATATCAAAAAAATCCTTTCTAAAAAGAAATAACAAGTGGTATTGCATATCCATTCCATTTGTGATATTATATAAAGGCAGTATTTAGAATAATATCACTATGCAAAACAGACATAAATTTGGAATATTCGCCTTAATTGCGTTAGTTGCTTTTTTGGCCATTGTTTTTGGTGGTAATTTTGGAGGTGGATATCAATACGCCTCAATCTATAATCCCAATTATACATTAGGTTTTGATACAGTAGTTGGTCAAAACGGGGTTGATATTTGCTCTCAGAACCAATCAAATTATCCGGGGGCTTTTGAGTCCAATGATTGTTCTTTTAGGAACTACTGGTATAATGATTTTAGTTCTGTAAAAGAATATTACTACACTCCTTATTATTATGGTTCTATTCCAACACATCCATAGATTGTGTTATAAGGCCAAATGCTTCTACTTTTTGGATGTTCTAATTCGACTCGCTTTTGTCTTTATCGTAGGGATTATCTTTCTTTTTATAGTTAAAGCCAGTTACATATTTATTCTTTTGTGGCTGGCTGTTTTTGTATCCGGACTTTTTGTCGCTCTTTTAAGGTCAAAGTTTTCCGGGTATGAATTTTTAGATTCCGAATTTGTTATTGAATGCGGAACTACATCAACCAAAAGCGATGCCGTTCCTTACCACAAAGTAGATTCGGTTTATGTTACTAAAAATAGATTGGAAAAAATACTAAGAATCAGCTCTCTTCATCTTCATGTGGATGAGACATATACATTGGGTAGCGATTCGGAACAAATATTAAATTGTCTTAATAGAATATCACACGAATTTATTGTTCTTTTGCCCGACAAAGATATTGAGCAAATAACTTCTATGTTGGCAAAAAAAATAGAAAAATCAAGAAATTCTCCCGAAAAAATAAAAGATCCTTTGTGATATTATTTCAGTTTTATTGTTTTTCGTATTGTTCAACTGATTCATCAAAATAACTGAGTTCTATTCCTACTTGTCTAAACATATTTTCTGACTCTATAGCCGCTTGGTATTTTTTAGCACAAACGATTCTTTTTATTCCAGAGTTTATAAGCAACTTTGCACAAATAAAACAAGGAGTTACGGTACAATACAAAGTTCCCTCATTAATGGCTATTCCCAATTTTGCTGCTTGAGCTATGGCATTTTGTTCGGCATGAGTTGTCCTGACGCAATGTTGTGTTTTAGATCCGTCTTCGTGTGTTGTTTCATTAAAAAGATGCCCCATATCATCACAGTGCGGTAATCCTTTGGGTGATCCAGCATATCCGGTTACTAAAATTTGTTTGTCGCGAGTAATAACGCAACCTCTTTTACCTCTGTCGCAAGTTGATCTTTTGCCTACAACTTGGGCTATTTCCATAAAGTACTCATCCCAAGAGGGTCTTTTATATTGTGTATCCATGGTCATATTATATATTCAAAATAAAAACAAATCAAAAAAAGCCCTTTCGAGCTCTTTTTGATTTCCAAACCTCTTATCTTCTTGGTTCCTGAGGTCTAGCTTCGTTAACGGTCAATTTTCTTCCGTCAACATCTTTTCCGTTGAGTGTGTCAATAGCGGTTTGAGCTTCGTCATCTGAAGACATTTCGACGAATCCAAATCCTCTTGATCTTCCGGTCATTCTGTCCACAAGGACAGAAGCGGAATCAACGGCTCCAACTTCAGAAAAAATTTCTTTCAATTTTTCATCAGTCGTTTCGTAGGAAAGATTTCCTACATATAATTTCTTAGCCTTTCTTTGCACAAATTTTTTAGCAAGCCGACTTAATAATTTTTCTACTTGACCACTTACACTTATTTATTTGTGTAAAGAGGGAGAAAACCAATTTATCCTCACACCTAACAGTTGTTTAGGTTGTGATGGATTTACTTGCATTATTAAGATACTAAATTATTCCGCCACAAAAGTCAATTCCGTAATTCTATCTATATAAAAAACAGGCATTTGTGTTTTGAGTGGGGCCCCGCAGTTTCGACTTATCGGAACGAGGACAAGCCCCCGATGGACACAAATGCCTGTTTAGCTTGTCTATTTACAAAACCAAATCTCCAATTCTAAACGTTTTTAACGTTGCTTCCTGCTTTGCCATCCCTCTGTGCTGGTTGTTAAAAGCAGCTGACCCATCTTTTCCACAAATTTTTAATATGGCTTTCTGTCCTCCAGGGTGATTGGCAATCCACAAAGTTAAATCATAAACTCCTCCATTAACAGCGCTCCAGCAACTTGTAGCATCTTTATGTCCCGATATCTGCAAAAGAGTGTATTCGTTGATTTTGGCTGGGTTATTTTCTTGGGGAATATTTTCTATTATCTGATCGTTGGTTTGATTATTTTCTGGTTGAGGATTGTTATTTTTACCAGCGAACAATACAATGGCAATTATAACTACAATAACTGTCAAAACTACATAAATTATTTTATTTTTCATATTTATTAATACAATTTATATTTGTCTATGCTAATTCCGGAACTAGTCGGTTATATATTTCAGTCACTGATTTTCTGAACAACTCTCTTTTTTTCCAAAAGAAATTACTTTCCGAAACGTCCTTATTTTTGATTTTATTTAGCTCCACAATCACAACATATCTATTATGTCCTAAATCGGACTTGGATTTATTGTTGATGTCCTCTAAACCCTGATAAATTTTCTTCAAATGCTCGTATTTCCCCGGAATTTTCAAATCTTTGTTTATTTTGAGTCGGGATGAGAGGTCTTTTAGAAGGGAGGCGTTGAGTTCAATATGCTCAATAAAGTCATGAATTGCCATAAAAAAATCAAAACCAGCCGGTGTTTTTAGGACCTTCTGGAACGTCTTGTCTAGTCCGTTCTTTGTCTTGTTTGTCATTGGCTATATTCTATCACGTTTATAATTAAATGACAAATAAAAAATCCCCATAGAAGGGGACTTTTTATTTACGTTTAGTAATCTCTTCTGCTACCTCCGCCAAATCCTCCTCGGCTTCCTCTGTCTCTTCCGCCTCCTCCGCCTCCGCCTCTGTTAAACCCTCCTCCATCTCTTCTTGGGGGGCGAGCTTCCATTGGTTTGGCTTCATTGACGGTAATATTTCTTCCATCAATATCTTTGCCATTGAACATTTCAATAGCTTTTTGGGCTTCCTCCTCTGTGGACATTTCTACGAATCCGAATCCTTTTGAGCGTCCAGTCATTCTGTCAATAATAACAGTTGCTGTTTCAACAGTTCCGGCTTCTGCAAAAGTGTCTTTTAAGGTCCCATCAGTGGTGTCATAAGACAATCCGCCGACAAATAATTTTTTTGCCATATTTATTTTTTAATAATTTACTTGAGTAAGTCGACTAATTGTCTATTCGTTCCTTTGAAACTTACATCCAAACCTGATTATCTCTTATTTCCATCATAATAGCAAGCTTTCTATATGCTTATGTCTTTTGATATAAAACAGAAATTTATAATCGTTCCATAGTGCCCAAGATGCTTATTTTCTTTAACTACAATATTGGGAACGTATTTTTTTACTTTTTGGGCAAGTTCTTTTCCAAAAGAATAGGGGATTATCAGGTCGCTTTGCGAAAGTATTATTTTGACTTTTTTGCCCTTTAGACCCGGAGCATATTTCTCGGGAGCTAAGTTTTCCCACTGTTCCTTTAAATACGGAAGGTCAATTTTATTTTTCTCCATGACTTTTCTGATGCTGGCGGTTCTTAGTCCATACCACATCGGTTCGGCAAGGGTGTTTCCCGGAGCGACTAAAATCACTCCCTTGACTAGTTTGTTGGACCCAGAAATCATACTTGCTGTCACGCAGCTTAAGCTAAATCCCATGACGATAAATTTGTCTATTTTGTGTTTTTTGTTTATCTCCTCAATGTCCTTTTTTATATTTTCTGATATATATTCAAAATATTTTTTTGTTCCTTTAATGTCGGGTGATAAGATGTCGGGGATAAAATCATACTGGATATATGAGTAACCGGAATTTATAATTTTATCTCTTAATAAATAAAACGTTTGTGAATTGGCATGCCAAGGGCCAAGTAATATATATGCCTCCGAAGAGTTGTCACAAAAATATTCCTTTTTAAATAAAGGATTTTTAAATCCAACTTTATTTTTAAGAACATCCTTGTCAAAAGCCGAAAATATCAATAATAATTTGTCTAGATTCATGTAAAGAATATTAACTCTCGGTTTTCTCTAAAATTAGTTCATTGAGTATCTTTTTAACCGAGTCAATGCTCTCTTCGTCCAATATGGAAACGGGTATTATATTTTTGTTCAGCTTTTTAAGTTTTTTAACGATATTGACTGCATCTTTCTCAGAGACGTTATCTTTCTTACTGACAAAAAGATATTCCTTTTTCTTGAGAAGCAATTTATTGTACTTTCCAAGTTCTTTTCTGACCGTTTTATAGTCAGTCACCGGACTTGAAGAATCTGAGGCAACGAAATGAAACAACACGTTAGTGCGTTCTATGTGCCGTAAAAATCTGATACCGAGGCCTTTTCCCACAGAAGCTCCCTCAATAAGCCCGGGAATATCGGCTAGTATTAATTCATAATAAACTCCCAAATTTGGTTCTAAAGTTGTAAAAGGGTAGTTGGCTACTTTGCTCTTAGCATTGGTCAGTTCGTTTAACAAACTTGTTTTCCCCACATTGGGAAGTCCTATAAATCCCACATCGGCAATTAGTTTCAGTTCAAAATGAAATTCAAACAACTCTCCCAGTTTTCCGTTTTCAAATTGTTTTGGAGATGTATTATGGGGTCCGCGAAAATGAAAATTTCCTCTTCCTCCACTTCCTCCTTTGGCGATTATTTCTTTTTGACCAATTTTGGTTATTTCAATATCTTCTTGAGTGTTTAGATTGTGAGCCACTGTGCCCACAGGAACTATCAATACTAAATCTTTTCCATCACTGCCGTCTCTAAATTGTGAACGTCCGATTTGTCCGTCTTCTGCTTGAATTTCTTTTCTGAAACGAAACTTGTTTAATGCGCTTAAGTCGGAAACGCCCTCAATATAAATATTTCCTCCTTTGCCTCCACTTCCGCCAACCGGACCCAGGGTCATCAAATTTTTATTAAAAGACACGGTTCCGTCTCCTCCGTTTCCCGCCGCTACTCGTATTTTTACATCATCAATAAGCATGGTATAACATTTATTTTATTCTACATTTCTCTTTCAAAGCTGTAATATCATCTGCCGTTAGTTTTTCATTTATGCCCGCATCTAAACGATTCATTATAGCATTAGGATTATCAAGATGTTCTAATCCTAGCGCGTGACCCAATTCATGAGCAAGAATTTTTATA
>Ga0172379_10002152_pt1 | contig 36127 bp, 47 predicted proteins | sample GrowelOW334metaG_FD_119756 | JGI IMG/M metagenome (GOLD analysis project Ga0172379, IMG submission 119756) | Groundwater microbial communities from an aquifer near a municipal landfill in Southern Ontario, Canada - Groundwater well OW334 metaG | ecosystem: Environmental > Aquatic > Deep... | reverse complement strand
TTCTTCCACCCGGCGGCCGTCGTTCATGACGGCCCGGAGCGCCAGATCAGGCTTTTTGAGTTCAGCGCGACGGTGGACCTTGAACCAGAGGAGTTTCAGACAGCGGAGTCCGTCCTTGTAAAGTGATTTGGTGATTAACGGGCCCATGTTAAGGGCTAGTCGTTCCGCTCCCAGTGGACCTCGACAAATTTTTCGCCGTTGAGAAATTTGAACTCATGAGCGCCCTTATAGGCGTGGGTCAACGCCTTGCCGATATGCAAGGCCAAGTTGTGGGTGGAGGTTTCAGCCCAGATCGCGCCGTCTTTTTTCTCGACTTTTATCAGGCGGGCCTTGGCGTCCCGTTCTTCGGCCAGTTTCCCTTCGTTATTGATCAGATTGATCAGGTCGGTCTCGTGGTCGAGCAGGAAGGAACCGCTAAGCTTGATCAGACCGCCCTCTTCGATCTTGTCGGGCTTCATGAAATCTTCGTAATGTCTCTCGATCTTCATAGTTGATCCCTCCCCCAAAAAATCCTTATCGTTTGGTGAACTGGAAGGCGCGGCGGGCGCGTTTGAGGCCGTACTTCTTCCGTTCCTTCATTCTCGGATCGCGGGTCATGAGCCCTTCTTTCTTCAATAGGGTCTTAAATTCAGGGTTGGCGACAACGAGCGCCCGGGAGATCCCAAGGCTCATCGCGGTCGCTTGGGCCGGAACGCCGCCTCCCAAGACTTGGGCGATAACGTCGTACTTACCGGCAGTCTGGGTCACGACAAAAGGTCGGTTGATCCGATATTCGAGGATTTTGCGGCCGCAATAGTACTGTGGGACGGTCTTACCGTTAACCGTCATACCGCCTTTACCGGGAACCAGCCAGACTTTAGCGATCGCTTCTTTACGCCGACCGGTGCCGTAATACTTAACCGAGTTGTCTTTGACTTTTTCTTTCGCTTTTTTCGGATGAGCGTGGTGGGCCGGAGCGGTATGCGTCGCCGGAGCGACTTCTTCGCGAGCGGCCGGTTTCTTATGATGGACAGGAGCTTTTTTTGTTTCGTTCATCTTTTTTTACACCTCAAGTTCAGGAATTTTCGCGTATTGGGCTGGGGTTCCGGTGAACACTTTCAATTTTCTGATAATTTGCGCACCAAGCCTGGTGTGGGGGATCATCCCTTCAATCGCCAGGCGAATGACCTTTTCCGGCTTGGTCTGGAGCATCTTTTCCAGGATGACCGTTTTGTCCCCGCCCGGATAGCCGGAGTGGGTAAAATAAGTCTTAGCTTTGAGCTTATTCCCGGTAACCTTAACCTTATCGGCATTGACGACGACAATGTAATCGCCGCAATCGGTCTGGGGAGTATAAAGGGTCTTATGCTTCCCGCGTAAATAGACGGAGGCTTTGGTCGCGAGCCGGCCCAGGACCTTGCCGGTCGCGTCGATCCGGTACCATTTTCTCTTGATCATCTTGTTGTTAGCGAATATCGTGTTGTTCTTTTTCATGCCTTTATACCAATTCCAGCCGGGCCAGAGGAGCGGCATCTCCCAAGCGACGGCCGATTTTAATAATGCGGGTGTAACCGCCCGCTCGACCTTCGAACCTTTCCGGAAAACTCTTAAAAATTGTCGTGACCACGGCTTTGTCGTGCAACACGCTTTCCGCTTTGCGGCGGGAAAAGAGGTCGTTAGACTTTGTGCAGGTGATCAGCTTCTCCGCCATCCGCCGGGCTTCTTTCGCCCTGGTCAAAGTGACGTTGACATGGCCGTAGAGAAAAAGCGATCTGACGATCGAGCGGAGCATCGCCATCCGCTGGTCGGCCGGCTTACTTAATTTACTGTTGCCTTTCCGGTGTCTCATTCTCCCGACTCTCCTTTTAGATGCAATTTGTATTCCGACAGCCGCGCCCGGACTTCGGTCAGTGATTTCTCGCCGAAGTTATCGAGCTTCATCAGTTCCGGTTCGGAATAGGTCATCAGCTCCCCAACGGTCTTGATCCCCGCCTTTTTCAGGCAGTTGAGGGACCGCGAAGAGAATTCCAGGTCTTCAACGCTCATGTCGAGAACGGCGGAAGGAGAATCTTCCTTCCCGCCCAGTTCCAGGTTGAGCGCTTCGGACTTTTCACCGACATGAACAAACAGATCGACGTGGCGGGCCAGGATCTTGGCGCTTTCTTTGACCGCTTCGTCGGGCCGAATGCTGCCGTTGGTCCAAACGGTCATGACCAAACGATCATAGTTGATCTCTTGACCGACGCGGACCTCTTCGGTCGCGATGTTGACCTTGACCACCGGGGTAAAGATCGAATCGGTCGGGATAAAGCCAACCGGCAGACTGGCTTTTTTGTTCCGGGCGGAAGAAACATAGCCATGGCCGCGTTCGACGATCAGCTCCATGGAAAGTTTGCCGTTGGAATCAAGATTCGCCAGGACCAGATCTTTATTGATGATCTCGATCTCATCGTCATGCTCGATGTCGCCGGCCTTAACCTCGCCCGCCCCCTTAGCTTTAAGGGTGACGGTCTTCGGCTGGTCGGAATGGGACTTAATAACCAGTTCTTTCAGGTTCAAAATGATGTGCAAAACGTCTTCGGTCACCCCGCTGATGGTCGAAAACTCGTGCGACACGCCGTCGATCTTAACCGCGGTCACGGCCGCACCCGGCAGCGAAGAAAGCAGGATCCGGCGCAAGGGATTGCCCAGGGTCTGGCCATAGCCCCTCGGCAGCGGCTCCACCACGAATTTACCGAAACTGTCCGAAACTTCAGCCACCTTGACCCATGGCTTCTCTCCAATAGTTACCATTAATTTACCTCCTTAAAAATCACTTACCGAGAATAATACTCAACGATAAGATTTTCGGCGATCGCCGCGTCGATCTCGTCCCTGGTCGGCAGAGAAACGATCTTCCCTTCCGCCTCACCGGACAAGGCCAGCCATTTCGGCGTAATCTTGTCAGGGAACTTTTCGAGCGCTTCTTTCGCTAATTTCACGATCTTGGCGTTAACCTTGATCAGATCGCCGACCTTCACGGAGAAGGAAGGGATGTTGACCTTTTTCTCGTTGACGATGATCCCGCCGTTGCGGACTATCTGCCTTGCCGCCTGACGGGAAGTAGCGAACCCAAGGCGATAAACCACGTTGTCCAGCCGGCGTTCAAGATATTGCAGCAGCTGTTCTCCGGTCACCCCTTTGCGCTTGGCGGCTTTATCGAAATAGCCGGCGAATTGCTTCTCGCCCAAACCGTAAATGCGGCGGGCTTTCTGTTTTTCGCGCAAACGGATCTGATATTCGGAAACGCGGGCCGGCAGTTTGCCGTGCTGTCCCGGAGCGTAGGAACGCCGCGAATAAGGACACTTCTCGGTATAGCACTTCTCCCCTTTGAGAAAAAGCTTTTCGCCTTCCCGGCGGCAAAGCTTACAGGTCGCTTCAATATGTCTGCCCATTAGACTCTCCTCCTCTTGGGAGGCCGGCAGCCGTTATGCGGAATGGGGGTAACGTCTTTAATGGAACTGATCTCCAGTCCCGCCCCCTGCAAAGAACGGATCGCCGTTTCACGGCCCGCGCCCGGTCCTTTGACCAAAACACTGACCTCACGAACTCCCATTTCCAGCGCTTTAGCGGCCGCCTTTTCGGCAGCGGCTGACGCCGCGAACGGAGTCCCTTTTTTTGTTCCTTTAAAACCATTCGCCCCGGCCGATGACCAGGAAACGACACCACCATTGGAATCGGTAATGGAAACAATCGTGTTGTTGAAAGTCGCCTGGATATGCGCGACCCCAACCGAGTGAACCTTTCTTTTATCTTTCTTTTTCTTAGGCGCTGCTGGCGCCTTAGCCGCTGTTTCTTCCATGGTTTATGTCTTTTCCTCCTTTTTCCTTCCAAGCCCGACGGTCTTTCTCTTGCCCCGGCGGGTGCGGCCGTTGGTCCGGGTCCGCTGTCCGCGAACCGGCAAACCTTTGCGGTGGCGCGAACCGCGGTATGAACCGATGTCGATCAAGCGCTTGATATGCATGGAGATATCTTTGCGGAGATCCCCCTCCAACCGGTAATCCTTGAGCACGTCACGGATCGTGACGACTTCGGAATCGGTCAGGTCTTTAACTTTAGTTTCAGGGCTGACGTTCGCTTTCGCTAGGATTTCCTCGCTTAGCGTGTCGCCAATCCCGTAAATATAAGTTAAGCCGACAATTATCCTTTTATTGGGCGGCAAATCGATACCAATCAGACGTACCATCAATTCCTCCTTTTAACCTTGCCGCTGCTTATGCTTCGGGTTCTCGCACAGAACGTAGACCCGACCGCGCCGGCGGACAATCTTGCATTTATCACATATTTTTTTAACTGACGATCTTACTTTCACAATTTTACCTCACTTTAAACGATACGTAATTCGGCCCCGGGTCAAGTCGTAAGGCGAGAGCTCAACTCTGACCTTATCTCCAGGGAGGATCCGAATGTAATTTTTTCGGATCTTGCCTGAAACGTGCGCCAGGATCAATTGTCCCGTTTCGACCTTGACCCTGAAAAGCGCGCTCGGCAGAGCCTCCGTCACTTCGCCTTCCAGTTCGATTACATCTTTGTCTTTTGCCATAAGGTCAATATCTCCGGATCACCTTTAGTGATCAAAACCGTGTGCTCGAAATGGCAAGAAAGCCCGCCGTCTTCGGTCACGACCGTCCAGCCATCATCAAGAGTCTTTATCCGCCAAGTCCCCGTGTTCAGCATCGGCTCAATCGCGATGATCATTCCGGCCTGAAGGTGGATCCCTTCTCCGGGGAACCCGAAATTCGGCACCAACGGGTCTTCGTGCATCTCCCGACCGATCCCGTGGCCGTAAAGTTCACGGACAACTGAAAAGCCTTGTTTCTCGCCGGCTTTCTGGATCGCGTGGGAAATATCCCCTAACCGCTTGCCGACCCGGGCCTGTTTGATCCCCGCCCGAAGCGCCTCTTTTCCGGCCCGTAAGAGCTTCTCCGTTTTGCCGGAGATCTTGCCGACCGGGAAAGTCGCGGCATTGTCGCCGCAATAACCCTTATACTTGACCCCGACATCGATACTGACAATGTCTCCATCTTTGATCAGTCGTCCGCCAGGGATCCCGTGGACCACTTCCGAATTGACCGAGAGACAAGTCGCGTGCCGGTAACCGCGATACCCCTTAAAAACCGGCTCGGCCCCTCGTTCGCGGATGACCTTTTCACCGTAAGCGTCAAGCTCGGCGGTCGTGATCCCCGTTTTCAGGTAATCTTTCAATTCAGCCAAGGCTTCAGCCGCGATCGCGCCGGCTTCGCGCATCAACTGGATCTCTTTTTCGGTTTTAATCGAAATCGCCATCAAAGAGCAGTGGCATTAGCCAGGACCTTGAGCACGTTATTGAACGCTTTTTCAATCGGCAAGGAAGCGTCAATCTCCACCATCTTTCCGGTCTTGCCGTAATAATCGACCAATGGTCTGGTTGATTTTTCGTAAACTTCAAAACGGGTCCGGATCACGCTCGGATTGTCGTCCTGGCGCAGGATCAATTCTCCCCCGCAAATGTCGCATTTGTCGGCGACTTTCGACGGACTGTGCTCCAGGTGGTAGACGGCGCCGCAATCTTTGCAGCTCCGGCGGCCCGAAAGCCGGCTGACCACTTCTTCCTGATCGATCTTGAAATAGAGGACGTAATCGATCGACCGGTTCAACTCTTTAAGCATCGCGTCGAACGCTTCCGCCTGGGCCGCGGAACGCGGAAAACCGTCCATGATAAAGCCGACCTGACAATCCGGATTACTGATCCGTTTCCTGGCCAGCGCGATCGTCAGCTCGTCCGGCACCAATTTGCCGGCATCCATGAATTCTTTCGCCTTTTTTCCGATCTCCGAACCGATCCGAACTTCTTCCCGCAACAGATCGCCTAAAGAGATGTGCGGCAGTTTTTTCGCGTCCGCGATCAACTTCGCCTGCGTCCCTTTCCCCGATCCGGGCGGTCCAAGTAAAACCAAGATCATGCGATTATTCCTTCGTACTGGCGGGTCACCAGATGGGTCTGGATCTGACGGACCAGATCAAGCGCGACGCCGACCATGATCAGCAGCGCGGTTGAACCGAGTCCCTGGAACGACGTGATGTGGGTCAAGCTTTCCACAATTGTCGGCACGATCGCCACCAGCGACAAGAAAAGGGCCCCCACCAAAGTCAGCCTGGTAATAACATATTCCAAATACTGGGCGGTCGGCTTACCAGGCCTGATCCCCAGAACAAACCCGCCGTATTTCTTAATGTTCTCGGCCAGCTCGGTCGGATTGAACGTGATCGCCGTATAAAAATACGTAAAGAAAAAGATCAATCCGAAATACAGGAACATGTACAAACTACCCGACGGCGAAAAGAGCTGGACAAAACTTTGCACGGCCGGGTTCGGAATGAACTGGGCCAGCGTCGCCGGGAACATTAGGACCGATGAAGCAAAAATGATCGGGATAACCCCCCCCTGATTGATCCGCATCGGAATGTAGGTCGATTGTCCGCCATACATTTTCCGGCCCACGACCCTTTTGGCGTATTGGACCGGGATCCGCCGCTGGGCTTCCTGGACCAGGACGATCGCCACGATCATCGCCAAAAAAGCCAGGAGCAGGATCAAGACGCCGAAAAATGACGCCCCCCCCCGGACCAACGTTATCGTCTGGCTGATATTGGACGGGATGCGCGAAACGATCCCGACAAAGATCAGGATCGAAGCGCCGTTCCCAATTCCCCGTTCGGTGATCAACTCACCGAACCACATTACCAAGGTACTGCCTGCCGTTAGGGAAATGATCGTTCCCAGCAGGAAAACAAGAAAACTATAACCGTCAACCATGACCCCGCGCAACCAAAACGACATGCCGAACGCCTGAAAGGCGGCCAGGACAACCGTCAGATAGCGAGTGTAGCTCGCGATCTGCTTGCGGCCGGCGTCCCCTTCTTTCGCCAGCTCTTCGAGCTGGGGGACCACGACCTGCAGAAGCTGCATGATGATCGACGCGTTAATGTACGGTACGATCCCCATCGCGAAGATCGAAAAGCGCATAAACGCGCCGCCGGTGAACAGGTCCAGAAAACCAAGGACGTTGCCGCCACCGAATAACCCGGCCAGCTTGACGGTGTCGATCCCCGGGACCGGGATATGCACGCCGACCCGGAAAAGGACGATCATGCCGACCGTGAATAAAAACTTTTTCCTTAAATCGGCTATATTGACCAGACCGGAAACAAAGTTAAGCATTAATTAACGTTACTTTCCCGCCGGCTGCTTCGATCTTCTTTTTCGCCGCGGCGCTGACCTTATGAGCCTTGACTTCAACCGGTCCTTTCAATTCCCCGGAGCCGAGGATCTTGATCAAACCGGTGGCCTTTTGCGCTCTCTCAATTTCCGACAGGTTAAACACCTGGTAAACGACCCGGAACGGATAATTCTTGAAACCACGTTTCGGCAAGCGTCGGTAAAGCGGGGTCTGCCCGCCTTCAAACCGCGATCCCTTGGTTCCACCGGAACGACTGGTCTGCCCTTTGTGGCCGCGACCGCAGGTTTTGCCGAGACCGGAACTGGTTCCGCGACCGACCCGTTTTTTTCTTTTTTTAGCGCCCGCTTTGGGCTTTAAATTACTCAGATTTAACATAATGTACGTTCGGTTCCTTTCCTCTTTCTTTGGTCACCTGATCGAGCCGTTTCAAAAGGCTAAGCCCGTTCAGGGTCGCTCGCGCCACGTTGATCGAATTGGCCGAACCGATCTTTTTGGCAACGATATTCTTAACCCCGGCCAGTTCGAGGATCGTCCGGACGGAGCCGCCGGCGATAACGCCGGTTCCCCGGGGAGCCGGGCGCAAGACGACCTTGCTGGCCGAAAATTTACCGTGCACATCGTGCGGGATCGAGCCATTGATGATCGGCACTTCCATGATCGCTTTCTTGGCCGCCTCAACACCTTTGCGGATCGCGGCCGAAACTTCAGCCGCTTTCCCGATGCCGAGACCGACCCGAAACTTCATGTCGCCAACGACCACGACGGCGCGGAAACCCATCTTTTTACCCCCCTTGACCACTTTGGTCACCCGGGCGATGCTGACTACTTTTTCTTTAAATTCCGAATCTCGGTTCCTGTCCTGATATCTCATATTAGAATTCCAGTCCTCCTTCGCGAGCCGCGTCCGCCAGCGCCTTTACCCGACCGTGATAAATAAAAGAGCCCCGGTCAAAAACAACTTTCTTGACCCCTTTAGCTTTCGCTCTTTCCGCGATCAGTTTGCCGATCTTCTTGGCGGCGGCAATATTCCCGCCGTTTTTGACCAGATCTTTTTCAATCGAGGAAGCGGCCGCCAGGGTCCGGCCTTCGCTGTCGGCAATGACTTGCGCGTGAATATTCTTAATGCTGCGGAAAACAGCCAAGCGCGGCCGTTCCAGTGTTCCAAATACTTTTTTCTTTCTGATCGCCATTTTAGCTCTTGCCTCCCGACGTCGCCTTGGCCGCTTTACCGGCTTTGCGTCTGACTACTTCGCCAACGTAACGGATCCCTTTCCCTTTATAGGGTTCAACTTTTCTGGTCAACCGGATCTCGCAAGCGATCGCGCCGACCTTTTGGGCGTCGATCCCTTTGATCTTGATCCTGGTCCCCCCCTGAACTTCAAAATCAATCCCTTGGGGCGGCTCAAACTCAACCGGGTGCGAATATCCAAGCTGTAATTGAAGCTTCTTGCCAGCCAGGGTCGCGCGATAGCCGACGCCGACTAAGTCTAGTTCTTTTTCAAAGCCTTTAGTCACGCCGGTGATCATATTCTCGATAATGCTGTTGTAAAGACCCTGCATCGCCTGCGCTTCACAAGTAGTCTCGACGATATTGGTCAGCAGCTTGCCGTTATCGATCACAACCTTGACGATCGGCTTGAAATCAAACGCCAGGGTCCCTTTCGGTCCTTTAACGCTGACATTCCCTTCCGGCGTGAGTTTGATATCGACGCCTTTGGGGATCTCTAATATTCTTTTGCCTATTCTTCCCATTTTCTTCTCCCTACCACACGTAACAGAGCATCTCGCCGCCGATCTTCTGCTTGCGGGCAGCGTCGTCGGTCATTAGCCCCTTTGGCGTAGAAATTATCGCTAAACCGAAACCGGCCTGAATGCGCGGGATCGCCTTGCTGCCAACGTAAACCCGGCGGCCGGGGGTGCTGACCCGTTTGACGCCGACGATCACGCTGCGGCGATTATCGTTATACTTAAGAGCGACCCGTAAAACTTTCTTGTTCATGCGGGCGATGACGTCGAACTTGCCGATAAACCCTTCTTCCAGCAGGATCTTGAGGATCCCTTCCTTCATTTTGGAATGAGGAATATCAACCGTATCCTTTCTGACCTTGATCGCGTTGTTTACTCTAACCAACAAATCTGCTATTGGATCCATTCTTCTATCTCCTTAAATTTACCAGCTGGATTTGACCACGCCTGGGATTTGACCTTGGTGCGCCATCTTCCGAAAGCAAAGACGACAAAGCCCGAATTTTCTAATATAAGCGCGCCGGCGGCCGCAGACAAAACAGCGGTGGACCAGCCGGGTCGAAAACTTCGGCTCACGTTTTAATTTTTCCAACCAACACTTTTTCGCCATCATTTTCTCCTCTTATACATCGTGGGTCCGGAACGGGATGCCGAGCGCCTCCAAAAGATCTCTGGCTTCGGCGTCGGTCCGGGCCGAGGTCACGAACGTGATGTCCATCCCTCTAACCGCGTCAACCTTGTTGTAATCGACTTCCGGGAAGATCAACTGTTCTTTGATCCCCATGGAGTAATTCCCCCGACCATCGAACGACTTGGGATTGACCCCTCTGAAGTCGCGGATCTTCGGCAAACAAATACCGATCAATTTATTGACGAATTGCCACATCCGCTTCCCGCGGAGGGTGACCTTCAAGCCGATCGGGGTGTTCCCTTTGAGCTTAAAGTTGGCGATCGCTTTTTTACTATTGATCACCAGCGGCTTCTGCCCGACAATGCCGGCCAGTTCGGCCGCGGAAACCTCGATCGCTTTGGGATTTTCCCTCGCCTCGCCGACCCCCCGGTTGATCACCAGCTTTTCCAGTCGCGGAACCGACATCGCGTTCTTGTAGTTATGCTTATCCTGCAGCTTTTTGACGATAATTTTATGATAATCCTGTCGTAGATCTTTCATGGTTATACCTTATCCATTATTTCTTTGCACTTTTTGCAAGTGCGCCGATTTTTTCCTTCGACTTTTGTAATGCCGACGCGGGTCGGCTTGCCGCAGCGCGGACAAACAAGGATCGCCTTCGAAGCCAGGAACGGCAGGGCCTTGTCAATAATACCGCCCGGCATCTTGTTCATCGGCTTCTGGTGGCGCTTGGCAACGTTGATCCCTTCAGCGATCAAGGTCCCTTTTTCCGGATTGACTTTGACAACTTTCCCTTTCTTCCCTTTGTTTTTGCCGGAAAGCATCAGCACCGTGTCGCCTTTTTTAATTCTTGTTGTATTTTCCATTTTTCCTTCTACCTTTTACACTACTTCCGGGGCCAGTGAAATAATCTTCATGTACTCTTGTTCGCGCAATTCCCGGGCAATCGGCCCGAAAACGCGGGTCCCGCGCGGGTTCTTGTCTTTGGCGACAATCACGACCGCGTTATCGTCGAAACAAACGTAGGAACCGTCGCTCCGACGGAGCTTCTTTTTGGTCCGAACAACCACCGCGAAAACAACTTCGCCGTCTTTAACGGTCATGTTCGGCATTACTTCTTTGACCACGCCAACGATCATATCGCCCACCCCGGAAAACTTGCGGTTCGACCCGCCGAGGCAGCGAATGACCATCAGGGTCCGAGCGCCACTATTATCGGCAACTTTTAAGATACTACGCGGCTGAATCAACGTTAACCCTCCTCACTACGCGCCAATGTTTGTCTTTCGAGATCGGTTTCGTCTCCATGATCTCGACTAAGTCCCCGATCTTGTACTGGTTCTGCTCGTCATGAGCTTTGAATTTCTTCGCCATCCGGACCACCTTATGATATTTCGGGTGCCGAAAAACCCTCTCGACTCTAACAACGATGGTTTTCTGCATCTTATCGCTGACTACCACACCCTGTCTGACTTTTGGATTACCTCTTTCCACTATTTGCCCTCCTTGGCAGGAACCGGCTTTTTAGCCGCCTTTTCGTTAACGATCGTCAAAACTCTGGCGATCCCCCGGCGCAGCTCCCGCTGTTTCAGAGGGTTCTTGACCTGCTGTCCGGATTTTTGGATCCGGAGCGTAAAAAGTTCTTTTCTAAGCTCCGACGCTTTTTTAGTTAATTCGCCGACCGATAATTCTCTTAATTCGCTGATCTTCATTGTTTCACCACCAGCCGGACCGCCATCGGTAATTTATAACTGGCCAGTTCGAAAGCCCGCTGGGCGTCTTCCAGGCTGACGCCGGCGATCTCGAATATGATATGACCGCGCTTAATCGGAACGACAAACTTGGCCGGCGCCCCTTTACCGCTCCCCATGCGGGTCTCGGCCGGCTTCGCCGTCACGACCTTGTCGGCGCAGACCCGGAGCCAGATCTTGCCGCCGCGTTTAAAAAAATGGGTCATCGCTTTTCTGGCCGATTCGATCTGATTGGTCGTCAGATAAACGCATTCTTCCGACTGCAAGCCAAACTCACCGAAGTGGAGAGTATTCCCCCGGGAAGCCTCGCCGTTGAGCCGGCGGCGCTGGTGCTTCCTAAACTTTGTTTTCGATGGTATTAGTGCCACTCTTCGTCTCCTTTACTTCAGGCAAGACTTCGCCCTTGTAGATCCAAACTTTTATGCCGATCTTCCCGTAAAGGGTCATCGCTTCGGCAAAGCCATAATCGATCCTGGCGCGCAAGGTCTGCAGCGGCACCCGGCCGCTCCGGTACCATTCGCTGCGGGCGATTTCGGCGCCGTCCAAGCGGCCGCCGCACATGATCTTGATCCCTTTGGAGCCGGCGCGCAGGGAGCGGGAAACACCTTGCTTCATCGCCCGGCGGAAAGAAATGCGCTTCTCTAACTGTTGGGCGATATTCTCCGCCATCAGAATGGCGCAGGAATCAGGATTCGGTTCTTCATGAATATTGAGCTGGACCGTCTTGCCAAGTTTCTTGATCAACTGTTCGCGCAGGGCCGCGACCTCTTTGCCGCCTTTACCGATGATCAAACCAGGCTTGGCAGTATTAAGATCAACTTCGATCTGATTCGCTTTACGGCTGATCTTGATCCTGGAAACCCCCGCTTTATAAAGCGTGTTCTTCAGATAACTGCGCAGCTCCACGTCTTCTTGCAATAATTTCTTGAAGTTCTGGTCGTCGGCATACCAATAACTATCCCATTCTTCAATAATTCCGAGCCTTAAACCTTTTGGGTGGACCTTTTGACCCATTACTTTGCCTCCTGTACTGATACTGTCACGTGGCTGGTGCGTTTCTTGATCGGAAAAGCCCGGCCCCGAGCGCGCGGTTGGAACCGCTTCATCACGAAGCCTTTGGTCACGAACACTTCTCCGAGCACCAACTTCGCTTCGTTCAATTTATAGTTATTCGTGGCGTTAGCGATCGCCGACTTCATGGTCTTCTCAATGATCCGGGCCGCTTTCTGCGGCATGAACTTGAGGAGAGCCAACGCTTCGGCCACCGACTTGCCGCGAACTTCATTCATCACCCGCATGATCTTGCGGGGGGAACTGCGCACCCATTTTGATTTTGCTTTTACGTTAACCATTAGGCTGGCGCCGTCCCTTTATCCGCCGGCGAACTGTGGCCGCGGAAAGATCTGGTCTGGGCAAATTCCCCGAGCTTGTGGCCGACATAATTTTCGGTTATATAGATCGGAATATGCTTGTTCCCGTTATGGACCGCCAGGGTCAGGCCGACCATGTCGGGAATGACCGTTGAACTGCGGGACCAGGTTTTAATAACTTTTTTGTCGTTAGTCGCTTGAGCTTTCTGCACTTTTCGGAGCAGCTTCTCTTCAACGAACGGCCCTTTATGCAAAGAACGTGCCATGTCTACTTTTTCCTCCTAGACAAAATAAAGCGATTGCTGCGCAGACGAGGTTTTCTTGTCTTCTTACCCAAAGTAGGTTTGCCCCAAGGGGTAACAGGATGTTCTCTCCCGATGCCAGACTTACCCTCACCGCCGCCGTGGGGATGATCACAAGGATTCATCACGACACCGCGGACTTCCGGACGACGACCAAGATGCCGTTTCTTACCGGCCTTACCCATAATGAGATTTTTGTGATCAAGGTTCCCGACCTGCCCGACCGTGGCCCGGCAGGTAATCAGGATCATCCGCTGCTCGCCGGATGGCATCTTTACAATAGCATAATTTCCTTCTTTTGCCAACAGCGATAATCCGGCGCCGGCGGAGCGGGCCAGTTTGCCGCCGCGGCCCGGATCGATCTCAACATTATGGACGGTGGTCCCGACCGGAATCGCCGACAGAGGCAAAGCATTCCCCGGCTTGATATCGGCTTCGACCCCGGACATAATCGCGTCGCCGACCCCAACCCCGAGCGGCGCCAGAATATAATTTCTGACGTTGTCGGTATATTCGATCAGCGCGATGCGGCAGTTCCGGTTCGGATCGTATTCGATCGCCACGACCTTGGCCGCGACATTGTCCTTGTTCCGGACAAAATCGATGATCCGATAATGCTTTTTGTTCCCGCCGCCCCGATGGCGCATCGAAACAAAACCGCGCCAATCGCGGCCCGACTTCTGTTTTTTGCCGGCCAGCAAACTCTTCTCCGGATAATTTTTTGTAATATCGGAGTAGTCGTCGGCAATCCTAAACCTTGTGCCCGGACTTGTTGGTCTATTTCTCTTCAAACCCATGTTACGCCTCTAGCTCCTTTATTGTTTGTCCGGCTCGCAAAGCGACGTAAGCCTTTTTCCAGCGGGAAGTTTCGCCGGCAGTTTTGCCAATGACCCGGCGTTTCCCCCGGACATTGAGCATGTTGACCGACTTGACCTTCACCTTGAACAGCTTTTCGACCGCCTGCTTGACCATGATTTTTGTCGCGTCCAGATGGACGCGGAACGAGTAACCGCCCTGCGGACGGTTGCCCAGCGATTTTTCGGTCACGACGACGCCTAAAATTACGTTTTCAACTTCCATTTTAACTTAATCTCTCCTCTAATACCTGCACGGATTTCTTATCGACAACCAGCCACTTGGATTTCAGCAAATCTATCACCGTGACTTCGATCGCTTTAGCCATCGTCACCCCGGCAATGTTGCGCAGGCCTTTTTCGAAATCGTCCTTTTCAGCGTAGATCAAAGTGACCTTGCCGCTGACGCCGAGTTCCTTGAGGAACTTCACCCCTTCTTTGGTCTTCGGCGCGGCCAACTTATACCCGTCGATAACTTTCAATTTATCGGCCCGGTTGAATTCGGAAAGCGCAACCCGAAGAGCCAGGCTACGGACTTTCTTCGGCAGAGGATATGAATAATCCCTCGGCTTCGGGGGGAAAATAACCCCACCATGGCGCCACAAAGGTGAACGGGTACTGCCGGCACGGGCCCGGCCGGTCCCTTTTTGCTTCCACGGCTTGATGCCGCCGCCGCGGACTTCACTGCGGGTTTTGGCCGAATGGGTCCCGCGGCGAGCCGAGGCTTGCAGCCAGCGCACAGTCTCGTGCACGACCGCCATATTTTTTTTCTCGTTGAATATCTTGCTCTTTTCCACGTTATGCCTTCCTTATAAAAACTGTATTTCCGCGTTTGCCCGGGACCGATCCTTTGAGCAGGATCAGGTTCTTTTCCGGGATGACTTGGATCACGGTCAAACCTTTGTTCGTCGCTTGGCAGTTACCCATCCGGCCGGGCATTTGCTTCCCCTTCCAGACGCGGCCCGGAGTGGTACCGGAACCGATGGAACCGGGGATGCGGTGAAACTTGGAACCGTGGGACATCGGCCCGCGGTGTTGATGCCAGCGCTTAATGCGTCCGGCAAAGCCCTTGCCGACGGTAGTGCCGGAAACTTCGATCATGTCGCCCGACTTGAAAGCGTCAGCCTTCATTTCCTGGCCAACTTTGAAATCAGCCGGATTGTCGACCCTGATCTCGCATTTTTTCTTGCCGAACGTGATCTGAATCGCGTCGTAACCTTCTTTGGCCACGGTCTTAACCTGGGAGACGACGCACGGACCGGCTTCGACGACGGTCACGCCGATCATGTTGCCGCTTTCATCATAAACCTGGGTCATGCCTATTTTTTTACCTAACATATCTATCTGTCCTTAATCCATTTTTATTTCGATATCGACGCCTGCCGGCAGGTCGAGTTGCATGAGCGCGTCGACCGTTTGCGGCGGCGGCTCAAGGATATCGATCAAACGTTTGTGGGTCCGCATTTCGAAATGTTCGCGCGACTTTTTATCGACGTGCGGCGAACGGAGCACGCACCACTTTTGAATATCGGTCGGCAGCGGGATCGGTCCGGAAACCAGCGCTCCGGCGCGTTTTGCCGTATCAACGATCTTCTCGGCCGACTTGTCCAAAACCCGATGATCGTAGGCTTTTAACTTGATTCGAATTTTTTGTCTCTTCTGTTTGTTCATCTTTACTTTCCTTGTGCCTTTTCAATTATTTGAGTCGCGATGTTGTTTGGAACTTCGCGGTATTCAGAGAATTCCATAGTGTAGTTGCCGCGTCCCTGGGTCAGCGATCGCAGATCGGTCGAATAACCGAACATCTGCGCCAGCGGCACTTTGGCCTTGATCGTCTGCATGCCGAGGGCCGGACTCATCTCTTCAACATGGCCGCGGCGGCTGCTCAAGTTGCCGATCACATCCCCCATGTACTGTTCGGGAACGACGACCTCAACTTTCATGAGCGGTTCAAGGAGGATCGGTTTGCTCTTCATAAACCCGCTCTTGAAGGCCATGGAACCGGCAATCTTAAAGGCGATTTCCGAAGAGTCGACGTCGTGATAAGAACCATCGAACAGGATCACTCGAACGTCGATCACCGGATAACCGGCCAAAACCCCCGTCACCATCGCTTCCTTAATACCGGCGTCGACCGCGGGAATGTACTCCTTAGGGATCGATCCGCCGACGATCTTATTGACGAACTCATAACCTTTGCCGGCCTCGAGCGGCTCGATCTTCAGCCAAACGTGGCCGTATTGACCGCGGCCGCCGGTCTGGCGGATGAACTTCCCTTCGACTTCGGTCGAACCGAGGATCGTTTCTTTATAGGCGACCTGCGGCTTACCGACGTTGGCTTCAACTTTGAATTCGCGCAGCAACCGGTCGACGATGATCTCCAAGTGGAGCTCGCCCATACCGGAAATAATGGTCTGGCCGGTCTCGGGATCGGTCTTGATCCTAAAGGTCGGATCTTCTTCCGCCAGCTTCGACAGTGACATCCCCAGCTTCTCCTGATCGGCCGAGGTCTTCGGTTCGATCGCCACGAAGATAACCGGTTCCGGGAATTGGATCGATTCCAGGATGATCTGTTTGTCGCCGTCGCAGAGCGTGTCGCCGGTCATCGTCTCTTTCAAACCAACGATCGCGCCGATGTCTCCGGCCCGGATCTCGCCGATCTCTTCCCGCTTGTTGGCGTGCATCTGCAGCAAGCGGCCGATCCGCTCTTTCCGGTCCTTCGACGAGTTAAACGTATAGGAGCCGGTGCTCAAGACCCCGGAATAAACCCGGAAGAAGGTCAGGCGCCCGACAAAAGGATCGGTCATGATCTTAAAAGCCAGCGCCGAGAACGGGGCTTCGTCTTTTGGGTCACGGGTGCTCTCTTCGCCATTCGCGGGATTTATTCCAACCACCGCCTTCTTATCGGCCGGAGATGGAAGATAATCGACGATACCGTCAAGGAGCGGCTGGACCCCTTTGTTCTTAAACGACGAACCGCAGAAAACCGGAACGATCTCGGCATCGACGGTCAGCTTGCGGATCCCCGCTTTGATCTCTTCTTTGGTCAGCGGGGTCCCGGAGAGATATCTTTCCAGGGTCGCGTCGTCGGCTTCCGCCGCCGCTTCGACCAACTGGTCGCGGTATTTTTTCGCTGTTTCCTGCAGGTCGGCCGGGATCGGCTCTTTGTGGAACTTCATCCCCTGCTCGTCGTCATAAATGACCGCTTCCATCTCAACCAGATCAACGATCCCTTTTAAGTTCTCTTCAGAACCGACCGGGAGCTGCATCACGACCGGTTTAACAAGCAAACGATCCTTGATCTGACCGACGACCCGGAAAAAGTCCGCGCCCAGGCGGTCCATTTTGTTGACGAAAGCCATCCGGGGAACTTTGTAGCGCATCGCCTGCCGCCAAACGGTTTCCGATTGGGGCTGGACGCCGCCGACCGCGCAGAAAATAACGACGACGCCGTCCAGAACGCGCATCGAGCGTTCGACTTCGACGGTAAAATCAACGTGTCCCGGCGTGTCAATGATATTGATCCGGTGATCGCGCCAAAAAGTCGTGGTCGCGGCCGAGGTAATGGTGATCCCGCGCTCTTTTTCCTGGACCATCCAGTCCATGGCGGTATTTCCCTCATCGACGTTGCCGATGCGGTGGAGCCGGCCGCTGTAGAACAGCACCCGTTCCGTGGTCGTGGTTTTGCCGGCGTCGATGTGCGCCGCAAAACCCATATTTCGATATTTATCGATCGGACATTCTCTTGCCATTTTTTACCACCTAAAGTGCGCGAAAGCCTTGTTGGCTTCGGCTGTTTTATGTAATGTCTCTTTGTTCTTCATCGCGTTGCCGCCGCCGTTGTAAGCATCGATCATTTCGCCGGCCAGATTTTCGGCCATCGAACGACCGCTCCGTTGCCGCGCCGATTCCCTAAGCCACTGCATCGCCAAGGCTTCGCCGCGCAGCTTGGAAACTTCAACCGGGACCTGATAGGTCGCGCCGCCGACGCGCCGGGGCTTGACTTCGACCAGCGGAATCAAGTGCTCGAGCGCTTTGGTGAAGACCTCCAGGGCCGGTTTCTTCAACTTACTCTCGACGATTTCCATGGTTTCGTAAAAGATCTTTTCAACTTTGCTCTTTTTTCCGTCCTGGATCATCTTGTTGATAAAGCGGGAGACCGTCACGCTATTGTAAACGGAGTCCGGCGATATTTTTCTTTTAGGGACCCTTCCGTATCTAGGCACTGGCGCCACCTCCAGACTTCGGTTTCTTCGCCCCATATTTGGAACGGCTTTGCATCCGTTTTTCGACTCCGGCCGTATCGTACGCGCCGCGCACAATGTGATAGCGAACCCCGGGGAGATCCTTAACGCGGCCGCCGCGAACGAGGACCACGGAGTGCTCCTGCAGGTTGTGCCCGACCCCCGGAATGTAAGCGCTGACCTCGATCCCGCCGGCCAGCTTAACGCGAGCGACTTTACGAAGAGCCGAGTTCGGTTTTTTAGGAGTGGTTGTATAGACCCTGGTACAGACCCCTCTCTTCAAAGGGCAAGACTTGAGCGCCGGAGCTTTGCTCCTTGTCTTCTTAAAGCCCCGCCCTTTTCTGATCAATTGATTGATTGTCGGCATTATTCTTCCTCCTGCTTAACTTCTTCCTCGAGTTCGGAAACGGTCCCGGCCGTCGGAACTAATTCAATATAGCGGTAATCTTCGAAGCCGGTCCCGGCAGGGATCAGCTTGCCGATAATGACGTTCTCTTTGAGCCCGTACATTTCGTCGATCTTCCCCTGAACGGCGGCTTCAGTCAGCACTCTGGCCGTCTCCTGGAAGGAAGCGGCGGAGAGAAAACTGTCGGTGCTAAGCGACGCCTTGGTAATACCGAGAAGCACTTCATTGGCTTCGGCCTTTTCACCCTTGGAAGCGTCGTTGATCCGAGCCATCGCATTGGCATCGATCAATTCGCCCGGGAGCAAGGTCGTGTCGCCCGATTGAACGACGCGGACCTTCTTGGTCATCTGGCGCACGATCACTTCAATGTGCTTGTCGGCGATCGTTACCCCTTGCGAGCGATAGATCTTCTGGATCTCGGCGACCATGAAACTTTGGGCCGCCCGGGAACCGAGAATGCTCAAAACGTCGTGCGGATTGACGGTCCCTTCGGTCAGCTGCATGCCGACATGGACCTTGTCGCCGGTGGCGACGCGCAGGCGGGTTTCGTAAGGCACGAAATATTCCCTGGAATCTTCTTTGCCGCGGACCCGAACGGAGCGCTCCCCTTCCTTTTCGGAGATCTCAACAACCCCTTCGATCTCGGAGAGAATAGCCGGGTCTTTCGGGCGGCGTCCTTCAAACAATTCTTCGACGCGCGGCAGACCCTGAATGATGTCGCGGGTCTTGCTCGGATCGCGGCGGATCGCCTCAACTTTAGCGATCACGTCATGACTTTCAACGTTGTCGCCGTCTTCCACGTAAACATTGGAACCGGCGATGATCAGATAAAGTTCGCCGGGGGCGACGATCAGATATTCTTTCTTCGCTTCGAGGACAACGCCGTTGGTCTTACAGATCACGCCGGTCGCGATCTCATCGCCGATTTTGACCTTGTCCCCGACATTAACAAAAGACTGGGCGTCTTTCGGGATGGAATATTCTTTGCTCCCCTTCGGATTATAGGTGAAGATCTCGCCGTCACGCTTGGTCGTCTTTTCGCCGCGCTTGCTGCTGACTTCCAGCTTAATAAACTTGACCTTGCCTTGGGTACTGGCGATCACGTACTCGAAAGAGGGATCGAATTCGGCGATCGTCTGGTTGGCATCAACCTTGTCGCCGTCGCCAACCATCAGGAGGGAACCAACCGGCAGTAAGTACTCTTCCTTTTTGTCTTTGACCTTAACGAAGGCCGAAGCGCTGCGGGTGACCATTTTCCGTTTGGCGCCGAATTCATCGACGATGGCCCGGAGTTCGAACCCTTCGCCGAAATGGATGGTCCCGGTGTGCTTGACCTTGATCGCGGTCTTGGTCGTTTTATGGAGCGCGACGCCGCCGATATGGAAGGTTCTCATAGTCAGCTGGGTGCCGGGCTCACCGATCGACTGGGCGGCAATGATCCCGACCGCTTCGCCGACATTGATCACGTTCATGGTCGAGAGATCAAGCCCGTAACATTTCTGGCAGAGACCTTTCTTCGTGTGGCAGGTCAAGGCCGAGCGAACCTCGGCTTTTTCCACGCCGGCCGCTTCGATCTTTTCAGCGGTTTCTTTATCGATCATTTCATCCGCTTTGGCCAGCGCCTTGCCGGTCAGCGGGTCATTGATATTCTTGGTCGGAGTGCGATGGATCAACCGCTGCGAGATCGGCACAACGATGTCGTAGCCTTCGCGGATCGCGACCAGTTCAACGCCTTCCTTGGTCCCGCAATCAACTTCGGTGACGATAACGTCTTGGGCCACGTCGACCAAACGACGGGTCAGGTAACCGGAATCGGCGGTGCGGAGCGCGGTATCAACGAGGCCTTTACGCGCGCCGTAAGAAGAGATGAAATATTCGGTAATGCTCAAACCTTCTTTAAAGTTCGATTTGATCGGGATGTTAATGATGTTCCCGAACGGATCGGCCATCAAACCGCGGATACCGGAGAGCTGACGAACCTGTTGGACGTTACCGCGGGCGCCGGAGAAGGCCATCATGTAAACTGAATTCAGCTTATCGAGATTGGCCAGCATCAATTCGGTCACTTCTTCGGTCACGGTGCTCCAGATATCGAGCGAGCGGATGAATTTTTCTTTGTCGGTCAGCTGGCCGTTGCGGAACATGTTTTCCAGGCTTTCGACCTGGGAGTTGGCTTTTTCCACGATCTCTTTTTTGCGCTTCGGCACGTTCAGATCTTCAATGGAGATGGAAACGCCGGCCAGGGTCGCGTACTTGAAACCAAGCCGTTTGATCTCGTCGGCGATCTCCGCGGTGACCGCGGCGCCGTAGCGGGCATAACAATCGGTAATCAGCTTCTCCAGTTCTTTCTTGGTCAGAACATTATTAAGATACGGATAAGCTTCCTTTATTCCCCGGTTCCGAAGAACCCGGTTCAGGGTGTAATTGAATTTGACCCGGCCAACGGTCGTTTCAACCAGCTGACCGCCGCGGCGGACCTTGATCTTGGCGTGCAGGTGAAGTTCGTCGAGATCGTTGGCGACCATCGCTTCTTGATCGTTGGCAAAAATGATGTCTTTGCCAAGCAGTTCTTTTTCGTTGTCGACCGTCAGGTAATAGGTGCCGAGGACCATGTCCTGGGTCGGGGTAATGACCGGCCGGCCGGAAGCGGCCGACATGACGTTGTTGGAAGAAAGCATCAGAATGCGGCATTCCACCTGGGCTTCGGGCGTCAGCGGCACGTGGACCGCCATTTGGTCGCCGTCGAAGTCGGCGTTGAACGCCGGACAAACGAGCGGATGAAGCTGGATCGCTTTTCCTTCGACCAGGATCGGTTCGAAGGCCTGAACGCTTAAGCGATGGAGCGTTGGGGCGCGGTTCAGCATGACCGGGTGCCCCTTGATGATCTCTTCGAGAATATCCCAAACAATGACTTCCTGCCGTTCGATCATCCGCTTGGCCGATTTAACGTTCTGGGAAATCCCCCGCTCAACCAGCTTACGGATCACGAAAGGCTTGAAGAGCTCCAGCGCCATTTCTTTCGGCAGACCGCACTGGTGAAGTTTCAAACTCGGGCCGACGACGATAACTGAACGGCCGGAATAATCGGTCCGCTTACCGAGCAGGTTCTGCCGGAAACGACCCTGTTTTCCTTCGATCCCGTCAGTCAGCGATTTGAGCGGGCGGCCGGTGGAACCGGTCACGGCCCGTTTGCGGCGGCCATTGTCGATGAGAACATCAACCGCTTCCTGGAGCATCCGCTTTTCGTTCCGGATGATCATTTCGGGCGCGCCCATGTTGATCATCTTCTTCAAGCGGTTGTTCCGGTTAAGAACGCGGCGATAAAGATCGTTCAGATCGGAAGTGGCAAAACGTCCCCCTTCAAGCTGGACCATCGGACGCAAATCCGGCGGAATGACCGGGACATTGGTCAGGATCATCCATTCCGGGCGATTGTTTGATTTGAGGAAAGCTTCGGCGATCCGGAGCCGTTTGATGATCTTCATCCGCTTCTGGCCGACGGAACCTTTCAGTTCGCGGCGCAGCTTGGCAACCAGGGCGCTCATGTCGATCCGGCCTAAAAGCTCCTTGATGGCGCGGGCGCCGGTCTCGGCCTTGAGGCTGTCGCCGTATTTCTCCACCGCTTCCTGATAATCGGCTTCGCGGAGGACGGTCCCAACCCGCAAGCCTTTAACGTCTTCGTCAACTTCAGTAATGATAAAGGCATCGTAATAAATGACCTCTTCCAGCGCGCGGGTCGAAATGTCGAGCAGGAGACTGATATAGCTCGGGATGCCGCGCAGGAACCAGATGTGAGCGACCGGCTCAACCAGCTTGATATGCCCCATCCGCTCGCGGCGGACACGGGAAGTTGTAACTTCGACGCCGCAGCGTTCGCAGACGATCCCGCGATAGCGGACCCGGCGGTATTTGCCGCAATGGCATTCCCAGTCTTTGGCCGGCCCGAAGATCTTTTCACAAAACAGACCGCGGCGCTCCGGCTTAAAAGTCCGGTAGTTAATCGTTTCCGGTTTTTCGACTTCACCGTGCGACCAGGAAAGGATCTGCTCCGGGGAAGCCAACCCGATCTTAATAAAATCGAATTCTTTATCTTCTGGTTTTCTAATCGGCAAGTTTTTCCCCTCCTCGGGATTTACCAAAGATCTGCGGCGATCTTTCTCTGGCAGACCTAGTGTCCTCGTCAATGTTTATTTCTTTGCCTTCGCGGGTAATGGTCTTCATGTCGAGGGCCAGACCGCGCAATTCTTTCAGCAGAACCTTGAACGATTCCGGCATCCCCGGCTTGCCCATCGATTTACCTTTCAGGATCGCTTCGTAGGCGCGGGAGCGGCCGACCACATCGTCGGATTTAATGGTCAGGATCTCCTGGAGAGTGTGGGCGGCGCCGTAAGCGAACAAGGCCCAGACTTCCATTTCACCGAACCGCTGGCCGCCGAACTGCGCCTTACCGCCCAGCGGCTGCTGGGTGATCAGGGAGTACGGGCCGGTGGAACGGGCGTGCATCTTATCGTCGACCAAGTGGATCAGTTTCATCAGGTACATCTTACCGACCGCGACCTTGCGGCCGAACGGCCGACCGGTGCGGGCGTCGATCAGATCGACTTTGCCGCTCTTGTTGACCCACGGAAAATCTTTATGGGTCGAGGCTTCCTGCAATTCGTTCTCGATCGTGTTGATCGAAGCATACTCTTCAAAGGCCTCGTCAAACGGCGGCATTTCATATTTGCGGCCGAGCGACCACCCGGCCTGGCCGAGCATCAATTCAAAGATCTGCCCGATGTTCATACGGGAAGGAACACCGAGCGGGTTCAGGATCACGTCAACCGGAGTCCCGTCCGGGAGATACGGCATATCTTCTTCCGGCATGATCTTGGCGACTACCCCTTTATTCCCGTGGCGGCCGGCGATCTTATCGCCGACGCTGATCTTGCGGAGCTGGGCAATGTAAACTCTGACTAATTCATGAACGCCCGGCGGGAGTTCGTCGCCGTTCTCGCGGGAGAACGAGCGGACCGCGATGACTTTGCCGACTTCGCCAGGCGGAACGCGGAGCGAAGTATCGCGCATGTCTCTGGCTTTATCGCCGAAAATGGCGCGCAGGAGCTTTTCTTCGGCTGGCAGCTCGGTTTCGCCCTTCGGCGTCACTTTACCGACCAAAACGTCACCCGGCTCGACTTCGGAACCGGCAACAATTACTCCCCGATCATCGAGGTTGGCGATCGCTTCTTCCCCGACGTTCGGGATCTCTCTGGTGATCTCTTCCATACCCAGCTTGGTCGCCCGAACTTCGACCTCCAAACGCTGGATATGGACAGAGGTGAAAACATCTTTCTTAACTAATTTTTCCGACAGGATGATCGCGTCTTCGTAGTTGTAGCCTTCAAACGGCATCAGCGCGACGAGGACGTTTTTCCCGAGGGCCAGTTCACCATCCTTGGTCGCGGAGCTGTCGGCGATCGGTTCGCCGACTTTGACGCTCTGCCCCAGTTTAACGCGCGGCCGCTGGTGGACCAGGGTGTCCTGGTTGCTGCGGCCGAAACTGGTCAAATTGTAAACATCTTTGGTCTTGTTATCGCGCTGGATCACGACTTCGGTCGCGTCGACCCGGATAACTTTGCCGGGATTCTTGGCGGTAACCAGCGAGCGGGAATCTTTGGCCACCCTGGCTTCCCAGCCGGTGCCGACGATCGGCGATTCCGGGGAAAGGAGCGGCACCGATTGGCGCTGCATGTTGGCGCCCATGAGAGCGCGGTTGGCGTCATCGTGTTCGACAAAAGGGATCATCGCGGTCGTTACGCCGATGACCTGTTCCGGAGCAACCGCCATATAGTCGATCTCGTCCGGGGTCGCCAAAATAAATTTCCGCTTGTAACTGACAGTGCAGTTCTTGTCGATGATCTTCCCGTCATCATCGAGCTTGACGTCGAACGAAGCGATCCGGAAAAAGTCGCTGACGTCGGCGGTTTGGTATTCAACTTTATTGGTGATCCGTCCCTTTTCCACTTTCCGGTAAGGGGACTCGATGAACCCGTATTTGTTGACCCGGGCGTAGGTCGCCAGGGACCCGATCAAACCGGCATTCGGACCTTCCGGGGTTTCGATCGGACAAATACGGCCGTAGTGGGAAGGATGGATGTCACGGACCTCGAAGCCGGCCCGCTCGCGGCTCAACCCACCCGGTCCGAGCGCGGAGAGACGGCGTTTGTGGGTCAATTCGGCCAGCGGATTGGTCTGGTCCATGAACTGCGACAGCTGGCTGGAACCAAAGAATTCTTTGATCACCGCTTGCAGCGGCCGGACGTTGACCAATTGGCCCGGGGTCAAAGGTTCAGCCCCTTTGACCATCATTTGTTCCTTGACCAATTTCTCGACCCGGGCAAAACCGACCCGGATCTGGCGCTGCAAGAGCTCGCCGACAGCGCGGATGCGGCGGTTGCCGAGATGATCGATGTCATCCGGCATCCCTTCGCCATTATTGATCATGACCAGATTCTCGACCATCGCCAGAATATCCGGCTTGGTCAGCATCGTTTTCTCTTCTTCGACCTTGACCCCGAGCCGGCGGTTCAGCTTATAGCGGCCGACCTTGCCGAGATCATAGCGCCGAGCGTTAAAGAAAAGATTGTTCAAATAAACCTGGGCCCCTTCCTGGGTTACCGGATCTCCCGGTCGGAGCCGCTTATAGATCTCGATCAGCGCTTCATCGCGCGGCAGGATGACGCAATCCTTAAGGGATTTGCGCCGGTATTCCCCTTCCGGCAAGGCTTTCAGAATTTCAGCTTCAGTCGCGCCGATCGCGGACAGGAACATCGTCACCGGGATCTTACGGGCACGGTTGATCCTAACCGAGAGCGAATTGGAAGCATCGGTCTCGATCTCGAGCCAGGCACCGCGGTCGGGAACGACCATCGCGTAGTAAATTATCTTCCCGGTCCGTTCATTCCGTTTTGATTCGCGGAAATAAACGCCCGGCGAACGAACCAGCTGGGAAACGATAACCCGTTCCGCTCCGTTAATGATAAAGGTGCCGCGCTCGGTCATCATCGGCAGATCGCCGATAAAGACCTCTTGAGACTTGATCTCTTTCGTCTCTTTGTTGAGCAGGCGGGCCTCGACCTTAATCGGCACGGAATAAGTCGTCTCTCTGATCAAACAATCTTCGGTCGGATATTTCGGTTTGCCGTAAGTGCACTTACCGGTGAACGAAAGCTCCAAGCCCCCCTGATAGCCTTTGATCGGGGAGACCAGTCGCAGTTCTTCCGGCAGGCCCTCCTCTAAGAACCACTTGAAAGAATCTTTCTGCAGTTCCAGAAGATCCGGCGGATCGATTACCTTTCGGCTTCTTGTTTGAAAAAATTTCCTTCTGCCAGTCATTACTTAATTTCTACCTTTGCCCCTTCAGCTTCGAGTTTCTTTTTCATCTCTTCAGCTTCTGCTTTCTTCAGCTTCTCTTTAACGGTTTTGGGCGCTCCGTCAACGAGATCTTTCGCTTCCTTCAGACCAAGACCAGTCAGCTCGCGGAGAACCTTGAGCACCTGGATCTTCTTGTCACCGGCAGCGGTGAGCACGACGTCGAATTCATCCTTAGGCGCTTCCGCGGCGGCGGCGCCGGCGCCAGGCATCATTCCACCCATCATGACCGGAGCGGCGGCGGTAACCCCGAACTTTTCCTCCAGGGCCTTCACCAATTCAGACAACTCCAGAACGGTCATCGACTCAACGGACGTAATCAATTCCTGTACTTTAGACATAACTTATTCCCCCCCTTTCTTGTCCTTGATCGCCTGCAGCGCGTAGACCAGTTTCCTGATCGGACCCTGCAAGACGTTAACCAAGCCACTTATCGGCGACTGCAATCCGCCAACCACCTTAGCCAGTAAGACTTCGCGCGGCGGCAGTTTCGCAATTTCTTTAAGCTGTTTTTCGTCGAATACGGTTTTGCTGACGATCCCGGCCCGCATCGAACCCTTTTCGATCTCCTTGAAATAATCAACCATGACCTTGAGCGGAATGATTGGATCGTCATAGCCCAAGAGCAGCGCGGTTGAACCCTTAAGATTGCCCTCAAGCCCATCATAGCCGCATTCACTGGCGGCCCGGTGGATCAGGGTATTTTTTAGAACCTTAAGCTCGCCGCCGGACGGCCGCAGTTTCTTGCGCAGACCGGTCAGATCTTTCACGGTAAAACCAACGTAATCGGTAATAACCACGAGCGAGGCCCGCGTTATCCGATCCTTCAGGTCATCAACAACTATTTTCTTTTGCGCGATCGCTTTTTCGCTCATTATTCAACCTCTTCCAAAGTCTTGCGTAAATCAAGCTTTACTCCCGGCCCCATGGTCGAAGAGAGCGTGATCGACTTAATGTAAATTCCCTTGAGACCGGACGGCTTTTGGCGGTTGATCGCTTCAAGCGCGGTCCGGAAATTCTTGGCCAAAGCTTCGGGAGCGAAAGAAACTTTACCGATCACCATGTGGACCGCTCCACCCTTGTCCATCTTGAACTCAACCTTGCCGCCTTTGAACTCGGCGACCGCTTTGGCGACATCTTCGGTCACGGTCCCGGTCTTCGGATTAGGCATCAAACCCTTCGGCCCGAGTACCCGACCAAGCTTACCGACCGAACCCATCATATCGGGGGAAGCAATCAAGACATCAAAATCGAGGAACCCGCCTTTAATTTTTTCCACCAGGTCTTCGGACCCGACCACGGCGGCGCCGGCCTTTTCGGCCTCGTTAACTCCGCCAGGACTGGTAATAACCGCGATCTTCTTGCTCTTGCCGCTCCCGGAAGGGAGAGAAACCGCGCCGCGGATCGACGGGTTCTTGGTCGTGTTGACCCCGAGCTTGATCGCCAGGTCGACGGTCTCGTCAAACTTGGCCCAAGCCGCCTGCTTGACCAAACCGACCGCTTCCTGCAAAGTATACTTTTTGTTGCTGTCAACTATTTTTTTCTTTTCAGTGAATTTTTTTCCGCTCATTGTACGTTTATCCCCATGCTTCGCGCGGTCCCTTCAACGATTTTCATTCCGGCATTAACATCATTGGCGTTGAGGTCCGGCAGTTTAAGTTCGGCGATCTCTTTGACCTTGGCCTTGGTCACGGTCCCAACCTTGTTCTTGTTGGGGACACCGGAACCTTTTTCCACTCCGGCCGCTTTGCGGAGCAGGTCGGCAACCGGGGGAGTTTTCAGAATAAAGGTGAAGGAACGGTCTTTGTAGATCGAGATCTCGACCGGAATGACCATATCCCCTTTGTCCTTGGTCGCGGCATTGTACTGTTTGCAAAACTCCATGATATTCAAGCCGTGCTGACCGAGGGCCGGACCGATCGGCGGGGCCGGGTTGGCCGCCCCGGCTTTGATCTGCAATTTGACTTTGGTTAAAATTTCTTTTTTCGCTGCCATTGTTTTTCCTTTACACTAATTTCTGGGCGTGCTCAAAATTAACTTCGACCGGCGTATCCCGACCAAAAATGTTGATCAAGACCTTGAGCTTCCCTTTTTCCGCGTTAAGTTCGTCGACGTTGCCGGTGTAACCGCGGAACGGACCGGAAATGATCCTGACCGCTTCGCCTTTTTCGAAAGAGACCTCGAACTTCTCTTCTTTACCCAACTGTTTCAAGACCCGGGCCATCTCCCGATCGGAAACCGGGGTCGGTTGAATTTTGGTCCCGATGAATCTGGCGACCCCGGTGGTCTGCCGGATCACATACCAGGTCTTTTCGTCCAGGATCATCTCGAGGAAAACATAACCGGGGAACATTTTGCGGATCCGCTCGAATCGCTTGCCGCCTTTAATTTCTATCGTTTCCTCAATCGGGACCAAAACCTGAAAAATCCGCTCTTTTAACCCTTCCGATTCGATTGCCTGCTCAATGGCCAGCTTGGCCCGATCTTCCTGGCCGGTCAGGGTTTGGATAACGTACCAGCGCTTCTCGCCGACCGGCTGGACATTGACCTCGACCGGCGCCGCTTCCGCTGGAACAGGTTGAGCCGCTTCGTTTGTCGCTACGGAGGGTTCCGGAGCGGCAACTTCTGGAGACTCGTTTTTCAAATGTTCTTGGTTATCGTTCATTAAATAATCAACCTAACAGCATTTTAAATATCGCGCCGAGCACGTAATCGACGAACAAAACAAAGAAACCGGTCATGAGCACGATCACTAAAATTATCCCGGTCGCCGCAACCACATACTGTCTGTCCGGCCAGGCAACCTTTTTCATCTCGGCCAGAGTCTCATTAAAGTATGTAACGATCTTATTTTTCATAACTTGCCAAATTTAAAACCGGGAGTGGAGGGACTTGAACCCCCAGTCCTGGTTTTGGAGACCAGTGGTTTGCCATTAACCGACACTCCCAGAAGAACCCGCGAGCTTTAGCCCTTTACTTTTCCTCTTTATGCGCCGTATGTTTCCGGTCCCACTTGCAAAACTTCGTCAGTTCAATTCTTTCTTTGGTCGTTTTTCTGTTCTTGGTGGTTGTGTAATTCTTCCGTTTACATTCACCGCAAACCATGGTAATTATTTCTCTCATTTTATTTCTCCCAATAAAAAAACACAAACTCCCCCGCTCCCCGATTTCATCGGGAAAAAATAGGGAGATTTGTGACCCTTCCAGCATCTTTGGAAGGTTTGGCTCGCTATCCCAAACGGCACAACAACCTTATTATTCTACTGCAAACGGGAAAACTTGTCAATACGGAATTTGCCACCTCATCCACCATCGCCTTCGGCGACGGTCCCCCTTCTCCACTTCGTGGAGAAGGCCAAATTAAAAGCCTTTTCCGCCCCTCTCCATCTTCGATGGAGAGGGGGGACCGTTCCGATTCTCGGAACGGTGGGAGAGGGTTACAAAATCCGAATCAGATTGCCGAGGCGGTGGACCACTGACAGTTTTTTGATCGAATTTAAGGCCGATTGGATGTTCTTTTCGCTCGATTCATCAAGCATAATGACGAGCGTGGTGGTATTCTGGGCGGTCTCCTTTTGGATAACCGCGGCAATACTGACGCTTTTCTCCGCGAAAACCTTGGCAATAGAGGCCAGAACCCCGACCTTATCGGAGACCTGGAGCCGCAGGTAATATCGGGCCTTAATGTCGTCGATCTTTTTGACCGTCGCCGCCTTGATCTCACGGCGAAAAACCCGTCCGGTCTGCCCTAATTCTATGATATCGGCAATGACCGCCGAGGCGGTCGGATTCCCCCCCGCCCCCGGCCCATAAAACATCAGCTCGCCGATCGGGAAACCCTTCACGTAGATCGCGTTGAAATTCTGCCTGATCCCGGCCAGCGGATGAGCCAAAGGAACCAGCGCCGGATGGACCCGGACATCGACTGAACCGGCGCTCTCTTTAGCGATCGCCAGGAGCTTGATCGCGTAGCCGATCTCCCTGGCATAGCAAATATCTTCGATCGTGATCTTTTCGATCCCTTCACGGAAAACGGCATCCATTTTCACCCGGGCGCCAAAAGCCTCGGCCGCCAAAATGACCGTTTTATAAGCGGCATCGTAGCCCTCGATATCTTTTTTCGGATTGGCTTCGGCAAAGCCTTTGGCCTGCGCCTCTTTTAAGGCATCGGAAAATTCTTTCCCTTCTTCCGACATAGTTGAGAGAATATAATTGGTCGTTCCGTTAACGATACCGTAGACTTCCGACAGGACGTTGCCGGCCAGATTACGGCGTAAAGCGGCTAGGATTGGCACGCCTCCGCCAACCGACGCTTCATATAGCACGGAAACGTTACGCTCTCGGGCAGCGGCAATGATTTCGTCTTGGTGGAGGGCGATCAATTCTTTATTGGAGGTAACAATATGTTTTCCGGCGGCAATCGCGTCAAGGATAAATTTCTTGGCCGGATTGACGCCCCCCATTGTCTCGACGATAATGGAGATCTCCGGGTCATTGATCAGAGCATAAGCGTCGGTCGTCACCGGGCAAGGAACTTTGACTTTACGGAGATCGCACCCCTTCTTAACTTTTAGTTGGAGGCCGGACTGCGCGGCAATAGCCGACGCGTTCTTATGAAGAACTTCCGCGACCGCCGCTCCAACGACCCCTAAACCAATTATCCCGATATTGATTTGCTTCATAATTTAATCAAAAAGCGAACTGATCGACTGATTGGCGTAATTACGCTTGATCGCTTCACCGAGCAAGCCCGCGGTCGAAAGGATCTTCAGGTTTTTGATCGGTTTATTGATCGGCAGGGAATCGCTGATGATCACCTCGGCAAAACCGGCTTTGTTCATCCGGTCAACCGCCGGCCCGGAAAAGATCCCGTGCGTGGCGGCAATGTAGATCTCATCGTTGCACCCTTCTTTGCGCAGAACGTCGACCCCGCTCGTCACCGTCCCGGCGGTATCGATCATGTCGTCGGTAATAATAACGGTCTTCCCTTTGACCTCACCGACAACGTGGGTGACTTCGGACTGGTGGTGGCCGGAACGGACCTTGTGCAGGATCGCCAAGCTGGCGCCGATCCGATCGGCCATTTTCTTGGCGACCTTGGCCCGGCCGGTGTCCGGCGCGACAACAACCGGGTCCTTGAGCTTCTTTTCCTTAATATATGTAGTAAAGAGCGGCAACGCGGTCAAGGTATCGACCGGGATGTTGAAAAAACCCTGGATTTGGTCGGAATGAAGGTCCATGGCAATGATCCGGTCGGCGCCGGCGGTCTCCAAAAGATTGGCGACCAGCCTGGCCGAGATCGGCTCACGGGAGGCGGCTTTGCGGTCCTGGCGGGCATAACCGAAATGCGGGATCACCGCGGTAATCGACTTGGCCGACGCTCTCTTCATCGCGTCTATTATAATGAATAGCTCCATCAGGTTCTCGTTTACCTCTTCCGTGCAGGTCTGGATGATAACCGCGGAATGGCCGCGGACGTTATCGAGCAGGCGGGCGTAGATCTCGCCGCCGGCAAAGCGGGAAATCTTAATCTCCCCCTTTTTAAGACCGAGATATTCAACAATCTTATCGCCGAGAACGGGATGGGAAGTACCGGAAAAAACACAAAGATTTGAGTTTTGTATCATTAATTTCCCTCCGATTTGATTATAGCAATAAAGAAGATACGGAGCAATATAATAAAAAAGCTTAAAGCTGTAAGCTTACAGCTTTAAGCAATAAATTATTCCTCTTAACCCTACAAGAAATATCTGGCAAAGAGCATATTATAGTAGCGATTATCGCCGCCGGAGAAGAGCATCGTCTCGCCGGTCAGGCCGACTAGCATCGGCAAGTCAAAGACCGTGGCGTTAACCGAAGCTTCGTAATCGAAAAGCTGGATCGGCTGGCCCTGAACTGACGGGGTCAGCTGGGTCCTGATCAGCGGCAACGAATAGAAAGCTTTGACCAGCAGATCGCGATCCCAAATCTTGGCGCTACTGACCACCCCGGCGTTAAAGCCGGTAAAACTGGACGGAGCCGATTCGTTCCGCAAGTAAAAATGCTTAGCTCCAAGCAGAACCTTCCCTTTAATTCCGTAGAAATCAAGCACTGGATAGGTGGTATTCGCTTCCAGCTCCAGGCGGTGTTCGTTATTGATCGAAGCGGATAGGCCGCCCCCCCCGTTGCTATTAGGCACGGTGTAAACAACCTGATTATAACCATATTTGCCGGTCATCTCGTAGTTACCGGAAAGCCCTAAAACTGAAAACTTGTCGGCGTAAGTTCCAGCCAGGCTTAAGCCGCGCCAATTATCGGTTGCCGAGCCCTTCTCGTATACCCCGCCGTAGCCGCCGGCCAGCGATGTTTGCGGTTTACTTGGAATAACAACCGATTTCGCGATCAAGTCCTTTTCGTCCGGGAGCGCGGCAGCCGCCGGACCGGCGCTCTTCTTGCGGAGGGCGGCCAGCTTTTCGGCCGAAAGAGAAGCGATTGCCGAGTCGGATAGCTTGATTAGTTTAACGCCGGCGATCGCCACATCATAGCGATTGACATTGGCGTTCCCCTTGAAATATTTCAGTTTGTTCGCGGAGGTCGCCGTCATGATCTTGGTATAAAGCATCAGCTGAATATCTTTCATCGCCCAGTGGTTCTTTTTTACGTCTTTGAGCGCGACCACCTCTTTGCTCGACGGCTGGGGCATGGTCACTTCGCAACGATCATAGATCAACCTCAAGGTTTTGGAGAGGACCGTCGCCATCTCAAAACGGTTGATCGTCTTGCCGGGCTTAAAAGTTCCATCCGGATAACCGGAGAAGAGCTTGTATTTGGCAATAAGTTTTGAAGCGAAAGGATAGGCCCAGTGTTTGGCCTTAAAATCCTTAAAAGTCACATTTGAATCGGCCGGCTCATCGGCTAAAGATATCTCATATTTCTTTTCCACATAATCGAGGGCGTTGGTCACGATCTTGGCAAACTCCGCCCGGTTGATCGTCTTGGTCCCTTTGAAGGTCCCGTCCGGATAACCGGAGATCACCTGATAATCATTGACCATTTTCATGACAAAGTCGTAAGCCGGGCCCTTCTTCAGGTCTTTGAAAGTAATTAGCTTTTTGACCGGCGCTTCCGAAGTTGAAACAACCGCAACTGGAGGCAAGGCCGCAGCTTTCTTTACAGTAGTTTTGACCGGGGCCTTTTTCACCGCCGTTTTTTCCGCTCCATAAGCCAAGGAAGCAGTCAGGAAAACAACTGAAAATATTACGGCAAGTTTTTTTATCATCGCATTTCCTTTTATTAATGAAACGCCCTCCCACCCTAAGCTGATTCAGGGTGGGAGGGTTTGAACTTAGTTTGTAACGATCGTCGAAGTTGATCCGGACCGAACGCTGTTCCCGGCTAAATCTTTAACCGCCGTCCCAGCTTCGATCGTGTTGCCGTAAACGGTCACGTCAGCCGTTATTTTAACGATCGAACGAAGATTCGCTCCTGTCCAATACGCAGCCGGATCAAGATCGGCCGTATGATTGGTAAGAAGCGTCGCCGCCGTTACCGAGCCGCCGGCGATCGTAAAGTTCGCGGCGGTCACGGTCGAAGAAACAAGCGGCGTATCAAAGCCTATATAGGCCTCGTTAGTTGAGGCCAGTCGATTGGTTGAGTCGCCCAGCACATAATTGTTGGCGTTAGCGTGGGCAGTGGTAAAATTGGCGTTGTTCCAGCCGTGTCCTTCGATAACCGCCGGGCCTTTCTTATACTGCAGAGCGCCGCTCGCGACCGCTCCCGATTCCCCGTCACCGTTGTAAGCAATGATCTTAAGATATAAAGGGGTATTGATCAGAGGATAATTAGCGCCGGTCGAGATTGGATCGATATTGGTAGTGCCATAAAGAGCGGTTAAGACGCTGTTCATTGAGGGGGTAGCATAGTTGACAGTCGAGGTCGTCAACAGAGTATAGTTGCCGGTCGCGCTGTTGGCCACGTAGATCCGATAACCGGTCACAACACCTGACGCCGGGTTCCAATATATGTTCAAAGCCCCGGCACCGAAAACATTAGCGAAAGTCGCCGCTTCAAGCGTCGTCCCGCCAATTGAAAAGCTGATATCCCCCGCTCCCGCCGGCACGCCGCCCGTTGAAACGCGGTAGAGCTGGCTCAAGGCCAGCGCCTGATCGGCCGAAGTGCCAATCGTAAACCCGGAGAGGTCCTTAGCGCTCGGAGAAGCGGTTAAAGTATACGTATTATTAACGATCAAATTGCTGACCGGAGTAATGGTCGCGATAGAATTGGTCGCGTTCCAGGCAACGTTGATCGGCACCGCGCCGCTGGTCGCGACAAAGGTCCTGACACCGGAAGGAGCAAGCGTAAAGGTCACGGTCGAGGTGTCCATCGGTTCGTTGAAGGTGACGGTAAAAGCCTGGTCACTGGCAATGATCGTGTTCGGCAGGGGCAAATAAGCGGTCACGATCGGATTCGAATTTAATAAAATGTCGGAGACGGTAATAGTATTATCGGCCGGAACCCCGCTGGTCGGTTTGATGGTGACGCCATTATTTCGATCTCGAGAATAGCCCTCCGCGGTAGTGATCAAATTGTAAACTCCGTCGGGGATCCCCTCAATTAAATATTCCCCAACCGCGTTGGTCACAACCGTTTTATTGACGCTGTCGCCGGAAAGGGCGACCACGGCGTTGGCCACCGGATCGCCAACCGACCCGGATATAGTGTAGCCCCGAACCACTCCTTTGATCTTCAAACCATTAGGCTGGGAATTAGAGGTATTAATGGTCGGGGTCGATTGCCCGCACCCCGTTATTAAAACCCCAAGCGACCCAATAAGACATAAACCAATTATCACCGCGATGACTTTTCTCATCTTCTTTTCCTCCTTAATCAACTTTTTTAATAGTACGCGATCTTTGATCCAACAGCTATCTTCTATTCACCCCCAATTTATTTTTTTATCATTATCAACGAGCCGGACGTATTCCCGGAAACCGAAGAATTTCGTTTCGATAACGTTCAAACCGCCGCTGACCGTGAAATTCTCTTTAACGATGGTAATTTTATCTGATTTCGACCGGCTGTCAATAGTCAATACCCCCTTAGTTGACAAGGGATTGCCGGGGTTTTACTGTGGAGCGGACCAGGGTTATCAGGCGCTTGAGCCGCTTCTGCCGAACTTCTTCCGACAACTGGCCGGGGAACTTGGCCGCGTCGGTCTCCGGTCGGGGAGAATAAGCAAACATATTGACCGCCGAGAACCGGAACTCTTCGACCGCCCGCAGGGTCGCTTCAAACTGGGCGTCAGTTTCACCGGGAAAACCGACAATCAGATCAGAGACCAGCCGCACGTCCGGCATCAATTCCCGGAGCTTATTAACCCGGCCCCGGAAATAATCGAGAGTATAACCGCGTCTCATCTTTTCCAAGATCGCGTCATCCCCGGATTGGAGCGGCATAATAAACTCCCGGGCAATAAAAGGGAAGCGAGCGGCAGACTCAATGATCTCATCGGACATATCTTTGGGATGGGAAGTTAAAAAGCCAACTCGTAAGGACTCGGAACCGCGACGTTTAGTCGCGAAAGCAATATTTTCTAATAGATTAGCTAATCCGTATTGATAAGCGTTGACGTTCTGGCCTAGAAGAATAATATTTTTTGCTCCCCCATTCATCACCTGTTCAATTTCGGCCAGGACCTCGGCCATCGGCCGGCTAACTTCCGGCCCCCGAACATAAGGAACGACACAATACGAACAGTAGTTGTTACAACCGGTCATTACAGTAATGTATGTAACGTCTTCATGGCGCCCCTCACCCACCACTCCACCCCTATCCCCTGTCCCCTTCCCCCTTATTAAGGGGGAAGGGGGAAAGTGGGATAAAGAGGATAAAAACTCTTTTAATTTATTAGGACTATGAGGTGGAATAAAAAAATCAATGTGAGGAAAGTCTTTTTTAATATCTCGCCCCGGTTCATTAACAATACAACCGCATAACCCAATCATCACCCCGGGATGTTTCTCCTTCAATCCCTTGCTAGACATCACATACCAGGCGGCCCGGTCTTCCGCCCCCTGGCGGACAACGCAGGTATTGATCAGAAGAATGTCGGCTGTCTCTTCGCTCTCTCCCCTCTGGTAGCCATATTCTTCGAGGACCTCCGCCAATTTTGAAGAGTCGGCGACGTTCATCTGGCA